>ENA-OOKA01000240-OOKA01000240.1-human-skin-metagenome-genome-assembly--contig:-NODE-240-length-16903-cov-6.546534_pt1 | contig 16903 bp, 13 predicted proteins | sample MGYA00248825_ERZ500995 | MGnify/ENA primary metagenome ERZ500995 (study PRJEB25958, sample SAMN03398540) | human skin metagenome | study: EMG produced TPA metagenomics assembly of the Human Skin...
TTCAGCGGCTGGGTCTATCAGCTCGGCTCCTACTACCTGGCAGACAACCACAGTGTGGTCTTCCGCAGCGTGTCCAGACCGTGGCTGGCCAAGTACATGGACATCACCACCATGTTCACGTTGTTCTGCATCGGCTTTGTCATGGTCGCCGGCGCCGGCTCCAACCTGCAGCAGCAGTTCGGGCTGCAGACGTGGATCGGCTCCGCGATCATAGTGGTGCTGCTCCTGTTGTCCGGCCTTCTGGACATCGACAAGCTGACCAACGTCATCTCGTTCATCACCCCGCTGCTCATCCTCTGCCTGCTCGGCGCGTTCGTGATCACGCTCATGAACATGCCGGACGACTTCAGCCACCTCAACGACCTCGCGCAGCAGAACCCGCACGCGACCGGCACGTTCAACAACTGGCTCATCACCGCGCTGAACTACGCCACGCTGGTGATGATCATGGACACCTCCATGATGCTCGTCTTCGCCGGCTCCCACATGAACCCGGCGCAGGCCGGCAGGGGCGGGCTGCTCGGCGGCATCATCTTCGCCGTGCTGCTCATGATCCTCACGTTCATCCTCTTCATGAACATGGAGGACATCATGGGCGCCGACATGCCGCTGCTCAAGGTGTTTGACAGCATGCACCCGGCGGTTGGCGTGTTCGTCTCCATCGTCATCTACCTGATGATCTACAACACCGCCGTCGGCCTGTTCTACGCGCTCGGCCGCCGCCTCAGCCACGACAAGCCGGCGAAGTTCCGCGCCTACTACTTCGTCGCCGTACTCGTCGGCTTCGCGCTGTCCTTCATCGGCTTCGCGGACCTCGTCGGCTGGGTGTATCCGCTGCTCGGCTACCTGGGCCTCATCCTCGCCGTGGTCATGGGGGCCGCCTGGTTCCGCGACCGCGAGAACATCAAGGACGAGACCGGCCGCCGCGAGCGTCTCGCCGAGCTTGCCGAGACGCAGCTCGACCCGAAGTCTGACGACCTCACCGGCGCCGAGCGCGCCGACCAGCTCCCAGCCGCCGGCGTCGATGAAGACGCCCTGGGGAAGGTGCACGAGGAGCGCGGCGACGAGCATGTCGATCGCGAGCAGCAGGCCGACGATGCCGGTGAAGGCGCCGGCGATCAGCGCGATGCCGCCGACGAGCTCGACGATCGCGACGACGGGAGCGGCGATCTCGGGGGCCGGCACCCCCATGCCGCGGAAGCTCTCGGTCGCTCCGGCGAGGCCGAAGGTGACGAGCTTCTGGTGGCCGTGCGCGGCGAAGATCGCGCCGAGCAGGATGCGGGCCACGAGCAGGCCGAGGTCAGAGGCCGTTCCGGTGCGGGACGAGGCGGCCATGGGGGCCCTTCCGTCGGGGGAGAGTGCCCGGCGAACGTAGAGGAGGAGAAACATTGACTTCAAGGTTTGAGTGAATAGGTGAGGAATGCGCCTCATCCGGCCCGCCGACGGCTCGGGCTGCGCTGTGCCGTGGGCTGCTCTGTGCCGTAGGTCGCTCGGCGCTGTCGACCGCTCGGCGCCGTCGGCCGCGACGGCTCGTCGGCCGGGCCGGAGGCGTCGGCCCGTGCGACCTCTCCTCCCCAGCACCGACGTCTCCACCGACGGAAGGATCACGTCCCGTCCGTCCGTCGGACTTCCTAGACTGGCTCGGTGACATCCACCGAAGCCTTCGAAGCCGGATCCGACCGCGCGCTGGAGCGCACCCCGCCCCAGGACCTCGCCGCCGAGCGCGGCGTGCTGGGCGGCATGATGCTGTCCAAGGACGCGATCGCCGACGTCGTCGAGACCGTGCGCGGCAACGACTTCTACCGCCCCGCGCACGAGATGATCTACGAGGCGATCATCGACCTGTACGGCCGCGGCGAGCCCGCCGACCTGGTCACCGTCTCCGACGAGCTCTCCAAGCGCGGCGAGCTGCAGCGCGTGGGCGGTGGCGCCTATCTCGCGGACCTCATCGACATGGTCCCCACCGCCGCGAACGCCGGCTACTACGCCGAGATCGTGGTCGAGCGCGCCCAGCTGCGACGCCTCGTCGAGGCCGGCACCCGCATCGTCCAGCTCGGCTACGCGGCCGACGGCGGCGAGGTCGACGAGGTCATCAACGAGGCGCAGGCCCAGATCTACGCGGTCACCGAGCGCGGCCAGAGCGACGACTTCCTGCCGCTGGGCGAAGTGATCGACGAGACCCTCAACGCGATCGAGGCGACCCAGAACCGCGGCGGTCAGGTCACCGGCGTACCCACCGGCTTCGCCGAGCTCGACGAGCTCACCCAGGGCCTCCACGGCGGACAGATGATCATCTTCGCGGGCCGCCCCGCCATGGGCAAGACGACCCTCGGCATGGACGTGCTGCGCTCCGCCTCGATCCACAACGGCCAGACGTCGGTCATCTTCTCCTTGGAGATGGACAAGACCGAGATCACGATGCGTCTGCTCTCGGCCGAGTCGCAGGTGCCGATGAACCGCATGCGCGACGGCTCGATGGACGACCGGGACTGGCAGTCCATGGCCCGTGCGATGAGCCGGATCGCCGATGCGCCGCTGTTCATGGACGACTCCGCGAACATGTCGCTGATGGAGATCCGCGCCAAGTGCCGGCGCCTGAAGCAGAAGCACGACCTCCGTCTCGTGGTCATCGACTACCTGCAGCTGATGAGCTCGGGCAAGAAGGTCGAGTCCCGTCAGCAGGAGGTCTCGGAGTTCTCCCGAGCCCTGAAGCTGCTGGCCAAGGAGATCGACTGCCCCGTCATCGCGATCTCGCAGCTGAACCGAGGCAGCGAGCAGCGCACCGACAAGACCCCGATGATGTCGGACCTGCGAGAGTCCGGGTCGATCGAGCAGGACGCCGACGTCATCCTCCTGATCCACCGCGAGGACTACTACGAGAAGGAGTCCGCCCGCGCCGGCGAGGCGGACCTGATCGTGGCCAAGCACCGTAACGGCGCGACCAAGACGATCCCCGTCGCCTTCGAGGGCCACTACTCGCGGTTCAAGGACATGGCGCACTCCGGCGGCTTCAGCGGCTGACCCGCGGCGCCGACGGTGTCGCAGCGACGACGGGACCGCGGCGCTGCGAACGCGGCCGCGCCGGTCCCGCCACTGCGGAGATCGTGCCCCTCGGCTCAGGCGAACGATCGGTCGGTGTCCGGCGGGACCGGTGGCCGAGCCCTCGGTCGGTCGGTACGGTGGAACCCCGACCTGATCCGGAGGCGCCCGATGGGCCATCCAGTCCACCTCGTCATCGACGGTCAGCCGCATGACCTGACCGTCGACCCGCGCACCACCCTGCTCGACGCGCTGCGGGACCACCTGGGGAACATGTCCCCGAAGAAGGGCTGCGACCACGGCCAGTGCGGTGCCTGCACCGTGCTGGTCAACGGGCGGCGGCTGAACTCCTGCCTGCTGCTGGCCGTGTCCCTCGACGGAGCGGAGGTGCTCACCTCGAACGGCCTCGCCCCCGACGGCGAGCTCTCCGCCCTGCACACCGCCTTCCTCGAGCAGGACGCCTTCCAGTGCGGCTACTGCACCCCCGGGCAGATCTGCTCCGCGACCGGCGTGCTCCGCGAGGCGGCCGACGGACACCCCAGCGTGGTCACCGACGACCACGGGCACGACCACCCGATCGAGCTCACCGAGGACGAGATCCGCGAGCGGATGAGCGGGAACCTGTGCCGCTGCGGCGCGTACGTCAACATCGTCGCCGCCGTCCAGCAGGCGGCCGGGGCGAGCACCGCGAGCGAGGGGACGGACCGATGAGACCCTTCGACTACGTACGCGCGGACGACGCCGCCGGCGCCGTCGCCGCGATCGCCGAACGACCCGGCGCGACCTACCTCGCCGGCGGCACCAACCTCGTCGACCATCTCAAGCTCGGCATCACCGCCCCCGATCTGCTGGTCGACATCGGCCGTCTCGACCTCGCGGACATCGAGGAGCTGCCGGACGGCGGCCTGCGCGTCGGCGCCATGGTCCGCAACAGCGATCTCGCCGCCGATCCGCGCGTGCGCCGCGACCACCCGATGCTCTCCCGCGCCCTCCTCTCCGGCGCCTCGGGCCAGCTGCGCAACGCCGCCACCACCGGCGGGAACCTGCTGCAGCGCACCCGCTGCGTCTACTTCCAGGACCCCACCACCCCCTGCAACAAGCGCGCCCCGGGCAGCGGCTGCTCGGCGCTCGGGGGCTACACCCGCTACCACGCGATCCTCGGCGCCTCCGATGCGTGCATCGCCACCCACCCCTCCGACATGGCGGTCGCGCTCGCCGCCCTGGACGCGACCGTGGTGGTGCTGGGCAGCGACGGCGAGAAGCGCCTGCCCCTCACCGCGCTGCACCGCCTTCCGGGGGACGAGCCCGAGCGCGACACGGTCCTCGAGCACGGCGACCTGATCACCGCCGTCGAGCTGCCCCCGCCGGACCGCGCAGCCCGCACCCGTTCCACGTATCGCAAGATCCGCGACCGCGCCTCCTACGCCTTCGCCCTGGTCTCGGTCGCCGCGGTGCTCGAGCTCGACCCGGACGCCGCGCGGCCCACGATCCTCTCCGCGAGGATCGCCCTCGGAGGCGTCGCCCACGCCCCCTGGCGCGCGCGCCGCGCCGAGCAGCTCCTCGCCGGCGCCCCCGCCACCCGCGAGAGCTTCCGCCGGGCCGCGGCGGCCGAGCTCGAGCAGGCCCGTCCTGTGGAGGGCAACGAGTTCAAGGTGACGATGGCCCAGGGCGTTATGGTGAGCGTGCTCGCCGAGCTCGCCGGCCTGGGCGAGGAGAACGAGGAGCCCCGTGATGAGTGACCTCCTGCGCGCCTCCTCGATCGGCACCCCCCGGGTGCGTCTGGACGGGCCCGACAAGGTGCGCGGCCTCGCCCCCTACGCCTACGAGCACCCGGTCGAGGATCCGCTCCATCTCTTCCCTCTGTGCTCGACGATCGCGCTCGGCCGCGTCACCGCCATCGACGTCACGGCCGCGCTCGCGCTCGACGGGGTGGTGCGCGTGATCACCCACGAGAACGCCCTCCGGCTCGCCGACACCGAGGACGGCGAGCTCGCGATCCTCCAGGACGACCGGATCGGCTTCCGCGGCCAGTACCTCGGCGCCGTCCTCGCCGAGACCCCGGAGGTGGCCCGCCAGGCCGCCGACCTCGTCGTGGTCACCACCGAGGCCGCACCGCACGATGCCGTCTTCCGCCCCGACCACCCCGCTGTGCGCGAACCCGAGGGCGGTGCCGACGACATCGACACCGGTGACCTCGAGGCCGCGCTCGCCGCCGCGGAGATCGTGGTGGACCAGCGGTACTCCACCCCCCTCGAGCACAACAACCCGATGGAGCCGCACACCACCATCGCCCGCTGGGACGGCGAGCAGCTCACGTTGTGGACCTCCACCCAGGGCGTGCACCCCGCGAGGCAGACCCTCGCCCCGATGCTGGGCATCGACCCCGAGCAGCTGCGGATCATCAGCCCGCACGTCGGCGGCGGCTTCGGCTCCAAGGGCCTGCCTCACGCGGACATGATGCTCACAGCGATGGCCGCGCACGCCGTGCCCGGCCGCGCGGTGAAGCATGCCGTCACCCGCCAGCACATGTTCGCGCTGACCGGGTACCGGCCCGCCACCTCCCAGCACCTCCGGATCGGGGCCCGGGCCGACGGCACGATCACCGCCTTCGGGCTCGAGGCAGTCTCCAGCTCCTCGCACACCAAGGAGTTCCCCGAGATGGCGATCAAGCCCTCCCGGCAGATGTACGCCGGCGAGCACCGTCGCATCACCCAGCGCGTGCTGCCGCTGGATTTCGCCGTCCCCTCCTGGATGCGGGCCCCCGGCGAGGCGCCGGGGATGGTGGGCCCGGAGATCATGATGGACGAGCTCGCCGAGGCCTGTGGGCTCGACCCGATCGAGCTGCGGGTGCGCAACGAGCCGGAGCGTGACCCCGACACCGGGATGCCCTTCAACCGACGCCGGCTGATCGACTGCCTGCACGAGGGCGCCGCCCGCTTCGGCTGGGCCGACCGCGACCCGCGGCCCCGCGCCCGCCGGGAGGGCGGGTGGCTGATCGGCACCGGTGTCGCCTCGGCGACCTACCCCGCAGCCCGGCAGCCCGGCTCGAAGGCCCGGATCCGGCACGAGGCGGGGGTCTACGAGGTGGGCATCGGCGCCGCCGACCTCGGCACCGGCACCTGGACCGCTCTCACCCAGGTCGCCGCCGACGCCCTCGAGGTCGACCCGGACCGCATCGCGCTGCGGATCGGCGACACCGCGCTGCCGAACGCGACCGTGGCCGGCAGCTCCACCGGGCTCGCCAGCTGGAGCGCGGCCGTGCTGGCCGCCGCGGACGCCTTCCGTCGCGAGCACGGCACCGCCCCGGCCGACGGCGTCGAGGCGATCGGGGAGGCTGCGGAGAACCCTGCCGAGAAGCAGTTCGCCATGCACTCCTACGGCGCCCAGTTCGCCCAGGTCCGCGTCCAGGAGGAGACCGGCGAGATCCGTCTGGACCGCATGCTCGGGGTGTTCTCCGTCGGACGGATCATCAACCCCCGCACCGCCCGCTCGCAGCTCCTCGGCGGGATGACCATGGGGGTGGGGATGGCGCTGCACGAGAAGGGCGAGCTCGACCCCCGCTTCGGACACGTCGTCAACCACGACCTCGCCGAGTACCACGTGCCCGTCAACGCGGACATCCACTCCCTTGAGGCGTACTGGCTGGACGAGGAGGACCCCCACGCCGGGCCGCTCGGCGCGCGCGGCATCGGCGAGATCGGCATCGTCGGCGCCGCCGCGGCGATCGCCAACGCCGTCCACCACGCCACCGGGGTGAGGGTGCGGGACCTGCCCGTGTTCGGCAGCGACCTCCTGGCACGGTGAGCGGCGCGTCGTTGGACGTCTCCCGTCCGGCGGCCGCGCCTCCCGTCGGCCTGATCCTCGCCGCGGGCGCCGGAAGGCGCCTGGGCTGCGGCCCCAAGGCGCTGCTGCTCCTGCGCGGCGTTCCCCTGGTCGAGCACGTCGCTCGCGCCCTTCGCGAGGGCGGCTGCGCCGAGGTCGTAGTCGTCACCGGCGCGGACGCCGAGCGGGTGGGCGCCGTCATGGACGGGATGCCGTGGGCGCGCACGGAGCAGAACCCGCGCTGGCGCGAGGGGATGGGGACCTCCCTGCGCACCGGCCTGGCCGCGATCGGCGCGGGCCGCGACGTGCTGGTCACGCCGGTGGACCGCCCAGGGATGTGCGCGGAGGAGGTGGCCCGGGTGCTGGCCGCCCACCGCCACGGCGGGATCACCGCCGCCGCCCACCGCGAGGCCTCCGGCGGGCTACGACGGGGCCATCCGGTGCTGCTCGACGCGGCCTGGACCACCGCCGCCGCGGAGGCCGCGCACGCGGACGTGGGCGCCCGCGACCTGCTCCGCGCCCGACGGGATCAGGTGCAGCTCGTGGACTGCACGGATCTCGACGACGGTGCGGACCTCGACCTGCCCGAGGACCTGTGGCGGCTGGACGTGCGGGGCTGACCTCTCAGCCGCTCGCAGCGGTGCGCGCATGCAGCGGACCGCTGCCGTCGCGCAGCGGCTCGACGGTGCTGCGCTCGGCCCGCACGGCCAGGATCTCCGCGAGGATCGCGATCGCGACCTCCGCAGGGCTCCCCGCCCCCACATCGAGGCCGATCGGGGAGCGCAGCCGCGACAGCGCCTCCTCGCCCACCCCGGCCTCCCGCAGCGCCGCGCGCCGATCGCGATCGCTGCGCCGGGATCCCATCGCACCGACGTAGGCGAGGTCCAGCCGCAGAGCGGTGGTGAGCACCGGCACGTCGACCTTCGGATCGTGCGTGAGCACGCAGACCATGCTGCGGGCATCGAGATCCCCGCGTTCCGCGGCCGCGGCGAGGAACCGGTGCGGCCAGGCACGCACCACCTCCGCCCCCGGGAACGCCGTGGGATCGGTGAACGCCGGCCGATGGTCGCACAGCGTGATCCGCAGCCCGAGCGGCCGCGCCGCCTCCACCAGCGCCTGCCCGAAGGCGTTCGCCCCGCACACCACCAGGTGCGCGGGCCGGATTCGGGACTCGACGAACAGGTCGATCGTCGAGGCGCCCGCAGGGAGGCGGAGGGTGCCGGTGCGAGCCTCGCGGAGCATGGCGGCGACCTGGGCGCTCCCTGCCTCGAGCGCCTCCGGGGGGAGCAGGGTCGTGAGCGCGCTGCGGACCTCCTCGGCCCCGTCGCCCGCGAGCAGGACAGCGCGCGGGCCGTCGGCGTCCTCGCCCTCGGATAGGGCCGGGCGCCGTGCGTCGTCGCCCTCGGGTGCGACCGTCCGAGGTGCGTCGGCGTGCGGCAGCCGGGTCACGTAGGCGGCGGGGGCGGGGTCGTCGACCGTGCCGAGGGGGCTCTGGGTCTCCGGGGGCGGGGGAGCGAACGGCTGGATCAGCACCTCGAGCGAGCCCCCGCACATCAGCCCGACGGCGAAGGCGTCCTCCTCGCTGAACCCGAAGCTCCGGACGCTGCTCCTCCCGGTCTCGAGCGCCTCGCGGCAGGCCTCGAGCACCGCTCCCTCGACGCAGCCGCCGGAGAGCGAGCCGTGCAGTGCGCCATCGGCGCCCACCAGCATCGAGGTGCCCACGGGCCGCGGCACGGAGCCCTGGGCGGAGACGATGGTCGCCACGGCGCAGGGGACCGGATCGGAGGGCCGGGCGAGGCGCTCCCGGGCGCGGTCCAGGATGTCGAGCACCTCCTCACCCTACGCGGTGGCCCGGACCAGCACGAGGGTCCCGACCTCTCGGCCGGGCGGCGGGGCGACGCACACTCTGCCTATGACTGGGATCACACCTGCTAGGGTTTCCGGGAGCGCCGGTCCTGCTCCCCGGGCCGGGGCGACGAACAGAACGAAGGAGTTGTGTCCGTGACCACCCCGTCCTCTGCGGCCTCCGGCCCCCCGCCCTAGCCGGGCTCCTCGCCGGACCGCGGCCCGGCGTCGCATCCCGGCGCCGCGCCCTCCCCCACCCCCGAGTAGTTCCAGGCCGTCCAGAAGTCCCAGGAGTTCGGCCGGCTGCGCTCGAGCTTCCGCAGCTTCGCGATCCCGATGACCGTCGCGTTCCTGGTCTGGTACTTCGCCTACGTGCTGCTGTCCACCTACGCCGAAGGCCTGATGTCCACCCCGGTGCTGGGCAACCTCAACCTCGGCCTGCTGCTGGGCATCAGCCAGTTCCTGATGACATTCCTGATCACCTGGCTGTACATCCGCCACGCGAACCGGAACCTCGACCCGATCGCGGAGAAGCTGCGCGATGAGCTGGAGGGGGAGCACTGATGGAATTCGGCAACCCGATCTTCAACATCGCGATCTTCCTCGCCTTCGTGGTGGTGACCCTCGCCGTGGTCATCCGCGTCTCCAAGCAGAACGTCACCGCCGGCGACTTCTACCACGGCGGCCGCGCGTTCTCCGGCCGGCAGAACGGCATCGCCATCGCCGGCGACTACCTCTCGGCCGCCTCCTTCCTCGGCATCGTCGGCGCCGTCGCGCTCTACGGCTACGACGGGCTGCTGTACTCCGTCGGCTTCCTCGTCGCCTGGCTGGTGGCGCTGCTGCTGGTCGCCGAGCCGCTGCGCAACACCGCGAAGTACACGATGGCCGACGTGCTGAGCTTCCGCATGCGCCAGCGCCCCGTGCGCACCGCCGCGGCGACCTCCACCCTCGCCGTCACCTTCTTCTACCTGCTCGCCCAGATGGCGGGCGCCGGCGCGCTCGTCTCGCTGCTGATCGGCATCGAGGGCCGAGTGGGCCAGTCGATCGTGATCGCCGTGGTGGGCGTCGTGATGATCGCCTACGTGCTGATCGGCGGGATGAAGGGCACCACCTGGGTGCAGATCATCAAGGCGGTGCTGCTGGTGACCGCCGTCGGCGTCGCGACGGTGTGGATCCTGGCGCTCAACGGCTTCAACCTCTCCGAGGTGCTCGGCAGGGCCGTCGCGGAGCATCCCGACGGCGCCACCATCCTCGAGCCGATGCACCAGTACGGCTCCTCTGGCGCGACCAAGCTCGGCTTCGTCTCCCTCGCGATCGCGCTGGTCTTCGGCGCCGCCGGCCTGCCGCACGTGCTGATGCGCTTCTACACCGTGCCGACGGCGAAGGAGGCCCGTCGCAGCGTGGTCTGGGCGATCGGGCTGATCGGCTTCTTCTACCTGTGCACCATGGTGCTCGGCTTCGCCGCCGCGTACATGGTGGGCGTGGACGTGATCGGCACCCTGCCCGGAGGCTCGAACTCCGCCGCACCGGCGCTCGCCTACGCGCTCGGCGGCACCGTGCTGATGGGCATCATCTCCGCGGTCGCCTTCGCGACGATCCTCGCGGTCGTGGCGGGCCTGACGATCACCGCCTCCTTCGCGCACGACATCTACAACGGCGTGATCAAGGAGGGCAGCGCCACCTCGGCGCAGGAGGTCCGGGTCGCCCGGCGCACCGCCGTGGTGATCGGCGGCGTCTCGATCATCGGCGGCATCCTCGCCGCCGAGCAGAACGTCGCCTTCCTGGTCTCGCTCGCCTTCGCGGTCGCGGCCAGCGCGAACCTGCCCTCGATCCTGTACTCGCTGTACTGGAAGCGGTTCAACACCCGCGGCTCGCTGTGGAGCATCTACGGCGGACTCGGCAGCGCGCTGATCCTGATCACCTTCTCCCCGGTGGTCTCCGGCGCCGAGACGGCGATGATCCCCGGGGCCGACTTCGCCTGGTTCCCGCTGACCAACCCGGCGATCATCTCGGTGCCGCTGGGCTTCTTCCTCGGCTGGCTCGGCTCGGTCACCTCCTCGGAGCACGACGAGCTCAAGCAGGCCGAGATGGAGGTCCGCTCCATGACCGGTGCCGGCGCGGAGAAGGCCACCCAGCCGCACTGAGCCTCGAGATCCGGCCGACGTACGGCCCGGGCGGAGCACCCCTCTCGGTGCCTTGCCCGGGCCGTGCGCGGTGCTCGTCCCCTTCGGTCACCGGTCGCCATCCCATGTCAGCTGTCGGAAAGAGCTCCAATGCCGACCGCTGACATGGGATGGCCGGGGGCGGCCCGGCGCTGAGAACCTCGAGACCGAGCTCTCAGGCCAGGGGCAGCCCTGACTCCGGGCGGGTCGCCCGGTCGTGCAGGTCGATGATCCGCTCCTCGTCAGCCGTCGGGGCAGGGCCGGTCACCTCGAGCAGGCGGCACACCGCGACCTGCGCGGAGGCATCGCGGTAGCGGTGCACCCAGTCCTGATGCTCGGGGGCTGTGGCGGTGCGGGTGCCGAGCGACTCGAAGCGGTCCACGTCCACCCGCCACGGCTTCGGTGTGAGGCGGGCGCGATAGGTGTCGTGGACCCGGCACAGCAGCATGTACAGCGGATCGCTGCGCACCTCCGCCATCAGCGCTCGGGCCTGTTCGCTCGCAGGATGGGCATCCGCGCCGGAGACCAGCAGACGGAAGCCGTGGCGGGTGCGATACGCGCGCACGCCCAGCTCAGGATGCCGCGCCCCGAAATCGCGGATGCTGGTCAGGAGCTCGGCGTGGACGCGGCCGCGCTCGCCGGAGCCCGGTCCGCCGAGCTCGTCGGGCAGAGCTGCCGCGTCGTGATCCCCGTCGGCCGCCCCGCCGACACTGCCGGTCGGGACGTCGGCTCCGCGGGGTGCGGGCTCGCCCGGGGAGTCCTCTCGCGCGGCGTCGTGCTTGGCGCCGCCGCCGAAGAGTCGCGAGAGCAGCCCGGGCCGCTTCCCGGCCCGGCCGATCCTCGACCGCGACGGGCCGACATCCTCCTGAGGAAGGTCGACGTCGCAGATCAGCAGCGCATCGGTGTTCAGCACGGCCGCGCCATAGCGGTTGCGGGTCACCGCGGCGATCAGCGTGCCGTCCTCGCCATGGACCTCCTCGAGCAGCTCCTCCGGCAGGCGGCGGCTCGGGTAGTACTCCAGGCCCGAGTCGTGCTCCTGCTCGGGGCCGCCCGCGGCGACGAGCGCGTCCATGCGCTCGCGGGCATCGCGCCGGGCGTCCTCGACCGAGACGTCGGAGGAGCCGTGGATCGTCAGCGCGAAGGGGCCCTGTCCGGGGAAGGTGTGCGTCTCGCGGACGGCGGCCCAGTGGCGGGGGATCGGTTCCATGACGTCGACCGTACCGGCCGCCATCCCATGGCAGCTGTCGGAACCGGCACCGATTCCGACAGCTGGCACGGGACGGACCGGTGCGGCCGCTGGCGGTGCGACCGTCTCGCTCAGCCGAGCGAGGCCTCGAGGGTGATCTCCACGCCCGCGAGCGCCTTGGAGACGGGGCAGGTCTGCTTGGCCTCCTCGGCCAGGCGCTGGAAGTCGGCGTCCTCGATGCCGGGCACCTGTGCGGTGACGGTCAGGGCGATCCCGGTGATGCCGCCCTCGCCCGCGTTGAAGGACACCTTCGCGGAGGTCTTCATCGAGGTGGGCGGGGTGTCGTTCTCGGCGAGCATGTTGGAGAACTGCATGGAGTAGCAGGCGCTGTGCGCGGCGCCGATCAGCTCCTCGGGGGAGGTCGTGCCCTGCTCGGCGTCCTCCGAGCGGGCCTTCCAGGAGAGGTCCATGGTGCCGAGCTGCGAGGTCTCCAGGGTGGTGCTGCCGGAGCCGGAGATCAGGTCGCCGTTCCAGGCGGTCGAGGCGGTGCTGACGACGGTGCGGGGCATCGTGACTCCTTCGGTCGAGGGTCGCGCCCGCGCTCCTGCGGGGGCGCTCCAGCCACGCTAGCCCGGACCCGCGCCCACGTCGATGGCTTGTCGAGCCGTGGTTGCCGGACGCCGCGGGCCGGTGGCGGAGAGCTGACAGCAGGTGCTCGTCTCAGCCCGCGTCGTCGAGGGTGACCCGACCCGCGCAGATCCCCGTGACCTCCAGGCGCACGCCGTCGATCTCGAGGACGTCGCCCACCTGCTGGCCCATGAAGACCCGGTCCCCGCCCGGCAGATCGCTGGGCGGCGAGGTCTGCCACGCGATGTTGGCGACCGGAGGTTGGGCTGAGTGGTCGACGACATTCGCGGTGAGCGAGATCCGCCCGCCGGAGTCGGTCCTCGGCACGGGCTCCCCGTCCGGTCCTTCTACGCCCTCGCGGAGCTGGTAGTCGTATGTGTCGGGGCAGGCCATCGAATCCTCCTCCGGATCCTCCACGGGCTCATCTGTTCCGGGTGCGACAGGGCCATCCGGGGCGCACGCGGCGAGTCCGAGGAGCACCGGGGCGATCACCAGGTCACGCCGTCGCACAGATTCTCCTCAGTATGTGCCGGCGCCGCTGAAGTACTCGTCGAACTCCTCCGGAGTGAGGACGAGCGGCGGCTTGTCGGGGCCGTGCGGGTTCGAGAACTCATAGTAGGTGGTGGCGTTCGCAGTGTAGGAGTCGGTGAGGACGAATACGTGGTTGGTGACGTAGGCGGGGTTGTCCTTCGCCGTGCCGGAGGCGCTGTCCGCGTCGGGTGTCAGCGCCGCCACCGGCACTCCGCCGCTGTCGTACGTCGCCGCGATGTCCTGCACGTCCACGGAATCGACGGAGCCGTCGGGCGTGAAATAGGGGGCGGCCTGGTCCCAGCCCCCGACGATGGCCTCGTACTGGCCGGGATCGTAGGCGCTGTCGTCCTGGAACCCGGCCGCCATGGCCTTCTCCACGTACGCGACCCACAGTGCTGAGGAGCTCTCGTCCCCGAAGCCGGCACCTCCGGGACCCGCGTAGGCCCCCTGGTAGGTGCCGTCCGTCCGCATCGGGAGATCGTCGGTGACCGTCACCTCCCGCGGATTCCCATCGTGATCGTAGAGAGTCACGGTGACGGTCCCGTCTCCGTTGTCGACCACGTGCTCGGCCGGCCAGGAGGGGTCTTCGTGCACCACGGCTAGAAGATTCGCGAGCATCCAGCAGTCCCCGTATCCCTGCTGGTTCACGTCCATCCACGGCGCGTACTCGACGTCCTCCGCGTCCGGGTTGCCCGCGCGCTCTCGTCGGTACTGGTCGAGGATCTGCTGCTGGATCTCCTCTGACGGCAGGAGCGGAGCATCACCGGGGTCCCCATACGCGGGTGTGCCCTCGGGCACCGTTCCGCGGTTCTCATCGTCCACGTATGTGGTCGTGTCCGGCTGGGACTCCGGGAATGCGGCATGGATCTTGTCCCGCAGCCTGGGGTCTGCGTCGCGCAGTGCATCCGACCAGGTCTCGATGTAGGTCCAGTCGTCGCTGCTGCCGAACAGCCGCCACTCCCTGCCGTGCGCGCGCAGCGCGTCGGCGAAGGCGGTGAGTTCGGCAGTCGAAGAGCGGTTCAGGAAATCACTGAGCTGCTCGGGCGAGAGCTCTCGCAATCGTTCGGCGAGCTCGTCGGCCGCCTCTCCCTGGCTCATCGCGAACGGGTTCCAGCGGAAGCTGTCGTCCCCGGCCTGGTCCAGCAGGTCGGAGAGCTCTTCGTACTCCTCGGCCGTGAGCACTTCCGCGATGTCGTCATGATGTTCGACAGGGGGGTCCTGCTGGGTGTCATGGGGCGGGACCGGTGAACGGCCGTCCGAGCCCTGGGCTTCGTCCCCGTCATCAACGGTCCCTTTGCCGCCGTTCCCCTCAGCGCCGTCGATCGAGCTCGCCGCGTCCTGCTCCTCGGCGTGGCGGGAAGCGAGCGAACCGTGACTCTCCAGGTCAGCACAGGCGGTGTCGATGTCGTCTGCCAAGGCTCTCCACTGCTTGCGGAACACCTCGGCATCGGGACCGGTCCAGACGGCCGACCCCACAGCGGTGTCGATCCTCTCCCGCGCACCTCGGAGTGCCCCTGCGCTCCGTCTGCTCTGCGCGCCGAAGGCGTCCAGCGCTCGAGTGTCTGCTCCACAGAACATGATCCCCCCGTTCCCAGATCGAGTGTCCCGCTCCGCGTCGCGCTCGTCCATGGGGAGGACTGCCCATGCACCGCTCTCCACGGATGCGCCCGGGCAGCGCCCTCTCACCTCACTGCAGCGACTCGAACTTCCGCGCCCAGGCCGAGCCGATGGGGTTCGCGTCGGCGACCATGATCCCGAAGCGGTCCCCGGCGATCTCGGCGACCTCGGTCAGGGCCACGCGCCGCTCGTGCTCGGGGGAGTGGGCGAGGCGCCGCACCCCGTCCTCGAGGATCTTGCGGAAGGAGTCGGTGCGGCCCAGGTACGCCACGAACGGCAGTCCGAACCTCTCCTCGTAGCGGGCGGAGAGGTCGCGCAGCGCCTCCACGTCCTCCTCGGCGAGGCCGTCCAGGGCGAGGGAGCCGACATCCTGGCTGATCGTGCCGGCCTGCACCTCGTCGGCCGTGACCAGGGTGGCCATGTCCGGATAGGCGCGCACCAGCGCGTCCTGCTCGGAGCGCTCGGCGGTCAGCACCGCGTCCTCGATCGCGGCGCGCAGCGCGGGTGCGTCGGCGAAGGGGCGTGCCTCCCAGGCCCGCTCGAGCGGCCAGGTCGCGCCGTTGAACAGGGTGCCGAAGGTGCCCACGAACGCGTCGCGGTCCATGGCGTTCACGTCCTCGATGCCGATCCGTCGGCCGGCGGCGTCGGTGGCGACGTTCGCGCCGCGCTGGCGGCCGAGGTGGAAGAACAGGATGTTCAGCACGATCGCGGTGAGCGCGCCGACGGTCACGCCGGAGGAGACGAACACCTGCGCCCAGGAGGGGAACACGCCCGCGATGTCGGGCTTGAAGCTCACCAGCATCGCCAGGCCCAGCGAGGTGCCGACGATGACGGAGTTGCGGTTGTCGGTGAGGTCGACCTGCGACAGGGTCTGGATTCCCACCAGCGCGACCGAGGCGAACAGGGCCAGCGAGGCGCCGCCGAGCACGGGGGAGGGGATCGCGGCGACGACCGCGCCGGCCTTCGGCAGCACGCCGAGGACGATCATGATCACGCCGGCGCCCGCGACGACCCAGCGGGACTTCACGCGGGTCAGGCGCACCAGGCCGATGTTCTGCGCGAAGCAGGTGTAGGGGAAGGAGTTCAGCACGCCGCCCAGCAGCGTCGAGAGGCCGTCGGCGCGGATCGCCTCGGAGATGTTCCTCGGCCGGATGCGCTTGCCGACGATCTCGCCGGCGGCGAAGACGTCGCCGGTGGTCTCCACCATCGTGATCAGCATGACGATGATCATCGAGATGATCGCGGTGAGCGAGAAGGTGGGGATGCCGAAGTAGAAGGGGGTGGTGACCCCGAAGGCGGAGGCCTCCGTGACGCCGCTGAAGGAGGTGTCCCCGAGCAGCACGGCCACGGCGGTGCCGATCACCAGGCCCAGCAGCACCGCGATCGTGCCGAGGAAGCCGCGGAAGAACCGCTGGACCAGGACGATCACGGCGAGGGTGCCGAGCGCGTAGAGGATGTCGCGGGTGGCGGGGACGCCCTCGGCGTAGTTCGTGATGTCCCCGGCGGAGACGCCCAGCAGCGTGATGCCCATGGTGGTCAGCACGGTGCCGATCACGACCGGCGGGAAGAACCGCAGGATCTTCGCGAAGTACGGCGCGACCAGGAAGGTGAACAGGCCCGCTACGATGATCGAGCCGTAGATCATCGGCAGGCCCTCGGCGCCGCCCTCGCCGCCGGTGGCCGCCAGGCCGATCGCGATGATCGGGGAGACGGCGGTGGTGGTCACGCCCTGGATGATCGGCAGGCGCACGCCCACCTTCCAGAAGCCGACGGACTGGATCAGGGTGGCGATGCCGCAGGTGAACAGGTCCGCGTTGATCAGGTGGATCGTCTGCTCGGGCGTGAGGCCGAGGCCCGAGGCGATCAGCAGCGGCACGATCACGGCGCCCGCGTAGAAGGCGAGCACGTGCTGTATCGAGAGCACGGTGAGCCGGCCGGGCGGCGGCACCTGGTCGACGGGGTGCACGGCGCGAGGAGCGGTCGCGTCCGGGGCGGGGGCGGAGGCGGAGGTCATGGGCGTCCTAGGGATCCGTCGGGCGAGGGGCCGACGCAGGGGTGGGGGCGGGCCCGGCGC
>ENA-OOKA01000241-OOKA01000241.1-human-skin-metagenome-genome-assembly--contig:-NODE-241-length-16869-cov-18.757286_pt1 | contig 16869 bp, 11 predicted proteins | sample MGYA00248825_ERZ500995 | MGnify/ENA primary metagenome ERZ500995 (study PRJEB25958, sample SAMN03398540) | human skin metagenome | study: EMG produced TPA metagenomics assembly of the Human Skin...
CGGGATCCTCCCGGATCCCGCCCGCCCCCGGCACACTCGACACGTCCCCTTCGACCAGGAGCCCTTACATGGCCACCACCCCGCTCCCGCTCCGAGCGCTTCTCACCCTCGCCGCCCTCGCAGCTCTCACAGTCGCCTGCACGCCCCGCACCCCCACCGAGCCCACCCAGGACACCACCGCCGTCGACTACGTCCTGGACGGCGACACCATCGAGGTCACCGACGCCGCCGGCAGCAGCCAGCGCGTGCGCCTCCTCGGCATCAACACCCCCGAGGTGCCGCACGGCGACGAGCCTGGCCAGTGCGGGGGAGAGGCCGCCGCCGAGCAGCTGCGCACGCTGCTTCCCGAAGGCACCACCGTGCAGCTCGTCAGCGACCCCGAGGCCGACGACGAAGACCGCTACGGCCGACTCCTGCGCTACGTCGAGCTCGAGGACGGCACCGACGCCGGCGCCGCCCTCATCGCCGCCGGCAACGCCTACGCCTGGGCACCCTCAAGCGAACCCGCACCAACGCGCACGGCCGACTACGAAGCATCCACCGCCACAGCCCGTGACGCCGGCACTGGCTCATGGAGCGCCTGCCCCGACCTCGACCAGAGCAAGTGATCAGCCATGACGGCACCCACACCAAGCCCCCGACCCGCACGATGGCGAGACATCCCCCTCGCCGCCTGGATCCTCTCGCGCGCCTTCACCAACGAGTCCCGCGTCGGCCGCCGCATCCACTCCCGACGCCTCGCACAGCTGCACGCCCTCGCCCTCACGCCGTTCTACCTGCTCATCGCGATCTACAGCACCGTGCCCGGACACCTCTACCTCGACCCATCCCGTACCGGCATGGCCGTCGCCGCACCCCGTCGCAGCCTCCGCAGCCTCGCCGGAGGCGTCGCCGCGATCGCGTTCCTCGTCACGGTCGGCCTGCCCCTCAACCTCGCCTCGAGGCTCGAACCGGGGTACGTGCTCGAGCTCGGAGCCGGTGTCGTCGCGACACTCAGCGCCGCGCTGCTCTTCGACGCGATGATCGGCCGCCGACACAGCCGCCGAGACCGAAAGCGGCTGCGCCCGCTCCGACGCAAGATCCCGGCAGGGGAGCGCTGGGACCTCATGATGCTTGCGCAGCTCCCCGACACCGAACCCGCCGCAGCGCGGCTCGCCCGGACCCTCCTGCGCACCGGCATTCCCCCTGGCGTCGTCGTCACCGCCGTCGCCCACTCGGCCGAGCTGCACACGAAGTACATGCGCCACGGATTCACCCCGGCCCGCGGCCGCCAGCTCTTCTACATCGTCCCGACTCACCACCCGGCCCCGTAGCCCGGACGCAGCAACGGGAGGGGTCGGCTCGCCAGCCGACCCCTCCCGCCTACTCACCGCCGGTGCCGTCCGCCACGACCCCGACGGCCCCGGCCCCGCTCCGCCTCGAGCAGCCGCATCGCGGCCGCGCAGAGGTTGAGCATTGCCGTCACCAGTGCCACCGCCATGACCAGCGCCTCCGCGATCTCCTGACTCACCTCCTCCCGCCGAGTGGGCGCGCCAGCCTACGGCCCATGCCGGACGCCTGAGCGTCGTCGCACGTCCGCCGAGTCACCTTCGACCTCCGACCGCCGAATAGCCCCCTCCAGGCGGTCGAGCTGTTACCTCGCCAGCTCCCGTTCGAGGACCGCGTCCGCCCACTGGGTCGGGCGGCCCTCGCCTCGGTTCATGAGCTGGGCCGTGAGCCCGGCCATGACCGTGTGGAGGTGATCCAGGGCGACGACGTCGCCTCGGACGCCCTGAGCGCGGAGCGCCTGGGCGCACACGTCGCGGATCGTCCCGTCGACCTCCCGCCAGATCGGCTGCAGACCGGGCTCCGTGAGCGCGCTGGCACTGAGCACCTGCAACACGGACGCCTCGAGACGGCGCTCGGCGTCGAGCGGCAACAGCGCCTCGAGCAGCATCCGTGCCCGCTCCGGCCCCTCGGCCGGTTCCGCCGGCAGCGCACCGACGCGCGCACGGATCGCCGGGGCGATCGCTTCCAGGGCACGCTCCCGAACCACGGAGTGGGTCGGCATCGTGTACAGCATCGAGCTCGGCGGCGCGTCGGCCTCTCTGGCGAGAGCCTTCACGGTGAGGGCGCCGATGCCCTCGCGGGCGATCAGCCGCCACGCGGCCGCGACCACTCGAGCGTCCCGCTCGCGCATGCGCTTCGATCTCGTGGCCACACCGCATCGTGCCACCTCGTCAGCTCGCGGGCGAGGACAGTGTCATTGCCCCGCGAGGCCGCTCCAGTTCACCGCTATGCCCGCGTTCGTCATCTCGTGGGCGAGCTGCATCTTCCATGCGCCCGCCTCGTCGAGCGGGACGTAGACAATCCCGTCTAAGTCACCGGGGAGCTCGACTCCTTGCTCGTGCAGCAAGACGACCCTTGCGCGGCTGAGTCGACCAGCAAAGTAGCCCGCCTCGAATACGACGTTCTGACGAGCTCGAGGGGCATCCTCATCCGACCCTTTCGTGCGCCCCAGGTCATCAGCTGTCAACAGCGCGACCGCAAAGCCCGCGGTCGCGGCGTACGTCTCCAATTTCTCGATAACCGATCGGCCTCCGCTGGCCTGCTCGTGAAGAATGATCGGCTTTACGCCAGTGATGTCATGAAGGACGCGAAATAATTCGTGCTTCCGGGCATTGTCGTGTCCGTGAACGATGAACACTCTCCCTTGCTCGGCAGCTGTGGCCCTCTCCTCCGGGGATTCGTTGGTCTCTACAACGTTCTCGAGTTCCGCACGGAGCAGGAGTTCACCTTTTGCGCCTTCGAGAATAGCGATACCCTTCTTTACTCCTCGTGGACGGTAGCCGCTGGTGTCCATTCCGCTAGTCCACACGCTGGGTGAGTATCGGACGCCTCGGAACTGAGTTAGTAGTGGAGAATCGTCGCCCATGACCGCCCGTAGTGCTACCTCTGTTGCAGTGCGCCAGCCTTCGAAGTCGGTGGGATATCCGTTGTTGGCGTCCGTGACCTGCTTGTCGAGCACTTCGAGTTTTCGAGTGAGTTGCATGCGTCAAGACTACGGAGCGCCGAGGTCGCCGTGGGGCTGCTGAGAGTTGGCGGAGCTCGGTCGAGGCTGTGGTCGTGGGCTCGTCGCTTAGCGAGGTGCCTCAGGCGGTGACGCCAGCTCAGCGACCGGTGAGGGTCCATGTACTGGAGGAGCTTCCGATGCTCGGTCATGACCTCGTTACCGAACTGGGATGGTTCTGGTATCTGGCTGGGAGTTGCTGGGGTGCATGATGTGCTCAATCTCCGGCGTCGGAGGGGTGGAGCAGCGTGGGTGCTGCGAGTGGGTAGGAGTTCCTGCGTTGGAGATCCCTGTGTTCGGCCGGTGGTACCGCCGCGTCCTGGTGAGTGTTTCTGCTGTGTGTGCTGCGGCGTTGGTGGTCTCGGGGCTGCCGTCGGATCAGGCGTGGGGTGAGGATCCGCCGGTGGAGCCCTCGCCGGAGGTGTCGGCGCCGGTGTCTCCGGAGACGGTGGATTTCCCGTCGGCGGTGGTGCAGGCGCGTGCGACGGGTGAGCGGGTGGAGGTCACTGCGGAGCGGACGGATTCCTCGACGACGTGGGTGAACCCTGAGGGGACGGTGACGACGACGCAGCATGCGGCGCCGGTGCGGTTCCAGGATGGTGAGGGGGCGTGGCAGGAGTTCGACACCACGCTGGTGGAGCAGGAGGACGGGTCGATCGCGCCGGCCGCGGTGCCGGACGGGGTGGTGCTGGCCGGGGAGGTCGAGGGGTCGAGCGCGGAGCCGGCCCCGGTGGCGGAGGTCGGTGCGGGGGAGGACGCGTCGGTGGCGGTGGCGTGGGAGGACTCGCTGCCCGCCCCGGTGCTGGAGGGGTCCGCGGCGACCTATGCGGGGGCGTGGCCGGGGATCGATCTGGTGGTACACGCGACGCGGGACGGGTTCGAGCAGTCGTTCGTGATCTCCGACCGGGAAGCGCTGCTGGACTACGTCGGGGCCGCGCCGGCTGCGAGTGATGGTGGGGGTGAGCCGGCGCCGAGCGATGGCGGTGGCGCGGAGCCGGCACCGGCTACTGAGTCGGGCGTGGTGTCGTGGGATGTGCCGCTGCAAGTCTCTGAGGGGCTGACCGCGCGGGAGGTTGCGGGGGAGCGGATCGAGTTCGTCGATGGTGACGAGGTCGTGGTCTCGACGTTCGAGGCGCCGCTGGCGTGGGATGCGAGTGTGGATGAGGCTTCGCGGGAGCATCTGCAGCGCGCCGGGGTGAGCGTTGCGATCGTGGAGCAGTCGGGGACGGCGGTGACGCTGCGGCTCGGGGTGGAGCGGGAGTGGCTGCTGGACGAGGCTCGGGTGTTCCCGGTGACGGTGGATCCGGTGTATGCGAAGGGGACGGCGCGGCCGACCTTCGATGCGTTCGTGCAGACGAACTATTCCTCGGATCGCTCGAGCGAGCAGGAGCTGAAGGTCGGCACGTATGACGGGACGAACAAGGCCCGTTCGTTCCTGACGTTCTCGAACACGGCGTTCAAGGACGTGAAGGTCCAGTCCGCGACGCTGAACCTGTACGAGACGTGGTCGTACTCGTGCACGGCCTCGGCGGTGGAAGTGTGGAACTCCGGGAGCGTGTCGACGGCGACGCGGTGGACGAACCAGCCGGCGCTGGGCACGAAGTACGGCTCAGTGACGGTCGCGAAGGGCGCGAACAGCTCCTGCGCGGCGGGCTGGGTGAACATCCCGATCACGTCGCTGGCGCAGTCCTGGTCGACCAACGCGGCGGCGTCGGTGACGTTGGCGCTGAAGGCGGGCTCGGAGACAAATGTGCAGGGGTGGAAGCGGTTCGGGTCGATGGAGTCGACCACGCCGCCGTCGATCACCTTCACCTACAACCGCAAGCCGAACCTCGCCACCGCGCCGACGGTCGCGGGCGCAGCGACCTCGGGGACGGAGACGTTCGTGCCGGGCAAGCGGCCGGTGCTGTCCTCGACCGCGACCGATCCGGACGGGAATCGGGTCAAGACGGACCTTCAGGTCCACACCTCGGCGACCGCGACGGCGACCACATTGGTCGCGAAGTGCACCACGCCGCTGGGGGCCTCGGGCTCGACCCTGTCGTGCACCCCGGATGCGGACCTGCCGGACAACAAGACGCTGTACGTGCGGGCGTCGGTGGCGGATGAGCTGGGCCTGTCCAACGGGGGCTGGTCGACGTCGACGGTGATCAAGACGGCGCAGGCTACTCCGGCCAAGCCCACGATCACCTGCGGCAGCACGTACACCAACGGTGGCTGGGTCCAGACGCCGCCGAGCGCGGATGTGAAGTGCACGGTGACGGCCCCGGCGACGACGGGCAACAACCAGGCGATCCAGCTCGATGCCCGTATCGATGGGAACGTGAAGGCGCAGATCTTCACGGTCACGGCAGGGAAGTCCGTGACGGTGAAGCTGCCGAAGACCGAGGGTGGGCATCAGATCCGGGCGCGGGTGTACACGGCGTCGCGTCTGGGCAGTGACGCGGCGGTGTTCGCGACCGGTTGGGGTGGGCCCTCGCTGCTGTCACCGGGCCCGCTAGCGGCCTCGAATGGGAAGTTCCAGGTCCAGGCCACGGCTCCGCCGCGCACCGCGAGCGAGACCACCGCGGTGACCGCGCAGATGCAGTGGCGCCTGGCCGGCACGAACGATGCCTGGACCAACGCGGGGACGGCAACGAACGTCACCGCACCGCTGGGCACCCCGGTGAAGCTGACGTCGACGTTCGATGCGGCTGCGGCCTTGGCCGCGGCGGGCAACACGTCCCGTGCCCCGGTGCGGATGCAGTTCCAGGTCTGCTTCTCCTACACCGGAGTCTCAGCTCCCTCGTGCACGGGGCAGACGCAGGAGTCGGTGCTGGTGCGGATCCCGCACGCCTTCGGCGGCGGATACCCCACCACCGACGTGGAGGCGGGGCAGGTCGCCCTGTACACGGGCGAGTTCCAGACCACGGCCACGGATGTGACCGTGCCCGGGTACGGCTCGAACCTCACCCTGGAACGCTCCCACCTCTCCTACACCGGGACGGGGGATGTGAAGGCCTGGCCGACCGATCCCGTGACCGGCGTGTTCGGTCCCGGGTTCACCGCGAACCTCGAGGGTGATGACGCGGTGGGGCTCGCCGGGATGGACGTGATCGACCAGCGGATGAGCGACGGGACGATCGCGCTGCTGGACGAGGAGGGTGAGGCCCTCGTCTTCGTCAACGCCACCGGCAAGACCGGCACCGTCGTCGGCGCCCTCGCGCCCGGCACGGAGGACACCGAACTGTCCGGGGTCAGCGCAACCCTGACAGGGACCGCGGCGGCACCGTCGCTGGTGGTGACCGAGAGCGATGGCACGAAGACGACGTTCGTGCCGGTCGCGGGTGGGGCCTCGAAGAACCTCGAATGGCGTCCCGCCTCGATCGCGGAGCCCGGCCAGGCCGGGTCCACCACCTTCGGGCACAACCCCACCACCGGGGTCGTCACCCGGATCGTGGCCCCGGTGCCCGATGGGCTCTCCGGCACCGCGTGCCCCACGAGCGGAACCCTGCAGCCCGGCTGCCGGGCGATCGACCTGAGCTACACGACGGTCACCGACCCGAATGGGAAGCAGGTCCAGCGCCTGACGCGGGTGTCCGCGGTGATGTACAACGCGGGCACGAAGACGGTCGAGTCCCAGCCCGTCACCCGCTACACCTACGATCCGCTGTCGCGCCTCTCGCGGGTGACTGATGTCCGCTCGAACCTGTCGACCACCTACACGTGGGAGGGCAGCACCACCCGGATCAAGACGATCACTCCGTCCGGTCTTGCCGGGTACACGCTGAACTACGCCGCGAACCCTGATGCGTCGGTCCCGACGCAGGTGGTCAAGAACGTCCAGCGCGGCGCGCAGACCAGCGGCGGACAGCCGGTGCAGATCGCCTCGATCGTCTACAACGTGCCTGTCTCCGGGATGGGGCTGCCGAACCTCTCCGAGGACGGGATCGCGGCGTGGGTGAAGGACGTGCCGGGCTCGGCCGAGCATCTCGGGCAGAAGCCGGTGAACGGGTACGCGGTGTTCGGGCCGGACAAGCCCGTCTCCGCGCTGGTGGGGACCGGGGTTGCGGCGGCGGATCTGCAGTACGCGAATCTGCAGTACATCAACTCCGAGGCGTACACGGTCAACACCGCGTCCTACGGGGCCGGGGCCTGGCAGATCACCGCCGCCCGGTACGACGATCAGGGCAACGTGACCCGCGAGCTCGACGCCACCGCGATCCAGACCGCGATCGACGACCCCAGCCTCGACGGCCCACAGGTCGATGACCTCGGCACGCGCACCGTCTTCAACGACGAGAAGAAGGACGCCGCCGGCAAGGTGATCCTGCCTGCCGGATCCGTGGTCACAGAGACGTTCGGGCCCGCCCGCACGGTGATGCCCACCGACGGAGGAACGCCGAAGAGACTCCGCCCGCACACCCTCACGACGTACGACGAGGGCGCGCCGAACGGCGGGGTGAACCCCGTGACCGGGCAGGCCTATGCCCTGCCGACCACCGTCACCGTAGGCGCCGTCGACACGGACAACGACGTGACCACGGTGGTGGAGGAGGTCTCGAAGACCACCAACGGCTACGCCCCGATCGACGGAAAGGCGGCGGATGACCCGACCTCGGGCTGGGTCCTCGGCGTCCCGACCACTGTCACCGACGCGGCGGGAAGAACGACGAAGCAGCGCTTCGATGCCCGCGGGAAGGTGCTCGAGACCCGTATGCCGGCCTCGAACGGCTCCGATGCCGGCACCACGAGGACGATCTACTACACCGCCGGCGCGAACTCCGCGGATGCGTCGTGCGGGGCGAGTGACCAGGCGAAGGCCTGGGCGGGCGAGCTGTGCCGCACCTATCCCGCGGCTGCGCCCAGCAGTGGCCCGACCCTGCCCTCGACGAAGGTCACCGGGTATGACTTCTGGCTGGCCCCGACCACCACGGTCGAGACCTCCGGCTCCGCGACCCGCACCAGCGAGGTGAAGTACGACGGTGCCGGGCGGGCGGTGTGGGAGAAGACCTCCACCAGCGGCGTGGCCGGTTCGGTCGCGACCGAGGCGATCTTCACCCAGTACAGCGCCACTACCGGCCTGGTCGACGCGGTCGGGGTCGCCGACCCGCTGGGCACCGGGATCGGCGGCGCGAAGGACACCTTTACCTACGACTTGTGGGGCAAGGAGACCAGCTACACCAATGAGCTGGGCGAGAAGACCTCCACCAGCTACGACACCGCCGCGCGCGTTACCTCGATCGTGGACCCGAAGGGCACCACGACCTTCGGCTACGACGGGACCGATGCGAACGGGAAGCCCGAACGGCGCGGCGTGGTCACGACGCAGAAGGTCACCCGGACCGGCGCCGAGGTCCTCACCTACACCGCGGCGTATGACCCCAGCGGTGCGATGACGACGGAGAAGCTGCCCGGCGGCATCACCGTCGCCCATCACGTGGACGAGGCCGGGGAAGAGGTGGGCCTGACCTACGCGGGACAGCTCACCGACCCCGACACCGGCGATGTCAGCACGGGGGACTGGATCGCGTGGTCCCAGACCAACGACATCCTCGGCCGGGTCCGCACCGACCAGACCACGTTCGCCTCCGCCATCGCGACCACCGCCGGGATCCTTCCCGACGGCGGCACCACCGATGGGGAGATGACCGAACCGACCGGCGGGAACCCGCTGGACTTCGACCACCGCTACAGCTACGACAAGTCCGGGAACCTCGCGAAGGTCGAGGATCTCACCGGCACCCCGGTCGAGGGCAGCGACGTCAGCCCCTACACGGTGCGGGACTACACCTTCACCACCAACGGCGCACGCGCCACGCTGAAGGAGACGATCCGGGCCGACGGCACCCCCACCGGCACCGCCACCGCCGGCATCGACCAGACCCTGACCTACGACACCGCTGACCGGCTCACCGGCGGTTACGTCTACGACCCGCTCGGCCGGCAGACGACCCTCCCCGCAGCCCACGCCCCGAACCCCACAGGTGGGGACGTGCAGCTGGGGTACTTCGATGACGACCTGCCCCAGAAGGTGGCTCAGGACGGCACCACCACGACCTTCACCCTGGATGTCGCGAAGCGGCGCCTGGTCCAGTCCAGCGACATGGGCGGGGAGGTGACGACCACGACCCGGCATTACACCGACTCCTCCGACAATCCCTCCTGGATCGAGACGACCAAGCCTGACGGGTCCACCGAGACCCTCCGCTTTACCAGCTCCATCAGCGGAGACCTCGGCGCCAGCATCGCCACTGACGGCGGCGTCTCCCTCATGCTCCCCAACATCCACGACGACATCGCCACCACCGTCCCGATCCCCGCCGGCACCCCCGCCACCACGGCAGCAACCACCATCGCCGGCTGGTCCAGCTACACCGAATACGGCACCCCCATCGACCCCGCCCAGACCGCGAGCGTCGGCACCAGCGCCGGCTACGGCTGGCTCGGATCCAAGGAACGCTCCACGACAGTGGAGACAGCGAACCTCACCCTCATGGGAGTCCGGTTCTACAATCAAACCACAGGGTCATTCACGAGCCTCGACCCGATAGTCGGTGGAAACGCCACTTCATACACTTACCCCACAGACTCCGTTAACAAAAGCGACGAAACTGGCGAATGCCAACTGTGTCGACGTCCGCGACACGACGGTGGCGGATTTGGTGGCGGATTTGGTGGAGGGGGGTGGAGGAACTCCGGAGGCAGTGCAAAGCCCGGATATAAAGGCAATACTCATACCTCAAAGGAGCATCACAAGAGCGGTCGCAATGTCCATAAAACCTACCCCTCTCGAAGTGCCGCCAAGAGAGAGTTTAAGAGGCTGTCAAAGCAGACTTACAAAAACAAGAAGATCACCACGCGTTATGACGGCAACAAGTATAACGTTGAGGTGAGAACTAAGAAGGGTAAGCTAGTCAAGAACTACCACTTGAACTACGACTGATGGAGGTTGAATGACTAAGAAGCGGGCGCGTCGTGCGCGGGAAGAGTCCGTGCCGTTCTCCGCGATGGTTGATCAGTTTGAACAAGAGCGCCCTCCCGAGTCGAGGCAGCCCGCGATTCTGCCAGGGTCATTCAGTGGTGGCGACATGGAGTTTCTCCGCCACTCTGATGGCGAATTTCTCCGGCTGAGGGAATCTGGCCTTACGCTGGATGACGCGAAGAACTGCGTCCGGGCGGGAGCGGAAGTTTATGTCAATCCCGATCTCGTCGAGTTTGACGTGCGTGGCACTGGGTTTCACCATTCTGTTCAGCGCTGGCTGTCCGGTAAGGATGTGTGTCAGTTCATGGACGTAGATTACGAGAACGCTGACTCGAGAAACCTTGCAGAGATATCGCTGTATGTCGGAGAATCGGGGCGGATACTTGTTCATCTGGCTGGCCATTTTCGGTGGCCGAATGGTGTCGATTCGCCTGCTTAAGATCGTCTCTCGTAGAGTGCGTCCAGAACGGCGTGGTGATCCTGATCGTCCATCTCCCGGACCTAACGTCACGGGCATATCTCTACAGTGGTTCACTGTATTTGTCGTGGACGCGAGTCATCGAGATTTCCGGACAGCGGCCCCATCGGATGTGAGGGCGAATGCATGAATGATATTACGTTCTGGAACCTGTTGGACGAAGCGAGGACCGGGCGCGAGGTCGACTTGGAGATCTTGCGAGCTGCCTTGCGGGGCTTGTCGGACTCTGACCTAGGGGGCTTCGACAAGAAGTTGCGGGGGAAGGTCAAGAGGCTCAGTAGCCGAGCCGTGCGCAAGGCATTGATGGCCAACCCGGAGCTGTTCGACGGGGAGGGGTGGAGCGATGACGGGTTCGAGTACGTGTGCGCGGGCATCGTCGCCTTAGGGGAGGAGGTCTACAAATCGGTCCTCCGTGACCCATCGGTGCTATCGGCTGGGACCTGGGAAGAGCGCGAGGAGCTGCAGTACGTGGCTGAGGAGGTCCTCGAGGAGCGGTACGGCGACGATCAGGACTATCCCCAGGGTCCACTGAGATGGCAAGCGAGCGTGAGCAGCGAGAAGTACCCGGTCGCGCGGGCGAAGCCGCTGGAGAAGGGCTTTCCGGTTGCTACGTTTAGTTGGCTTCAGGTCGACGTCCAGGACACCAGCGGCATGCCGGAGCGCATCTACGAGTACCCAGACGGCGAGGTCTTCGCCTATCCCCCTCACGCGGTGTTGTTCGACTACTTCGCCGGCGCTGCGCACGAAGCCCAGGAGGCGCTGCGCGCGCACATCGACTTCCGCAAGCTCCCTGATCTCTCCCTCTCCATGCTCGTCACCGTGGGCGAATCGGACACATCGCCCCAATGGCAGCTCATGCCCAACTTCACCCACGAGGAGCTCTCTCCTGGGATTGCGTCAAGCCTCTCCCGCGAGCGGGTCACGAAGCTATCCCCGAGTGAGACAACGGCGCTCGCACGTGGCGTCATCGTTGACTCGCTGGAGATGTACTTCGACGGCCACCCGGCCGAGCAGCGCCATGTCTCCGAGCTCCGGCAACGGCTCCAGTAAATCTTCAAGCGTCGACTGAAGTCATCCTATTAGGGTATACCCAGTGCGACAGATCTGTCGCAAAAGTGCCGATCTGGACCCTATTGGCAACCGTAAAAGACCCGCCAGTAACTGTCCTGCTGGGCTTCCCTAGTTCGGCACATACCTTTCGACGCGTCGCGCGGACCTCTCGCGCCCGTAGGACTCGCCCCTGTGTTGCTCGCTGGAGGCTTGAGCCTTCTCGGTGAGCGCACGTCGCAACGCTCTCCCATCAGCTGTACTCACTGTAGGTATACACCAGATGTATAGTGCGGTGATGAGCACCTCGCACGCCTTGCTGGGACTGCTGGATCGGTCCCCGGCCTACGGCTACTCCCTCAAGCAGGACTATGACCAACTGCTCGCTCCTGAGCGGCAACTCGCCTTCGGCCAGGTCTATGCCTCGCTGGCGCGTTTCGAGCGCCAGGGCTGGGCGGAGATCCTCACCGTGGAGACCGGCGCAGGGCCCGAGCGGAAGCTCTACGGCATCACGCCGGAGGGCGTCACTGAGCTCGATACCTGGATCTACACACCGCAGGCCACGGGCGCGTTCGCGGCGTCAACGCTGTTCACCCGCATATCGATCGCTCTGCTCTCCGGCCGGGACGCCGAGGATATCCTCACCGCTCAGCGTCAGAGCCATATGGTGCGTATGCGCGAGCTGACCTCGCGCCGGCGAGGGGCCGAGCCGGCGTTGCTGCTGCAGCTCGACTACGAGCTCACCCATCTCGATGCGGATTTGCGCTGGATCCAGGAGGCCGGGCAGCGGCTCGACGCGCTGCGAGCGCAGTGGGGCCAGGCGCCCGGTGGGCCGGCTGACGAGTCCGGGAGCCGTCGATGACCGCCACCTCCGACCGCCGCGAGCGCCCGAGGGCCCGGTCTGGTGCCGCCGCGGTCGTTGAGCTGGCCGGGGTTCACGTCGCCTACGGCGCCGATCCCGCGCTGCGTGGGATTGATCTGCAGATCACTGCGGGGGAACGGGTGGCCGTGATGGGCCCCTCGGGCTGCGGGAAGTCGACCCTGTTGCACGTGCTCGCCGGTGTGCTGGTTCCAGATCACGGTACGACTCGGGTGCTGGGGGAGGACCTCGGTGCGCTGCGGGATAAGGATCGCGCCCAGCTCCGGCTGGCGCGTATGGGCATGGTGTTCCAGTTCGGCGACCTCATCGGTGAGCTCACCCTGCGGGAGAACCTTGCCCTGCCGCTGCAGCTCCTCGGCGGTCGTACCGCACGGATCCGGGTCGAGGTCGAGGCGATGCTTGAGCGGCTGGGCTTGGGTGAGGTCGCGGATCGGCGGGTCGCCCAGGTCTCCGGTGGGCAGGCGCAGCGCGCCGCGGTCGGCCGGGCGCTGGTCCACCAGCCGGCTCTGCTGCTGGCGGATGAACCCACCGGCGCTCTGGACACGGTGGCCGCGGACACCGTGATGGAGGCGCTGATGGAGGCGGCCACCGAGCAGGGAACGACGTTGGTGGTCGTCACCCATGACAACCGTGTCGCCGCGCACCTGGACCGTCTGGTGAGCATGCGTGACGGGGAGCTGGTGAGCTGAGATGCTGCCGTCCCTGCGCCTTGGCCTGACCCTCGCGCTGCGCGCCACCGATCAGGGCCGCTTCCGCGCACTCAGCGCCCTGCTCACGTCTTTGATCGGCTGCGCACTGCTGGTCGTGGTGCTCTCCCTGCTGGACGCGGGCCGGCCGCGCAGCCTGGCCCCGCAAATTGCGGCAGCGGAGGTCTACGGGCTGATCCTGCCGGGGATCGTGGCCCTCGCGATCGGCCTGCCCGTACTGGCCGCTGCCGCCGCGACCGGTCTTATGACCGAACAGGACAGATCCCGCCGTATGGCCCGCCTGCACCTCCTGGGGATGGGCAGACGAGACCAGGTTCTGATGGGTATCGGAGAGAGCCTGCCGCCCGCGCTCCTCGGTGCGGCGGGAGGCATGACTGTCGGGGCACTCCTGGTGCCCTGGGCCGGACCGGCGCTGCTGGAGATGACACCGGCGCCGAGCGTCGCGCCAGCGGCAGTCGTTACCGCGTTCGCGGTGCCGCTGTGCCTAGTCGCCGGGGCGGCGATGCCGTCCGGCCGCGCCGGCGGGAGAAGCCTTGAGCGTGCTCGCGGCGACATTCCCCGGAGCCCCGGGCTCTGGCGGGTGGTAATCCTGGTGCTCGGCTTGGTGATGCTGGTGCTCAGCTGGAGTCTGCCGCGGCTGTCCAATGTGCCGCTCGGGGTGCTGTTCCTCGGCGGCGCGGGGCTTGCCGCACTGGGCAGTCTCCTGCTTCCGGCTCTGCTGGTGCGGCGCAGCGCTGACGTGCTCGTCCGGCTCGGCGTACCAGTGACCGTGGTCGCGGGGCGGCGACTGCAGTCACAGCCCGCCGTACTCGGCAGGGTGCTCGGCGCCCTGGTGATCGGCGTCGTGGTGACGACGGCCGCCCAGGGGCTGATCAGCGTCCTGTCTTCCACACCGATCTACCAGGCCGGACGCCACTACCGCGAGGTGGAGGCTGTCGCCGAAGCATGGGTCCCGGACCAAGCCTTCGTCGCAGAACTGGAGGGGGCGATTGAGCGAGTCGGCGGAGCCCGGACGGTTGGCTATAGCGCTCAGGGGTTCGTCGCCGCCGCGGGGAACGTCCCTGAAGAGCAATCCTTCCTGGCACTGATCACGACGTGCGAGGAACTGCGCATCATCCGACCGGAGGTAGGGGGTTGCCGAGAAGATAGAGCGGCCTGGATCCCGGCTACTCGTGAGCTCGGCCTGGGAACCCCGCCACGAGGAACCGTGGATCTGTTCAGCACCGACTACGACGAGAGCACCGGCGGATTCGGTGATCCCGTCGTGCGGCTCGAGGTCTCCGAGGACGATCTCACCCGGGTTAAGGGTGTCCCTGCTTGGCAGGACACGGGCCCGGCACCCACCCTGTTCGTCCCGCGGGCACTGCTGACCGCCGAGCAGTTCTGGCAGATCGGCGGGGTGAACGCGACGATCACCGCTGCTCCACGTCCCGACCTGCCCGCAGAACTCAGGGCCCAAGGGATCAACGCCCACATCGGTTGGACGGCAGAGGACTTCACCCCGTATCAGGCCACGATCGATACCATCCGCCTGCTGAACCTGGTGGTCCTGGCCGTGGGACTGGGCGCCTTCCTGCTCGGCACGGCAGATCTCGCGATGAGCCGCCGGCAAGAGCACGCCCGGCTCCGGCTGCTCGGAACCCCCGTGGACCTGCTGCGCCGTGCGCACTGGCTCGAGGTGGCACTGCCGCTGATCGTCGGTGGGGGAGCGGCCCTGGCGATCGGGCACCTGGTCGCCGTCGCGTTCGTAGAGACCGGGAACCGCGGCATGGACCCGGAACTGATCACGCACCTCGGGGCCTCGAGCCTCATCGGACCAGTACTCGCCGTAGCGGGCGGATCGGTCGCCATCGCACTGATCACCTCCCTCGGTATCGGAGCACCGCTGCGATCCGAGCACATCCGGAGAACCTGACGCACGCGCCGCTGCTCGCGGGTCGCCCACCGAACGTGGCCCGGTGGGGTATACCCAGTGCGACGTAAGTGTCGCAATAGTGCGCTTTCGAGCCCTAATGGGAACCGTAAAATACTGTTGAGTAACTGTCCCGCTGGGGTGCCCCTGTTTGGCTCTGCTCCGGCGATCAGGGAAGTCTCCGAGTCGTCCTGTCTCGCGGGATACACGTCGTGTAGCGGCGCCCGGAGGGCCCGCTGCGGTTGTCAAAACCTGTGGGACGGTGAAGCCTACGGTGCCGTAGGTGTCGCACAGGCCGGTCCTTGATGTGGCAGTTCTGTGCAGTTGAAGTGTCTTCGATTGGTGCAACGTCTCGCTCCCTCCCGCGGAATTGATCCCGTCTGGCCGCGCATCGGGCAGCTACTCTGCAGGAATGCTGATCATGAATCTTTATAGCGTGGGGAACCTGACGGCGCTGAAGCGCGCTGCGGTGGGGGAGGTTTTCGATGCGCAACCGGCTCTTCGTCCCGCGCGGATTGGCGATGATCCACCTCGTACTGTCGTCGGTGACAGCATCGCTCCCCATCTTGCAGCACCGGACCTACCCATCTGGCTAATCGGTGCCGAGAAGCGGAAGGAAGAGGGCGCCACCTGGTTCATAGACCTGAACCCCGAATGGACGGTGGTCGGGGGTCCAGGCGACACGGAGCGGGTGGTCCGAGCTACCAGCGAGCTCACTCTCATCGTTGGGCCCGAGCGGGCGAGAGCCGCTGGCGGTCCAGATGGACTGGCAGCGTTCTTTACAGAGCTAGGTGACGCGTTCGGTGCGACCTACGGGTGCATCTTCCCCGAGGAGTACTACGACAAGCTTGACGCGTGGTTTCCCGACGTTGGAGGTCGACCGGATCCCTGCGAGGGGCTGGGAAGCGTGTACTGGATGCAGTACTTCGGTCCCGCGTTCGCTGGCCGCTACCCCGGATTACGGGACTTGCCCTTGACCAGGACCACTCCTCGGGGCGCCACGGTCTACCGGGCCACCGACCGTCCGGAGCAGACGCTGCGGCCCGAGGGAGGGCCGCTGGAGGGCGACTGGAGGGAGCCGCTGGTGTCGGTGCTTGGAGAGGAGCCGTTCCGTTTCGACTTGTCGGTGAACGCAGCGCTTCCCAGCGTCGAGGAGCATGCCGCGCAAGACCCGGACTCCGAGCCTGCCCCGGCCGATCTTGTCGAGCGTCTCGCGCGCGAGGCCCGAGAACGAGCTGAGAGAAGGGCAAGTGAGTACACCAGGGCCCATGAGCGCCGCGTCCGGCTCGAGCGCCGCCGGGTGCCGCCAACGGAGGCCGACACGTCGCAGGAATGGTCGACAAGCTTCGACAGCGACCAGATCCCGAGGTTCTGGAAAGCCCTCCGGGCCTGTCTTGCACCTGACGTCACCGGGCCCTACGCGGGCGCCCTGAGCCGAGAGATGACGAACGCGCCGCGGGGAGATGCGGGCGAGGTCTGCCTCGGCTCAGCGCACGGAGCGTTCGTTCTGTCCTGGTGGGCCGATGACGAGCAGAGTCTGATCGTCGCGGTCCATGGACCACCGGCCGTGATCCGGCGAGTCGAGAGAGCGGTCGACTGAGCCCAGCCGAACAAGACGTGCCGGCATGTCGGTGTGCGGGTTACACCGCCAACGCTCGTTTACATTGCGTCCGCGCCGTTCCATTGGGGTATACCCAAACGCGACACCCGCCACCGAGACATCACCGCTGTTCCACAAGGTCGTGTGGCTTCGTTCGCTTGGTGGCGGGGTTTTTGTAGCGCTCCGTGGCGGTCTTGTTGCCGCGATCACGCAGGACTGGCTGCAGGTAGGT
>ENA-OOKA01000242-OOKA01000242.1-human-skin-metagenome-genome-assembly--contig:-NODE-242-length-16847-cov-4.165972_pt1 | contig 16847 bp, 10 predicted proteins | sample MGYA00248825_ERZ500995 | MGnify/ENA primary metagenome ERZ500995 (study PRJEB25958, sample SAMN03398540) | human skin metagenome | study: EMG produced TPA metagenomics assembly of the Human Skin...
CTCTTCGGCGCAAAGTACGTATTCAATAACATCGCCAAAGCACCCGTGGCGGTCTCCCCCGTGGAATCCAAGGAAGCAGATTCACAAGCCTGCCATAGCTTTATCGACGCCCTGCCGGATAAGGTCATGGATAAGCCGCGCGCAGACATTGCCGAGCCTGTGCCCTCCGGTGTCGCTGCATGGGCAGCTAACTCTGAGGATAAGGTCACCGTGCGCTGCGGCGTGGACATGCCTTTCCAGTACACCGAGTATGCCCAGACCCAAGACCTAGAGGGAGAAAAGTGGTACAAGGTGCGCGATGCCACGCCGGGATCCAACCTAACCACCTGGTATGCGGCGCAGCGCTTCCCTATCGTCGCCGTTACTGCCCCCACCGACGCCGAGCCGGGCGAGCTTAACGACGCCCTCTCAGAACTCAAAGAAAAGCCTGCCCCCGCTCATAAGGCTCCGCTCAAGGAGCTCAAGGCGGGCGATGACCAAAGGTGCGCCGATATAGAAAAGGCCCTGCCTGATTCGGTGGCCGAGGGCTACCACCGCCGCGAGGTTGCGGAGAAGAATACCTTTGTGTGGAGCGCCGATGGCCGCGAAGACATCGTGGCCCGTTGCGGTGTGGCCAAGCCCGAAAACTATCGTGCTGGGGTCAAGCTGCAGCAAGTCAACGAGATTCCGTGGTTCGAGGACACCACCTTGGCCCATGGCACCACAGCCGGCACGTGGTTTGCCCTCGGCCGCGAAAACTACCTAGCCCTGCACGCCCCACAGGATGCCGCGCAAGCGGCACTGGTGGAGATTGGCGGTGTGCTTGCCAAGCACACCGCTGAAAAATAGAAAGTACTCCGTCCCTACTTTGCTAGCGCCTGCTCAATGAGGGCCTCAAGCAAAGCGGGGTACTCCACACCCGAAGCGGCGAGCACCTGGGGATACATCGAAATCGGGGTAAAGCCCGGCAGAGTATTGATTTCATTGATGTACACGGAATCTTCGGTAACGAAGAAATCCACCCGGGATAGACCCTCACAATTTAGGGCCTCGAATGCGCGAACAGCCATGCCGCGCAGCTTCTCGGTCAACTCAGGCGTGAAAGGCGCAGGGATTTCCGCGGTGACCACATTATCGAGGTACTTTGTGTCAAAGCCATAAAAGCCCTCATCAGAATCATCAATGCCCGCCAGCAATGCCGGAACAGACGCCAACAGTGTGCCGTCGGCATAGTGCAAAACGCCGATTTCTACCTCTTGGCCTACGATTTCTGGCTCCACCAGGATTTTCTCGTCGTCTTCTAGAGCAAGGTCAACGGCTGCGGGGAATTCTTCCCAGCTATTCACTTTGGATACGCCGATTGATGATCCGCCCCGGGCGGGCTTTACAAAGACGGGCAACCCTAGGTGCTGCTTTTCTTCCTCGCTGAGCTCGGTACGACCCTTCAGAATGACCTCGGGCGCTACGGGCAGGCCTGCCGCTGCCAGCACCTTCTTGGTAAATTCCTTATCCATGCCCACCGAGGAAGCCAATACGCCCGGCCCGACATAGGGCAGGCCGGAAAGCTCAAAGAGACCTTGGACGGTGCCGTCTTCGCCAAAAGGCCCGTGCAGGATGGGAAATACCACATCAACCTCAGCAAAGAGCGTGCCATCGGTGACGTTATGGAACTGGCCCCTGGCATTAGGATCCAGGGAAAGCGTTAGTTCCGCCCCTCGCCTGACTTCTGGCATGACACCATTGACAATCTCTAGTCCCTCAGTGGTGCCGGGCGTCCACGTGCCCTCGCGGGTGATGCCGATAGGCACCACCTCGAATTTTTCAGGATCGAGGTGATTCATGATCGCACCTGCAGAGACGCAAAATACGGAGTGCTCGGTGCTACGGCCGCCATAGATAACGGCCACGCGGGTCTTTTCAGTCATGCCCGCAGATTTTACCCTCGACCTACTCCGACTTCTTGGACCGACCCATCAAAGCGATGATCATATCTTCCACCGCCATGCCCTCGTAGCACACGCCATAAACGGCGTGCGTGATAGGCATCTCTACCCCGGCCTGCTGGGCTAGGCGATAGATGGAGTCACAGGACTAGACGCCCTCCGCGACCTGGCCATTGGTCGCGGCCTTGGCCTCTTCAATCGTGCCGCCCTGGCCCAGGCGGTAGCCAAAGGTGCGGTTGCGCGACAATGTCGAAGTACAGGTTGCCACCAAGTCTCCCAAACCTGCCAGGCCGGAGAAGGTAAACGGGTCCGCCCCCAGCTCCACGCCGAGGCGGGTAATCTCTGCCAAACCGCGGGTAATGATAGTGGCCATGGTGTTATTGCCTAGCCCTTTGCCGGAGGCGATGCCACAGGCCAAGGCGATGACGTTTTTGCAGGCACCACCGATTTCTGCACCAATAACATCAGTATTGGTATATGGGCGCAGGTACGGGGCGGCCACCGCCGCCTGGACGCGCTTTGCGCGTTCCTCATCTGGGCAGGCGATTACTGTGGCAGCCACTTGGCCTGCGGCAATCTCTTTAGCCAGGTTCGGGCCAGAAAGTACCGCCACGCGGTCTGCTGGCACTCCCGCCGCATCCATGATGACCTCGCTCATGCGCTTGAGCGTGGTGGTCTCCACACCCTTGGAAATGGAGACCAAGGTCGCGTTTTGTGGCAGATGCGGGGCCCACTTTTCCACGTTGCCGCGCAAGGTTTGGGAGGGAACGCCGAATACGACGACCTCGGCACATGACAATGCTTCCACTTCATCATGCGTCGCCCGCACAGCCGCCGGTAGGCGGGTATCCGGCAAGTAGTCCGGATTAGTGTGGGTCTCGTTGATAGCCTGCGCCAACTCTGCGCGGCGGGCCCACAGGCGGACATCATTTCCGGCATCCGCAAAGACCTTGGCCAAGGTAGTGCCCCAAGAACCGGCACCCATCACCGCAACATTAACCATGGTGTCTCCTCCAAACGTGCAAATCTATAACCCCAACCTTAAAGCATGCCCGTTCACCGTGGGGCGAGGATGCACAACGCGCCTTACCCGTGGGACAATGGGCGCTTAGACGTTGTTTAAAGAAGCCAATTACTGTGGAAAGGCCCCGTGGAGGCAGACGATGCCCAATATTAAAAAGATGCACGAAACCGACAAGGATCAACAGCACGAGGAATTCATTTCCGGTCGCCATCAAGAAATCCCGGTAGATCCAGCCAAAGAATTCCACCGCACTACCCTTGCCGCCGGCGCCGTTATCTGGCGTGGTTCTCCGCAGGAACCGGAAATCGCGCTAATCCACCGTCCCCATTACGATGATTGGTCCCTGCCCAAGGGCAAGGTCGATCCCGGCGAGTCCCTGCCTACCACTGCTTCCCGCGAAATCCTGGAGGAAACCGGCTTTAGCGTGCGTCTGGGCAAGCTCATTGGCAAGGTAACGTACCCAGTCCAGGGCCGCACTAAGGTGGTCTACTACTGGGTGGCCAAGTACCTGGGCGGAACCTATTCCGCCAATAGTGAGACCGATGAGTTGCGCTGGCTGCCTATCGACGAGGCGCAAAATCTCTTGTCCTACGACGTAGATACCGCAGTGGTGGCTAAAGCCGCCAAACGCCTACGCATCGCACCGGCCACGCGCGTTCTTTATGTCCGTCACGCCCATGCGCATGAAAGCGGCAGCTGGGAAGGCGATGATAACCTGCGGCCGCTCGATAAGAAGGGGCGTCGCCAAGCGGAAATGCTGGTCCCGATGCTCAGCGCTTATCAGCCCACTGCCATTTACTCTGCGCTGCCCCAACGTTGCCAGCAGACAGCTGCCCCGCTTGCCGACGAACTGGGCAAGGACATCTCCATCAATAAGAACTTTGGCGACGAGGCTTGGGAAAACGACCCAGAAGCAGCCAAGAAGGCCTTCCGCCGCGTGGTAAACGAAGGCGGGGTGCCCGTTATTGTCAGCCAAGGCGGCACCATCCCCGGCATCATCGAGGACCTCGCCCCAAAATTCCTTAAAAAGCCGGTGGACAAGCTGAAGTTCAAGAAGTCTTCTGTGTGGGTCTTGTCTTTCAACAATGGCGAGCTCACCGGCGCCGATTACCTGGCTAGCCCACTGCCGGTGCGCTAGTTTCCTAGTTCCTCCCCGACCAACAATTAAGGCCCTGCCTTCCATCTCATGCGGTGGACGAGCAGGGCCTTACTTGCGCAACTATCGTGCGGCTGCGGAGTTTTCTAACCGCGCAAGCCGAGCGTGCGACGGACGAAGAGGACCAAAATGAGGGTGTTCAGTGCTGGGTACACAAACATGCCGACTAGGGTAAAGCTCAACACTGCGTACAGGACGGCACTCAGGACGACTACCAAGATGGTCACTCCGACATTCTTCTTCGCTACCTCGATGGAAGCCCCAAAGGTCTCGCCAACGGATAGCTCAGGACGTACGGCCTTAACAGCCGGCATCCAAGTAAAGAAGAAGGCGGCGAAGAGTCCCGGAATAATCAGGAGAACGAAGCCCAGGGAAATAACCAGCCACGAAAGCACATTCACCGCCATGAGACCGGCGACATTTTTAAAGCTCAGAAAGTCCTTTATCTCCAGCATCCCGGTATCAACCTGTTTATTAGCAGCCTTGTACCAGGTGCTAATGGACCAAATAAACACTAGGAACATGGCGATAATGGCTAAGAACATTACCGCAATTAACCCACCGGTAAGCGCGTCAGAACCTGAGCCACTTTTGCCTAGGGCGTCAATGGATGTACCGCTGCCTGCTAGGACGGCGACCAACAGCAAATAGAGGATGGAGAGAACTACCATCTGCACCAGTGGACCGAAAATCCACTGCGCCCAATTGCGGCCGAAGTAGCGGAAGCTATCCGCGATAATCTGAATGGCGTCTACGTCACGACCAATAGGGGAATCTTCTCCTTGGTAGGTGCTTCCAGCGTATCCGGGTTGCCCGAACTGTTGCTGACTGTACTGCTGCCCGTAGCCTGGTTGGCCGTTCGCGCCGTTTCCGTAGGGCGCAGATTCACTGGCAGGTCCGGGAGTACCTGGACCATTGTTTCCTGAATTAAAGGAATCATTATTCGAATAGGGATTGCTCATAGATTTAAAGCTAGGGGCATACTTTGTTATAGGAAACTGGAGCAGGTGATTGTTACCCTTACGTTACCAATTTTTACCCCCGCAGCTCCCCCAAGGTTTGTACTCAAGACTCATAGCCAAAAGCAAAGCACCCCCACCGCCCCTTCTTTAGAGAGGACTTTAGGGGTGTTGGCGCAAGTTCATCCCCAACCGCGCTCCCATCTATGGGGCGATAACAGAGGGCTTAAAGCCGGGGCGTCGCTTTTCATAGTCAGCGATATCGCCCTCGTTACGGAGGGTGATACCAATGTCATCGAGTCCCTCCATCAACCGCCAACGGGTGTAGTCATCGATGTCAAAGCGGTAGGTATTTTCTCCCACCGTGACCGTTCGCGCTTCCAAGTCAACGGTGACCTGGGTTTCTCCTGCCTCCAGCTGCTTCCAGATAAGCTCGATGTCCTCTTGTTCCATCAAACCGGTAAGAAGGCCGGACTTTCCTGCGTTACCGCGGAAGATATCTGCAAAGCGGGAAGAAAACACGGCACGGAACCCGTATTCACTCAACGCCCATACTGCATGCTCCCGGGAGGAACCGGTGCCAAAGTCTCTTCCTGCAAAAAGCACCGACCCATTTTTAAATTGCTCTTGGTTAAGCACGAAGCTTTCTTCGGAGCGCCAATTAGAAAACAGCCCTTCAGAAAAGCCTGTACGCTTAACCGACTTCAGGTAGCGCGCCGGAATGATTTGATCAGTATCCACGTTAGTAACGCGCAGCGGTACGCCAGTTCCGGTATGGGTTATAAATTTCTCCATTATCAATGCCTTTCTAAGCGCTTAATTCAGGTCAGCAGGACTAGACAGGTATCCGGTCACGGCTGTAGCGGCAGCCACCTGGGGCGAGACTAGGTGTGTGCGCCCACCTGGGCCTTGTCGGCCTTCGAAATTGCGGTTGGAGGTTGAAGCTGAGCGCTCTCCCGGCGCTAGTTGGTCTGGATTCATTCCTAGGCACATCGAGCAACCAGCGGTACGCCATTCGGCGCCAAACTGGCGGAAGATTTCATCTAAGCCTTCTTCCTCTGCTTGGGCCTTGACAGCTGCTGAAGACGGCACTACCAGCATCCGCGTATCTTCGGCGATGGTGCGGCCCTTGACCACACCGGCAGCGGCGCGCAAATCTTCAATGCGAGCGTTGGTGCATGAGCCGACGAATACGGTATCTATTTTGATATCGCGCAGCGGAGTCCCCGGCTGCAGGTCCATATATTGGAGGGCCTTTTCTACAGTGGCCTTTTCATTGTCGTCACCGCAGTCTTCTGGATCTGGAACACTCTCCCCTAATGGCAGACCTTGTCCAGGATTGGTTCCCCACGTAACAAACGGGGTCAAGGCAGAACCATCAATCTCAACGACGGTATCGAATTCCGCCCCCTCGTCGGTGGGAAGCGTCTTCCAATAGTCAACCGCAGAATCCCAGTCCGCCCCGCTGGGAGCAAACTCGCGTCCCTTCACATATTCAAAGGTAGTCTCATCTGGGGCGACCATGCCGGCGCGGGCTCCTGCCTCAATAGACATATTGCAGATGGTCATGCGCTCTTCCATGGACATCTTGCGGATCGCCTCACCCCGGTACTCAATGATGTGACCTTGCCCGCCGCCGGTACCAATTTTGGCGATTATGGCCAGGATGAGATCTTTGGCGGAGACTCCCTCGTGCAATTCACCCGTCACCTCAATCGCCATCGTTTTAAAAGGCTTCAAGGAAAGCGTCTGCGTGGCCATGACGTGCTCCACCTCAGAGGTGCCGATGCCCATTGCGATTGAGCCAAAGGCACCATGGGTGGAGGTATGCGAGTCGCCGCAGACAATGGTCATACCTGGCTGGGTGATACCCAATTGTGGGCCAACTGTATGGACAATGCCTTGCTGTGCATCTCCCATGGAATGCAAGCGCACGCCAAATTCCTCGCAGTTCTTACGCAGGGTCGATACCTGGGTGCGAGAAACCTCATCCTTGATTTCCAAGAGGTTGCCGGACTTGATGCCTTGCGTGGGAACGTTATGGTCCTCGGTTGCCAAGTGCAGCTCAGGGTGGCGCAGTGTGCGCCCAGCCAGCCGCAGACCATCAAAGGCCTGTGGACTGGTAACTTCATGTAGTAGCTGAAAGTCAATAAAGATGAGGTCTGGTGCCCCAGCATCACCGCGTTGGACGACGTGATCGCGCCACACTTTTTCCGCCAATGTCAGCTTCTGGTTCATAAACATCTCTCCACACTTGAAATCTCATAATTTGGGACGTAGATTTCATTGTATGGGAGAGTATAGCGAAGTTTCCGGAATTAAAGTGTTGGATCGAGCAATGGCCATCATGATGGCCGCCGCCAACCATCCCTCCACCCTCAACGAACTATGTGAAACCACGGGCCTACCTCGGGCGACGGCACACCGGTTAGCCACCGCACTGGAAGCGCACCGCATCCTCGTTCGCACCCCCGAAGGAAAGTGGAAGGCCGGTCCAGCCCTCCCCGGCAACCGTGACCACCTACTAGAAGTGGCGGGACCAGTTATGGAAAAGCTACGCGAGGACACCGGTGAGTCCATCCAACTTTACGAAGTCACTGGAAATACCCGCACTTGTATCGCCACCAGGGAGCCCGAGTCTGGCCTTCATAATGTCGTCCCCGTCGGACGCCAGCTACCACTTAGCTCCGGCTCCGCAGCGCGCATCATTGCCGCCTATGTAGATGTCAATATCGAAGACGCCTCGTTTACTCTCCAGGACATCGAAGCAGCAAGGAGCCAAGGGTATTCGGAGTCCATTGAAGAACGCGAAGCCGGGCTAGCCTCTATTTCTGCACCGGTTTTCGACGAAGCCGGAACTTTCCTGGCAGTTTTGTCCATTTCCGGATCTGTCGAGCGCTTCCAGCCATCACCCGCCCAAAAGTACGCGGATACCCTCACGGCAGCCGCTCGCAAATTGAGCAGCCAGCTTTAAGCTGCCCCTCACCTCCACCAAGCCCGTCTCTGCCCAATCCTTACAGGGACGGGCATTGCCTTTTCTACTCATTTAAAAAAATTTGCGGAAACTCGCCGCCAGCTATTGAAAGCAAACTGAAAATACGATTTAATGAAAATACGTTGAAAACAACGGGGACCATTCCCCGCCAGAAAGGACCAGTCATCATGACCCACACCACCCACGAGAACCACACCCACACCCACGGCACCGATTGCGGCCACGTATCCTTCCCACACGGCGACCACACCGACTACCTCCACGAAGGTCATATCCACCGCGAGCACGATGGCCACTGGGACGAGTGCGAGACCACCGAGCACGTAGAAGCCGAGGCCCACACCGACCACACTCATGGTGAAGGCTGCGGCCACGTAGCAATCCCGCACGGCGACCATGTGGACTACCTGCACGACGGCCACCGCCACGCCGCACACGGCGATCACTACGACGAGCACTAGTTGCAGCTCGGGGCTTAGCCCCTCATTGTGCGCCGCCCTGGCCCTTCACCTTGTGGGTCACGGCGGCCTTTTCTATGTCTACTCTTCCACTTAAGAACGCCCCGAAAATCACACCAGAAACATATCTGCGAGCTCGACAGGACGCAGTCTCTCATTTCTGTTAAAACTGACAGTCAGACTATTAGTTCTTTCCGGTTGGGTGCTACGGTTCTTCGAGTGATTACTAGTTGGAAGATTTTTCTCCAAGATTTTGTCCGCTTGTGGCGGACCCCGCAGGTCTGGGTGATCCTTATTGGTTTGATGATCACCCCAGCCCTGTATTCCTGGGTAAACATCTCCGGTTTCTGGGATCCCTACGGAAACACAGAACACCTCAAGGTCGCCGTTGTAAATGAGGACAAGGGCGCCTCCTCGGAGATGACCGGTCACTTAGACGTCGGCGGGCAAATGATTGACAAGCTGCATGATAACGACAAGCTTGGCTGGCAATTTATGGACAGGCAAGAAGCCGAGGACGCCGTTAAGAAGGGCGACGTCTTCGCCTCGGTAATAGTGCCCGAGGACTTCTCGGCCGATTTCGTCAGCCTGTTTAAAGGTACGTATTCTCAGCCCACGCTCGAATACCACGTTAACGAAAAGCTCAATGCAATCGCGCCGAAGATTACTGATACCGGCGCTTCGACTCTGGATACCACTATTAGCACTACTTTCAATGAGCAGGTGGCAGATTCAGTAGCGACGGAGCTTAAAAATTCCGGTGGTGATTTAAGCCAGAAGATTAACCGTACCGCGGGCGATACCGCGGATTCTTTTTCGGAAACCGCAGACACTGTAGCCAACTCGCGCAGCCAGTTGGCCGACGTTCACGCCACCATCGATGACGCACGCCCGACTATCGCGCAAGCCCGCGAATCACTCGGCACGGTCCAGCAGACCGTCGATGACGCGCAGACCGCGTTGAACGAAGTTAATTCCATTACCGCTGAGGTCCAGCGCGAGGTCACTTCCTTCTCCGATGACGCCACGGCGGCATATGTGGAAGGAACGACCGCGCTAGCAGACGGCACCGCTTCTGCCAACGCTACCGTGGGCTCGGTATCAGGCAAGCTGCGCGGTGCCCTCAATCGGGTCGATGCCGCTTCTGCTGGCGCAGCAGGCATCGTTGGTGAAGCGGATCGGGCTATTGACCAGCTCGATAAGCTCGCCTCATCTCCAGCCCTGCCCCCGCAGGTTTCCCAGCAGATTAAAGATCAGGTGGGAGATTTGCGTGAACGCAATAATCAGAACCGCGCAGTCCTCGGTGACCTAGACTCCCTCAACAGCGATACCAACGACACCATCGATTCGCTCAATAAGACAACGAGCTTGCTGGATAAGATGGCTGCCCAAACGCGCGATGATTCCCACGCGCTGCGCGATAATGTGGCCGAGGGCTTGCCCAAGCTCAATGCTGCGCTTTCCGACGTCACCGCTACCACCGGCAAGCTTTCCGCCTCACTCGAAAGCCAGCAGGCACTGGTAGGGCAAACCGATGGGCTCTTGGGCGGCGTCGACGAGCAGCTAAGCCAGGCCCAGCAAGTAGTTGAGCGCTTTTCTGTGGACCTCGACGGTATTGAGGAGGGGCTCCGCGCCTCCCGCAGCGATGTATTGGCGTTGAGTAATACCGCCAATAACAATTCCATCTTGCAGTCAGTCAAGGGTCTCAATACTGATGAGGTTTCCTCCTTCCTTGCCTCCCCTGCGGAAATGGAAAGCCACGCCGTATTCCCGGTGAAGCACTATGGCTCCGGCATGTCCTCCCTATTTATCAACCTCACGTTGTGGATCGGCGCTTTCATGCTGCTCATCATCTTCCGCGCTGAGGTAGACCCGCAGGGCCGCAAGAACCTCACCATCACCAAGGCGTACCTTGCCCGCTTCCTCCTACTCTCCTTCTTTGCCATCGCCCAGGCGCTCATCGTGTCCATCGGCAACCTTGCCATTGGAGTCGAGCATGCCAATGCAGCGGCTTATGTCGGTACTGCAGTCATCGTAGGCCTGTGCTACCTGAGCATTACCTATAGCTTGGTGTCGACGTTTGGCCACGTGGGACGAGGCATCGCGGTGGTCTTTGCCTTCATCCAGATTCCTGGCGCTTCCGGCCTCTACCCGATTGAGATGACGCCAGATTTCTTCCGTGCGGTACACCCGTTCCTCCCCTTTACCTACGGCATTGACGCCATGCGAGAAACCGTCGGAGGTTTCTACGGTAACCATTACGCCCGTGACCTCTGCGCCCTCATCGGCATGGCGGCGATTGCTTACCTCATCGGTTCGGTGATGCGCCGTGGCTTGTCCAACGTCAATATGTTGGTCAACGACGAGTTACGCAAGGGTGGATTGGTTATCAATGAACAGGTCCACCTTGTAGGAAGCCGTTACCGTTTCACCGATCTCCTCTATGCCTTAAACGACCGCGAGGCTTATCAACAAAGCCTTGAGGATAAGTGGGGCATGGCGCGCAGGAACTACTCTCAGTTGATGAAAATCACCGTGGCGGTGGGCCTGGCGCTGGTTGTCGCTTTGGGCATCTACTCACGCATCAACCCTGGAGAAAAGGCCATCATCTTCGGCCTAGCCTGCCTGGTTACGCTCATCGCGGTGGGTGTTATCTGTTCCCTCGAGTACGTCAAGCAGAGCATCGCGCATGACAACCGCCTGGCGGATCTCAGCGACGAGGAAATCCAGGAGCACCTAGAGCACCAGCAGGAACATCCAAACCGCTACCTCCTAGAGGACTTAGACGAGGAATCCACATTTTCTAATGCCAGCGAGACCAAGGAAATGCCCGCCGTTGATGGCGATGACTCCGGAAAGGGAGGCGAGTAAGTCATGAAAAACATTCTGACCATCCTCCGCGATGACCTCCACGCCATTCGCACCAATGTCATGACCGCAGTCATTATCTTCGGTCTTGCTATCATTCCGTTGCTTTTTACCTCCTTCAACGTGCTAGCGAGCTGGGATCCTTTTGCCAATACCAACCAGCTCAAGATTGCTGTCGCCAGCGAAGATGAGGGACACGAAAGCGACCTAGCCTCATTGAAGCTTAATTTGGGCGATGAAGTACTCTCGCAGCTCAGCCGCAATCACGAAATTGATTGGGTCATTACAGATAGCGCCGATGCGGTCGAGGGAACAAAATCCGGTGAATATTATGCCGGCATCGTCCTGCCAAAGGATTTCAGCGCGGATCTGCTTACCTTTTACGTAGAAGGAACCGAGCCCAGCAAGCTCAATCTCTATACCAATGAGAAGAAGAACGCGCTGTCTACCACCATCACGCAAAAGAGTGCGGACGGAGTCATTCAAAAAATCGACGAGTCCTTCACCCGCGTGGTGTCCAATGTTGGCCTCGGCGTCGTATCCGATTTAGATAAATACCTCAACGAAGACGACACCCAGACGGCACTCAATAACCTTCACAACCGCATCAATAATGTCAGCACTCGCCTCGATGCGGCTTCAGGAACCGTAGGTGCACTAAGCAATCTTGTCGATTCCACCCTGCCGCTTACGCAGGCAGCGGATAATATCCTCGCCGAGGCCGGCCGCCAAGCCACGGAGACGGACAATGACCAAGGCGAAAACCCCATTGACATTCTGCGTTCTACCCTCAATGATTCGGCTGGTTCGCTGGATGCTTCCTTAGCGGCTACTACGCAAAGCTACGATGCGCTTTCTGCCCAGGTGGATGAGTTGCTCAATAACGCAAGTAACGCCACCGCACAAACGGCGCAGACCTACCGCAGCGCAGCTGAACGTGTGAATGAGCAAACAAGCGCCTTTGAGGGCGTACGCGCTTCCATCAAGGAGCAGGCCGATAAGGCGACCTTGCCAGCTCCAGTCGCGGGAGGGTATAAGGCGTTGATGGGCCAGATTGATGCTTCTATCGCCCAGAGCAACGCGCTACATGATTCGTTGGTTTCGACCGCCGATGATATTGAGCAGGGCCGTGGCACCTCGCAAGAATCGCGCCAGCGCACCAAGGATGCCATCGCCAATGCGAAGCACGCCGCAGAGAAGGCGCGCACTTCTTATAACGAGAACCTCAAGCCCCAGCTGGATCAGCTCAACCAAAGCGTCTCTGTGGTGGCCGGCGATATTGATGCTGTTAAGCAGGACATAGCTGGTATTCGCGACTCGGTTTCTCAAGATAACGAGTCACCACAACAAAGCCTGGCACGCGCACGCGATACTACTGCTAGCCTTGCCGGCACCCTGCGGGAGCAAAGCGGCCGCTTTGCGGATATGGGGCGCAAGATTGACGAGGTCCGCAACGGCGGCGATTTGAGCAAGCTCGCTGATATTGTCGGCTCTGACCCAGAGCTGCTTGCCTCCCGAATTGCCGCTCCTGTGGCTGTGGACCGTGAACCGGTCTATTCTGTGGCCGCCTTCGGCGTAGGCATGACGCCGTTCTATCTCACCTTGTCGCTGTGGGTAGGTGCCCTACTGGCGTGCGTACTGGTCCATACCAACGCCGAGCGCAAGTACTTGCGAAAAGACGAGAACGGCAAGTACGACGAAAGCGATTTCACCCGTGGCCAGGCATTCTTCGGTCGCTTTGCCACGCTCGCGTTGGTCGGTCTGGCTCAAGCCACCTTGGTGGTGCTTAGCCTCATTTTCTTCGTCCAAATCGAGCCTGCACATCCATTCATGCTCATGTTCGCAGCATGGGTAGTCTCACTAGTATTCATGTTGATCATTTACTCACTGGTCATCACACTCGATAGTGCTGGCAAGGCCTTGGCGGTATTGCTGCTTGTGATACAAGTGTCTGGTTCCGGCGGCGCCTACCCGCTGCCATTGCTGCCTGAATGGTTCCAAAACGTCAGCCCCTGGCTGCCAGCTACTTATGCCATCGATGCTTTCCGCAGCGCCATCGCGGGCATCTACCATGGCGATATTTGGCGTGAGCTGGGCATGCTGCTGCTGTTTACCATCCCGGCATTGGTCGTCGGACTCCTCATCCGCCGCGCCATGGACGCTTATCACAAGCGCCTACAGAAGGCGATTAAGAAGACGAAGGTGATGGCATAGCCAGCGCTTGGCGACGCCCCCTTACACAGCCCAGCGAGCCGTTTCACGGCCCGTTGGGCTTCTTTCTTACTGCGGGGTCTAGCGCAGGGCGCAGCTGACCGCTCAGAACTCACTGTAGGGGGTGAAATGCCTGCTGCTCCACTGTTGGGGCGCTCGACGAGAATCGAGCGAGAATTGAAGAATACAGGCGCCTGAAAGGCCGACTTATATGCCCCAACAGTCTCAAAGAATGCGCTTTTTGGGGGAGCTAGGGAAAACAAAAAGCTGCGAGCCATGAGGCTCGCAGCTTGGTAGTGGTACCCCGTACGGGATTTGAACCCGTGTTACCGGCGTGAGAGGCCGGCGTCCTAGGCCGCTAGACGAACGGGGCGCGTTCGCAGCAAGCACATACTGTGCGTTGCGGACTCGTTAAGAGTAAACGATGGGTTAACTGAGCACAAATCGCACGCTTAGGGGCGGTTTTGAGGGCGGAGGCTAGGAAAACGAAAAGGATCCCGAGTCTTCTACTGCAGTGAGGGTTCTTCATGGCCGAGGTGCGGATCGAATCAGTGGTTATTCCGCATGCAATCTGTGGATAGTCCGTGGCCGAGAACGCTGTGCTAGTAGGACTCGGGATGGCGCTGTGCGTCGAAGTGCATATACTGCAGGCTCCTATACTTCGTACAAATGTTGGTGGGAAGGAAGTTGTGGATTATAGCGTTACTACCTGGCTATGCTTTCGGCCTGTGCGCCTTCGCTGTGGTGCGTTTCGATTTCTGTCACCCGCTCTCCTTTCTGTCTGTTTTCTGCTGTACTTGCAGTCTATGCCTGTACTTGCAGGACTGGAAGGGGTTTGCGCAACTTCGCGGTGGTCTTAACCCTGGTCTTATCGGCGGCGCGTCGCTGCCTGCGCGGACGCTACCAATGGTCCGGGGTTAGGTTATAACCAGTCCCCCATGCTTGGCCACATCTCCACGTGGCCTTTAGAAGACACGTCGCAATCGATACCTTCCCCTTTAAGCCCCGAAAGGATACCGCTTCGGATATGAAAAATCCTCCAGCGCTAAGCTGGAGGTCTTTGTACCCCGTACGGGATTTGAACCCGTGTTACCGGCGTGAGAGGCCGGCGTCCTAGGCCGCTAGACGAACGGGGCATAGAACTAGTGAGCCTGCCGTTTAAAGCATTTTCACTGCTGGCCTACCAGGACTCGAACCTAGAATGGCGGTACCAGAAACCGCTGTGTTGCCAATTACACCATAGGCCATTTGCTAACTCGCTAGGGAAGCTAACTGCCTTTCAGCCGTTCTCCCTTGCTCGCTGCAACGTGTAATAACTATAATGATCTTCGCGTAAACTGCCAAATCGCCAGCGCATAACGCTTTTTCAGCCCATAAAGGCGGCATTTTAAAAAGCGGTGAATGACAGTGCTGTAGTTCAGCCGTCATCCACCGCGCTAACGCGAGAGGAGTTCTTAATCCCAGCGTTGACTGCAGCGCTTGCCGCAGCGTTACCTACTGCGCCGCCGGGACGTAGGGAGTCACCTCGCGTGCGGCACGCAGGCGGGCCAAGGTAGATTCCTTACCCAGCAGCTCCATGGACTCAAAGAGCGGTGGGGAAACCTGGGCACCAGAAATAGCTACGCGCAGCGCGCCATAAGCCTTGCGAGGCTTCAGCTCTAGGTCTTCAATAAGCGCCTTGGAAAGGGCCGCCTCGATATTCTCGGTCTTCCACTCCGCAACGCCCTCGAGGATCTCGATGCCCACCTCGAGCGGCTGAATGGCCTCTTCCTTGAGGTTCTTCTTCGCTGCCTTCTCATCGAGCTTTAGGTCGGCATCCGGGGTAACCAAGAAGCTCATGAGGCCATAAGCATCGGAAAGCGTCTTGATGCGGGTCTGCACCAGGTCTGCGGCGAAGGCAAACTTCTCGCCGTCATAGTCGGCCGGGAAATCGGTGTATTCGGTCAGGTAGTTGCGCAGACGGAAGGCAAACTCTTCTGGGTCTAGCTGGCGGATGTGATCCGCGTTGATGGCCTCGAGCTTCTTCTGGTCAAAGCGTGCGGGATTACCCAGCACATCGTGGACGTCGAAGTTTTCTACCAAGTCATCCATGCTGAAGATGTCCTGGTCCGCGGACAGGGACCAGCCCAGCAGAGACAGGTAGTTGAGCATACCCTCCGGGATAATGCCGTTATCGCGGTGATTAAACAGGTTGGACTGCGGGTCGCGCTTAGACAGCTTCTTATTGCCCTCGCCCATCACGAACGGTAGGTGGCCAAACTCTGGGGTGAACTCGGCAACGCCAATCTTCTTAAGGGCGTCGTAAAGCGCGAGCTGACGCGGAGTAGAAGAAAGCAGGTCCTCACCACGCAACACGTGGGTGATGCGCATCAGGGCGTCATCAACCGGGTTAACCAGGGTGTAGAGGGGTGCACCATTGGAGCGAGCCACCACATAGTCCGGCTGGGTCTCAGACTTGAAGGTCATCTCGCCACGCACCAGGTCGGTCCAGGTCCAATCCTGCTCCGGCATGCGCAGGCGCCAGACAGGCTTGCGGCCCTCCGCCTCAAAAGCGTCGATCTGCTCCTGAGTGAGGTCACGGTCATAGTTGTCATAGCCCAGCTTCGGGTCACGGCCAGCCGCCTTGTGGCGCTCCTCTACCTCTTCAGCCGTGGAGTATGCCGGGTAGACAAATCCGCCGTCGATAAGCTTGTCTAGGACCTCCTTGTAGATGTCCATGCGCTGGGACTGACGGTAAGGCTCGTGCGGGCCACCGACATTGATACCTTCATCCCAGCCCAGCCCAAGCCAGGTCAGGGAATCAATGATGGCCTGGTAGGACTCTTCAGAGTCGCGGGCGGCATCGGTGTCCTCGATGCGAAATACCAGCTTGCCACCGGTATGGCGGGCATAGGCCCAGTTGAATAGTGCGGTGCGCACCATGCCTACGTGCGGTGTGCCGGTTGGGGATGGACAGAATCTAACGCGTACTTCAGTCATGCCAACCATCGTAGTGGAGCCGCCGATTCCAGTCCGCACCAGCCCAAAGTGGCCGTGGACTCTGCCCGGCGCGCAGCCGTTGGCACATCCATCCCTACACACAAAATGGGGTAACCGAAAACGGGTTTCACTACAAAACCACAGGTCAATGAAACTGGTTTCCATTACAGCTACCAGGGTATGGGAATCATTTTCTATAGTTTCTGGTGAACTTGTGAGAACTGTAGAAAGGCCTTCCCAACTGTGGCTTCCCCACGCACCCGTTTCCTTGCCAG
>ENA-OOKA01000245-OOKA01000245.1-human-skin-metagenome-genome-assembly--contig:-NODE-245-length-16800-cov-13.168050_pt1 | contig 16800 bp, 15 predicted proteins | sample MGYA00248825_ERZ500995 | MGnify/ENA primary metagenome ERZ500995 (study PRJEB25958, sample SAMN03398540) | human skin metagenome | study: EMG produced TPA metagenomics assembly of the Human Skin...
CGATGCCGTCGTGCTCGCGCAGATCCGCGGCGATCTCCTCCCCCACGTCAGCGGAGTCGGCTGCCTGGGAGCCTTCGGGGGCTCGGACAAGGACGACGAGGCTCGCCTCCCCGCCGACCTCTTCGTGCACGATCTGCTGTGCCCTGGCGGATTCCGAAGTCGGGTCGGCGTAGCCGCCCCCGGGAACGTAGCACGGGAGACGACGCCGGCGTCGGTGCTGGTCGGCGCAGAAGTCGGCCGTCCTGGGGACGGGTCATGCGCCCGCAGCAGATCCGCGCCGCGCCCGGGCCCCGAGGGCCGGGAACAGATGCGAGAACACCGCGCAAGGGACCCATCAGGGCCTGCCCTGTGTCGCTGCGCAGGGCCGTCGTCGTCATCCGCCGAACGGTGACCTGTCAGGGGCAGAGCCGCCCCCGCCGGCGCCCGACAGGCCCGGCAACGACGACGAGCCGCCGCCCCGGAAAGGGGCGACGGCTCGTCGGTCAGGCGTGCCGTGCAGGACGGCTCACCCGAAGGATCAGGCGGGGACGACCTCGAACTCGATGTTCGCGTTGACGTCCTCGTGCAGGCGCACGGTGGCCTGGTAGGTGCCGACGGTGCGGACCTGCTCGCGGATCTCGACCTTGCGCTTGTCGATCTCGCCCAGGCCGGCGGCCTTGACGGCGTCGGCGACCTGCTCGGCCTTGATCGAGCCGAACAGACGGCCCTCGGCGCCGGCCTTGGCCGGGACCGTGACGGTGGCCGAGGTCAGCGAGGCCGCCAGGGCCTGCGCGTCCTCGAGCGAGGCGAGCTCACGGGCCGCACGAGCGGCCTTGATGGACTCGATCTGGCGCTCGGCGCCCTTGGACCACTGGGTCGCGAAGCCGCGGGGGAAGAGGTAGTTGCGGGCGTACCCGTCCTTGACCTCGACCACGTCACCGGCGGAACCGAGGTTGGAGACCTCGTGCGTCAGGATGATCTTTGCCATGAGTGTGTTCCTTTCCGATCAGCGGCCGGAGCCGGCGTAGGGGAGCAGGGCGACCTCACGGGCGTTCTTGACGGCCTGGGCGATCTTGCGCTGCTCCTGGACGGAGACGCCGGTCACGCGACGCGCGCGGATCTTGCCGCGGTCGGAGATGAACTTGCGCAGCAGCGCAACGTCCTTGTAGTCGATCTCGGTGACGCCTGCGGCCTTGAGCGGGTTCGCCTTCGGCTTGGGCTTGCGAATCTCATGCTTCGCCATCGTGGTGCTCCTTCTGAAGCGTGGAGCCCGCAGTGCTCTGCGGGATGGAAATGTGTTCTGTCTCCCGGTTCTGCGCCGGGTGGGTGCGAGGGCTCAGGCGCTCGGGCCGCCGATCAGAACGGCGGCTCGTCGTCCTGTCCGGTGCCCCAGTCGTAGCTGCCGCCGGCGGACTGGCCCCAGGGATCGTTCTGCGGGGCCGCCTGCTGGCGCCCACCGCCCTGACCGCCCTGGTTGTAGCCGCCGGAGGACTGGCCGCCGCGGTTGCCGCCGAAGCCGCCCCCGCCGCCATTGTCCCAGCCGCCGGAGCCGCCGGACTGCTGTCCGCCGCCGCTGAAGCCGCCGCCGGACCCGCCTCCGCGGGACTGGCGGTTGACCTTCGCCGAGGCGAAGCGCAGCGACGGGCCGATCTCATCGACGTCGAGCTCCATCACGGTGCGGCGGTCGCCTTCCTTCGTGTCGAAGGACCGGGACTTGAGCCGCCCCTGGGCGATGACGCGCATGCCCTTCTGCAGCGTCTCGGCGACGTTCTCCGCCGCCTCGCGCCACACCGAGCAGCGCATGAACAGCGTCTCGCCGTCCTTCCACTCGTTGGACTGACGGTCGAACTGGCGCGGGGTCGACGCGATCGTGAAGTTCGCGACGGCCGCACCCGACGGCGTGAAGCGCAGCTCGGGCTCAGCGGTCAGATTGCCGATGATGGTGATGATGGTGTCGCCGGCCATGGGACTCTCCTTCCGGAGAACTCGCGGTGATGGGGCTGGTGCTCCCCCATCCTCCTCCGCCGCTCAGGACGGAGTCGGTGGGATCGCACCCGATGCAGCTCGCGCCGTCACCGGCGCCGATCTGCTCAGGCCTCGGCGGTCTCGGCGACGGGCGCGCCGTTGACGTCGTGGTGCGGGTGGATCCGCTGCTCCTCGGGACGGATGATCTTGGTGCGCATGATCGCCTCGTTGAGGTTCAGCACACGGTCGAGCTCCTGCGAGGTAGCGGGCTCGGCGTGGAAGCGCACGACGGCGTAGATGCCCTCGGACTTCTTCTGGATCTCGTAGGCGAGACGGCGGCGACCCCAGATGTCGATGTTGTCGACGGTGCCGTTCTCACGGGTGACGACCTCGAGGAACTTCTTCAGGGTCGGCTCGACCGCGCGGTCGTCGACCTCCGGGTTGATGATGACCATCAGCTCGTATTCGCGCATGGAAAGAACCCACCTCCTTCGGGCTGGAACGGCTGCGGTCTCTCCGCAGCAGGAGGTTCAATGCGAGTCCGTGGCAGTCGGCCCCGACGGGGCCCTGTCCGCACAGACTGATCGACTGTACACCACCGGACATCCGCGGTCCATGGCCGCTGCGGCATGAGACCGGCGATCATCGCCCGCAGGAGGCGGCCCTCAGCGCAGCGCAACGTCGATCTCGGCGTCCCTGCCGTCGGAGGTGACGTCCACATGCACGGGGAAGCTGACGATCTCCTCGACCCTCTTGCCGTCCTCCAGGTAGGACAGCCGAGCCTCCGCCTGCGCCGTCTCGTCGGCGACCCAGTCGAGCTGCGAGCCGGAGTCCTCCTCGGCGACCAGCCACAGCGGCGGCCGCGAGACCAGCTCCCACTCGACCTCGGAGATCTCGGCCCCTGCCTTGGGAGCCTTCAGACCGGATTCGGGGACCTCGATCTCCGCGTTGTCCGCGGCATCGGCGCGGGGCACGCCTCCCTCCGCCCAGCGGCGCGAGGCCGGGCATGCGTCGGGGCTCACGGAGGTCGAGTCCATGCAGCTCTCGACGCTGCGGACGATCTCCTGGTCCACCTCGGCCCACAGCTGCGGGGAGGGCTCCAGCTCCACGACGACCTCCTGCGGCTGCGGATCGCCGAGCAGGACCTCGGCCGGATCGATCGGCTCGGCCAGGACGTAGTCGTTTCCCTCGGGCAGATCCACGGCGAATCTCCCCGGCAGGGCCTCCCACTGCCACTTGCCCCCGGCGCCGTCGGCCACGGTGCGATCCTCGGGGTCCAATCCGATCCGCTCGCCGTTGATCGAGAGGTCCCGGTTCCCGGGAGCGGCCACCGTCAGCGTGCTGGCATCCACGCCGTCCATCTCCCAGCTGTCGTTGAGGGGCCCGGTGCGCCGGACCTGGTGCACCGACCAGGTGTGCTCCTCGCCCTGCTCGGCGCCCTCCGGGACCTGCCCGTCCGGCCAGCGCACCGAGGCGGTGACCTGGGCCCGATCGCCGTCGCGCTGGACGTCCACGATCTCCCAGGAGCTGATCCGTCCCTCGGCCTGCCTGTATGCCGCATTCGGCATGCTCTCGGCGCCGGTTCCGCCCCGTGAGTCGCCGAACAGGGCGAGGGCCTGGCGCGAGCGTCCGTCGACCATGGCGTCGAGCCAGTCCTCGACCGGCTCCTCCGGGTCGCGATCCACCATGAACCAGTTCAGGGCGGTGCCGCCGGCGCTGATGAGCAGGACCACGACGATCAGCCAGGTCCACAGCGACCGGCGCAGGCGTCGGCGGCGCCGCTGCTCGGCGGGACCGAGCTCCTGGACGTCCTGATCGAGCTCGGGCTCTGCCTCTGCGGAGGCGCCGACCTCTTGGCTCATGCGTTCCTCGCGGCCACACCGATCTGGGTCGCACGGCGGCCTCGCTGCATGTCCACGGCGACGATGACGATGAACCAGATCAGGAACAGGTAGCGCGCCGCGGCCAGCAGGGCCTGCGGCGACCAGCCCCAGTCGTCGAACAGCGGCTGGGTCTCCCAGGCCCCGGCCGGGGCGTTCATGGTGGCCCAGTAGCCGATCTCCACGGCCTGCCACAGGAAGAACTCGAGCCAGCTGCGCCTGGCCAGGATCACCAGCGGGACGAGCCACACGGACTGCAGCAGCGACCAGTCCCGGCTGAAGAGCAGGAAGACGGCCAGCAGCATGAGCAGCACCTGGACGATGCTCGGCTCCTTGCCGGCCAGCACGGCCACCAGCAGCACCGCCACGACCCCGAGCAGGATCGCGATCATGGAGACCTGGTCCAGGTTCGCGGGATCGATCGACAGTCCGGTGGCCGGTGCGCCCAGCGCGTTCCACACGCTCCAGCCGGAGTCGCCCGAGACCGGCGAGCGCATGGTCTCGCCCACGCGCTCGCGCCAGCGGTCGAACTCCTGGACCATGAACGGCCCGTTGACCATGGCGAAGACGATCAGCGAGACCACGAGCGCGCTGATGAAGTCGCCCAGGTAGCGGTAGCGGGCGGCCAGGAACAGGATGGCGATCAGCACGAGCAGCGGCAGGAAGCTGACCGTGGCCCCGAGCCCGACCCACACGCCGGCGACTCCCGGTGAGCCCCGGATGTAGGAGGCGACCGCGAGCATCATGAACATCACGGCCCACAGGTCCCAGGACGTGAAGCCGACCAGCAGGACGGTGGGCGCGAAGGCCAGGACCACGGGATCCGAGGGCTGCTTGCCGGACAGCGAGGCGACCGCGGTGATCGTCACGACCCACACGAGGGCCGTGAGGAAGACGGTGAGGTCCAGGACCGTGTTCGGGGTGATCTCGAAGCTGAAGGCCTCGGCCAGACCAGTGGTCATCCAGCCCAGGATCGACGTGAACATGCCCACGACGATCGGCTGATCGCCCGTGGGGCCTCCCGTGAAGAAGCCGGAGAGCATGCCCCCGGGCGTCACGGAGAGGTCGCCGGGCTGCAGCTCGGCGGCGCACAGACCCGGGAACCTGTTTTGGACATCCCACTCCGGCACGCGGCACGGGACCCGCAGCAGGAAGGAGAGCAGCACGGCCAGGATGCCGAGCACGAAGAGCACGAGACCGTTGGTCCCGCGCCTGCCGGGGCGTCCGTCAGCCATGGCGTCCTGCCCCTCCTGCTCGGGTGTCTGGTTCCCCGGCGATGATCAGCGGCCGCGCAGGGAAGGATCCGGCACTGCGATCCGCGCTCAGGATAGCCGGGGAGGACCCGGTCTCGGCGGCGCTCCCGCCGATCCGGTCCGGGTCGTAGGCCGGCAGGCCGCGCAGGAGGCGCACGACCACCCGGGCGCACAGCCACACCACGGCCAGGATGTGCAGCACGACGGCCGCGGCATAGAAGCGGCCCATCGCCTCCGCATTCGGCTGATCCGCGACCATCGAGTACAGCCAGGTGAAGACCGCGATCCAGTGCACGACCTCGATGACCTGCCACACCGCGTACTCCCGCAGCCGGGGGGCGGCCAGGATCACCAGCGGGACGAGCCAGAGCACGAACTGCGGGGAGTAGACCTTGTTGGTCAGCACGAAGGCGGCCACGATCAGCAGGGACAGCTCCGCGAGGGTGGGCTCGCGCCTGGCTTTCAGCCCGAGCACCAGGACTCCCGCGCAGCACAGGGCGAACACCCCGTAGGCGATCACGTTGAGCGACTCCGCCGCCAGCGGCTGCGCGCCCAGCTCCGGCGCCCACACGACGTTCCACACGTGGTAGATCGACGAGAACCCGGCACCGCGCTCACCCGAGAAGCTCCAGAACCAGCTCCACTGCTGGCGGTCCCACAGGGCGAAGGGCACGTTGACGACCACCCATGCGACGACGGCCGAGACGACCGCCATGACCGCCGGGCGCAGCTCGCGCCGGCGCAGCGCCAGCACGATCACCGCCCCGAGCATCACGAACGGCCACAGCTTCAGAGCCGTGCCCAGTCCCAGCAGCACGCCGCCGACGGCCCAGCGGCTGCGCTGGAAGGCCAGAAGCGCGGCGACCGAGGTCATCACCGGCCACAGATCCCAGTTGATCAGGGCCGTGGCGGCCACCGCCGGGGAGACGGCCAGCGCCGCGGTGTGGACCGTGGAAGTGCCCATGGCCGCGACCATCACCACGACGGCGAGCCACACGAGCAGCAGCAGCGCGGCATTGAGATCGAAGTAGATGTTCTGCACCGTCGGCACGGGCAGCCCCTCGCCCAGGCCGTAGGCGGCACGACCCGTCGCCGTGGCGATCAGGCTCTGCAGAAGCGGGTACTCCAGCAGCGCGGAGGGATCCTGCGACAGGTAGGCGAAGCTCCCGTCGGACATCCCCCGGGTCGTGAACAGGTAGCCGATGTCGGAGTAGCAGACGAGCTGCTGGGTGTGCGCCCCGTTCCACCCCAGCTGATGGCACGAGAAGCGCAGCAGCCAGGCCACGATCATGGTCCAGGTGCCGAGCCCGAGCAGCAGCCACAGCCACTGCCCGGAGCGCATGCCGCGCGGCGACCGCCAGCCCCTCCGGCCCGTCTCGGACTGCGCGGGTGCGCTCACTGGCTCTCCCACCAAGCCCTCAGCCGCTTCTCGGCCTCCTCCTCGCCCAGAGAGCCCTCGTCCAGGCGCAGCTCGAGCAGGTGCTTATAGGCCTTCCCCACCTGCGGCCCCGGGGGGATGCCCAGGATCGCCATGATCTGCTCGCCGTCGAGGTCGGGGCGCATGGACTCCAGCTCCTCCTGATCGGCCAGCTGCGCGATCCGCTGCTCGAGCTCGTCGTACGTCCGCGCCAGGCGCGCGGCCTTGCGACGGTTGCGGGTCGTGACGTCAGAACGGGTGAGGCGGTGCAGGCGCTCGAGCTGGGGGCCGGCGTCGCGCACGTAGCGGCGCACCGCGGAATCGGTCCACTCGGCGTCACCGTAGCCGTAGAAGCGCATGTGCAGCTCGACCAGGCGGGTGACGGCGGCGATCGTGTCGTTGTCGAAGCGCAGCGCCTTCATGCGCTTCTTCACGATCTTGGCCCCCACCGTCTCGTGGTGGCGGAAGGTGACCGCGCCGTCCGGGCCGAAGCGCCGGGTCGCTGGCTTGCCGACGTCGTGCAGCAGCGCCGCCAGCCGCAGGACCAGGTCCGGGCTCGGCACGGGGCCGTCGGGGCCGGTCTCCAGCTCCGCGGCCTGCTCCATCACGGTCAGCGAGTGCTGGTAGACGTCCTTGTGATGGTGGGCCTCGTCGGTCTCGAGCTTCAGCGCGGGCACCTCCGGCAGCACGACGTCGGCCAGGCCGGTGTCGACCATGATCTCCACCCCGCGGCGCGGGGCCCTGCCGCACAGGAGCTTGATCAGCTCCTCCCTCACGCGCTCCGCCGAGACGATCTCCAGACGCTGCGACATCTCCGTCATGGCCGCCAGGACCTCCGGGGCGACCTGCAGGTCGAGCTGGGAGGCGAAGCGGGCTGCGCGCATCATGCGCAGGGGATCGTCGTCGAACGACGAGTGCGGGGAGCCCGGGGTGCGCAGCACGCCGGCGGCCAGATCTCGCACGCCTCCGTGGGGATCCACCAGCTCCATCGACGGCAGCCGCAGCGCCATCGCGTTGATCGTGAAGTCGCGCCGGACCAGGTCGTCCTCGAGGGAGTCCCCGAAGGCGACGATCGGCTTGCGGGAGGAAGGGTCGTAGGCCTCCGCCCGGTACGTGGTGATCTCGAGCTGCTGATCCCCTCGACGCATCCCGATCGTGCCGAAGTCGCGGCCGATCTCCCACGTGGCATCCGCCCACCCGCGCACCGCCGCCAGGGTCTGATCGGGGGTGGCATCCGTGGTGAAGTCCAGGTCCGTGGCGACCCGGCCCAGGAAGAGATCGCGCACGGGGCCGCCCACGAGGGAGAGGTCGTGGCCGGCATCGGCGAAGCGGCGGCCCGCCTCCAGGACGACGGAGGGGACGGCGGAGGTGTCGAGCTGCTGGGTCATCGCGCCCATCATTCCAGACCCCCGGCCTCTGCCCTGCGGGGACGCGTCGCGGACCGCCGGGTGACGTCGGCGGCTCCGCCCGTTCCCAGACTCAGCCGTTAGTGTTGAGCGCATGGCTTTCCCCGTACCCAGCGCACCCAAGAGACGGCCCTCCGGGCCCGTCGCTGCGCTGCCCACGGTGGAAGAGGTCTCGGCCGGCGGCATCGTCGTCGACTTCGACTCACCTGATCTGCCGGTGGCGATCATCGCCCGGATCAACCGCGGAGGGCGCCTGGAGTGGTGCCTCCCCAAGGGCCACCCGGAGAACGAGGAGACGGACGGCGTCGCCGCTGTCCGAGAGATCGAGGAGGAGACCGGGATCGCCGGGAGGGTGATCTCTCCGCTGGGCAGCATCGACTACTGGTTCTCCGTCTCGGGGCACCGCGTGCACAAGACCGTGCACCACTTCCTCCTGGAGGCGGTGGGCGGCGAGCTGACCACCGAGAACGATCCCGATCACGAGGCCGTGGACGTCGCGTGGGTCAAGATCGACGACCTCGGCCGCCGCCTGTCCTTCCCGAACGAGCGGCGCATCGCAGACATCGCCCGCGAGTTCATCATCCACCAGCTCTGAACCCCCGCTTCGGGCGCCTCACCACGGGCTGCCCGGCCCAGCACGGGCCGCCCCCGGCGCCCGACGTCCTCGAAGGAGACCACGTGGCTCGATCCGGTGCCATGTCCAGCGCCATCATGGCCTCCGGCACGCTCGTCTCCCGGATCCTGGGCTTCGTCAAGACCATCCTCATCACGGTCGCGATCGGCTCGCTGACCTCGGTGGCGGACATCTTCCAGATCGCGAACAACCTGCCGAACTACATCTACGTGCTCGTGGCCGGCGGCGTGTTCAACGCGGTGCTGGTGCCCCAGGTGATCAAGGCCTCCAAGGCCTCCGCCGACGACGGCGCCGACTACATCTCCCGGCTGCTGACCCTGGCCGTGATCGCCCTGGCCGGGATCACGCTGGTCGTGGTGGCCTGCACCGTGCCGATCATCCGGGTCATGACCCAGGACTGGTCGGATCAGCAGCTGGCCCTGGGCGTCACGTTCGCCCTGTTCACGTTCCCGCAGATCTTCTTCTACGGCGTCTACACGGTCGTGGGCCAGGTGCTCAACGCCAAGGGCGCGTTCGGCTGGTACATGTGGGCGCCCGTCGTGAACAACATCGTGGCGATCGCCGGCCTGCTGATCTTCATCCGGCAGTTCGGCAGCTTCGCGGAGGCAGAGCACTCCCTCGAGTCCTGGACCAGCGCCCAGACCCTGCTGCTGGCCGGGGTCACGACCCTGGGCGTGGCACTGCAGGCTGTCGTGCTGTTCTGGCCCCTGCAGCGACTGGGCCTCGGGCTGCGCCCCAAGTTCGGCTGGCGCGGCATCGGGCTCTCCCAGGCGGCCAAGCTCTCCGTGTGGACGCTTGCCACGGGCGTCGTCGCCAACCTCGCCTTCCTGGCGCTGACCCGCACCGCCTCGATCCCCACGGGCTTCCGCGAGCAGTACCTGGAGATGGACCCGCCGCAGCACATCGCCGGCAGCGCGTCGCTGGACCAGGCGGCCATGCTCTACTCGCTGCCCCACGGCGTCATCGGCCTGTCGATCGCCACGGTCCTGTTCAACTCCATGGCAGCGGCCTCCGCCCAGGGCGACGACGAGACCCTCAAGGCCTCGCTGTCCCAGGCCCTGCGCTACTCGGGCATCGCCACGATCTTCTGCACGATGGCCATGATCGTGTTCGCCGGCCCGCTGGGCATGCTCTTCTCCGGCGGCGTCCCCGAGTCCGGTGCGGTGATCGGGCAGGTCTTCGCGGTGATCGCGATCGGCGCCCCGTTCTTGACCACGGCGTTCATGCTCGGCCGCCTCTTCTACTCCCGCGAGGACGCGCGCACCCCGTTCATGGTCCAGCTGGCTGTCTCGATCCTCACGGTCGCGGCCGCGGTGATCATCAGCCAGACCATGCCTCCGCACCTGGTCGTCTTCGCCGTGGCCGCCTGCTACGCCGGGCAGAACATCCTGATGACGCTGCTGTACCACGTGATCGCGGTGCGCACGATCGGCGACTACCGCACCGCCGAGGTCATCGACACCCACATCCGCGCGATCGCCGCTGCTCTCGTCACCGCCGTCGCGGCGACCGTCGTCCTGTACGCCATGGGCGGCTGGGACCCCGAGGGCTGGCCGTGGTCCTCGCAGCTCAGCGCCATCGGCACCCTCGCCATCGGCGGTCTCGTCAGCGCCGTGATCTACCTGTTCATGCTCAAGGTGTTCAAGCTCAAGGAGCTGCCCGAGCTGATGGCCCCCCTCACGGCGCGCCTGCGCCGCTGAGGTCCTCATCGGCTCGCATGGACCCCCGAGTACACTGCGACTGACCCGCCGCTCCCTACCCCGTTCTGCCGCTGACTGCGGCGGACCCGCAGATCCACAGGAGACCTCGTGGCCCAGCCCATCAGCCTCGGCACCGTCCTGGGTGGTCGCTACATCGTCCTCGACGAGGTGCAGACCACTTCCGACGGCGATCACGTGCTCGGCGGCAAGGACCAGATCCTCGGCCGCGAGGTCACCATCCTCGTGCCGTCGGAGGCGCACACGGCCCGCGTGGTCGAGAACGCGCGCACCATGGCCATCGGCGCCGTGGATGCCGATCTGCACATCCTGGACCTCGGCCAGTCCGAAGCCACGCCGTACCTGGTGACCTCGTTCGCCGCTCCCGCGGTGCTGCTCGAGGAGCTGCTGGCCGAGCCGGGCACCGTGGACGACGACACCCTCTCCGACGACATCTTCGGCCGCCCCCGCTCCTCGAGCTCGGCCGGCGCCTACGTCCTCGACGACGGCGAGCCGGATGCCCCCGAGTACGAGGACACCGCCGAGCAGGACTTCGGGCGCTGGGACGATCAGGACGACATCGAGACGGCCCCGGCCGCGCCCAAGGTCGAGAAGCGCCTGGGCCGCCCCCGACGCGCCTCCGAGGCCTCGACCCGCGCCACGCTGTTCGACCGCGCCGCCGCGGGCCGCGGAACGGAGCCGCAGCAGCGCATGCAGTCGGCCAGCGGGTCGATCGACCCCAGCTACGACGGCGACAACCGCTTCGACTCCTACGAGTACGACTACCAGAGCGCCCCCGCCGGCGCGTCGCGGCCCAAGTCCGAGGAGCCCAGGTCCTCGCGGCGCTCCGGGGCCTCCTCGCGCTCGGGCGCTGCGGCTGCCGTGACGGGTGCGGCAGCCGCAGCTTCGTCGTCCAGCGGCGGCTCGTCCGCCGCGCGCGGCTCGAGCTCCTCGCGCTCCGGCCGCTCCGGGGGCAAGGGACGGCTCGCGCTGATCTTCGCGCTGCTCCTGCTGCTCATCCTCGTGGGCGCGGGCATCGTGTTCGGCGGACTCGGCAAGGTCTTCAACTCCGGGCAGGTCTTCGGCCCGGAGGAGGAGCCCTCCGCGTCGGCCTCGCCCACGGAGCAGGCGGTCCCCGCTCCCACCACCGTCACGCGCCTGGTCCCGGACGACCCCACTCTGATGGCCGATCAGGACGCCACCCTGAACCAGGCCATCGACGGCGATCCCGAGACCTCCTGGGTCAGCTACGGCTTCTCCGCCGCGGACTACGGCCAGCTCGTGTCCTCCGTGGCCCTGGCGGTGCGCTTCGAGGAGTCCACCCCCATGCACGAGCTCACGATCCAGCAGACCAGCGGCACGGGCGGCTCCTTCACGGTCTACGCCGCGGACAGCCCGTCGCTCGACGGCGCAGTGGAGATCGGCCAGGGCTCCTTCGACGGCCCGGAGACCACCGTGGAGCTCTCCGACGAGGCCGCGCAGGACGATCACCCCTACCTGATCGTCCAGTGGACCGAGCTGCCGTCGCTCGAGGAGCCGATCGCCGATTACCCCTACGGTCTGCGCATCGCCGAGATCGAGGTCTCCTGAGCTCGCAGCTCAGCCCAGCTTGCTGACACAGCGTCAAGTCAAGTTGCCGCGGTTGCCGGAATAGTTCCTGCTGTCCCCTGGTTATGCGGGCAGACGACGGATCGCAGCGCCTGTCACACGCGCACGATCCGCACCCGGTCCGCCCGGCAGCCGTCGGACCGCAAGCACCGCACACGAAGGAAGAAGGACCGCGAACGTGAGCCCAGACTTCAGCCCCGCGATCAGCCTCGACCTCTCCTCGAGCACCCCGGAGACGTCCGCGGCGCAGTCCGTGGCTGCCGATCCGAGCGCCACGGTGCACGACGTCGTCATCGTGGGCTCGGGGCCGGCGGGCTACACCGCCGCCATCTACGCAGCGCGCGCGAACCTCAAGCCCATCGTGCTCGCCGGCTCGGTCACCGCCGGCGGCGAGCTCATGAACACCACCGAGGTCGAGAACTTCCCGGGATTCCAGGACGGCATCCTGGGCCCCGAGCTCATGGGCACCATGCAGGCCCAGGCCGAGCGCTTCGGCGCCGACGTCCGCTACGAGGACGCTCTGTCGCTGAAGCTCGAGGGCGACATCAAGGAGATCACGGTCGAGGGCGGCGAGGTCCTGCGGGCCAAGGCCGTCATCCTGGCCACCGGCTCCGCCTACCGCGAGCTCGGCCTGGAGGACGAGAAGCGGCTGTCCGGCCACGGCGTCTCCTGGTGCGCGACCTGCGACGGCTTCTTCTTCCGCGAGCAGAACATCGCCGTGGTGGGCGGCGGAGACTCCGCGATCGAAGAGGCCACGTTCCTGACCAAGTTCGCCTCCAAGGTCACGATCATCCACCGCCGCGACGAGTTCCGCGCTTCCGAGATCATGCAGCAGCGCGCCTTCGAGGACCCCAAGATCGAGATCCTCTGGAACAAGGAGGTCATCGGCATCTCGGGCGAGTCCAAGGTCGAGGAGCTGACCCTGCGAGACACCGTCACGCAGGAGGCCTCCGCGCTTCCGGTGACCGGCCTGTTCGTGGCGATCGGCGCCGATCCCCGCACCGGCCTGTTCGCAGACCAGCTCGCGATCGATCCCGACGGCACCGTCCAGGTCGACGGCCGCTCGTCCCGGACCTCGCTGCCGGGCGTCTTCGCCGCCGGCGACGTCCTGGATCCCACCTACAAGCAGGCCATCACGGCCGCCGGCTCCGGCTGCGCCGCGGCGATCGACGCCGGGCACTACCTGGACGCCCGCGCCGGCTGATCCCAGGCCCTCCCACAGACCCTCACCACCCCAGAAGGAGCACACCATGAGCAACGCAGCAGCCGTCAACGAGTCCGACTTCGAGGCCGAGGTCCTCCAGTCCGACAAGCCCGTCATCGTCGATTTCTGGGCCGAATGGTGCGGCCCCTGCCGCATGGTCGGCCCGGTCCTGGACTCGATCGCCGAGGAGCACGACTCCGTGAAGGTCGTGAAGGTCAACGTCGACGACAACCAGGCCATCGCCGCCAAGTACGGCATCACGTCCATCCCGGCCGTGTACGTCTTCAACAACGGCGAGGTGGCCAAGCAGTCCATCGGCGCCAAGCCCAAGTCAGCTCTCGAGAAGGAGTTCGCCGAGTTCCTCGGCGCCTGATCCGCTCACCTGCCGAACGGCCCCGGAAGCCCGCCATCGCGGGGGCTTCCGGGGGCCTTTCGGGTGCCTCTTCCCGCTGGTGAGATGCACACACGCACCGAGTGCCTCTAGTATTCAAGGAATTTCCCTCGTTCCCGACTCCGTAAGGTCTCCATGTCCGACTCCTCTGCCGCCTCCCTGGGCCGCGGCCACAGCGACCGCCGCGTACGGGTCCTGCGCGAGCGACTCGTGCGCGCCGGCCAGCTGCCCCAGGACACCGACCTGGACGGCCCTCAGGCCACTGAGTTCGACGCCGCCCTGGAGACGGCGGTCAGGGCCTTCCAGCAGAGCCGGGGACTGATCGTCGACGGCGTGGTGGGCCCGGAGACCGAACGGCGCCTCAGCGAGGCCCAGTACACCCTGGGGGACCGTCCGCTGCAGTGGGACCGCCAGGAGCCCATGCGGGGCGACGACGTGGAGCGCCTCCAGCACAATCTGTCCCTCCTCGGTCTGTACTACGGCCATCTCAACGGCGCGTTCGAGGAGAAGACCCACCTCGCCGTGCTGGAGCTGCAGCAGAGCCTGGGACTGGAGCGCAGCGGCCGAGTGGATCACCGCACCATCGAGGCCCTGGCCCGGATCAACAAGAACATCACGAACTCCAAGGCGTTCTCTCTGCGCGACTTCCACAATCTGGAGTCCGCCAACGGCGCAGTGCGCTCGCACCGCATCATCCTGGTGCCCAGCGCCATGATCGGGGAGCACCCCAGCCCTGCGGAGGCTCCCCCTGCGGAGCGGCAGCGCAGTCGGGACCTCTCCTTGGATGTCGCAGCTCGTGCCCACGAGCTGCTCGCCGACATCGGCGCCCATCCCGTCGTCGTCTCCGATCAGCCGCTCCAGGCCGCCGACGGCACGGTGATCGAGACTCCCGGCACCCTGGATGAGGCCCTCGAGGGCGTGCGCCAGCCCGTGGTCGTCGTGCTCGGATGCGATTGGAACCGCTCGGAGAAGGCCAACGGCATGGCCTCGTACTTCTGGGGAAATTCCGGCTCCGAGCAGGACGCCCTCTCCCCGATCGGCCAGCGCGGCGCCTCGCTGATCCAGCGCGAGATGGTCGCACGCACGGGTGCACTGGATCTGGGCTGCCATGGCCGTCAGTGGATCGTCCTGCGCACCACGCCTGCGCCCACGATCTACCTGGACATGGGCTACCTCTCCAACCCCGGGGAGTCCGAGGATCTGGAGCGGGGGGAGTACCGAGCGCATATCGCTCAGGCGATCGCCGTGGGCCTGCAGCGCATGTTCGCGCAGTCCTCCCAGGATCACCCCACAGGGACGCTCAGCACCTCGGATATCGCTCGAGAGCTGGCACGACGACCCAAGGCCTGACCTCCTCCAGAGCGACGAAGAGCCCCTTTATGTGACGTACATCACATAAAGGGGCTCTTCTGCGTGTTCAGCGCTGTACCAGACGGTCAGGGAGCGAGGCGGTGCCGCACCCCGCCCGGAGCTGTCGTCACGACCGATCTGGGCGAGGTGCCAGCAGGCGCTCAGTCCTCCTGAGCCGCATCCTGCGTCTGCGGATCCAGCACCGAGATGATGCGATTGAGATCCTCGACGGAGGCGAACTCGATCGTCATCCGCCCCTTGCGGGCACCCAGGTTGATCTTCACGCTGGTGTCCAGCTTGTCGGAGAAGGCGTCGGCGATATAGTCCAGACGCTCCCTGTGGCGCTCCTGGGCCCTGGCCGCGGGTCGACGCCCCGGCTTGCCGCGCTTGGACAGCGATGCTGCCTCCTCAGCAGCGCGCACCGACATGCCTTCAGCAACAATGCGCTGGGCCAGCCGCTCCATCTCGGCAGGATCCTCCAGCGCCAGCAACGCACGAGCATGGCCGGCCGAGAGCACACCTGCCGCCACCCGGCGCTGAACCAGCGGTGGCAGGCGCATCAGACGCAGCGTGTTGGAGATCTGCGGACGGGAGCGCCCGATGCGTCGAGACAGCTCCTCCTGAGTGGCCCCGAACTCCTCGAGCAGCTGCTGATACGCCGCAGCCTCTTCCAGAGGGTTCAGCTGGCTGCGATGCAGGTTCTCCAGCAGTGCATCGCGCAGGAGGTCATCATCTGCGGTGTCGCGGACGATGGCGGGCACGGTGTCGAGGCCCGCGCGCTGAGTGGCCCGCCAACGGCGCTCACCCATCACCAGCTCGTAGGGCTGACCGTCCGGCTCTCGGGACGGCCGGACGACGATCGGCTGAAGGACTCCGAGCTCGCCGATGGAGTAGGCGAGCTCCGCGAGCTCGTCCTCGTCGAAGACCTGACGCGGCTGCTTCCGGTTGGGGTGGATGCTGCCCACGGGGACTTCCGCGAACACCGCGCCGGGGACTGAGGCGAGGTCCGACGTGTCGGGATCCGCAGGCAGTTCCGCAGCGGTCGCAGGGGTTTCCGCGGCTACGGCATCTGGCTCGACGCCTTCCGCGTTAGCCCCCGACGTTCCACGTGAAACATCAGCCGTCCGATCAGCGTCCGTCGCGCCCTCTGAGGGCTCGGTGACGGAAGTGTGCACCTCCGTGGTGGCGTCCGAGGCGGCGGGAGCAGCCGACTGCACGGACTCCTGCTGATCCGAGGCCTCGTCCGGAGAATCGGCAGATTCCGCTGATTCCGCGGACGAGGGAGTAGGGGTGAAGAACATGTCGGACGGGCGGCCGCTTCCTCCGCGGTTCTGCAGGGCTGCCCCCATATCCATCCGGGACTTCATGGCGCTCTGTCGAGCACTGGCCGAGACCGGGCGGCGACGGCCGCCCGTTCCACGTGAAACGGACGATGTCGTCTCCTCCGCAGAACCGCTCGACTCGGCGTGCTTGGGGTCCACCGCAATCGCCTTCGCATCCGCCTCGGAGACGGCGGCCCCGGCCGCAGTCGTCGCTCCGTTCCCCTTCTTCTTTGAGGACTTGGGGGCGGTGGAGGCCTTTCCACTCCGCGAGGCGGCAGTTCCAGACTTCGAGGACGCTCGTGTCGCCGCTCCGGTCTTGGAGCGAGCCCCCTTGGGAGACGACGACTTGGACTCCTCAGGCTGGGGTGCTCCCGTCCCGGAACGTGCAGCCTCCGACTTGACTCGCCCAGGTCGATCCGTACGGGAGTCGTTGCTCTCCGTCGCATCGGACGCATTCACCGCTGCGGTATCAGCTGCGACGGTCGACTCCGACTGCGCTGCCGCGCTACCGGCCGGCGGCGCCTCTGCACCCCCAGCGTCGTTTCTCTGGACACTCGACTCCGAAGACGGCTTCTCGACAGGTGCACTGGGAATCAGGGCTCCGAGGCCTCTACCGAGCCCCCTCTTGCGCTCCGCCATGGACAACACTCCTCTACTGGACGACCCGGACAGTCTACGGAGCATCGACAGAGAT
>ENA-OOKA01000246-OOKA01000246.1-human-skin-metagenome-genome-assembly--contig:-NODE-246-length-16774-cov-8.416592_pt1 | contig 16774 bp, 15 predicted proteins | sample MGYA00248825_ERZ500995 | MGnify/ENA primary metagenome ERZ500995 (study PRJEB25958, sample SAMN03398540) | human skin metagenome | study: EMG produced TPA metagenomics assembly of the Human Skin...
AGGGACGGGCTGCGCGCCGTGGCCCGATTCGGGGTAGGCGCCGGAGTACGCCGAGGTGCGATGGGCCGGGCGGATCACCGGGCGCGCGGCGGCGGGCACGGGGCCGTCACCGGGCGGCGGACCCGGATAGCCCGCACCGGCGGGCGGCGGCGGAGGGGCGTCGACGGGGTGAGCGGAAGCGGCGTCGGAACCGGCGGAACGGGCGCGCTCGGCGGCCTCTCGGGCCTTGCGCTCCCGCCGCGTCAGGGGTTCGTCCACTACTGCTTCACCTTCGCCTGGTCCACCTCGAGGGAGTCCGTGTACTCGGTGAGCGTGACCGGCCCCGTCTCGACTTTCCAGCCCAATCCTAGACGGTCGGAGTACGAGCGGAAGACCGTCACCGCGGGCGAGGCGTCGAGCGCCTCGCGCAGCTGCTCGGGGTCGCCGACGACCTCGACGGTGTAGGGCGGGGAGAACACGCGGGCGTTGACGCGCAGGGTGTTGCCCACGCACTTGACCGCGGAGGTCGACACGATGCGCTGGCCCTGGACCGACATGCCGCGGGCCCCGCCGGCCCACAGCGCATTCATCACGCCCTCGAGGTCCTGCTGGTGGATGATGAGGTCGTTCGGGCTCGCGCCGTCGATCCCGGCGGACTCCGGCGGGGCGTCGTCGAGGGTGACGGTGAGCCCGGTCCCCTCGAGCGCGGTGGTCGACGCCGCGGTCGCGAGCTCGTCGGCGGCAGCGCGCGCGTCCTCCACCCGGACGTCGCCGTCGGCGGCCCGCTCCTCGAGCTGCTCGATCGACGCCCGGCGCTCGGTGATGCGCTGCTGGAGGTCCTCGTTGGTGCGCGAGCGCTCCTGCACGATGTCCGGCAGGGACGAGGTCTCGTTGCGGAGGTGGGTGCCGTCGGACAGCCGGGCCGAGGTCGCCATGAGGATCCCGCACAGCACGAGGACGACGAACACGGCGGTGCGCTGTGCGATCGCGGTCATCGGCTGGCCTTACGGGATATGCGCGCGGGCGGCGCGGACGAGTACACTTTGCATGATTGCCCTGGAACCAATGTACCGACCGGCGTCGGGGGTCCCCAAGTCGTACCGCAGGTGCGCCGACCCGCCGCCGCCACCTGAGGAGAAACGTGGCCAAGCCGAGCCGTGCCCGCAAAGCTCACCGGACCTCGCGGAACTCCGCGGCGACGCCTGCAGAGACCAGCGGGGCGTCCGGGTCGGTCGACCCGACCGACGTCACGTCGACCGACGCGGACTCGACGGCGGACGTCGACGAGACGCTCGTGACCGACCCCGTGGATGCGAAGCTCGAGGCCGACGACACAGGACGCGACGCTGCGACGGACGCGACCGCCGACGACGTCGACGAGGATGTCACCGCTGCGGATGACGCGACTGCGGCCGACGACGCGGATACGGATGCAGCTGACGATGCGGATTCCGCGGACGAGGCTCCGGCTGCGACGAAGAAGCGGGGCGCGAAGAAGGCCGGCACGAAGACCGCTGCCTCCGCGAAGTCGGCCGGGACGAAGGACTCCACCGCGAAGACGGGCACGGAGACCGGTTCGACCAAGGCCGGCGCCGCGAAGAAGACCGCTGCGAAGTCCTCCGCCGCGAAGTCCACTGCGAAGAAGGACTCCGACGAGAAGACGAGCGCGAAGAAGAGCACCGCGAAGTCCGGGGACTCCTCCCCCAAGCGCACCGCGCGCTCGGGCAATCCTGCCAAGCGCTCGACCTCCCGGAAGACCTCGACGTACACCTCGGGCACGACGACGCAGTCGATCAAGCCGAACCCGCGCTGGTTCGTCCCGGTGATGATCACCATCCTGCTCCTCGGGCTCGCCTGGCTCGTCGTCTTCTACATCACCGGCGGCGCCTGGCCCGTCGAGGCCTGGGGCAACTGGAACCTCGTCGCCGGCTTCGCGTTCTTCATCGCCGGCCTGATCATGTCCACACGCTGGCGATGAGCGCCGGCTTCCGGCTGCTCGCACACCATCCGCTGCCGGTCCGCCTCCTCGCCCTGTTCGGCGGCCTCGTCCTCTACGGCTTCTCCGCCGGACTGATGATCGCCGCCGGCCTGGGCAACATGCCCTGGGACGTGCTCCACCAGGGGATCTCGCTCCACGTCCCGCTCACCATCGGGGTCGTCGGCATCATCGTGTCGGTCCTCCTGCTGCTCACGTGGATCCCCCTGCGGCAGCGCCCGGGGCTCGGCACGCTCTCCAACGCGCTCCTCGTCGGCGTCTTCATCGACCTCACGCTCCTCGTCGTCGACCGTCCGGAGGCGCTGTGGGGGCAGATCCTGCTCATGTGCGCCGGCATCGTGCTCAACGGCCTCGCGACGGTGCTCTACATCATCCCGAACTTCGGCCCCGGCCCGCGCGACGGCCTGATGACCGGCCTCGTGCGCCGCACCGGCGCCTCGGTCACCGTCGTGCGCTCGTGCATCGAGATCATCGTCATCGCGAGCGGCTGGCTGCTCGGCGGCGTGTTCTTCGTCGGCTCACTGCTCTACGCGTTCGGGATCGGGCCGATCACCGAGCTCTTCCTCCGCCTGGCGCAGCGCCTGCTCGGCCCTGCCGACCCGATGGCGAGCGACGAGACCTGAGCCCCAGGACGAACCGGGCCCGGGAGTTCCGGTTTCGAACCGGGCCCGGGAGTCCTGCGTGCGAATCAGGTCCAGGCGACCGAGGGTGTGCAGGGATTCGGTGCCCTAGGGGCGAAACAGGCCCGGGCGCTTGGGAGACGTGCCGCGACACGGTGTCCGGAAGGCGAACGTGGCACAGGCGCCCAATGGGTGCGTCGGAACTCGTCGTCGAATGCACGGGCGAACGGCTGGGCGCGTGCATCGGGCGGGCGGAACGAAGCGGCACCGGGGACATCGGAATGACATCGATGTCGTCATCTACAGTGTGGACAGAACCTGTGGATAACTCATCGCCGCGAGGATCGTCGCGCAGTAGATCGCGGCGAGCGCCACGAGGACCGCGACCGCACCCGCGCCGAACACCGCCGGCCGCAGGCGCGGGGGTGGGAGCAGCGCCGCGCAGCCGAGCACGAACCCGGTGACGAGACCGCCGAGATGCGACTCCCACGAGATCCCGGGTTCGAGGAGCGGGATCGCGGCGTTGAGGGCGACGAGCACGACCACCCCGCCGATGTTGCGGTCGAGCGCCCGGGTGGGGGTGAGCAGCACGCCGACGAGCGCGAAGACCGCCCCCGACGCCCCGACGTGGAGCGCGAACCACGATGTCGGATCGGTCGGGTCGGCGAGCGCGAGCACGCACACCGCGCCACCGATCGCACCGAGGACGTAGACGACGGCGAAGCGCACTCCGCCGATCGCCCGCTCGAGGAACGAGCCGAAGAAGTAGAGGGCGAAGAGGTTGAAGCCGACATGGAGCGGCGAGGGCTGCGAGTGGATGAAGGCGTGGGTGAGGGTGCGCCACGGCTGCTCGGCGGCGAGGGCCGGCATGAAGCCGAAGCGGGCGAGCAGGTCGAGCGGCGGGATGAACTGGAGCAGGTAGACCGCGCCGATGAGGACCATGAAGGTCGCGGTCGCCCGCGGCGGGCGGGCCGAGCGATCGATTCCGCGGGTCCCCGTCTGGCCGACGGATGCGGCCGCCGGGCCCGAGGGCCCGATGGGTGCGGCAGCGCGACCTGAGGGGCCAGCGGGTGCGGCGCCGATACCCGGTGGCGGGTTCTCGCCCTCGCCCCGGGACGGCTGGACCCCGGGCGGCCCGCCCTGCGGCGTGCCGCCCGGGGTCTCCGGGGTGCGGGGGTCGTCCTCTCCGGGCATTCCCCCAGCAGTCATGTGCGGTCCCCTGCGATCAGGACGCGGGGAGGACCTCGACGGACTCGATGACGACCGGCTCGACCGGGCGGTCGCCGGGGCCGACCTCGACGCCCTCGATCGCGTCGACGACCTTCTTCGAGGCGTCGTCGGCGACCTCGCCGAAGATCGTGTGGTTGCCGTTGAGCCACGGGGTGGGAACGGTCGAGATGAAGAACTGCGAGCCGTTGGTGCCCTTGCCCATGCGCTTGCCGGCGTTCGCCATCGCGAGGAGGTAGGGCTTGTCGAACTGCAGCTCCGGGTGGATCTCGTCGTCGAAGGTGTAGCCCGGGCCGCCGGTGCCGGTGCCGAGCGGGCAGCCGCCCTGGATCATGAACTGGCGGATGATGCGGTGGAACCCGAGGCCGTCGAAGAACGGCCGGGTGACCTTCTGCCCGGTCTGCGGATCGTCGAACTCGCGGGTGCCGGAGGCGAGCTCGGTGAAGTTCGCGACGGTCTTCGGCGCATGGTTGCCGAAGAGGTTGAGAGTCACGTCGCCCTTGGTGGTGTGCAGGATCGCCTGCTGCGTTGCAATCGTCATGCATCCATTGTTCCACGACGCCGCTCCGCCCCCGGACGGATCCCCGTCCCCTGCACGCACCTCGGACGCGATCCTGTGCGAACGCACAGCCAAAACCTCGGGACCGGAGGTGGCCCGCGTCGGCGGAGGGCCTAGAATGGACGGTGACGACACACGGTGGGCTCTGTCGCAGACTGCGCGCAGAGACCGGCCACCGTACGGATCAACCAACGGCTCCGCCGTATCGGAGGGTGAGATGTTCAAGCGCAAGACCCAGCCCAAGTCCCTCAAGGACGAAGTCGCCGACGTCGTGCACGCTGTGAGCGACGTCGTGCGCCAGGGCTCGGCCAACGCCATCGACGCCGCCGCGCCGCGCCTCCGCGACGCCTCGGTCAAGCTGCAGGACGCGGCCTCCCAGGTCCGCCCGCGGGTGGACCGTATCAACGAGCAGATCCGTCCCCGGATCGAGGAGCTCGGCAAGCAGGGTCGTGCCCAGTACGACCACCTGAGCGCAGAGGGTCTGGCCCGCTTCGACGACGCCAAGCACCGCTTCACCGACGAGATCGCTCCGCAGGCCACCGAGCGTGCCGGCGCCGTCGCCTCGAGCGCGGCCGGTCTCCTCGCCGCCGCTCAGACCCCCAAGTTCGTCGACGACCTCGCCGTCCGCGTGACCGGTGACAAGAAGGCGATGAAGAAGGCCCGCAAGGCCCTCAACCGGGCGAGCAAGGACATCGCGAAGAACACCCGGGTGAAGAAGTCGGGCAACGGCTTCGGCATGACGATGGTGTGGATCCTCGCGATCGGCGGCCTCGCCGGCATCGCGTACTACGTCTGGAAGAGGGCCCAGCCGGTCGAGGATCCCTGGTCGACCCCGCTGCCGGCCAACCGTCCGGCCGACGCCCGCCCCGTGGGCTCGGTCCCGGCTTCCCAGCAGGACGCGGTCGGTCCGACCGTGACCGAGACCCCGGTTCCCGCCGCCAAGATCGAGGCGACCGACGACGTCGCCGCGGACCCGGACTCGGCCGACGTCACCACCGACGAGAGCGACGTCCCCCCGGTGGTCTCGGACACCGATCCGAACGCCCCCAAGCACTGAGGCGCTGACGGGCTGAGGCACTGGTGCGCTGGGCGTCAGCGCCTCGACCCCGAGCCGCTGACGCGTCGAGGCCCGCACAGCTCTCGCGCATCGAACCGCACGGATGCCCCACGGCCACCGACCGTGGGGCATCCGTCATTCATGCCGGGCCGGGTCCGGAACTGCCGACCGATCACGTGGTCAGTTGATCGAGTGACACGCGAAAACTCTGTGGCACGCGAAAGCTGTACAGGATTCGCGTGCCGCAGCAGTTTCCACGATCTTTTCGATCGAAACCCGGCTAATAGCCCCAGCCGCTCGATCGATGGCCGACGAGAACTGCTGTGGGGGCACGTGGCATACGAACGCTGCTGTTCCGACCGTGCGCGCGAGTGCCACGCGGAAACTGCGGTGGCCATGAGCGGCTGGCAGATCGGGTGAGCAACAGAAACTGTTGTTGGCGACGGAAACTGTACAGTTTCCGTCGCCAACAGCAGTTTTCGCGTGCGGTTCGGCCGGGCGATCGTCGGGGAACCGGCCGGTGCCTCCCACCCGACCGGGAGTCAGCCGGGGCCGGATGAGTCCGCGAAGCAGGGCGAACCCGCGCGAGGACTCGAGTCAGCCGCCGCTGTCGCAGGACCCGGGTCAGTTCCCGTTGCGGCCTGGCGCGGGTGCGGGGGTCGAGGCCGGGACCGTCCGCGGGGCCGGCGCTGGGGCACCGGGGTCGACCGCCCGCGCGTAGACGAGGGCCGCGTTGTACACCTTCATGACGTAGTCGAGCGAGTTGTTGTAGCTCAGCACCGCCCGCTCCCAGCCGGCGGTCGATGCGAGGTCGCCCGAGGTGCACAGGTACGAGGCCGCGGTCATCACGGCATCGTCGATGTTGTTGGGGTCCTTCCGCCCGTCGCCGTTGCCGTCGAGACCGTGGCGGTTCCAGCTGTCGGGGATGAACTGCATCGGTCCCACCGCGCGGTCGTACTCGTCGTCGCCGTCGAGACGGCCGTCGTCGGTGTCCGGGATGCTCGCCACCCCCACGCCGTCAAGCTGCGCGCCGACGATCGGGCGGTCGAGATTCCCGTCGGGCTGCACCGACGACCCTTCGTAGCGTCCGTGGTTCGTCTCCACGGAGCCGATCGCGGCGAGGGTGTTCCAGCCCAGCCGGCACGTCTGTCGGTTCTCCGCGGCCCACACCCCGGCGGCGACGTAGGACTGGAGGACCCGCTCGGGGATCCCCGTGCTCCTGGCGGTGTCGGCCAGCCACTGCGAGTCGACCTCTCCCGGGGCCGAGGTCTCCCCCGGGGCCGGGGTTGCGCCGGCCGAGGGCGCAGCGGCCGACGGTGTGGGCGCGACCGGGGCGGGGGCGACCGGCGGAGGACCGGAGATCCCCTCTTCGGGCGCGGCGACCTGGTCCGGCTGGGTCATCAGCCGTGCCATGAGCGCGGCAGCCGCGACGGCGAGGACGACGGCGAGAGAACCGGCGATGATCACGAAGAGTCTGCTCGACGAGGACATCGCTCACCTCCTGCTCTCGCGCATGAGGACGACGAGGACGGCGATCCCGAGGAGGGCCGCGAGACCCATCGTCAGCCCGGCGATGATCCACCACTGGTCGCCGAGCACGCCTTCGCCCTGCGGATCCACTGCCTCGGGTCCGGCCTGCGGGTCCGGGCCGGGGTCGGTGTAGTCCATGAGGTCGGTGCCGACGTGCATGCCGCCGCATCCGTTGACGAGAGCGCGCAGCATCGGGGATTCCGCGACGGCGGAGTTCTCGTCGCCGACGGCGAAGTTGATCTTCGTGGTCACCGGCTCGAGAGCGGTGCCGTCGGCAGCGGCGGCGCTCATCGAGAAGGTCACGGTGTAGTCGCCCGGCCGTTCGAAGGCGAACACGCCGCTGTCGCGCTCTCCCGCCGTCGCCGAGAGCGGCTGCGAGGTGTCGGCGAGGAGGGAACCGCTCGATCGGTCGAGGATCGCGAAGCCGCCGGGTCCCTCGACCCGATCGACGTTCAGCGTGATCTCGCCGCCCACGTCCTCGGCGGGGATCGCCGAGAAGTCCCACCCGAGGTAAGGCACCCCGGTGCGGCCGGTGTCGGTCGACCACACGGAATCCGTCGCTTCCCCGAGTGCCCCGGCCTCGGCGCCGATGCTCCGGGTCGCAGTGGCGGGAACGACGACGCCGAGGTCGGTGCCGAGGTCCCGCGGTGACCTCCCGCGGTGATCGACGAAGCCGCCGGTGAGCGCGCCGTCGTCGAGCGCGGCGGTGAAGTCGACGCGACCGTCGCGGACCTGCACCGCTCCGCCGACCTCGGCGGGGCAGTGCCGGATCACCGGGGGCGCCTGCTGCACCCGGGTAGCGGGAGTCGTCGCGGTGGGAGTGGGGGTCGGCCGCGAGTCGCGGCGGTCGTCTGCTCGTCCACCCCGGCGATCGCGGTCCCCGGGAGCGGGCATGCCGTCGCGGTCCTCGTCCCCGGAGCCGTCCTCGGGCGGATCGATGCCGGGCTGGTCCTCACCCGGACCCCCCTCGCCGGGATCGTCCCCGGGAGGCGGGATGACGATGTCACCGGGCGGATCGTCGAGGGCGGTGCAGTCGACGCCCTCGTCACCGCCGCCCACGTCGAACTCGACGATCTCCGGCTCGACACGCACCTCGGTGCCGATCTCGGCGGGGTCATCAGTGGTGTGCACACCCACCGCGACGCAGTAGGTGCCGGACTCCGAGAAGCTCCACGCCGCATGGGCATCCCGGGTGGGCAGCGGGCGCAGGACGGGTGCGGACTGGTCGTCCGCGGTGAACTCGCGTTCGGTGTACCTGGTCGAGTAGAACCAACCGTCCTCACTGCTCGCATTGCGATAGGTCGCTGTGCTGCCGTCCGGTGCGGCGTCGAGGCGGAAGACGACCCGCGCCCAACGCTCGGCCGGCAGATCGTCGTCGGTCATCCCGCCGAGGTCCTGCCCGGTGAGATCGAGACCGGGCACCCGATGAAAGCCGCCGCCCGTCCCGGACTCGGGGATCGTATAGGCGCTGCTCAGGACGTCGCGGGTGTCCGGCGGGAGATCCGCCGACCCGTAGCCCTGACCCTCCCACTTCGCTGGGGCGTCAGCGCAGGGCTCCACCTCCCCGGTGCCGCCGAACACGAGCGTCATGACCGTTCGCGCGGGAGGCTCGGAGCCGTCGTTCCCGGCCAGTCCTCCGTCCTGCTCCGCAGTGCCGCGGGATTCGAGGGCGATGCACATGATCCGACCGGTGTCCGCCTGCGGATCCGGCGAGGGCTCGTCGATGTCGGGCTGCTCGGTGCCGGGTTCGTCGGTATTCCCGTCATCGCCGCCGATGCCCGCGTCCTCATCGTCCGAGCCGTCGTCATCCGCTCCGTCCGTGGAACCGGTGTCCTCGGATTCAGGATCGCCGTCGCCGAGCACCGGGTTCGGCGTCGCAGTCCACTTCGTCGTCAGTGCCTGGTCGACATCGAAGGCCCAGAGGTCGGATTCCTCGTTCTGTCCGATGCTGATGAGCGATGTTCCGTCGTCGTAGGGCTCGAGCGGTGGCCGACCGCCGTCGGCAGACTCGCTGCTGACGTCGAGCTCGCCTCCGGAGATCGCAGTGACGGCGAAGGAATAGGGCTGAGTGCGGGCAAGCGCGTCAGCTGCCCGATCGAGTCCGAGAGAGAACTCAGCGGGATCGGCGAAGGCCTCGATCGGTGCGTCCTCGTCCGGAACCTCGGGCGGTGGGATCGGCACCGTCGTCGGTGGAACCGGGCCCTCCGTCGGCGGGATCGGCACGGTGGTCGGCGGAACCGGATCCGGTGACGGCTGTGTCGAGTCGTCCGGGAACCGGAAGACCGGACGGACGGGAGATTCCGACTCCTCGGTGCGGAGCACGAGATCTCCGCCGCGATACTCGCTGTCGTCGAGGTCGAACCCGGCACCCCTGGGAACACCGTCGTGAGGTGCGACCGGCGCGGCCGCGGGATCGTTGCTCTCCGCCGGATCCTCGGGCGCTCCCTGGACTGGTCCGGCCAGCGAGAACCCGGGCAGGACGAGGGTCGCGGTGAGCGCGCAGGTCGCGGAGAGCGCGACGAAGGGGGACAGGCGTGTCACGGCGCCGGGTGCTCGCTTTCGAAAGGATCGAGGGGAACGGGGCGATCGTCTCAGTCAAGACGATCCGGGTGAGAAGCATCCTAACAGGACGTGACGTCCGTCTGACGTCGGCGTGACGAGTGCTCGGCGGGGTCCTCTGAGCGACGGGTCGGATCGTGACCCGATCCCTCCGGCCGCGGTCCCGTCAGTCCTCCCGCGCCTCGGCGGTCTCCCGGTCGTTCGCCTTCTGCAGCGCGTCGACGAGTTCGTCCTTCGTCATCGTCGAGCGACCGTCGATGTCGAGCCGCTGGGCGAGCGAGTACAGGTGGTCCTTCGAAGCATTCGCGTCGACCCCGCCGGCCGCCCCCGAGGTGCCGGGTCCGCCTCGTTCGGCGCGCTCGTCCGAGGGCCCGGATTCCTCCTTGGGCTCCCAGTGGTCGCCGACCTTCTCATGCGTGTGCTTGACGGCGGCCCACGCGGTGCGCGCGGCCCGCGATTCGCTGTCGTACTGCTCCTCCGCGGAGTCGAAGGTCTGCGCGAACGTGTCCTGCGCCTTCTGGTCGGAGCGCTCGAGGGTGGACGGGATCTCGGACTTCCTCGCGCGTCCGTCCTTGTTCGTCTTCGGCATGGCGACCTCCATCTCACGCGGGTACGGCGACGACTGGAGCGGCGGCCGCGGGTGGGGCACAGCTCCCGGGCCTCCGACGGCGTCGCCGGGATGAGTACCATGGTGGCACGGAGCACCCGCCCGCAACAGCCCGGGGAGGGCCGATGACCACTCACCCGCCTGCCGGACCCGAGCAGGTCCGCGCAGCCATGGACGAACTCGGCCGCGATCCGTTCCTCTCCGCCGACCAGCGGCGGTTCTCCGACCTCGACCGGCCCCTGCCCATCGGCCACGGGCAGACGAACTCCCAGCCCTCCACCGTCGTCGCGATGATCACCCTGCTCGAGGTGAGCACCGGGCAGCGCATCCTCGACGTCGGGAGCGGCTCGGGCTGGACGACGGCGATCCTCGCGCGGCTCGTCGGAAGCAGCGGGTGCGTCATCGGCTGCGAGCTCGTGCCGGCGCTCCGGGAGTCCGCGGCAGCCGTCCTCGCCGGTCTCGACATGCCGTGGGCCGAGGTGCGGCAGGCCCGCATCGGGACGCTCGGCGCGCCGGTCGACGGGCCCTACGACCGGATCCTCGTCTCCGCCGGCGCCCAGACGCTGCCCCGGACCCTCGTCGAGCAGCTCGCTCCGGGCGGGATCATGGTCATCCCCGTCGCCTCCACCATGCTGCGGGTACACCGCACGGCCGCCGGCCCCGTCGACATCACCGAGCACGGCCGGTACTCCTTCGTCCCCCTCATCGACGACTGAGGCCCTCGCCCGGCAGCCGGCCCGTGACTTCCTCCGGAAGTCGACCGGCCCACCAGACCAGCACCCGACCAACACCTGCCCGGCACCCGGGCAGCCGGGCACCCGGGCACCCGGGCACCCGCCGGATCCTCACAAGAAGACTTGAGCGTGCCGCCGTACACTTGCGGCAACGGAAGGAGTCATCGTGGAGACGGACGTCGCACACGCACGACATGCACTGGTCACCGGAGCAACCGGATACGTCGGCAGCCGGGTCACCGCCGAGCTGCTCGAGCGCGGATGGCGGGTGCGGACCCTGTCCCGCTCCCGGGAGAAGGCGCTCACCATGCCCTGGGCGGACCGGATCGTCCCGGCGGGTGACACCGCCGGACCAGGAGAGGTCGAGGTGTTCGAGGGCGACGCCGATTCCGCCGAGGACCTCGCCGGCGCGCTCGCCGGCGCCGACGTCGCCTGGTACCTCGTCCACTCGATGGGCACAGGCACGGACTTCGCCGAGCGCGAGCAGGACATGGCCCGCACCTTCGCCGCCGCAGCCGAACAGCAGGGCGTCGGTCGGATCGTCTACCTCGGTGGCCTCCATCCTGCCGGCGAGGAGCTCTCGGAGCACCTCGCGTCCCGGGTGGCCGTCGGCGACATCCTCCTGAGCTCCCGCGTGCCGACCGCCGCCCTTCAGGCCGGGGTGGTGCTGGGAGCGGGCTCGGCCTCATTCATCATGCTCCGGCATCTGTCCGAGCGGCTGCCCGGTGCGATCGCACCGAACTGGGTCGACAACCGGATCACCCCGATCGGCGTGCGCGACGCCGTGCACTGGCTCGTCGGCGCCGCAGACCTGCCGCCGGAGGTGAATCGGGCCTTCGACATCGGCGGCCCGGACACGATGAGCTATGCGGAGATGATGCGCCGCTACGCCGAGGTCGTCGGTCTGCCGAGGCGTCGCGTCCTCACCGCCCCGGTGACGACTCCGCGCCTGGGCGCACAGTGGATCGGTCTCGTCACGCCCGTGGACGCCGGGCTCGCCGCGCCCCTCATCGGCAGCCTCCTCCACGACACCGTGGTGACCGAGCGCGATCTCGAGAAGCTCCTCGACCCGCCGCCCGGTGGCACCCAGTCCTTCGCCGAGGCGGTGCGCACGGCAGTCGAGAGGGGCGAGGACGGGCGAGGCCTCGACACCCGGCGGTGGCGGCGGGTGCTGCTCACCTCGGCCGGGGCCGTCGGTGCCTGTGCTGCGGTCGGGACGATCCTCACCGACCCCGACAACGCCTGGTACCGGTCGCTGCGGAAGCCGGACTGGCAGCCGCCGGCGGCGGTGTTCCCCCTCGTGTGGACGCTGCTCTACGCCGACATCGCGGTGATCTCCGCACTCGTCGCGGCCGATGGCCTCGAGGAGGGGAAGCGCAGGACGCTGCGCGGCGACGCGCTCGCCCTCGGAGCCAACCTCGTCCTCAACGCCGGCTGGACCGGGCTGTTCTTCCGCGGGAAGAAGCCGGTGCTCTCCACCGTCGAGGCGGCACTGCTCGCACTGAGCTCGGCCGACCTCGTGCGTCGGGCCGCGCGATCGGCTCCGCAGCGCGGGTTCGCCCTCGCCCCCTATGCGGCGTGGACGAGCCTCGCCACCGCGCTTTCGAGCTCGATCGCTCGTCTCAACCGGGATCGGTGAGCCGGGAGCTGCTGAGCCGGCTCGCGCCCGCCGTCGCACCACGGCACACGACGCATCCGCGATCCCACTGCACCGTAGGATCGGACCATGACGCAATCCACGGCGCGGGGCTGGGCCCTGCTCACCGGAGCGATCGCCGCCGAGGTCGTCGCGACCCTCTCCCTCAAGGCCGCTCTCGAGGTCCCCGCGCTGTTCGTCGTCGTCGGGTTCGGATACCTCATGGCATTCGCCCTGCTCACACTCGTCCTCCGCACCGGCATGGCACTCGGGGTGGCCTACGGGGTGTGGGCGGCGGCCGGAGTGGCGCTCACCGCGATGCTCTCCGCAGCGATCTACGGGGAGCCGCTGACCCCGCTCATGGGGATCGGCATCGGACTCGTCATCGCCGGGGTGCTGTGCGTCGAGCTCGGTTCGCACGCGGGCCGCGCAGCACCGGGGCACGATGCGGATGCGGACGCCGAGGGCGACGGGCTCGCTCGCGGCCGGGGAGCCACCGGACCGGGTCAGCGGCCGACCGGGCCCGAGGTCGCCTGATGGCGTGGCTGTTCCTCGCCGGTGCGATCATCGCCGAGGTCAGCGGCACCCTGGCGCTGCGGATGGCGGCGCTCGGGGGACGGGGCTGGTTCGCGGTCGTCGGCGTGGGCTACGTCCTCGCCTTCACCCTGCTCGCTCTCGCGCTCGGCGCCGGGATGGCGCTCGGCGTGGCCTACGGGATCTGGGCCGCGGCCGGGGTGGCGCTCACCGCCCTGCTCGGCCGGCTGCTGTTCGGCGAACCCTTCACCTGGGTCATGGGCGTCGGCGTGGTCCTCATCATGGGCGGGGTGCTGCTCATCGAGGTGGGAGCGCACTGATTCCTGCGGCGGGCAGGGGCGCCCCGGCCGTCAGGCGAGCGATTCGTGACGGCGGTGCCCGCGGCGGCAGAACCGGTGGCCGCAGCACCCGCGGCGGCGGTGCCGATGAGCGCAAAGGGCGATGCGCTCAGGCGTCGTCGACGAGCCCGGCGATCGCGGCCATGATCTGCTCGGTGAGCGCCCGGCGCTGCGGTCCCGCCGGCTGCTGCCGGGCCGGGGCGGGGATCGGCTCGCCGAACCGGACGGTGAAGGTCACCGGCCGGGGGAACCGCTGCTCGACGGCCATGACGTTCTCGGTGCCCATGATGCCCACGGGGACGATGGTCGCCCCGGTGCGGATCGCGAGCTCGGCAGCCCCCGTCTTCCCGGTGCCGATCGCCCCGGTGCGGGTCCGGGTCCCCTCGGGGTAGATGCCGAAGATCTTGCCCTGGCGCAGGATGTCCTCGCCGTCCTCGAGCGCCTTGACCGCATCCGCGGTCGATCCGCGCCTGACCGGGAAGCTGCCCACCGCCTGGAAGAAGGTGCGGGAGGCGAGGCCCTTGGGTCCCTTCCCGGTGAAGTACTCCTCCTTGGCCATGAAGCACACCTGCCGCGGGGAGAGCGCTGACAGGTACACCGAATCGACGAACGAGCGGTGGTTGCTCGCGATGATCACCGGGCCGGTCAGCGGCACGTTCTCCAGACCCGTGACGGTGGGCCGGTGGACCAGGCGGATGGACCGGCGGAAGGCCGCGCGCATCGCCTCGTAGGAGCGTCCGCTGGGCACGGACACCGTGGATTCGGGAGTGGACATGGGAACAGGATAGTGGGCGGCGGGCGCGCGGACCGGGTGGCACGCGGGGCGGTCGGGGCCGGAGCGCGAGGTGCCGGCCGGAATCGTGCCCGGCCGGCGAGCGCGGGCTCAGGCGTAGGCGGTGTCGAAGAACGCCCGCTCGAGTCCGACGACGTGGCGCCACACGGCGGTGAGGCGCTCGCGTTCGGCGGGGTCGTCGGGGAACACCCGGTCGAGCTCGTCGACGAGGAACTGCACCCATTCCCGGAAGTCCGGACCGCGGTGGAGCTCGATCCATTCGCGGTGGACGTATCGCTCCGGCATCTCCGCCGTGCGCTCACCCCAGTCGAGGTAGAGCCATTCGGCGATGACGAGGAGGACGAGGAGATGCGGGTAGGACCGGGACCGGGCGGCCTCGGTCATGGCGTCGCGGAACGCCGCAGTCGTGGGGGTGAGGGCGGGTGCGGTGCGGTCGGTCTCCGCGACGCCGAGCTCCTCGAATGCCCGCTGGAAATACCCGTCCTCGTCCGCGGCGAGCATCCCGAGCTGGCGGGAGAAGCGGAGCTTCGCGGGCACGCGGTCGGCGAATGCGACGCAGCCCCCGAGCATCGACAGGAATGTGTCGAAGAACTGGTAGTCCTGCACGAGATAGCCGGCGAGCACGCCGTCGTCGAGCGTGCCCGCGAACAGCTCGCGGACGAACCGGTGGTCGACGGCGGTGTCCCAGTCCTCCGCTGCCGACGCGCGCAGGGCGGCGACGGCGCCGCTGGGGTCGACGGTGACGGTGGTGGCGGTGGGATCGGGTGATGACGGGCGGTTGTCGGACATGGTGTCTCCTTTCGCGGATCGGACGCTGACGCCTGCGGCAGCGTGTCGACAGGAGAGGCCCGAGCGGAAGGTGCTGATCGCGCCAGCGGCGGCATCCGCGGGACGAGCGCCGCTGCGTCCGCCCTCGGGCGGGCACGGTGCGGACACCGCGACACGACTTCCTCCGCCGGTACTGACCGGATCAGGTTCGAGGGTCTGCTTCCGCACTCTCAGCGCCCGCGTTCGGCGCTCCCCTGTCGTACGGTCCGATCGTACCCCACGGAGTCGCGACGGCGGCGGGTCGTCAGCCGGCGAGTGACTACGGCTCGGCGGACGCTGGGCCTGACGGACGGATCCCCGGGACGCCCAAGTAGCCGCCGTCAGCTGGTCCCTGGACCGCGGATTCTCGTCACTGCGCTCGACGGCACGGGTGCTTCGGGCTCGGAGGAGGATTGCTGCCGGAGACGACGCGATCCCCGCCGGAATCCGGCGGGGATCGTCGAACGAGTCACTGTCTCACGGTTTCTCGAGTGGAGGTAAGGGGACTCGAACCCCTAACCCCCTGCTTGCAAAGCAGGTGCGCTACCAATTGCGCCATACCCCCGAGAGCGGTTCCCTCACACCTCGTCGGTGTACTGGGACCAGTTCTGATGAGCGCGCTGACGTCTGCTGCGGAATCCGAAGAGGACTCCGGCCGCTGCGGACAGCACTCCCGTCAGGGTCAACCACTTCTTCACACCGTCTCCGTCCGGTCGTGGTTCCGTGGGCCTAAGAGGACTTGAACCTCTGACCTCTTCGTTATCAGCGAAGCGCTCTAACCGCCTGAGCTATAGGCCCGTATCGGGATGAACCGAAAATCCACTATAGCCACAACCCCGGCGCGAACCAAATCGCGCGCCGGCCGGCGGCGATGGCGACCGATGCGGCGGCTGCGAGGGATGCGACCGACGCGGCGCTGATGTTCCGATTCCGGTCGATTCTGCGCGCAGTTCCGTACTCGATCGAAACCTCAGGGCGGGAACGGCACCTCGGCACCCGATCGAAACCTCAGTGCGGACGCGGCACCTCGGCGCGGGAAGAGCACTCCGGTTCCTCAGGCGCGTCGGCGCCGAGCCGGTAACAGGCGCCTCGGCGCCGGGCGCAGCACCGCAGCGCGGACGCGACACCCGCACCACACCTCGGCGCGGGCCCGGCACCTCGGTCAGCGCGTGTACCGCTTCCCGGGCCCGAGGCGCCTCGGCCACGGCCCCTTGAAACAGCAAAATCCTGCGGATCCGTTCTCAGGAACCGCAGGAAATTACTGTCTGGGGAGGGTCAGTCGTCGGTGAGGGTGAGGTGGAACCCGCCGACGATCGACGACCCGATGTTGTAGAGGAACGCGAAGAGCGTCGACAGGGCCGTCATGAGGACGATGTTGACGAGCGCGAGGATCACGGAGAACGACAGCACGCGGCCGAGGCTGAACAGGCCGAGCAGCTGGTCCGCACCCTCGGTGCCGGCGACCTCGGAAAGGGTGGACTGCAGACCCTGGAGGGTGCCGGTCGCCTGGAGCACGAGCCACAGCACGAGGGCGGCGATGACGGTCGCGATGCCGATCGCCACCGACAGCAGGAACGCCATCTTCATGACCGACCAGGGATCGAGCTTCGCGACGGTGAGCCGCACGGTGCGCGGACCCTTGCGCTTCGACTTGCCGCCCATCTTCACGCCGCCCGAGGAGGCGCGGACCGGGGAGTCGCCGTCGGCGTCCCCGCCCGCGGACAGGGGCGAGCGCTGCGTTCCGGAACCGGCTGCCGCACCAGCGGCACCGGCGCCCGCGCGAGCGGCGCCAAAACCC
>ENA-OOKA01000247-OOKA01000247.1-human-skin-metagenome-genome-assembly--contig:-NODE-247-length-16753-cov-7.240688_pt1 | contig 16753 bp, 9 predicted proteins | sample MGYA00248825_ERZ500995 | MGnify/ENA primary metagenome ERZ500995 (study PRJEB25958, sample SAMN03398540) | human skin metagenome | study: EMG produced TPA metagenomics assembly of the Human Skin...
AGGTGAAGACCCCCTACGACTACCTGAAGGCCGCCTTCGAGAAGGAGGTGCGGACCGAGCCGATCACCCTGGAGGTCCCGAACCGTCCGGGCGTCTACATCGAGTTCGACACCAACATCACCTCCGAGCAGATCGACATGTGGCGCAAGATGGCCACCGTCGGCAACCGCCGTCAGCGCCGGCTCCCCCGCCCCGGGCAACAGCTCCGGCTCCGGCTACAGCTCCGGCAACAACGGCAACGGTGACGGTGACAAGCCCGCCTCCGGCGGTCCCGAGCGCGCCCGCCGTCATTCCTCCCGCCTCGGCGAGGCCTTCCCCAGCCTTGTCGGATGGACGTCGCTGAGCACCCTGCTTCCGGGCATCGGACTCCTGCGCACGCGGTTCCGTCCGCTCGGCCTCATCGTCTTCGGCGGGTTCGTCCTCACGATCCTCTTCGTCATCGGCTACCTCCTCATCAAGGGACCCGTCCACGCGATCGGCACGATCATCGCGAGCCCCTCCCTGCTCAACTTCATCGCGTTCGCCGCCGTCGCCGTCGGTCTCATCTGGATCATCGTCGTCGTCCTCTCCTACCTCGGACTCCGGCGCGGGCATCGCTACCTGCCCTGGCAGAACCGCCTCTCCGGTGTGCTCATCGTCTCCCTCGTCCTCATCATCGGGATCCCCTTCGGCATCGGCTCCGTCTACGCCCGCGTCCAGAGCGACACGATCGCGAGCCTCTTCGGCGAGAGCACTGGAAAGACGGTCGACGCCAAGGAGCTGTGGAAGGACAAGCCCTACATCAACGTCTTCCTCATCGGCCGCGACAACGGCGACGACCGTCAGGGCACCCGCCCGGATACTATGCTCGTCGCCTCGATCGACACGAAGACCGGCAACGCCGCCCTCATCTCCGTGCCGCGCAACCTCGCGTTCCCGATCTTCCCCGAAGGCAGCCCCGAGGCCGAGGTCTGGCCCAACGGGTTCCGTCCCACCGGGGACTCCTCGGAGGACCTCATCAACGCCGTGTGGCAGTGGGGCGAGCAGAATCCCGACGCCGTTGGCGAAACGAACGGCCTCGAACCGGGGATGACGGCGACGATGGCCGCGGTCGAAGGATCACTCGGCCTCAATCTCGACTACTGGGCTTCGGTCGACATGGCCGGGTTCGAGGACGTCGTCGACGCCATCGGCGGAGTGAACATCGACGTCGAACGCCCCATCCCGATGGGCGGCGGCAAGTCGATGTCCGGAGTGCCGAACCGGGTCTTCGGCTGGATCGACCCCGGTCAGCAGAACCTCAAGGGCAAGAAGGCCCTGTGGTACGTCCGCTCCCGTGAGGGCAGCGACAACTACGACCGCATGTGCCGTCAGCAGCGGATGCTCAAGACGATGCTCGAGCAGATCGACCCGCAGGAGCTCGCCGCGGCCTACCCGAAGCTCGCCGGGTCGGCGACGAAGAACATCGCGACCTCGATCCCCCAGAACGAGATCCCGGCCTTCATCGAACTCGCCGTGGCCATGCAGAAGGGCGACGTGACGACGGTCCAGATCAACAACGACGTCACCCCCACCTACAACCCCGACTTCGATGTCCTCCACAAGTGGATCCAGGGCGAGATCAAGGGTGCCTCCGACGGCGCCGAATCGCCGCGCCCGACGAACGACCCGTCGAAGACTGACGGAGCCACCGACTCCGGTGACTCTTCAGAGTCCTCGGAGTCCTCGGAGGACCAGGGCCAGCAGGACCACAGCCAGGACGTCGAGACCGGCACCGATGCCCCGAGCGGCGACGGTGCGGGAACCTCGACCGATGACTCGGGTGTGCCCGGCGAACCCAACGCCGAGGGCAAGTGCTACCCCAAGGACTACCAGCCCGGTGACCCCTGGCCCGGCTACCCCGGCCCGGGCGCCGGAGACCAGGAGTGAGCGCCGACCACTCCGTCGCGATCATCGGGGTCGGCCCACGCGGGCTGAGCGTCCTCGAGCGACTCGTCGCCCTCGGTGCCCGCCGCTGGGATCCCGCGCGCGGACCGATCGTCATCCACCTCGTCGACCCGTACCCACCGGGTGCGGGCATCGTCTGGCGCACCGACCAGCCGACGAGCCTGCTCATGAACACGACGATCGGCGAACAGACGATCTTCCCCGACGGCAGCTGCTCCTTCCTCGCCGAGGCGATCGATGCCGGTGACGCGGCCCGCCCCGACGACCGCACCCCCGGGTCCACCGACAGCTCCTCCGTGGCGTCCGCCTCCTCCACCGGGGCGGCGGTCCCCTCCCCCGATGCGGCCGGCCGCTCTCCGTTCGGTCCGTCGATGGCCGAGTGGTACCGCGCATCCGGCGGCACCGAGCCCGTCGATTCGACGTTCCCCAGCCGCACCCTCTACGGGGAGTACCTCAGCGACGCCTACGCCCGGATCCGCGACTCCGCCCCCGATTTCATCCAGATCGTCGAACACCGCACCCGCGCCGAGTCGGTCATCGACCTTCCCGCCGTCGACCTTCCCGGTGACCCCGCCGAGGCGGTTCCCCCTCAGCTCATCCGGTGCGAGGACGGAACGACGATCATCGCCGCAGCCGTCGTCCTCGCCGTCGGCCACATCCCCAGCACTCCGACCGAGGAGCGTGCCCGTCTCGCCGCCTTCGCCCAGCGCTCAGGCGGGATCTACATCCCCCAGAGCCTCCCGGCCGAAGCCCCGCTCGACGAGATCCCCGCCCACGCGCGCGTCCTCGTCCGGGGCATGGGGCTCAACTACTTCGACGTCCAGACGCTGCTGACGATCGAGCGCGGCGGCAGCTTCGTCGACGCCGGCACGTCAGATGGCGCCGGCACGTCGGACGCCGGCGCATCCGCCGCGGAGTCCGCCGCGGAGTCCGACGCATGGTCCGATAACTCCGCGACCTCGACCGCCTCCGGGACCGTCCGCTACCTCCCGAGCGGGAAGGAACCCGCCCTCTTCCTCGGCTCCCGGCGCGGCATCCCCTACCGGAGCAAGCCGATCAGCCACGAGCATCCGCGCTCGGCTTGGCCGCTGCGGTACTTCACGAAGGAGAATGTCGCCCTCCTCGCCGGCATCGACGATCTCGAGGGCGAACGCCGGGCCGGGGCCCGCTTCAACGACCAGCTGTGGCCGCTCATCCTCGCCGACCTCCGCTTCGCCTACTACCGCACGCTCGCGCGCACGGATCCCGACGCGTTCGCCGACGATCCCGGGCGCCTGCGCGAAGCCATCGCCGAGGCGGTCTCCCGCCACCTCACCCGCCGCACCTGGCAGGAGACCCACCCGGAGGCCGAGTCGGCGAGCGACTCCTCCCGCCAGGGCCGTGTCACGCGTGAGGCCTTCGCCTGGGCGGAGATCGAAGAGGAGCTCGTCCCCGATCCGGCTCACCGGATGTCGCTCCACGATCTCCTCGACCCGCTCGACGGGCTCGAGTTCTCAAGCCGCGAACCCGGCGAACCGGACTCCCTCCACGACTGGATGCTCGACTTCCTCCGCACCGACCTGCGCGACTCGCTCGCCGGCCCCAAGGACAGCCCGGTCAAAGCGCTGTTCATGGTCCTCTGGCAGTCGAGGCTCCTTCTCAAGGAGCTCATCGCCGCTGGCCACATCGATCCGGTGAGCGTCGACATGGAGATCCGCGGCTGGTTCGAGGGCTTCGTGTCCGGAATCTGCGACGGTCCCCCGCCGAGGCGGATCGCCGAACTCATCGCCCTCGCCGAGGCGGACGTCGTCCGCTTCATCGGCCCCGATATGCACATCGGCGAGAACCCCGAGTACTCGGTGGAGACGGACCCGCAGAGTTCGACCGCACAGGATCCCGCAGCATCGGTGGAATCCGCAGCATCGGTGGACTCCGGTGCTGACGACGATCCTCTCCCGCAGATCTTCGCGGTCACCTCGGCGAGGATGGGAGGAACGATCACGGGAAGCGTCGTCATCGATGCCGCCTCCCCGACGAACTCCCTCGCTCTCGCCGCCGATGTCCTCATCCACGGGATGGTCGACCGCGGTCAGCTCACCCCGGCCCGCCTGACCTTGGACGACGGTCGCGAGAAGCGGCTGAGCGGTCTCGCGGTCACGGAGCGCCCCTACCGCACGATCGACGAGGAGGGTTCGGCCCATCCGCGTCGCTTCGCACTGTCGATCCAGCTCTCCTCGGTCCAGTGGGGTCTTGCGATCGCGGCCAACCCCGACTCCGATGCGACGACTCTCGCGGACTCGCACGCTGCCGCCGAGGCGATCCTCGACCTCATCTGAGGCCCGGGCCGACGAACCCGGTCGCTGCTGGAACAAGCTGATCGCTCCGGCACTCTCGATCCACGCGCAGCCGGGAATCCGCGTCGCGGGCGACGCGGAATCCGTGCCAACTGTGGATCGAGCGGACGGGTGGTTGCAACGAGCGGACGGAAGGCTGGATCGAGCGGGCGGGTGGCAGGCTCCGGCCTACGCCATGGCGAGGGCGGCCTCCGGCTTCGTCGTGCGCGCCCGCACGATCGCGAGCAGCGAGGCCACGAGGCCGATGACCGCCCACGCGAGCAGCCCACCGTACGCCGCGGCCAGTCCCGGGGTGCCCGCGGCGATCGCTGCGAACCCGTTCATCGCCGGGGTCAGCGGCAGCAGCGGGGCGATGAACGTGAAGAACTCGGGCACCGCGCCGATCGTGCGACCGGCGACGGCGAGGACGACCGCGATCACCGAGAGGAATCTGCCCACTCCCCCAAGCCACGCGACGAGCGCGAAGTTGAGGATCATGAACACGATCGCGGAGACGAACGTGAGGACCGCGATGTCGAAGCCCTGGATCGCGTCGATGTCCATGACGGTGACCGCGAGGATCGCGAGCACGAGCGCCTGGACGAGCCCGACGGCGACGCCCGGCACCAGCCCGCGCAGCCACACGAGGACCGAGGACTGCGTCGACAGCAGCGTCGAGGACGGGATGGGCTTGAGCACGGTGTAGGTGACGAGTCCGCCGACCCAGAGGGCGAGCATGATGAGCAGGGCGATCGTCGACCCGGTGAGCAGGTTCGTCACCGAATCCGTGTCCGGTGCCTCGATGTTCGCCGCGGCGACCGTCGACAGCGTGTCCCGTTCCGGGGCCGTGTACGAGGGCACCTCGTCGGCACCGTCCTGGACGCCGTCGGAGAACTCCCCGACGCCGTCGGAGTACTTCTCCGATCCGTCGGCGAGCTGGTCGAGTCCGCCCGCAAGGTCCTGCGATCCCGTCGCCGCCTGGGACACACCCGTCGTGTACTTCCCGACACCGCCGGCGAACTGGTCGGCGCCCTCGGCGAGCTTCCCGGCACCGTCATCGAGCTTCCCGGCACCGTCAGCGGCCTCGGCGATGCCGTCGGTGAGCTTGGGCATCCCGTCGGCGAGCTGCTGGGTGCCGTCACTGAGGTCGGAGGCTCCTTCGGCGAGCTTGGCATTGCCGTCGGCGACCCCGGACGCCCCCTCGCGCAGCCCCTTCGAGGCCTCGAGGAGCTTCGGCGCGTTGTCGGTGATGTCCTTCATCCCCTTCGCGAGGTCACCGAGGCCCTTCTCGAGCCCCTTCGCGAACTCGCTCATCCCCGAGCTGAGTTCGGCGCTGCCGTCCTTGAGGGACGCCGCCCCGCCGAGGAGGGACTGCTTGTCGTCGGTCGAGCCGAGGCCGTCGACGGCTGAGTCCAGCCCACCCGAGGTGCCGTTGAGCAGCCCCTGTGCGTAGGCTTTCTCCATCCCGGCGCAGACCTCGTCGGGGGTGCCCGCCGGGCACAGCTGTGCCCGGATCTGGTCGGCCTCGCCGCTCGAGATCATTCCCGCGCTGACAAGACCGTCGAGGCCCGGGTTCGACTGCGCCAGCTGGTCGGCATCGTCGGCGCCCTTCTGCAGCCCGTCTCGGTACGACCCCAGTCCGTCGGAGAGCCCGCTGGCCCCTTCCGCGACGCCCTGGGCGCCCTTGTCGAGGTCCTTCGCCCCGTCGATGAGGTCGTCGAGGCCGCCCTCACCGGAGCCCGAGCCGCCGGCCCCCGACCCGGAGAGTCCCCTGATGATCTTGTCGATCGAGGTCGTGTACTCGTCGACGCCGTCGGAGAGGTCCCCGGCCCCCTTCGAGAGGTCGTCGGCTCCGGTCGAGAGCTCGTCGGCGCCGTCGGCGAGCTTCTGCGCGTTCTCCGGCAGGTCCTTCGTCTGCGTCTTCATGGTGTCGAGGCCGGTTGCGAGCCCCGAGGTGCCTTCGGCAAGATCGCCCGCGCCCTTCGCGAGGTCCCCGGCAGCCTTGTTCAGCTCACCGCCCGACTCGTCGAGCTGGCCCATTCCGTCGGCAAGCTCTCCGGCGCCGTCGGCGGACTGCCGGGTGCCCGAGGAGAGCTGCTGGGCTCCGTCGTCGAGTTCGCCCGCGGCATCGCCGAGCTTGCGCATCTGCGTGCCGATGTCGTTGAAGCCGAGGTAGATGTTGTCGAGGTAGTTCTCGGTCATCGACGTGTTGAACGTCGTCCGGGCCACCTCGGCGACCGAACGGGAGATGAGCTGGTCGCTGGCCGGGACGACCCCGGAAACGTCGACGTCGAGCTGGGTCTGCGTCGCGGACTTCGCATCCGAGACCGAGGTGACCGCCCGGGAGAACCCCTCGGGGATCGTCAGCCGCGCCGCGTACGTGCCGTCGGCGAGACCCTTCTCCGCGTCCGCCTCGTCGGTGATGACCCAGTGGATGTTGTTCTCCGTCTCGCCGACGAGTCCGCTGGTCAGTTCACGGCCGATGGGCACGGTCTTCCCGTCGACCTCCGCGCCGTCGTCGTTGTTGACGATGGCCGCGTCGATCGTCTCGAGGCGGTCGCTGCTCTTCCACGTGGCGAGGATGAATCCGGCGGCCACGATGATGGGGATGAGCACGAGGCCTGCGAAGGACACCCAGGTCACAGGCCTCTTCGAGTTCGCTCGCTCAAGTCTCATGACTGTACGCCTTCCCTGTTGAAGTCATCGGCGCGCACGCCGGGTCCATCGCCTCTCTCGCCGAGGCGGTCCTCGCCTGCCGTGGGGCTCCCGCCGAGGCGGTCGTCCGGATCGTCGACCGCGGTCGCTTCGCCGTCGGCCGTCGCACCGACAGCGGTCGCATCGCCGTCGGCCGCCGCACCGACGGCGGCGGCCTCGAGATCGAGGTGGAGGTAGTCCGCGTTCGGTGCGAGGATGCCGCGCACGTCCGCGTCCGGCAGGGCGAGGACGAGAGCCGTGCCGTCGGCGGTGAGCTCGGGCAGGGCGTCGGCGAGGTACCGTCCCTGACTGCGCGCGAGCGCCTCGGCGCCGTCGATGACGAGGAGATCCGGTGGATCCGTCCGCAGTCGGGCGATCTCCCCGGCTCCCGGTGCCGGTGTTCCCACCCTGCCGAGGTCGAAGAACGGCACCGTGCGCCTGACCTTGCCCGCGTGTTCGGGGAGGACAAGGGATCCGATCTTCAGTTCGCCTGCGCTCAGGGGCACACGCCCGGTGAGCGCGAGGAGCAGCGCGGTCCGGTCGGTGCCGCTGACGACGAGCGTCTGCCCGGGCAGGAGTGCGAGGTCGACGTGGGAGAAGCCCCTGCCGCCGGCGCTCACCCCGAGACCGCGCCCGTAGATCCGGTAGGGCGAGTTCGGTTCGGGCCAGTCGCGCAGCGCCACCTCGTGGGCGAGCCCCTCCCCTTCGACGTCGAGGCGGGGAAGGATCCGGTCGAGCCACGTCGGCAGCCACCACGCCTTGTCGCCGAGGAGCTGCATGATCGCGGGCACGAGCGACATCCGCACGAGGAAAGCGTCGACGAAGATGCCTGCGGCGAGCGCCAGCGCGATCGATTTGATGATCGGCTCACCGGCGGGGACGAAGGCGGCGAAGACGGAGAACATGATGACGGCGGCGGCGGAGACGACGCGGGCCGAGGACATGAAGCCCGCCCGGATCGCCGCGGTCGCACTCGCCCCGTGGACGTAGGCCTCGCGCATCCCGGAGACGAGGAAGACCTCGTAGTCCATCGCGAGGCCGAAGAGGATGCCCATGAGGATGATCGGCAGGAAGCTGATGACCGGCCCGGTCTGGTCGATCCCGAGGGGGCCGGCGAGGAACCCCTCGTGGAAGACGAGGACGACCGAACCGAAGGAGGCGAAGACCGAGAGGAAGAACCCGCCTGTGGCCTTGAGCGGTACGGCGATCGAGCGGAAGACGATCGTGAGGAGGATGATCGAGAGGCCGACGACGAAGATGCCGAAGGGCACGAGCGCCTTGCCGAGCTGATCGGAGACGTCGATCTGGATGGCCGTGGCCCCGGTGACGGCGGTCTCGAAGCCGTAGTCGTCCTCGATCTGGGTGCTCAGGTCCCGGAGTCGGTTGACGGTGTCGAGGGTCGCCGGGTCGTCCGAGGCGGTCGTCGGGATGATCTGGAAGAGCGCGGAGGTCGCATCCCGGTTCGGTGTGGCGAGCACGACCTCGTCGACGCCGGGGACCGCGGCGATGCGCTCCTCGATGTCCTCGACGTCGCCGAGCGGGTCGTCGGAGGTGACGATCTGGCTCGTCATCACCAGCGGTCCGTTGAAGCCGGGGCCGAAGTGCTCCTCGATGAGGTCGTACGTCGTCCGCGCCGGGCTGCCCTCCTCCTGGCTGCCGGCGGTGGGCAGGGAGAGCTGGAGCTGGGAGGCGGGGATCGCGAAGAGGCTGAGGCCTCCGACGATGAGGACGATCGTCACGATCGGCGCCTTCGTCACCAGGGACAGCCAGCCGGCGAAGAACCGGTCGGTGCGGGTGGCCGGATAGGGCTCGCCCGCCTCGGCGAGGACGGCGGGATCGGTGCGGGGATCGGGTCCCCCGGAGGCGGCGGCCGCCTCGGCGCGGGCCATGGCCTTCCGGTACCGGCGGGAGGGCTTCGGGGTGATCTTCCCCTTCGCGATGCCGAGCAGTGCGGGGACCATCGTCAGGGAGATCATCACGGCAATCGCCACGGCGCCCGAGGCGCCGATGCCCATGACGGTGAGGAACGGGATGCCGGCCAGGGAGAGGCCGAGGAGGGCGATCATCACGGTGAGCCCGGCGAAGACGACGGCGGATCCGGCGGTCGCGGTCGCCCGTCCCGCAGCCTCCTGGGGTTCGAGGCCTTCGGCGAGGAGCGAGCGGGCGCGGGAGACGATGAAGAGCGCGTAGTCGATGCCGACGGCGAGGCCGAGCATGAGGGCGAGCATGATCGACGAGGAGTTCACCGGTCCGAACGCCGTCGAGCCGACGACGAGGAGGACGGAGATGCCGACGCCGATGAGCGCGGTGATGAGCGGCATGCCCGCGGCCCGGAACGAGCCGAGGGTGAGGAGGAGGACGATGAAGGCGATGACGACGCCGACGCCTTCGACCCAGGACACGTGCACCCCGGTGATCTGGAAGAGCTCACCGCCGGCCTCGACCTGGGCGCCGGGCAGGTCCGCGCGGATGGGGTCGAGGGCGGCCGTCAGGGCGTTCGAGGCGGTCTCCCCGCCGACCTCCTGGAGGGTCCCGTCGTATTGGACGGAGATCATCGCCGCCGACTTGTCCCCGCTGATCGCGCCCGTGACCATGTCGTCGAACGGTGAGGTCACAGCGTCGACGTGGGGCAGCTCGCCGAGGTCGTCGACGGCCTTCTCGATCGCGTCGCGGTAAGGCTGGTCCTCGACCGAGTCCCCGTCGGCGGCGACGACGATGACCGACGCCGAGGTGCCGGCGGCTTCGGGGAAGGTCGCGCGCATCGCGTCGAGCGCGGTCTGGGCTTCGGAGCCGGGCAGGGTGAAGTCGTCGTCGAAGTCCTTGGCGAAGGCGGCGACTCCCGCGGCGACGAGTCCGAGGATGACGAGCCAGAGTGCGACGAAGCGCAGCGGCTGACGGAACGCTCTGCGGCCGAGAGCGTAGAGGAATGTCGACACGGAAACCTCGATACAAAAGTGTATTGGATACAGTCATGTATTCTTGTTGACACCTCCCGCTCAGCGCAAATCACTGTGAGAGAATCGTGTGATTTCCCATGGGATGCTCAGTTTCATGCGGCCTCCCCGACGGGAGGCATCCCCACCCAGAGAGACGAAGACAGACAGGCGATGAACACAGAGAACCTCAGCGACCGCAGGCGCCGCACCCGTTCCACCCTCGTCGAAGCGGGGGTCTCCGTGTTCGCGGTCAAGGGCATCGAGGGCGCATCGATCGAGGAGATCTGCGAGGCCGGCGGGCTCACCCGCGGTGCGTTCTACTCGAATTTCTCCAGTCGAGACGACCTCGTCCTCGCAACGATCGAGATCCGCACCGCCGAGACCCTCGACCGCCTCGATGCGACGATCCAGCGGTGGAAGGAGCAGCTCGACGACACCGACGCCGGAGAGATCAGGCCCCTGCTCACCCAGTTCATCGAGGAGATCTTCACCGAGAAGCTCCTCACCGCCGCCGATGCGATCGCCGAGCAGGAGATCACCCTCTACTGCCTGCGGGTGCCCGAGCTCTACGTGCGCTACCAGGAACTCGACGCCCGGCGACTCGAACGGCTGGCCCGTCTCGTCCAGACCGCGATCGACAACGTCCACGCGGTGCCGACGGTGCCGCTCGACAGCCTGCTCACCATCCTCATCTCGCTCTTCACCCACCTCTCCCTCGAGTCGGCGGCCGGTCTCGACCTCCACGAGACCGTCGACATCGACCCGAGCCTCATCGTCGAGGTGCTCCTCCGCTTCCTCGACTTCGACGGCCGGGAGTGCCCCCGCGCCTGAGACCCAGCGGCTAAGGTGGAGGGCGTGACTGAACTTCAGCGTGAATACACGGCCTTCATCAACAACATGGACGTCCGCCTCGGCGCGTTCGTCCTCGCGGACCTCCCCGAGTCCGTCGAGCAGGAGGACGGCACCCAGGCCCCGTTCCGCAAGGATCTCAGCCCCGAGTCCCTGCCGCTCATCGAGCACTTCGTGCTCTCCCGGTTCGCCACCCCCGACGAGGTGGTCGCCCCCGAGAACCACCGGTTCGTCGAGGGACTCATCCGCTACCTCGGCGAGACGTACCTGCGCTCCGTGGGCGGGGCCTGGGACCACGATGAGACGACGGGCAACGGGATGCCGTTCATCCGTCCCGACAACGCGCAGGGCCAGCTCGAGGGCGAGCCGATCCCCCTCGTCGCCGTCGTCCTCACCGCCGTCGACCAGCGCACGGGCGGGATCTTCACCGCCGTCCTCGACCGCGCCCAGCAGGAGCTCGGGGACGCCGAGCGCCGCACGAGCACGGGCCTGTCGATCGGAATGCTCACGCGACAGAACTCCACCGAGGAGGAGGTCGAGTTCCTCTCCCGCTTCATCGGGACCATCGAGCCCGGCATCGCCGCGTGGACGAAGGAGCAGGCCGACCCGGAGTCGTGGGCGCTCGACCGCGACAGCCTTGTGCGCCTCGGCAAGCAGCTCGCCGTCCGCTACGACACCCGAGACGAGATGATGGCCGACGACGAAGTCGCCTTCGTCGCCGGAGCGATGCGCTTCATCGGCGAGACGATCCGGCGCATCGGGCTCGGCCAGTGGCGCTACGGCGCCGACCTCGAAGCCGACGATCCGCGCAGCAAGCAGCCCTACATCCGTTTCGTCATCGGCGACCAGAACCTCGACCTCGTTCCGTGGAAGCTCGCGCAGGCCGCCCTCGAGGACTCCGAGGCGATCGCGAAGGGACTCGACACGGTCATCGAGATGCGCGAGGAGGAAGCCGCGGGGGCAAGCTCGTCGTCGGACGGCACGGACGCGCCTGCCGACAAGGACACGGCGTCGGAGAGCTAGAGCTGAAAGCGGCGGTTGCCGCGCAGTCCATCGGCCGGTGACCCGGGTGCGAGATCGATCGTCTTCGCACCCGGGTCGATCTGCACCGTCGCCAGGGTCGCTGACCGGTCGCCATAGAGTGCGCCGGGTTCCGGGAGGCACGAGACCGGAGGATCTCCCGGTCCCGTCGTGAGCAGAGCGACGAGGTCGGCGGTCGTCTCCGGGGCGGTGGTGCCCTCGATCTTCGCGGCGAGGTGGTCATACCGCGGCCGGGAGCTCGAATCCGCGCGCAGCTCGAGAGCTCCGGTCTGGAGATCGGGGTGGAGGAAGTGGTTCGTGTGCATGAGCACGCCCTCGTCCGCGATGTCGCCCGCCGAGGCCGGGGCGTCGGCCGGCAGGGGATCGCCGGGTCGGAGTTCGCGCTTGGTCTCCCCTGCGATCTCGACCTGGACGGCCGCCTCGGCGGTGACGACGGTGATGACCGACGACGAGGAGGTCGGGGCCGAGCGGATCGTCTCGAGCGCCTCGGCGAGATCATGCGCCGTCGACAGCACCTGGGCGAGGACGGCGTGGACGGGCACTCCCCCGGGCCGGTCGCCTGCGTGCTTGAGGATGTTGAGGTGGACGCCGACGCCGTCCTCGTTGAGGCCGATCTTGCCGAGCATCCCGTACTCGGCCATGCCGATATGGCGCAGCTGGCCGGGCACCGCGCCGACATCAGCAAGGTGCCACAGGGTCGAGAAGTCGGCGAGCCAGTCCCATGTCTGAGCCGAGATCGTCGCTCCCGGGCGGGTCCGGCTCAGCGTCGAGCATTCGGTGGGCGCCGCCTTGGCGAGCGTCATGATCTCGGTGCGGGCGATGACCTGCATGATCTCGTTCGTCGTCCGCCCCGACCCTTCGGCGACGGCGGAGATCTCGGCCGCCTGGTCGGGGGCCCAGTCGCCGAGGCGGGCGAAACTGTCGCCGGCAGCGGCCCGGACGTCCGCCTCGGCGATGCCGAGGAAGGAGAAGTAGCGCTGGTAGCCGGCGATCGCTGACCCGATGCCGGTGCGCAGGTCCCTGCCGCGCTGGAGTCCGCGCTGGACGTGGTCGCGGGCCCGGGTGACGAAGAGTTCGGGGCGGACGTTCGCGGCCGGGACGACCTCGGTGCTCATGGGCGCCCCTGCGGAACGAGCGAGTCCACGCCGACGTCGAGGTCGAGGTAGTGCATGTGCGCTGCGGTCTCGGCGAGGGCGGCGAAGAGGTTGAAGTGGTGGAGTTCGTCGAAGCCGCGTGCCCAGTGCAGGCCCTGGGCGATCGAGTAGACGGAGTGGTCGTCGGTCTCGGTCATCCGGGCTTCGATCTCGGCGAGGCGCCGCCGGTGGTGGTCGACGAGTTCACGGCTGCGCTCCTGCAGGCCCTGGAACCGGAATCCGTGGGCGGGGAGGACGGCGATGTCCCCGGGCAGGTCGCCGAGCTTCTCGAGCGAACCGAGGTAGTCGCCGAGGCTGTGGGTGATCGCCCCGGAGTCGAGGCCGATGTTCGGGGTGATCGTCGGCAGGACGTGGTCGCCGGAGAGGAGGAGCGCGTCCTCGCGGACGAAGGCCGTGTGACCGAAGGTGTGCCCGGGCGTCCACATCGCCGTGAGCCGCCCGGTCTCGAGCGGCAGGGTCGCCCCGTCCTCGAGAGTGAGGATCGAGTCGGGCAGGTGCGCCATCTGCAGGGCGAAGGGGTCCCGTCGGGGCTTCTCGCCATCGCCGGCCGGGCGGTCGCTGTCGCCGGCCGGGCGGTCGCCGTCCTTGGCCGGCCTGCTCACCTGGAGGCTCTCGACCTCGTGCCACCGCTCTTCGGGCACCCCGTAGGCGCGGGCGATGTTGAGGTTGGGATCCGTGCCGGTGCCGAGGTCGACCGCCCGGGAGGCGAAGCGCTTGACCGCACGGAGGTCCTCGCCATGGATGGCGAGCCACATCTCAGGGTTGGCCTTGAGGAGGGCGGGGACGAGTCCGATGTGGTCCCGGTGGTAGTGGGTGACGGCGATGCCGTGGATGTCGCTGACGGCGAAGCCGATCCCCGCCAGCGCCGAGGTGAGGGCCCCGAACTGGTCCCGTCCGTCCCAGCCCGGGTCGATGAGGGCGACGCCGGAGCCGTCGGCGATCGCGTAGCAGTAGGTGAAGACGAGCGGATTGTTCGGAATGGGGACCGGAATCGCCCAGACCCCCTCGGCGACCTCTTCGACGGCGGGGAGGACGCGGTCCTTCCACGCGTGCGACTGCTGGGGGCTGAGCGTTTCGATCGGCATACGGCGGTGTCCCTCTCTCCTCATCGAGCCTCGGCGAGGTTCTCCATCCAACCTACTCCCCTGGCACGAAAACTGAAAGATCGTTCGACAATGAAAATTGAACTCTGCGCATGCCAGCCCTCTGACAACGGATTTCGTTGATTTTCGATCTAGACATCGATGTTGCCGTCTCATTCCGCGTCAGGAGTTTCGCTTTCAGTTGTCGTGCTCTACCATCACCTATGGCGCAGGTCACTCCTGCGCACTGTCGGACGACGCTTCGACGCAAGACTCATTGGGGAGGATTGATATGGCTGGTTCGGGATCGCTCAAACGGAACCTGGGGCTGTGGTCCATCGTCGGGCTCGGGCTCGGGTACATGACGCCGACGGTCGTCTTCGACACCTTCGGCATCGTCTCGGAGGGGACGAACGGAGCGGTGCCCGCGGCCTACCTCGTCGCTCTCGTCGTCATGGTCTTCACGGCCATCAGCTACGGGAAGATGGTGCGGATCTTCCCCACCGCCGGATCGGCGTACACGTACACCCGGGAGACGATGACGCCGGGGCTCGGCTTCCTCGTCGGCTGGACCTCGCTCATGGACTACCTGCTCCTGCCGATGGTCAACTGCCTCATCATCCGGCTCTACATGGAGTCGATGGTCCCCGATGCGCCGCCGTGGGTGTGGGTGGTCGCGTACACGGTCATCATGACCGGCATCGTCCTGTCCTCGATGCGGGGCACGGCGAACATCAACGCGATCCTGCTCGTCTTCTCCCTCGTCCTCATGGTCACGTACTGCGTGCTTGCGATCGCCCAGCTCAATGCCGGTGAGGGTGCGGGGACAGTGTTCAGCCCGGAGCCCTTCGTCCATGACGGCGTCGAGTTCAGCGCGGTGCTCACCGGAGCCACGGTCGTGTGCTTCTCCTTCATCGGCTTCGACGCGGTGACGATGTACACGAACGAGGCCAAGCACGTGAACATCATGCCGAAGGCGATCATGATCACCGTCATCGCCGGCGGGATGATCTTCCTCATCGCCTCGTACTTCACCCAGCTGCTCTACCCGGACAACTCGCAGTTCACGATCGTCGACGATCCGCTGCCGGAGATCGGCCTACTCACGGGCGGCCCGTTCTTCCAGCTCTTCTTCGTTGCCGCCGCGTTCGCCGCGACCGTCGCCTCGGGCCTGGCCTCGCATGCCTCGGTCTCGCGCATGCTCCTCGTCATGGGCCGCAACGGCGTCCTGCCGCGCAAGGCCTTCGGCTACATCAATCCGCGCACGCACACTCCGGTGTTCAACATCGTCCTCGTCGGCGCCGTGTGCCTCTTCGCGATGTCGTTCAGCCTCGAGCTCATCTCGGCGTTCATCAACTTCGGTGCGCTCATCGCGTTCACGTTCGTCAACCTCACGGTCATCGCCCACTATGCGTTCCGCACCCGGCAGGTCGTCGATGTCCGGACGGCGTTCAAATACGTCGTCATGCCCGGACTCGGTGCGATCCTCACCGGAGTGCTGTGGGTGAGCCTCCATGCGACCGCGCTCATCGGCGGTCTCGTCTGGCTGGCGATCGGCGTCATCTACCTCGCCGTGCTCACCCGCGGGTTCACGCGTACGGTGCGCAGCTTCGACGACCCGGAGGCCGACGCCGACATGTCGGAGCCCGAGGATACGGAGTCGGACCCGGTGGCAGCGGAGAAGTCAGCGGACTGAGGTCGCGGCGCGTGTGATTCTCTGGTCACTGCACCGAGGCGGGCGGTGCGATTTCGGTCCGTGCGCCTCGGCGCAGCGACCAGCAAAAGGCGCGGCCTCGGTGGAGTGACCAGGAATTTCCTAGCACGAACGGTGTGGGACGCGTCGCGGAGGCGCACGGCATCGTTGCCCTGCCTCGCGGGGTGGGGATTGTGCGCCGGGTCGGCGCGGGGGGTGCTGTCGAGTCGCTCTGCGGGGACAGAACGACGTGACCCCAGCACGGTATCAGCGCATCACCTCGGAGCGCCTCACACGGAAGTATGAGATCAGGGAGGTTTCTCAGCACATCGAGTGTGCTGCCTCTCATCGTCTCCGGAAGGGCGCCAGGTCAGGGCGCCTCTCATCGCCTGCGCAGTGGCATCTGGTCAGGGCGCCAGGTCAGGGCACCGGGTCAGTGCGCCGGGTCAGGAAACGGAAATGTGCTGCGGCATCGGTCGATGTCGCAGCACATTTCATCGGCGGAAGCGGTGGGATTCGAACCCACGGTACGGGGTTACCGCACAACGGTTTTCAAGACCGTCTCCTTCGGCCGCTCGGACACGCTTCCCTCGGTTCGACGCCCGTCGAACCCGGCCTGCCCAGCGCGAGCTGAGCCAGAACAGTTTCTCACAGTCCCGCGAGCAACTGCCAATCGCTCGGGCGGGCTGACCTCAGTGCTTGTTCCTGCCCTTCTTGTCCCTCTTCTCACCGGGAACCTCGCGTGCGGGCCCGCCGTCGTGCTTGTGCTGCTCGTGCGGACTGCGCCCGGTCGAATCCGCATCCGCCGAGGTGGCTCCCCGTGCCGCGAAGGTCGCCGGGACGCGGGAGGGGACGAAGTCCGCTTCCTCCTCGTCCTCGAATTCCTCGTCGTCAGCGACTGCCCGGGCACCCCGATCGGCGACCTTCGGGGCTCGCGCGTCGGCGACCTCCGGTGCCGGAGGTGCCGAGTCCGCGGGCACTTCGTCACCGGGCTCCTTGCCACCGGGGTCCGCTGCGTCGTCGCCGGGGACTGCCGGAGCGTCCGGCAGCGGCGCCGCGGCGACCT
>ENA-OOKA01000248-OOKA01000248.1-human-skin-metagenome-genome-assembly--contig:-NODE-248-length-16727-cov-6.682881_pt1 | contig 16727 bp, 13 predicted proteins | sample MGYA00248825_ERZ500995 | MGnify/ENA primary metagenome ERZ500995 (study PRJEB25958, sample SAMN03398540) | human skin metagenome | study: EMG produced TPA metagenomics assembly of the Human Skin...
GGGGGGTGGGTCTTGGGGGTGGGGGGGGGGGCGGGGGTGGGGTCGGGGGGGGGGGGTGGGGCGCACAATTCTGCGTCCTGTGCGTGACCTCAGCGGCGTATGGGAGTTGAGGTCACGCAGGGAGCGCCGAATTGTGCGACGGGGTGGGGGCGACGGAGACATGGGCCGGCGCCGGGGCTGCAGGGCCGGCGCCGGGGCTGCAGGGCCGGCGACCGGCCGAGGTCAGTCGCCGACGTCGCTCCAGTCCAGGAGGACCTTGCCGGCCTTCCCCTCGCGGGCGAGGGCGAAGCCGTCCTCCCAGTCCGCGGCGGGCAGCACGTGCGTGATGGTGCGCTCGATGGCGCTGCGCAGGGTGCGGGAGGTGGAGAGCATCGCGGACATCGCGTTCCAGGTCTCGTACATCTCGCGGCCGTAGATGCCCTGGAGGGTGAGCATGCGGGTGACGACCGCGGTCCAGTCGATCTCGAACTGCCGCGAGGGCAGGCCCAGCAGCGCGATCTTCCCCCCGTGGTTCATGTTCTCGATCATCTCCTGCAGAGCGCGGGCCTGGCCGGTGATCTCCAGGCCCACGTCGAAGCCCTCGCGCATGCCGAGCCGGCGCTGGGCATCGAGCACGCGGGTGGTGGAGACGTCCAGGACGACGTCCGCGCCGCAGTCCTCCGCCATCGCGAGGCGCTCCGGCGAGATGTCGGTGATCGTGATGTAGCGGGCGCCGGCGTGACGGGCGACGGCCGCGGCCATCTGCCCGATCGGGCCGGCGCCGGTGATCAGCACGTCTTCGCCCACCAGAGGGAACTTCAGGGCGGTGTGGACGGCGTTGCCGAGCGGGTCGAAGGCGGCGCCGAGCTCGGGGCTGATCAGCTCCTGACCGCCGTCGTGCTCGTGCACCCACACGTTCTCGTGCGGGACGGTGACGTACTCGGCGAAGGCGCCGTCGCGCTGCACGCCCACGGAGCGCACGCGGTTGCACATCTGGCGTCGGCCGGCGCGGCAGTTGCGGCAGGTCCCGCACACCACGTGGCCCTCGCCGGAGACGCGGTCGCCGATGCGCACGTCGTCGACCTCGGAGCCGACCTCGGCGATCTCGCCGTAGAACTCGTGGCCGGGGGTGAAGGGGACCGAGTCACACATCGCCTCAGCGGACGAGTCCCAGGCGAGGAGGTGCAGGTCGGTGCCGCAGATCCCGGTGCGCAGCACACGCACCTTCACATCCCAGGGCCCGCAGCCGGGCTCGTCGACCGTCGTCCACTCCAGGCCCGCGCCGGGCGCGACCTTGCGCAGTGCGCGCATCAGACCTCCTCGTCCTGCTCCGCGCGGGAGCTGTGCGTGGCGCGTCGAGCGAGCGGGACGGGGTGGGTTCCGCGCCGGGACGGCCGACGGTCCGGGGTGTGGACCGACGCGTCGAGGATACGGTGCACGCCAGGAGAGGGCGAAGCCGGCGACGGGCCGCCACGACGGGCCGCGGTCGCATCGAGGTCAGCGGCCCTCGACGCCATCACGGTCCCAGCGGCCCCGGAGGTGACCCAGGGTCAGCGCCGCCAGAGATCGCGCGGGTCGCGGCCGGGGCGGAAGCCGGCCCAGTCCGCCAGCGCCGTCGCCTCGGGGAAGTTCGCGGCGAGGGCTAGCGGGGTGTGGGAGTCGCTGCCGAAGCTGATCGCCTGCCCGCCCTCCTCGGCCCACCACTGCGGGATCCAGGGGCGCAGGCGGCGGGTGTTGATCTCGAGCGCGCGGCCGCTCTCGGCGATCGCCCGCATCGCGCCGCGCAGCTGCTCCTCGAAGCGCCGCGGGTCGAAGGGGCCCTCGACCTCCTCGGGCCAGTAGCGCACCGCATAGTCGAGATGGGTGACGACCTCGTGCGGCCCGTCGGCCGCGACCACCGCCGGGACCTCGGCGAGGTACCGGCGGATCACCTCGTCGGCCGGGAGGCGGCGGAACATCGTGTTCGGCTCGGCGCGCTGCCCCTCGAGCTCGAGGGTGTGGAGCGAGCCGATGATCCGGTCGAAGGCGGAGAGGTCCAGCTGCGCGCGGGCGGCCTCGGTGCGCAGCCCGGGCTGGCCGAACTCGAGGCCCGTCCCGATGGCGAGCTCCGGGAAGGTTGCGCGGCAGCGATCGATCTCCTCGAGATACCCCTCGACGTCGAAGCGCGGCACCGCGACGACGCCGTCCGGGCCCACGAGATGCTGTTCGTGGTCGGCGAAGTCCTCGGGGTCGGTCACCCAGGCGTCCTCGAGGTCGAGGTGCTCGGTGAAGAACAGCCCAGGCAGCCCGATCGCCGCGGCCCGCTCGCAGGTCGCGCGCATCGTGCCGCGCGCCGCGGAGGCGGGGCCGCCGGTGTCCCAGGAGAACTCGCTGTGGACGTGACTGTCGGCGGGAAGGCCGGCGGGGAGGGAGGTCATCGGGACAGGGTGGCACGGATCCGCGCCGTGCTCACCACCGCGCCGTCACTGTCCTGCGAGCTGGTACTTGGCCTCGGTGGCGGCCTTCTGCGGACGCCACCAGCCCTCGTTCTCCCGGTACCACTCGACGGTCGCGGCGAGGCCGGCCTCGAAGTCTCGGAAGCGCGGCTCCCAGCCGAGCTCCTCGCGCAGCGGACCCGCATCGATCGCGTACCGCAGGTCGTGGCCCGCACGATCGGTGACGTGGTCGTACTCGTCCGCGGGCCGCCCCATCAGCTGGAGGAGGATCTCGACGACCTCCTTGTTGCTCTGCTCCCCGTCGGCGCCGATGAGATAGGTGCGCCCGATCTCGCCGGCATCGAGGATCCGCAGCACGGCGCTGGAGTGGTCGTCGGCGTGGATCCAGTCGCGCACGTTCGTCCCCGCGCCGTAGAGGCGGGGCCGGATCCCGTCGAGGAGGTTGGTGATCTGGCGGGGGATGAACTTCTCGACGTGCTGACGCGGTCCGTAGTTGTTGCTGCAGTTCGAGAGCGTCGCCCGCACCCCGAAGGAGCGGACCCACGCACGCACCAGCAGGTCGCTGCCGGCCTTGCTCGCCGAGTAGGGGCTCGAGGGGCTGTACGGGGTGGTCTCGGTGAAGCGCTGCGGATCGTCCAGTGCGAGATCCCCGTAGACCTCGTCGGTCGAGATGTGATGAAAGCGCACGTCATGGCGGCGCACGGCCTCCAGCAGGGTGAAGGTGCCCAGGAGGTTCGTCCGGATGAACGGCGAGGGATCGCTCAGCGAGTTGTCGTTGTGCGACTCGGCCGCGAAGTGGACCACCGCATCGCTCTGCCGGACCAGGCCGTCCACCACCTCGGCGTCCGCCACGTCGCCGACGACGACGCGGCAGCGCTCGGAGGGCAGATCGGCGAGGGAGGAGCGGTGCCCCGCATAGGTGAACGCGTCGAGGACGGTGACCGTGTCATCGGTGCGTGCGAGCACGTGGTGGACGAAGGCGGAGCCGATGAACCCCGCGCCGCCCGTCACCAGGAGGCGGCGGGTCATGCCGTGGCCTTCAGCGCCGAGGCGGACGGGGTGAGCTGCACCGGCCTGTCCAGGATCTCCCGCTCGAGCGCGTCCAGCAGGTACTTGCCGTACCCGGACTTGACCAGCGGGAGCGCCCGCTCACGCAGCTCGTCGTCGCTGAGGTAGCCCATGCGCCAGGCGACCTCCTCGGGAGCGCCGATCGACAGGCCCTGTCGCTGCTGGACCGTGCGGATGAACTCCCCCGCGGCGGCGAGGTCGTCGAACGTGCCGGTGTCCAGCCAGGCGGTGCCTCGCGTGAGCACCTCGACGTGCAGCGAGCCGTCCTCGAGGTAGGTGCGGTTCAGATCGGTGATCTCGAGCTCGCCGCGGGCCGACGGGGTGAGGGCCCTGGCCCTCTCCACGACGGTGTCGTCGTAGAAGTAGAGCCCCGGCACGGCGAGGTTGGAGCGCGGATGCTCCGGCTTCTCCTCGAGAGAGACGGCCCGCCCGTTCTCGTCCATCTCCACGACGCCGTAGGCGCGGGGATCGCTGACCCAGTAGCCGAACACCGCGGCGCCGTCGAAGTCCTGATAGCGGCGCAGCTGGGCGCCCATGCCCTGCCCGTAGAACAGGTTGTCGCCGAGGACGAGCGCCGCGGGGCCGCCGTCGAGGAACTCCTCACCGAGGAGGAAGGCCTGGGCGAGCCCGTCCGGGGACGGCTGCACCGTGTACTCGAGGTGCACGCCGAACCGGTCGCCGTAGCCGAGCACGCGCTGGAAGGCCGCCTTGTCCTCCGGGGTCGTGATGATCAGGATGTCCCTGATCCCCGCCAGCATCAGCGTGCTGAGCGGGTAGTAGATCATCGGCTTGTCGTGCACAGGCATGAGCTGCTTCGACACCCCGATGGTCAGCGGGTGAAGGCGTGTCCCGGTTCCCCCGGCAAGGATGATCCCTCTCATGAGGTCAGTATGTCCGATTTGCCCGTAATTGGAAAGGGTGTGCGGGACCACGGAGTCCGCGGGCACGATGGCCGTCGGCGACCTCCGAGAGGACTACCCAGGATCTCCGTCAGCCCTGCTCGGGAACGGGAAGGAGCGTCGGCGCCCCTGGTCGCGGGGAGCCCGTCGCATCGGCGTCGACGTCGACATCGGTCGCGGGCCGGGTCCGCGCGAGAGCCCCGTACCAGACGACTGCCGTGAGCGCCGCTCCGACGACGAAGCCGGCCACCGCCCCCCCCTCGCCACCGACGACGAACCCGGTGAGGGGTGCCGCGACCATCACGACCGTCTGCAGCACTCGGCCCGTCAGGAGGACTCTCGCCGAGCTCCTGATCCGGCAGAACAGGTAGACGGCCGTGCTCAACGTGGTGACCATGATGAAAACGCCGACGTGCGAGGCATACTCCCCGATCGCCGCGATGGTCCCCAGGCCAGGGAGCTCCCGCGCGACGAACCACACGCAGATCGCCGCCATCCCGCCGAGTACGGCGCTGGCGGACACCAGGAGGAGCTGCACCCGCACACGCCGGAACGTCTCGACCGGAAGCCTCACGAGCACCGGTCGCACGGCCGCTAGCACCAGGCGGATGGGGAAGGCGGCGCTCGAGATCGCCCGGTACTTGCCGAAGGACGCCGCCCCCAGCAGCGGGTACAGGAGGAACGGGACCCCGATCGAGCTCGCGTCCAGAAGGGACGAGTCGGCGAGGAGCGTCCCGATCTGCCGACGGTGGTCCGACACCCATCGCCGACCGGCCGCGATCGAGGGCACGGCGAGGGTACCGGTGACGAGGACCGCCCCGGCAGCGCTCACGGCCCAGAAGGTCAGCACTCCCATCAGGTCCACCTCGGCCAGGAGGACGGTCGCGCCGATGAACACCCCCGCCACCCCCAGCCCTGTGGCATCCCCGAGGAGGAGTCGCCTCCACGCCCCCTGCGCCGTCAGCAGATATCGCCCGTTGGTCCAGGTCGTGGCGAGGAGGACGGCAAGTCCCGCCATCGACGCCGCAGCCGGATGGACACCGGTGACCAGCCCGGTCCCAGCGGTGAGCAGCGCGAACACGAGTGCGAGGAGGCTCCCGGTCCGCAGGTAGTCCGCCGGGGAGCCCGCTGCGCCGCGACGGGCCCACGCCTCGCAGACCACGGAGAGCACCATCGAGCTGGAGAGGGCGTAGCCGAGATACAGCAGCGAGTAGCTGCCGTAGTCGGCGGGCCCCAGATACACGAGGCCGAGGACCTGAGGGAGGGCGACGGAGAGCGCGTTCGCGGCGGTCGCGAGGTAGGGGAAGAGGCGACGGATGCTCATGGCGCCACCGGTCGCACGGCCCGGCGCACGACACCAGCGCCCTCGGCGTCGAGCGGGATGGTTCCCGCCTCCGGACGGCCCTGCGGCCCGGCGCCCTCGGGCGGTCGGGAGTTCCAGGCGGCGACGGCGATGCCGAACACCAGCGTCACCCCCCACCAGTGGCCGACGGCCTGCAGGTACGGGTTGGTGGCGTTCGCGATGAGAAGGCAGAGGGCGGCTGTCGCCGACGTGGCGAGCGCCCCCCGCGTGGCGGCGTCGACGACGCGTGCCGTCCGACGCACCGAGCGTGCCAGAAGCAGCAGCGCGGCCGCGCCGATCGCCACGCCCACGATCCCCGCGTTGAACAGCCACAGGTGGTACTGGAGCTCAAACATCCAGGGGCGCTCCTGCGAGCGGTAGTAGCCGTCCTTCACCACGGCCCCGATCCCGTGGCCGAACAGCGGGCGGTCCACCCAGGCAGCCAGCAGGTGCCCGGTCTGCTCGACCCGGTCACGGTTGTCGGACCCGGCCACAACGTCCACCGATCCGATCCCGAGGTAGCTCGCCACGGTGTCTGCCCAGAGCTGGCGCAGTCGGGCCCGAAGGCTTCCGGAGAGCGTGAGCGCGAGGGCGACCACCCCGGCGGCGGACAGCAGGGTGGGCACGGTGGCGCGATGGGTCGCCACCCGTCCCCAGGGGATGCGTCGGAACCTCACCTCGAGGACCGCATAGATCACCGGGGCCAGGAGCGCGACGGCGAGGATCGCACGGCGCCCTGAGAGCGTGACGGCCACCATCGCCAGCACCGCACACACGGCCAGCACCCAGCGGGACGGGAAGAGTTCGTTGCGCGGCGAGACCGCCATAGCGACCAGCAGGGGGACGCCGGCGGCGAGGGTCGACAGGCTGTGGAAGCGGATGGCCGTCGCACCGGTGGGATCCGTGCCGATCCCCGCACCCTGACCCTCCATGACGGCCTCGGGGATCACCGCGGGCAGATACCCCAGCTCGCCCCCGATGTACACCACCATGAGCAGGGAGTTGAGCCCGACCACGAAGACGATGGCGTGGAAGACGAGCTTCAGCTGCGCTCGTCGGAGGCTCAGCGCCCACAGACCCCAGATCGTCATGCTCCCGAGCCACACGATCGCCTGGTGCACGGTGCCCGGGACGTCACGCACGGCACCGACCATGAGGCCGAGGGCGATCACCCCGATCAGCGTCGAGACCCCGAGCACGAAGCTCCGCTCGAGGCGCGGGGGCGTCCTCAGCACGTCGAACGCGGAAACCGCGGCGAGCAGGGCGAGCACCGGGTAGAGCACGTCGCCCCGGGACACCGGGAGCCACAGCACGTAGATCAGACATGCCGTCTTGAGCACCCCGCTCACCTGGTCGAGGAGGCTGAGCCCCTCCCGGGCCCGCCACTCCGCCTCGAGCGATCGCTGGGCGCGGATCACGCGATCACCTCGGAGGCGGGGAGGCCGACAGCGCGGACCCACGCGTCGGCATGCGCCGCGAAGGAGTAGCCCTCCTGCACCGCGCGCATCGCCCGGGCACCGGCCGCCGCCCGCTCCTCCGGCGAGGAGCCGAGCGCCGCGACGAGGGCGTCCTCCCACTCGTCGAGGCTGGTCGGGGCCGCCCCTCCGAGGTCCCGCAGCACACTCTCGTTCATCCCGACCGGGCTGCCGACGACCGGCAGCTCGGCGGCGCCGTACTGGAGGAGCTTGTAGGAGCACTTCCCCCGCTCCCAGTCGCTGTCCACGAGAGGCATGATGCCGACGTCGCCGAGGACCAGTTGCTCCGTGAACCGCCCGGCGTCCCAATCCTGGCGCTCGTGCAGGGCCGGATCGAGACCCTCGACGGGTCCGCTGCCGTTGCTGATCACCAGGAGGCTGCTGCCGGTCCGCCGGCACGCGGAGTCGATGGCAGCGGCGATCGAGGTGAGGTATCGCTCCGTGAACCGCGACCCGATCCAGACGAGGCGAGGGACATCGGCCGCGGGGCGCGAGGAGCGGTGGACGTAGTCCTCGACCTCCACGCAGGAGGGGATGATCCGGACGTCCGCCGCGTACTGGGACGCGGCGTCGGCGAGGAACTCGTTGCCGGCGAGGACGACATCGGCGGCGAGGGCGGCGCGCGCGAACACCAGCGGCTTCGGGAAGGCACGGGACATTAACCCGTGAACGGGCAGATGGATGGCGTCATCGACGTCGTAGACGGCACGCGAGGCCCGACGGAGGATGCGCTCCTCCACCTCGCCGCGGGAGAACGGCGTGGCGGACCGCGAGAGGACCACGGTGCCGCCGTCGACCTGCTCCGCGGCACGACGGGTGGCCAGCTCGGCGCCGGCGAGGGCGAACGGGCGCCGCAGAAGGGTGGACGGCCTGGACGAGGAGAGACCGAGATGCTCGTGGACGGTCGTCTTGAGGCCCAGATGCCGTGCCCAGTCGTGCAGGCGCACGCGCGTGGACCCAGCTGTCGGCCCATAGGCCGAGACCAGGTGCACGGGCTGGGCGGGCGTGGCGTTCATGGTCAGGAGCTCCGTCCTCGATGCGGGTCGGGGTGGTCGGGTGCGGGCCGGATGGCGCGGTGGATGCGGACAGGTCAGGGAGGCAGGGTCCCGGAGGTCGGCCCTCCCGAGGCCCTGAAGGGGATCACCTTGCGGGTGGGGCCGGGTGCGCCGGCCCGCTTCCCCGCGGCACGGCCTTCCAGGACGACCGCGATCATCCGACCGGCGACGAGCACCTCGCGGAAGGCCTTCTCGTAGTCACGAGGAGATCGGCCGTACGGATCTTCGATGTCCAGCTCCGCCGCTTCGACGCCCGCCTGGAATCGGAACATCGAGGCTTCGAGAGCGAGATCGCGGAGGGTCCCACGGCTCGCGGTCAGCCCCGGATGCCCCAGGACCAGCGCCAGCTCCCGGAGCGTGAAGGTGCGTCGCACGGCCCGAGGTGACAGCCGCGCGACCCACGCCCGCTGCTCGAGCGTCATGGTGAGGACGAGGTCGGCGTCCTCGACCTGCTCGGTCGACAGCTGTCGACCGACATGGTCCAGGGCGACATCGACCTCCTGCCGCACGAAGCGGACGGCCTCGGGCGCCGCCGGGGCGCCGACGACCGCTTGGGTGCCGGCGCTCGAGATGCGGAATCTGTCGGGGAGGGACTGCCTCAGCACGGCCTCGCCGACGGGGGAACGGCAGATGTTCCCCGTGCAGACCACCAGGATCCTGGACACTGTCAGCGTGCTTCTACCGCAGGCTCGTACCGGCGTGCGACCCGAGCCGCTCCCTCGTCGAGGCGCGGGGTCTGCACCCATGCGCTCTTCGACGCCGACGCCCTGCCTCGGTGCGTCGGCGCCGCGGGAGGCGTCGACGTGTACTCGTAGTCGTAGCTCTCGGTGCGCCCGAGATGGACGCGGTTGAGCACGATGCCGAGCACCGGGGCACCCACCGCGGAGAGGCGGTCGATCGCGACCTCGAGCTGCGAGCGGCGGGTGCGATCGCTGCGGGCCACCACCACGGTGCCGCCGACGCGAGGGGCGAGGACGACCGGATCGGTGACCGCGAGCAGCGGCGACGTGTCCAGGATGACGTGGTCGTACCGGGACTCCGCCTCGGCGAGGAGCTCGCCCATCCGCGAGCTGGCCAACAGCTCGCTGGGGTTCGGGGGGACAACGCCCGAGGTCAGCACGTCGAGGCCGCCGGCCTGCATCGGCTGGACGACGTCCATGAGGTCCGCGTCGCCCGCGAGCACCGTGGTCAGCCCCGCACTGCCTTCGAGTCCCGTGTACGCCGCCACCGAAGGGCGGCGCAGGTCGGCGTCGATCAGGAGGACGCGCTTGCCGGCCTGCGAGAAGACGGCGGCGAGATTGATCGCCGTGCTCGACTTGCCCTCGCTCGGCAGCGCCGAGGTGATCAGAAGGGTCCGGCCCTCCGCGGTGCACGCCATGAACTGCAGGTTCGTGCGGAGGCTCCGGTACGCCTCCGACTGCGGCCCCTCGTAACTCAGGGTTGAGACGAGCGGCGCGCTCTGCGCATCGCGGATGGCGGGCACCGAGGCGATCACGGGGTGGTCCACCGCCTTCTCCACGTCCTCGACTCGGCGTACGCGATTGTCGAAATGGTCGCGGAGGAGAGCGATCGTCACGGCGGTGGCCAGCGCGAGGACCAGCCCGATCGCCGTGTTCATCAGGATGGACGGAGAGGCCGGAGAGGTCGACTCGACCGCCGGCGAGACGACCGTCAAGCCGATCGCCGGCGTCCCCGAGGACGAGCCCAGACTCTCCAGGCTGGTGCCGAGGCTGGCGGCCGTGGCGTCGGCGAGCGCGGCCGCCACTGCCGGATCCTCGTCCTTGGCCTTGATCTCGATGATCAGGGTGTCCGGCCGCACCGTGGCGGTGACCCGCCTGGCGAGCTCGTCCGATGTCGTGGAGAGCCCGAGCTCCTCGATCACGGGATCCAGGACCAGGGGCGTCGTGACGAGATCGGAGTAGCTGGCGATCTGCTGACCGGCGAGGACGATCCCGGTGTTCAGCTCGTCCACCGAGGCCCCGGCCTGAGGCTGCACGAAGGTGCGGGTGGTGGATTCGTACATCGGGGTCTGGACCGCCGTCGCCGCGACGACCGCGGCGAGCACCACGAGGCCGCCGAGCAGCGCTGACCGCCACCGCTCCTTGAGGATGGTCAGAAACTGTCGGGGTTCCATGGGATTCCTTTCATGCGGGGTCGGGTGGCGGCGGATGCGAAGGCTCGGGGGACTCCGCACATCCCGGCTGGTGCGTCAGGATCGGTTCGGGCGTCAAGCCGCATAGATCCGCCCTCGTCGGTAGTCACCGCTGAGGACCGAGTCCAGGAAGTCGAGTAGCTCGTCCGCCGCATGCTCCGAGGACAGGGACGAGGGAGGCGGCAGTTCGGCCCCGCGCCCGCGGGCGACGGCGAGGACAACATCGGCAAGCACATCGACGTCGCCCTCGGGAGCGACGGAGACCGCCGGCAGGTCGCGGACGCCCTTCACGTCGAATCCGACTGCCGGCAGGCCCATCGCGATCGCCTCGAGGCCCACGCGAGGGAGCCCCTCCCAGCGCGAGGTCTGGACCAGGACGTGCGAGCGGTCGAACCACGGGACCACGTCGCTGCGTCCCCGGTGCCTGACGAGTCCGTCGACCGGACTGGTCACGGCGTCGGTGCCGATCAGGGCGCCGTCGCCGAGCATGTCGACCCGGAGGTCCACGCCCCGGTCCCGCAGCACGTGGGCGAGCTCCACCATGGCCGCCGGGTTCTTGCGTTCCGAGTACTCACCGCACCACACCAGCCGAAGCGGCTCCGCCCCCTCGTCCCAGGCACGGCGCGGACGGCGCGGATAAGTCGTGAGGTCGAGGCCGACGCCGGCGAGCAGACGCAGCCGCGGCGTCTGCGGTGCGTGGGCGGCGAACCAGGCCTCGTCGGCCGAGTTCATGCAGACGACGGCATCGGTGCGATGCAGCAGCAGCCGCTCGACCGAGCGGAACGGAAGATCCGCCGCGCGGCGGCCGTTCCAGTGCAGGCCGTGGCAGAAGTAGACGACGGGGACGCCCACGTCCGCCAGCCGCACGAGCGCCGACGCCGTGGCCGTGTTGGTCACCACGATCTCGATGCGCTTCTCTCGCACCCACTCGCGCAGCTCGCGCATCGCGCGATGGTTCCTCGGCGAAGGAGAACGGGTCACCGCCGTGAGCACGGTCGCAGAGGGGTGCTCCGCGGACGGCGTCCCCGCGGCGGGCTCGACGACGGCGCCGCTCTCGCGCCAACGGCGAGCGATCTCCACGAAGAACGCATCCAACGTCCCCCCGACGGAGGTCAGCAGGCCGATCACCGGGGCCGCGCGCCGTTCCGTCGGCGCCTGCGACCCCGTGCTCGCTGTCGTCATCACGTCTCCCCTTCGTCCCCGTCCATGGGCACGCACGCGTGGCGACCCACCTCTATTGTGGGTGGAAATGTCCGTTTTGTCTATGTTGTGCTCACGGACTCCGCGCGGCTCACCGCGTCGAGCCGATCGCCATCGGGTGTGGGTGCAGGAAACGCCGCTCGGGCAGACCGAGGTAGGCGATCAGTGACTGCCCGCCGTCGGGGACCGACGGAGGAGGCGAGGCGACCGGAAATCTGACGGAAGAACCGGGGACGACGTAGCCGCTGCGGGCAAGTGCGTCCGCCAGCGCGGGTCCGGGATCCGTGCCCCGCGCGAGGAACGCCCACTCGGCGTCGAGCTCCTTGCGCAGGCGGCTCGCCAGGAGCAGCAGCGCCTCGTCCAGGAGCTCCCCCTCCACCTCGGCGGCGCCGGGCCCCTCGCTGATCTGCAGCCGGACCAGCCCCGGCTCGAGAAGCAGCGCGTCGCCCTCGAGGACTACGCGGCCCTCGCGGTCGCGGCAGGCCCAGGCGCCATCGGAGTCGGGACCGACCATCTCGAGGTCCGTCGTGGACTGCGGGCCGGGGAAGACCGCCATGGACACCCCGCCCTCGTCGGTCACGCCATGACGGCTCAGCACTGCGCTGACGGTGTCCATCAGAATCCTCAGATCCAGGTCGAGCCCGATCCGTCGCACGTACTCCTGGTCCATGGCGAGCCGGTCGTCCCAGGCCACGGCATTGCGACCATGGACCTGGGCGTAACCGGTCAGCCCCGCGGAGACGGTGTGCCGCGCGAACTGATCGGCGCTGTAACGGCCAAGGTAGGTGATGGGCAGCGGGCGGGGGCCGACGAGGCTCATGTCCCCGCACACCACGTTCCACAGGCTCGGAAGCTCGTCCAGGCTCGTCGCCCTCAGCAGCCTGCCGAAGGGGACCAGGCGCGCGGCATCGCTGTCGGAGCCGTCCGAGGCGGCGGCGAGCATCGAGCGGAACTTCCGCAGCCGGAACACGCGGCCGTCCTGCGTCACCCGCTCCTGAGTGAACAGGATGGGGCGGCCCATCGTCGCCAGCACGCCGGCCGAGATCATGAGCATCGGCAGGGCGGAGACCGCGAGGCCGAGGCCGCCGAGGACGACATCCGCTCGTCGGCGTCGGCGCAGATAGCTCCGCTGCTCCGGGGATAGGCGGATCGGGGTGAAGTGCTGGATGGGCCTCGCGGTCTTCCGAGCCCTGCGCCACCGTTCCGGGGCCTCGACCTGCGTCACGCCGCGGCCTTCGTCAACGGCGGGAAGAGCAGGCGGCGGCCGAGGGCGGCGCTGAGCGTGTAGTCGATGATCCCGCATTCCTCCGCAGTCAGCGCGGAGCCGCTGGGCAGGGTGAGGCCGGTGCGGAAAAGGCGCTCGGAGGCGCCGTTGACCGCGGCGGGGACGCCCGCGAAGACGGGCTGGAGGTGCATCGGATTCCACAGCGGTCGGCTCTCGATCCCGGCCGCTGTGAGGGCGGCGGACAGGGAGGACGCGTCGATGCCCGCGACCTCGGGGTCGACCACCAGCGCGGTGAGCCAGCAGTTGTCCTGCTCGTCGCCGGCCCGCTGGAACACCTCCACGCCGGGCACGTCCTCGGCGATCCGGGCGTAGGCTTCGCGGCGGGCGCGACGACGAGCGATCATCTCGTCGAGCCGCGTCAGCTGGGCGTTGCCCATCGCGGCCAGGAGGTTCGAGAGGCGGTAGTTGAAGCCGATGTCGCGGTGCTCGTAGTGCACCGCGGGCTCCCTCGCCTGGGTGGCGAGGTGGCGGACGCGGCAGGCGACGGCCTCGTCGTCCGTGAGGTACATGCCGCCACCGGAGGTGGTCATGATCTTGTTGCCGTTGAAGGAGAAGATAGCGGCGTCGCCGTGCTTCCCGGCAGGCAGTCCGCCATGGTGGGCGCCGAGGGACTCGGCGGAGTCCACCAGCACCTTCGCACCGGCGCGGTGGGCGATCTCGACGATGCGGGTGTGATCCGCGCTGCGGCCCAGTAGATCCACGGGCACGACCGCGGGGACGGAGGTCCCCTCCTCCCCCAGCTCCTCGAGGACCTGGGCGAGGAGATCGGGATCCATCTGCCCGGTGACCGGGTCGGAGTCGATGAAGTACGGCGTCGCGCCGGTGTAGCTGATCGCGTTCGCGGTCGCGGCGAAGGTCATGGTCGAGGTGGGGACCACGTCGCCGGGTCCGACGCCCCAGGCCAGCAGCCCCAGATGGAGGGCGCCCGTGCCGGAGGAGAGGGCGACGGTGTGGCGTCGGCCGATCCGCTCCGCCATCGAGGCCTCGAAGGCGTCGACGGCGGGGCCGAGCGGAGCGATCCAGCCGGAGTCGAAGGCGTCGGCGACGGCGGCGCGCTCGAGAGCGGTGACGTCAGGGCCGGACATGAGGATGCGAGCCATGGTTCAGAACCCCACTGCGATCGGGGCGCGGACGACGGGGGGCCGGGTGGCCTCCATCGCCTCGCACACGGTGGTCAGGACGTCTCGGATCTGGGCGTCGCTGAGCAGCGAGCGCGGGTCGGGCAGCTCCTCGTAGGAGACGGGCACGACCGGCACGCCCCGGATCAGCGGGTGCGAGGTCTGTCGGGAATCCTCCCCGGGGGCGAACAGGTCCTCGTGGAGCTTCTCGCCGGGACGGAGGCCCGAGAAGACGATCTCGACCTCCTTGCCTGAGGCGTCGATGAGCTGCTGGGCGAGCTGTACGATCGGGACGGGCCGGCCCATGTCGAGCACGAGCGCGCCACCGCTCTCCCCCACCACCGCGGCCTGCAGCACGAGCTGCACGGCCTCGGAGACGGTCATGAAGAAGCGGGTGACCTCGGGGTCGGTGACGGTGACCGGACCGCCCTGCTCGATCTGCGCGATGAAGGTGTGGATCACGGAGCCGCGGGTGGCGAGCACGTTGCCGAAGCGGACGCTCAGCCAGGTGCCGTGACCGGCGGTGCGGCCCTTGTGGGCGGTGAGCCCCTCGGCGATGCGCTTGGAGTAGCCGAGCACGTTGTGCGGGTCCGCGGCCTTGTCCGTGGAGATGTTCACGAAGCGCTCCACGCCGTGGCGGTGGGAAGCCTCGAGCACGTTGTGGGTGCCGAGCACGTTGGTCTTGAAGGCCTCGTCGGGGGACTTCTCGAGCATGTTCACGTGCTTGAGCGCCGCCGCGTGGAAGACGATGTCGGGCTTATGGCGGGCGAACACCGCATCGAGCCGGGCGGCGTCGCGAATGTCGGCGAGCTCCATGTTGCCGTTGCCGAGGTCGGCGGTGCCGCCCATGGTCAGCAGCAGGGCGTGCAGGGCCGACTCGTCGCGGTCCAGCATCACGAGCTCCTTGGGCCCGGACTTCGAGATCTGACGGCAGAGCTCCGAGCCGATGGAGCCGCCGGCCCCCGTGACCAGGACGGACTTCCCGCGCAGTAGGGAGTTGATGGTCGACAGGTCCGTGTCGACCTGGCGGCGGCCGAGGAGGTCGGCCGGCTGGATCTCGCGCAGGTCGGCGTGGTGGACCCCGTCGATCATCTCGTTCAGCGGCGGGACGATCTTCACCGGGAGATCCAGCTCCGACGCCGCGGCGGTGAGCGTGCCCATGGTGTCGGCCGAGATGTGGGAGGTGGCGATGACGAGGATGTCCGCACCGGTGCGCTCGAGGGCGTAGTGCAGCTGGTCGATGCTCCCGACGACGCTGACCCCGGCATGGCGGAAGTGGCGCTTGCGCGGGTCGTCTTCGAGGTAGCCGACGGGGTCCCAGGTGGAGGAGGGGTCGCGCTGCATCGAGTCGGCGAGCGCTCGGCCGACGTCGCCGGCGCCCACGATCAGCGCGCGCGAGGGCTGCACCTCGGCCTCGCGCAGGGCGCGGAGGGCGCGCACGGCGAGCAGGCGCACGAGGTAGCGCACGGACGCGACGGCGACGATGACGAGGGGGGCGGCGATGACAGGTGCGGTCATCGGCAGCATCCGTTCCGGCCACACGGCGTTGGTCGCGGTGACCATCACGGCGGTGGCGGCGACCACCCCCGCCAGCGGCGGCATCTCGTCAAAGCTGCCCACGAGATGCCGCCCCTGGTGCAGGCGCACCGCACGCCCGAGCAGGGTGTATACGGCGACGGCGATCGCGGTGAGCAGGAGCAGGCCGACCAGAGGGGTGCCGCTCCCGTCGAGGGTGAGGTCGGCGGTGAGGGCTAGGGTCTCGAGGCGCAGCGCAGAGGCCGCCCAGAGGCCGAGGAACCACATCACGGAGTCGATCACGATGAACGCGATCGGCGCGGGATGGAGATCCCGGTCGAGGATCTCCTTCCTCTCGGCGCCCCGGAGCGTTTGTCCGGTCTTCTCGCTCCGACGCGGGCCAGGAGCTGCGGGGCGCAGGACGGCGTTCAGGGAGATGATGGACATGGCGACCCCTCTTCCGGTGGTGCGGGCCCCAGACCTGCGGCGTTGTCGCGATGTCCGTTTTGCCCGTCTTGAGACGGTTCGTACCATACATCCAGTTCGCCCGGAGTGGAAGCGAAGGTCCGGGAAGCGGGCGAACACCTCATCCGGAGGGCCCGGGCCGACGGAGAGGCGGACCGCACCAAGCGCCGCCCCCGATGCGGTGAACGGCACTTCGCGGCGCGCTCGTGGCCTTGCACGGCGCGGAGATGCCGGGGATTGGAACGGCTCGCACCCGGCGTGCGTCCGCGTCACCGACGCACGCGGACCTCGGGCGGAATCACAGCCCGGTCGAGGTCACCCGCACGCTCTCGTGCTTCGCGGAGACGACGCCGGGGGCGTACTCCCGCCACTCCTCGCCGACCTCGAGGCCGAGGGCGCGGGCGAGGTAGAAGCGCGGCACGTCGGCCCCGGCCAGGTGCACGAAGGGGTAGCCGCCGCCGAAGCGGGGGTTGATGTCGATGACGGAAGGCTCACGGCCCTCGGCGAGGAACATGTCGGTGTCGACCAGGCCCGTGAGCTGCGCGGCACGCGCGATCCTCTCGGCATTGGCGACGAAGGGCGCGGGATCCGCGGAGGCGGCCTTATCGGTCTCGCCGGCGCGCATGCGCATCTTTCGACGCGCGAGCACGGCCCGCAGCGCGCCGGGCTCGCGCAGGTCGGCCACGAGGTCCACTCCGTGCTCCACGCCGGGCAGGCAGGGCTGGACCACGACATCCTG
>ENA-OOKA01000250-OOKA01000250.1-human-skin-metagenome-genome-assembly--contig:-NODE-250-length-16665-cov-10.338712_pt1 | contig 16665 bp, 13 predicted proteins | sample MGYA00248825_ERZ500995 | MGnify/ENA primary metagenome ERZ500995 (study PRJEB25958, sample SAMN03398540) | human skin metagenome | study: EMG produced TPA metagenomics assembly of the Human Skin...
GGTGAGCGAGGACTGGGAGAACAGCACCTATGCAGAGACCGAGGAGACCGAGGCCTCCGATCCCGAGGACCCCGAGTCCCTGTACGGGGCTGACTACGTCTCCAGCGGAGACATCAATCAGCTGCAGGACATCGACGGCGTGGAGACGGTGTGGGCCCCGACCGGCACCGCCGTCGACGTCGAATCGAACGACAGCTCCTCCCCGGTCCTCTACATCGGCACCGCGCCGGAGGATCCCCAGATCTTCCCCTGGGAGCTCGACGAGGGCTCCATGCCCCAGGGCGAGAACGAGATCGCGCTGAACACCAAGCGCGCCGAAGACCTCGGCGTGGGCGTCGGCGACACGATGACCCTGTCCGTGCAGTCGGCGGAGGAGCAGGGCATGTCTGAGGATCAGATGATCCCGTCCGGCGGGGACGCCGAGGTCACCGTCACGGGCATCGTGGGCGCCGAGAGCGGCGCGGACATGTACATGGCCTGGGTCTCGCCCGACGTCATGAGCACCATCTCCCCGTTCGACACCGACATGCTGCCGGTCTCCTCCAGCACCCAGATCGCCCTGGCCGACGGCGCGGACCTGGAGACCGTGCGCGCGGACATCCAGGATCAGCTCGAGTCCCTGCCCGGCGACACCGCCTTCCTGGTGCAGACCCCGCAGGAGCAGACCGAGGACGCCCTCGAGGACATGGCAGGCGCCGCCGCAGGCCTGTCCGCCTTCCTGCTGGCCTTCGCGATGCTGGCCGTGCTGGTGGCCTTCCTGGTGATCACCACGACCTTCGGCGTGCTCACGGCCCAGCGGGCCCGGGAGCTGGCCCTGCTGCGCTGCCTGGGCGCCACCGGCGGCCAGATCCAGCGCTCGGTGCTGCTCGAGGCGCTCGTGCTCGGGCTCGTCTCCTCGGCGATCGGCGTAGCGGCGGTGGTCGGTGCGGGCTTCGCGCTCGAGCCGCTGCTTCCCGCCACCGCCCCGATCGACGTCGCCGTGGCCCCCAAGGACATCGTCCTGGGCCTGGTGATCGGCATCCTGGTGACCGTGCTGGCCTCGCTCGGGCCCGCGCGCCGGGCCATGGGCGCCTCTCCCCTGGACGGCATGCGCGGCTCCCGTCGCGCCGAGCGGATCCCGTGGGTGCGCTCCGGCTTCGGGCTGCTCGTGCTGATCCCGTCGGCCCTCGTCCTCGCCTGGGCAGCCTTCACCCATGACCACCCCGCCGTGGGCGTCGTGAGCGGCATCGGCGCAGGCGTGGGCCTGATCCTCACCTCGCGGCTGTGGATGCCGGCGATCGTGGGCGTCCTGGGACGGAGCCTGCCCGGCGGCGTCCCGTCGCGGCTGGCCGCCGCGAACGCGATCCGGCACAAGTCCCGCACCACGACGACGGCCACCGCGCTGCTGATCGGCATCACGCTGGTGACCACCGTGCTCACCGGCCACGCCGTGGCGCAGAAGTCGGTGCTCGATGACCTGGACCGCTCCATGCCGGTGGACATCACCGTCTCCCAGCAGGTGGACCAGGACACCCTGCAGCAGATCGAGGACGTCGACTCGGTGGTCTCCGTCGAGCAGACGGACGACGCCGTGGAGGTGGATCTCGAGCGCGGCATCGGCTCCACGGAGACCACGACCGCAGCACAGGAGATCGCCGAGCTCACGGACACCGAGGCCTACGAGATCGCGGCGAACGGCATGCAGAAGGCCGTGATGGTCGACATCCTCAACGTGATGCTCTGGGTTGCGCTGGGCCTGCTGGCCGCCGCCGTGGCGGTCTCCGTCCTGGGCATCACGTCCACGATGTCGCTGTCGGTGCTGGAGCGCACGCGGGAGAACTCGCTGCTGCGGGCCCTGGGGCTCTCACGCGCTCAGCTGGGCGCCATGATCCGCCGCGAGGCGCTGGTCATCTCCGCCGCGGCCGGCGTCGCGGGAGCGGTGGCCGGCTGGCTGCTGGGCACCGGCGTGGTCTCCGCGATGGTCACCGACACCATCCCCGTGGCGATCACGGTCCCGTGGGGCGGTCTGCTCGCGGTGGCGATCGGCGTGCTCGTCGTGGCCCTGGTGTCCTCGGCCCTGCCGGCCCGCCGCGCCACACGGGTGGCCCCCGTGGAGGGTCTGGCATCGTTGGACTGATCCGGTCCGCGTCCGCGGCCGGGGCCCGATCCGTCGGGTCCCGGCCGCGGACGTTGCCCTGAGCGCTCTCCGCTGTCCTGTCGACGCGGCCGCCTCGAGGCCCGTCGCCCCAGTGCCGACGCGATGCCCATCCGCTCGATACCCCCGAGGTCCCATGCAGCTGCATCACCGCGTGGCCGACTGGCTGCGCACCCACTCCGTCTGGGCCAATGCCCTGTTCCTCCTGGTGCTGGCCGCCTTCACCCTGCTCGTGACCGTGAGCTCTCCGGTGCAGATGGCCTGCTCGCTGGCGCTCATCGCCGTGCTGGTCCTGCGGCCCCTTCGTCCCGCCCTGTCCGCCGCGCTGTTCGCCCTCTTCTCCGTGATCGCCACGGTGGTGCTGGGGGTCTTCCCCCTGGGCATCGGCCTGCTCGGCGTGCCCTGGCTGCTCTACACCGTGGCCTCGCGCTGCCGCCGTCGCACCCGTGTGTCGGTGCTGGCGCTGGCCCTGCTGGTGGCTGCGATCGTCAGCGCCAGCTGGCCCGGATGGCGCCTGGGCGGTCCCCTGTCCTTCGGCATCGCCGAGGTCACGACCACCGAGTGGGCCATCGGCGCCGCCACCCAGGGGATCATGATGATGCTGATCATCGTCGCCGCGTACCTGGCCGGCGATCTGCATCGCGTGACCCTGCAGCGTCGGGAGGCCGAGGCGCACCGCGCCGAGGTCCTCGCCGAGAGGGCGCACCGCCTGGAGGTCGAGCGCGATCAGGAGGTGCGCCTGGCCGCACAGGACGAGCGCACCCGCATCGCCCGGGAGATGCACGATGTGGTGGCCCACTCGCTGTCCGTCGTGATCGCCCAGGCCGACGGCGCCCGGTACGCCGTGCGCAGCGATCCCTCGGTGGCCGCCGACGTCCTGGCCACGATCGCCACGACCGCTCGCGGGTCGCTCAGCGAGATGCGCAGCCTGCTGGGCGTGCTGCGCACCGAAGGCGAGGAGGCCGAGCGCGCTCCGGTCCCCACCGTGCAGGACCTCCCGGCGCTCGTGGACTCGGTGCGCAGCGCCGGTCTGCAGATCGATGTGGAGACCTCCCCGGAGCCGCTGCCGGAGCTGGCCTCAGGACCCTCCTTGGCGTCCTACCGCCTCGTGCAGGAGGGCCTGACCAACACGCTCAAGCACGCCCCGGATGCCTCCCGGGTCAGGGTCGAGCTCCGCCACGACGGCGCGGAGCTGACCGTCCGCGTCACCAGCGACGGCCTGGGCGCGGAGTCCCCCGAGCCTCCCCGCCCGGGGCACGACGGCGGCGGACAGGGCCTGCGCGGCCTGCGCGAGCGCTTCGGTCTCTATGGCGGGACCATCCAGGCCGGCCCCGACCCCGCATCGCCCGGACGATGGCTGCTCGCCGGTCGCCTGCCCGCCGAGGCCCAGAACGTGCAGGCCGCCTCGTCCGAGGCATCCGACCAACAGGACGAACGAGACCAGCCGACCGCACGGGATCAGCCGGTCGAGAAGGATCCGCATCTTCCACGTGATCCGCAGGCCACCGACCCGCAGAACGGCAGCCCCACGACCACCGAGGAGGGCACCCGATGACCGATCCCCTGCGCATCCTGCTGATCGACGACCAGCCCCTGATCCGCAGCGGCATGGCCATGCTGATCGGCTCGCAGCCCGACCTCGTCGTGGCCGGCGAGGCCGGGGACGGCCAGGCGGCCGTGGACCTCGTCGCGCGCCTGGCCGCGACCGGTGAGGCGCCCGATGTCCTGCTCATGGACATCCGCATGCCCGGCATGGACGGCCTGGAGGCCACCCGTCGCATCCTGGCCGAGCATCCGCAGGTCACGGTGGTCCTGCTGACCACGTTCGATCTGGACGAGTACGCGCTCGAGGGCATCCGAGCCGGGGCTTCGGGCTTCCTGCTCAAGGACGCCGAGCCGGAGGAGCTGCTCGGCGCCCTGCGCACCTGTGCCCGTGGCGACGCCGTGATCGCGCCGTCGACCACGCAGCGCCTGATGCGCCGGTTCATCGACCCGCCGCAGCGCACCGTGGCCGATGACCCCCGCCTCCGGTCCCTGACGCCCCGGGAGCAGGAGGTCTTCGAGCTCGTGGGCCGCGGGATGTCGAACCACGAGATCATGGAGGCTCTGGTGCTCTCCGAGCCGACCGTGAAGACACATGTCTCCCGCGTGCTCGCCAAGACAGGGGCTCGCGACCGCGTGCAGGCCGTGGTGCTGGCCCACGAGCTCGGGCTGGTGGGCTGAGCAGGAACGCGGAAGGGCCCCGTCGCCGTCCCGGAAGGAGACGACGACGGGGCCCGGTGCGGGACCGCGCTCAGACCTCCAGGAGATCCTTGCCGGGGATCGCGTCGAGCAGTCGGCGCGTGTACTCCTGCTGCGGGTTCTCGAACACCGAGTCCACGGTGCCGGTCTCCACGAGCCTGCCCTTCTCCATGACGCAGACGTCGTGGGCGATCTCCCGCACCACGGCCAGGTCGTGGGTGATGAACAGGTAGGTCAGACCGAGATCCTGCTGCAGCTGGCCGAGCAGCTGCAGGACCTGCTCCTGGACCAGGACGTCGAGGGCCGAGACGGCCTCGTCGCACACCACGATCTCCGGATCCAGTGCGAGCGCCCGGGCGATGGCCACGCGCTGGCGCTGACCGCCCGAGAGCTCGTTCGGGTAGCGATCGCCGAGCTGGCGCGGCAGCGCCACGCGGTCCAGCAGGTCATGGACCTTCGCCCGGCGCGAGGCGGCATCGCCCACCTTGTGCACCTTCAGCGGCTCCTCGATGCAGCGGAAGACGCTGCGCATGGGATCCAGCGAGCCGTAGGGGTCCTGGAAGATCGGCTGCACCTTGCGGCGGTAGTCGAACCACTGTCGGCCCTTGAACCCGCTGATGTCGTGGCCGTCCACGGTCACGGTCCCGGAGGTGATGTCCTCCAGGCCCAGCAGCATCTTGGCGATCGTGGACTTGCCCGAGCCGGACTCCCCCACGATCGCGGTCGTGCGTCCGCGGCGCACCGTGAAGGAGACGTCGTCCACGGCGCGGAACTCGGAGGACCGGCCCCACGAGCCGCGGATCTTGTACTCCTTGACCAGATCCTTCACCTGGATGAGCTCCGGGGCGGCGCTGTCCACGCTCGCTGCGAGATCATCCGGGGACAGCGACGGCACCGCCGCCACCAGCTCCTTGGTGTAGGGATGCTGCGGGTCGCGCAGCAGGCTCAGCGCGGGGCCGGACTCGACCACGCGGCCCTTCTGCATCACGATCACCCGGTCCGCGCGCTCGGCGGCCAGGCCGAGGTCGTGGGTGATCAGCAGCACCGCGGTGCCGAGCTCGCTGGTCAGCCGCCCCAGGTGATCCAGGATCTGGCGCTGGACGGTGACGTCGAGTGCGGAGGTCGGCTCATCGGCGATCAGCAGCTGCGGGCGGCACGAGAGCCCGATGGCGATCAGCGCGCGCTGGCGCATGCCGCCGGAGAACTCGTGCGGGTACTGCTTCATGCGCCGCTCGGCATCCGGCAGCCCGGCCTCCTCCAGAGCCCGGACCACGTCGGCGTCGCCGTGCGGCTTGTCATTGGCCTTGAGCGTCTCGCGGACCTGCGCGCCGATGGTCCACACCGGGTTGAGGTTCGACATGGGGTCCTGCGGGACCATGCCGATCTGCGAGCCGCGCAGGGCCTCCAGCCGCTTGGCCGACGGATGCGTGATGTCCTCTCCGTCGAAGAGGATCTGCCCGGAGGACACGCGCCCGTTCGAGGCCAGCAGCCCGATGGCCGCCAGCGCCGAGGTGGACTTGCCCGAGCCGGACTCGCCCACGATGGCCACGGTCTCCCCGCGCATCACGCGGATGTCCGAGTCGGCCACGGCCTGGACGTCGCCCGTGCCGGTCTTGAAGGTGATGCCCACCCCCTTCATCTCCAGCAGCGGCGTCTGCCCCTGCTGGCGCTGCCCCGAGGCGTCTGAACCCGCGTTGAGGATCTCGTGGGCCTTGAGGCTGACCATCCGGCCCGTGCGGGTCAGCGGCTCCTGCCCGGGGGCCCAGGGCCCCTGGGTCTCGGCCCGGTGCTTCCCGCCGCCGTCGGGCTGGGGGCTGTTCGCCGAGGTGCTCACTTGGTCCTCCCCTTGGGGTCGAGGGCGTCGCGCAGCGAGTCGCCCATCATGATGAAGCTCAGCACGGTGATGGAGAGCATGAGCGAGGGCCAGAACAGCGTCTCGGGGTTGGTGCGCAGCTGAGGCCGCGCCGCCGAGATGTCATTGCCCCAGGAGATCGCCTCCGCGGGCAGCCCGATGCCCAGGAACGACAGCGTGGACTCGGCCACGATGAACGTGCCCAGCGAGATCGTGGCGATCACGATGACGGGCCCGGCGGCGTTGGGGATCACGTGCTTGAACAGGATGCCGAGCCGGCTCATGCCCAGCGAGCGCGCCGCGGTCACGAAGTCCGCATTGCGCACCGAGATCACCGAGCTTCGCGTGATGCGCGCGATCGACGGCCACCCGAAGATCACCAGAGTGATCGCCAGCGTGGTCACGCCGCGGTTCTCCCGCATGAGCGGGACCTGCATGAACACGATCGCGCCCAGGATCAGCGGCAGCGCGAAGATGATGTCCATGAAGCGGGAGATGATCGCGTCGATCCAGCCGCCGAAGTAGCCGGCCAGCGCGCCCAGCAGCCCGCCGATGAGCACGACGCCGAGGGTGGCGCCGAAGCCCACCATGATCGAGGGGCCCGTTCCGTGGACCACGCGGGCCAGGATGTCGCAGCCCTGGTTGGTGTAGCCCAGCGGATGCCCGGGGGCGGGGCCGCCGTTGGAGTTCGACAGCTCGCACCCGGCGTTGGGTGCAGCCGAGGTGAACACCCCGGGGAACGCGGCCACGAACAGGACGAAGAGCATCAGCACGGCGGAGACGAGGAAGACCGGGTTGCGGCGCAGGGTCGACCAGGCGTCGCGCCACAGGCTCGAGGGCTTGCCCTCGAGCTGGTTCTCGATGCCGGCGCGACCCTGCTCCTCCACCACGGGCGCCACGAAGTGATCCGGCAGGTAGACCTCGTGCGAGCCCATCACGCGCGGCGAAGGATCCAGGGTCTCGTGCACCGAGCCCTGCGGGGAATCCGGGTTCTGGTTCTGGCTCTGCTCAGGCATATCGGATCCTCGGGTCGAGCACGGCGTAGAGCAGATCGACGACCAGGTTGGTGATCAGGAAGATGACCACCACGAGCGTCACGATGGAGACCACCATGGCGCCGTCGCCCAGGTTGATCGCCTTGTAGAGCTGATTGCCGATGCCGTTGACGTTGAAGATGGACTCGGTGACGATCGCCCCTCCCATCAGCGCGCCGAGATCGGCGCCCAGGAAGGTCACGACCGGGATCAGGGAGTTGCGCAGCACGTGCACAGTGATGACCTTCCGCCGCGGCAGGCCCTTGGCCGTGGCGGTGCGGACGTGGTCGGACTCGCGGTTCTCGGCGATCGAGTTGCGGGTCAGCCGCAGCACGTAGGCGAAGGACAGCGCTCCCAGCACCAGCGCTGGAAGTATCAGCTCGTTGAGCGGTGCGCCTCCCGAGACCGTGGGTCTGGCCAGCCCGAAGTGGATGCCGATCACGTACTGGGCCACGAAGGCGAGCACGAACACGGGCACGGCGATCACCAGCAGGGAGACGACGAGCAGGGTCGAATCGATCCAGGTGCCCTTGCGCAGGCCGGCGATCACGCCGAAGAGGATGCCGAAGACCGCCTCGAAGATCACGGCGAGCGCAGCCAGCTTGATCGTGGTGGGGAACGTGTCGGCGATGACCGACATGATCGGGCGTCCGGAGAAGTTGTCGCCCAGGTCCAGGGTCACGACGCCCTTGAGGTAGAGCAGGAACTGGATCAGGAAGGGCTTGTCGAGGTTGTACTGGGCCTCGAGCGCGGCCTTGGTGCCGGGGGTGCAGCCCTTCTCGCCGCACAGCGCGGCGGTGGGATCGCCGGAGGTGGCGAACATCAGGAAGTAGACGATGAAGATGGCTCCCAGGAAGACCGGGATCATCTGGAGGAGGCGGCGGACGAGGTACCAGGCCATGTCAGCGGGCACCTCCCGTCGTACGGAGATGCCGGAGGGCCGGCGCGTGGTGAGTCATGGTGCGAGAGGCTCCTGGAACGATGCGGCTGCGGGAAAAGCGCGACCGGGCCGGAGCTGCTCAGCGGCTCCGGCCCGGTCGCGAGGCATCAGGCCCGGGTGACCTTGGTGTAGTCGATCTCGCCGTTCCAGGTCAGCGCGACGTTGTCCACGGCTTCGCTGTAGCCGCTGGTGCGGTTCGGGTAGTACAGCGGGATCGCCGGGAGGTCCTCGAGCAGCATGTCGTCGGCCTCCAGGAAGGCCTTGTTCGCCTCGTCGTCCGAGCTGGCGGCCAGGCCCTCCTTGAGCTTGTCGTCGAACGCCTTGTTCTCGTAGTGGGCGTCGTTCGACGAGCCGTCCGTGGCGTACTGCGCGGAGAGGAAGTTGTACAGCGACGGGTAGTCCGCCATCCAGCCCGAGCGGAAGGCCGAGGTGAGCTTGCCGTCGTTGGCCTCGGTGCGCAGCTCCTTGAAGGTCGGGTACGACTTGCCCGCGGCCTCGATGTCGAGGTTGTTCTTGATCATGTTGCAGACAGCGTCGACCCACTCCTTGTGGCTGCCGTCGGCGTTGTAGGCGATCTCGAACGTGTTGCCGTTGTAGGGCTCGATGCCCTCGGCCTGGTCCCACAGCTTCTTGGCCTCGTCGGCGTCGAACTCGGCGTTGGCCGTGTTCTTCAGGGCGTCGGCGTCGTAGCCGGCCACGACCGGCGAGGTGAAGTCCACCGCGGGAGTGTTCTCGCCCTTGAAGATCACCTCGATGAGCTCGTCCCGGTCGATCGCCTTGGAGATGGCCTGGCGGCGCAGCTTGCCGGCCTCTCCGGACCACCCCTCGAGGTAGTACGGGATGCCGAACGTGTAGTTGCCCGCGTACTCGCGATTGGTCAGGCGGCCGGAGAGGTCGTCCTCGGAGACCTCGATGTTCGACGGCGGGATGACGTCGAGCAGATCGAGGTTGCCGCCCACGAGGTCGGTGTAGCCGGCCTCGGCGGTCTGGTAGATCTTGAAGGTCACGGCGTCGTTGGCCGCCGGCGTGGAGCCGTCGTAGTCCTCGTTCTTGACCAGGCGCATCTCCTGGTCGTGGACCCAGGCGCCCTCGCCGTCCATCTTGTACGGGCCCCAGCCCACGGGGTTCTCGCCGAAGGCCTCCATGTCGTCGAAGGCCGAGGGCGGCATGGGGGCGTAGGAGGAGTAGCCCAGGCGGTTGCCGAACGTGGAGTCGGGGGCCGAGAGGGTGACCTCCAGGGTGGTGTCGTCCACCGCCACCAGGCCCTCCATCTCGTCCTCCTCCGAGCCCTCGGCGGAGACCTTGTCGTAGCCCTTGATGGTCTCGAAGAAGTAGGAGCCCTGCTGGGCGTTCTTGGCGGCGGCGCCGTAGTTCCAGGAGTCCACGAAGCTCTGGGCGGTGATGTCCTCGCCGTTGGTGAACTTCTTGCCGGACTTGATCTTGATGGTCCACACGGTGTTGTCGTCGTTGGCCTCGATGGACTCGGCCAGCTCGTTGACAGCCTCGGAATTGTCGTCGTAGCTGATCAGACCCACGAAGATCAGGGTGACCACGCGGCCACCGCCCTGCTCGGTGGTGTTGGTGGGGACCAGCGGGTTCTCGGGCTCGGTGCCGAAGGCCGTGATGGGGCCGTCGCTGTCCTCGCCGCCGCCTCCGCCGCAGGCGGTCAGGACGAGGGCAGAGGCCGAGGTGAGGGCGAAGGCGCCCAGCAGTCCGCGGCGGGAGAAGGAAGGGTTCATGGTGACCTCCTGTGGAGAGTGCTGGTGGGGCTCTGCCGTCGCTGATGTGATCCGAGACACCCCTGTATGTGAGACAGGCTACAGCTCGCACCCAGCATTTCTGAAGATTTCAGGGACGCTCCCACGCATACCCCCGCGCCACCACCCGCTCCGTCTGCCGGATCGCCCCGTCGGAGCCCGACTGTCCAGCGCTGGAGCGGTTTCGACCCCTGGATCGGACGCTTTGATTCCGACCGGCATTCTCGGCGGACATCGGCGTGTCGCCGGACACGGCCGGCTCTTGTGGCGCGTGACATGTCACGTTATTCTCGGGGCATGAGCGAAAACCCGCGGTTCTACCTCGACAAGGCCGATCCCGCCTCCTGGAAGGCCCTCAACGGCCTCTCCCGGCAGGTGGCCGATTCCCTGGCGGAGGCCGGCCTGTCCCGGGTCGTCGCCGAGCTGATCAACGTGCGGGTCTCCCAGCTCAACGGCTGCGGGTTCTGCCTGGACATGCACGTGAAGCTGGCGCGTCGGGCCGGTGTCACGGATCGTCAGCTGGCCGTGCTGACCGCTTGGGAGGAGACCGAGCTGTTCGACGACGTCGAATGCGCCGCGCTCACCGTGGCCGAGATCGCCGCCGAGCTGCCCGATCAGGTCACCCGCCGCTCGCGCCTGGAGGCCGCCCGCGAGGTGCTGACCGACGCCCAGTTCTCGGCGGTGCAGTGGGCGGCCATCACCATCGGGACCTTCAACCGCCTCTCCATCCTGTCCGAGTACCCCGTCCAGGAGCGCGCACTGGACCGCAAGAAGAAGGCCGAGGCACGCCATGACTGAGCTGAGCTTCCGCAACGACGACGGCCCCCAGCGCTACGAGGCGCTGTCCGGGGACGCCATCGCCGGCAAGATGTACTGGGTGGACGCCTCGGAGGCCGAGCAGCCCGAGCGCATCTTCTTCCACACCGAGGTCGACGACGCCTTCGAGGGTCAGGGCGTGGCCTCCCAGCTGGTGCGCTTCGCCCTGGACGACGCGATCGAGCGCGGCTTCCGGATCGTGCCGGTGTGCCCGTACGTCAAGGCCTGGCTGGAGAGGCACGACGACTATGCGCAGCACGCGGTCGCGGTCCGCCCGCGCCATCTGGAGGCGGTCCAGGCGCGCCAGCGACGCAGCTCCTGAGCCGACGCACTCGGAAGATGTCAGGCAACGCAGTGCGCGAGGGCGCCCGCACCGGTCATGGTCCGGGCGCCTTCATCGTGCAGTCGGGTCTTCCGGCAGCGTCTGCGCCGGGTCGGCTCACCAGGCCGGCAGCTCCGGGGCCTCGTCGACGCCCTCGGGCAGGTAGATGCCCTCGGTGCGCCCGCGCGAGAGCCAGTCGAGGATGCCCTCGCGGTCGCCCTCCACGCGCAGGGAGCCGTCGCCGACGACCCACTCGTCGCCCTCGTCGGTGACGATGGTCAGGCCCGGAGAGTCCTTCACGGACAGGTTCAGCACTCCGGCGGTCACGGCGTTGAGCAGGGAGTCGGGATCGGCCTCCTCGACCTCCCACTGGGTGTCCAGATCGGCGTGGTGGACCACGACCTCCGCGATCAGCACGGCGGGGATGGAGGTGGCCGGGAAGCGCTTGGGGCCGATGCCGACCTCCTCGGCCTTCAGCTCACCGGTCAGGACCTCGGCGTCGGCGATGAAGGCCTCCAGCGCGGCGCGGGACTCGGCCTTGAGCTCCTCGCGGGGCTTGGCGGCCAGCTGCTCGAGCAGCTCCGTGCGCTCGTCCTTGGACTCGAAGAGCTGCTGCTCCTCGCCTGTCTGCGCCCAGTCCAGCAGACGGGTGAGCCGACGGGCCGCGACCGCCACGTGGGCGATGACCATGGCGCGGTTCCAGCCCTCGCAGTGGGACGGCTTGTCGAACTCGTCGTCATGGAAGGACTCGACGGTGGACAGGTACTGCTCGGACTCCCGCCCCAAGCGGGAGAGGTCCGAGCGGACGCGGGCGGGGTTCAGGACGGGATGGATGGCGCTCATGCGCTCAGGCTATCGGCCTCGTGTAAGGCGCAACACATGGAGGCCGCGGCGGCACCCGAGCTCCCCTGCGCGCCAGGAACCTCCCGTACCCTCAGGAGCATGGTTCCGCATGACACTGCCCAGTTCGGCTCGCGCCGCTCCGACTCCTCCGCGCCCACGCCGGCGATCCTCGACACCCCGGAGGCCGGCTCCCTGCCCGCGCAGGGGACCACCACCCCGGCAGAGTCCGCCGTGGCCGACGAGCCGACCGTCCAGCCGTCGGCCTCCGCCCCCAGCACCACCTACCTGCTGGTCGACGGCGAGAACATCGACGCCACCCTGGGCATGTCCCTGCTCGAGCGCAAGCCCAAGCCGGAGGAGCGGCCGCGCTGGGAGAAGGTCATGAGGGGCGCCCGCAAGCTGTGGCGCCAGGACACCAATGGCCTGTTCTTCCTCAACGGCTCCAACGGGCACCTGCCCTTCAGCTTCGTGGCCGCGCTGCGCGGCTTCGACTACCAGGTCATCCCCCTGGCCGCCCCGCCCAAGGTCAAGGTCGTCGACGTCGGCATCCAGCGCATGCTCAAGGCGATCCTGGACCAGGGCCACGGCGACGTCATCCTGGCCTCCCACGACATCGACTTCCACGACGAGATCGAGGCCCTGCTCGACGACGGCCGCCGCGTGGCCGTGCTGTGCTTCCGCGAGCTGCTCTCGGCCGGGCTGCACGAGATGGAGGACAAGGGCCTGCAGATCGTCGACCTGGAGGACGACTTCGAGGCCTTCAAGGCCCCGCTGCCGCGCCTGCGCATCATCGAGCTCGACGCCTTCGATCCGTCGCGCTACCTCTGATCCGCTGCTGCTGATCCGCACCGCCTGAGGAGAGTCGTTGGCCGCTGCCCTGCTGCTGACGGTGATCGCCGGGCTCGCCACGGGCCTGGGCGGTCTTGCCGTCTTCCTCACGAACCGCTCGAACGGATCGTTCCTGGCGCTGAGCCTGGGCTTCTCCGCGGGCGTGATGCTCTACGTCTCGTTCGTGGAGATCCTGGCCGAGGCCGGCGACCTGCTGAGCGCCGCCTGGGGGCCCGGTCGCGGGACGTGGGGCATGGTCGGGGGCTTCTTCGCTGGCATCGCGGTGATCGCCGTGATCGATCGGATCGTGCCGCATCAGGCCAATCCGCACGAGTTCGCCTATCAGCCCGGCGACGCCGAACCCGACGCCGCAGTCGCAGCGCCCGCAACCGACTCCCGGCTGCTGCGCACCGGCATGCTGACCGCCCTGGCCATCGCGATCCACAACTTCCCGGAGGGCTTCGCGACCTTCGCCGCGGCCCTGGGCGACCCGTCGGTGGCCGTGGCCATCACGGTGGCGATCGCCCTGCACAACATCCCCGAGGGCATCGCCGTGGCCGTGCCCGTCTTCCAGGCCACCGGCTCCCGCGCCCGCGCGATCGGCCTGTCCTTCCTCTCCGGGCTCTCGGAGCCGCTGGGCGCGGTGATCGGCTTCCTGCTGCTGCGCCCGTTCCTGACCGACGCCCTGTTCGGGGCCTCGCTGGCCGCCGTGGCGGGGATCATGGTCTTCATCTCGCTGGACAAGCTGCTGCCCACGGCCGAGAAGTACGGCGGGCACCACCTGTGCGTCTACGGCGTGGTGGGCGGGATGGCGGTCATGGCCGTGAGCCTGGCGATGCTGGGCTGAGCAGGCGGAGTGCTCAGCGGCCGCGGCCGGTGGGGTCCTCCGGGTCGTAGATCTCGCCCTCGTGCAGGCGGCCGTCGTCGCCGCGGTACTGGTAGGTGTCCGGCCCGCTGCGCCGCGGGGCCTGCGAGCCGCCGCGCACGGGGCGGCCGTAAGGATCGCGGCCCGGAACGGCACCGGGATGCTGCTCGACCACGACGACGTCGCGCCGCCTGGGCTCGAACGCGCCCATGAGCATGCTGACCAGCGAGATCACGAGCGAGCCGAGCACGGCCGCCGGCCAGAAGGACTCGACCACCCAGTAGCCGCCGAAGACCTCCATGACGGTGGAGACCACCAGCAGCATGGCGGCGTTGATCACGATCAGGAACAGCCCGAACGTCAGGATGATCAGGCAGCCGCTGAGCAGCTGCAGCACGGGCTTGACCACGGCGTTGAACGCACCGAGCACGGCGGCCACGATCACGATCACCAGGATCTGCGTGGCGAGGGTCGCGGTGTTCAGGTGGATGCCGGGCACCAGGGCGGTGGCCAGGGCCACCGCGAGCGAATTGACGAGCCATCTCCAGAGCATGGACCCGTTCTACCCGCTCCAGCTGTCCGGAAGCTGAGGCAGGGGCGCGCTGACGTCGGCGTTCGCGCCGCGCGCAACAGCGGACCCGTCGTCCCAGCCTGCCGCCCGGGCAGCGTGACCCAGGCCTCTGATGGAGAGGTCGGATCGGGTAGGTTTGAAGGCGATCACGCACCGCATGACGTCGAACGAAGGAGTCACGACTCATATGCCCAAGATCATCTGGACCAAGACCGATGAGGCCCCGCTGCTGGCCACCTACTCCTTCAAGCCGATCGTGGAGGCGTTCGCCACCACCGCCGGCGTGGAGGTCGAGACCCGCGACATCTCGCTGGCCGGTCGCATCATCGCCCTGTTCCCGGAGCGCCTGAGCGAGGACCAGCGCCTGGACGACGCCCTGGCCGAGCTCGGCGAGCTGGCCAAGACGCCCGAGGCGAACATCGTCAAGCTGCCGAACATCTCGGCCTCCGTCCCGCAGCTCAAGGCCGCGGTCAAGGAGCTGCAGGCCGCCGGCTTCGACATCCCGGACTACCCCGAGGACCCGCAGACGGGCGAGGAGAAGGACGTCCGCGCCCGCTACGACAAGGTCAAGGGCTCGGCCGTGAACCCGGTCCTGCGCGAGGGCAACTCGGATCGCCGCGCCCCCAAGGCCGTGAAGAACTACGCCAAGAAGAACCCCCACAAGATGGGCGCGTGGTCGAAGGACTCCAAGACCAACGTCGCGACCATGGATGCGAACGACTTCCGCGACAACGAGCAGTCCGTCGTGATCCCCGCCGATGACACCCTGACCATCCGCCTGCGCACGCAGGACGGCGAGCAGGTGCTCAAGGAGTCCGTGCCGGTGCTGGCCGGCGAGGTCGTCGACGCCACCTTCATGTCCGCTCGCGCCCTGGACGGCTTCCTGGCCGAGCAGGTCCAGCGCGCCAAGTCCGAGGGCGTCCTGTTCTCGGTGCACCTGAAGGCCACCATGATGAAGGTCTCCGACCCCATCATCTTCGGCCACGTGGTCCGCGCCTTCTTCCCCACCCTGTTCGAGGTCTACGGCGACCAGCTCGCCGCAGCCGGCCTGTCAGCCAACGACGGCCTGGCCTCGATCCTCTCGGGTGCGGAGCAGCTGGATCCCGAGGTCCGCGACGGCATCAAGGCGGAGATCGAGAAGGGCCTGGCAGAGGGCCCGGCCCTGGCCTACGTGAACTCGCACAAGGGCATCACGAACCTGCACGTGCCCTCGGACGTCATCGTGGACGCCTCCATGCCGGCCATGATCCGCACCTCGGGTCACATGTGGTCCAAGGACGACACCGAGGAGGACACCCTGGCCGTGCTGCCGGACTCGTCCTACGCCGGCGTCTACCAGGCCGTGATCGACGACTGCCGCGCCAACGGCGCCTACGACCCCACCACCATGGGCACCGTCCCGAACGTGGGCCTCATGGCGCAGAAGGCCGAGGAGTACGGCTCGCACGACAAGACCTTCGAGATCCCGGCTCCGGGCACCGTCGAGGTCGTGAACTCAGCCGGCGAGGTCCTGATGTCCCACGAGGTCGAGGAGGGCGACATCTGGCGCGTCTGCCAGGCCAAGGACGCCCCGATCAAGGACTGGGTCCAGCTCGCCGTGCGCCGCTCGCGCGAGTCCGGCATGCCGGCCGTGTTCTGGCTCGACGAGTCCCGCGCCCACGACCGCAACCTCATCGAGAAGGTCGAGAAGTACCTGGCCGAGGAGGACACCGATGGCCTGGATCTGCGCATCCTGAGCCCGGTCGAGGCCACGAAGTTCACGATCGATCGCCTGCGCAAGGGCGAGGACACCATCTCGGTGACCGGCAACGTGCTGCGCGACTACCTCACGGACCTGTTCCCCATCCTGGAGCTGGGCACCTCCGCCAAGATGCTCTCGATCGTCCCGCTGATGAACGGCGGCGGCCTGTTCGAGACCGGTGCCGGCGGCTCCGCGCCCAAGCACGTGCAGCAGCTGGTCGAGGAGAACCACCTGCGCTGGGACTCGCTGGGCGAGTTCCTGGCGCTGGCGGCCTCCTTCGAGCACCTGGCCTCGCGCTACGACAACCCCAAGGCGCAGGTCCTGGCCGACGCCCTGGACGAGGCCACCGGCCGCTTCCTGGAGGAGAACAAGTCGCCCTCGCGCAAGGTCGGCGAGATCGACAACCGCGGCTCGCACTACTACCTGGCCCTGTACTGGGCCCAGGCTCTGGCGCAGCAGACGGCCGACTCCGAGCTGGCCGCGGCGTTCTCGGACGTCGCCCAGCGCCTGTCCGACGGCGAGGAGAAGATCGTCGCCGAGCTGCTCGGCGTCCAGGGCTCCCCGGCGGACATCGGCGGCTACTACCGCCCCGAGGACGAGAAGGCCTTCGCGGTCATGCGTCCCTCGGCCACGCTGAACGAGGCGATCGACAGCCTCAAGAAGTGATCTCCCGCCGCCTCTGCTGAGGCACCGGATCAGACTGCGGCCCCGCTCACCGATC
>ENA-OOKA01000252-OOKA01000252.1-human-skin-metagenome-genome-assembly--contig:-NODE-252-length-16616-cov-7.592235_pt1 | contig 16616 bp, 13 predicted proteins | sample MGYA00248825_ERZ500995 | MGnify/ENA primary metagenome ERZ500995 (study PRJEB25958, sample SAMN03398540) | human skin metagenome | study: EMG produced TPA metagenomics assembly of the Human Skin...
CTCGGCATCGGGGCGAAGGCGCGTGAGGTGCGCGGCGTCGACCGCGTCGTCATCCGCGACGGCGAGGCGATCGGCGACATGCTCACGAACATGGGCGCGGAGGGCACCCGACTCGTGTGGGAGGAGCGCCGCATGCGCCGCGAGGTGCGGGCCACCGCGAACCGCCTCGCGAACTTCGACGACGCCAACCTCCGCCGCTCGGCGCGCGCCGCTGTCGCCGCCGGGGCGCGCGTCGAGCGCGCCCTCGAGATCCTCGGCGACGAGGTGCCCGAGCACCTCCGCTACGCGGGGATGCTCCGGCTCCAGCACAAGCAGGCCTCCCTCGAGGAGCTCGGCCAGCTCGCCGATCCGCCGATGACGAAGGACGCGATCGCCGGGCGGATCCGGCGGCTGCTCGCCACCGCGGACAAGAAGGCCGAGGACCTCGACGTCCCCGGCACCGAGGCGAGCCTGACCCAGGAGATGCTCGAGGACGGCTGAGCACCCGCCGCTCCCTGGCAGCGGCCTGTGGATCCGCGGCTGTTCATGCGATCTTCACACGGTTTCGCCGCCCTCCGGGCACCCGTGTCCGCGAGTCTGACTAGGATGATTCGTGGAATCGCCACCGAAACCCCTTCCAGGAGGCACAGGCATGACCATCCGCGTAGGCATCAACGGCTTCGGCCGCATCGGCCGCTCGTTCTTCCGCCAGGTCGACGAGGCCGAGAGCACGAATGTCGAGATCGTCGCGATCAACGACCTCACCGACAACGAGCACCTCGCCCACCTGCTCAAGTACGACTCCGTGTGGCGCACCTTCCCGGGGGAGATCTCCTTCGACGACGAGTCCCTCACCGTCAAGGGCCAGCGGATCCGGGCCACGGCCATCAAGGATCCCAAGGACATCGACTGGGCCGGGCTCGGCGTCGACGTCGTCATCGAGGCCACCGGCAAGTTCAAGACCGGCGAGGCCGCCGGCGCCCACCGCGAGGCAGGTGCGAAGAAGGTCATCCTGTCGGCGCCCGGCAAGGGCATCGACGGCTCGTTCGTCATGGGCGTCAACGACCACACGTACGACCCGGAGACCCAGCACATCATCTCCAACGCCTCGTGCACGACGAACTGCCTGGCCCCGCTCGCCAAGGTCCTCGACGAGGCCTTCGGGATCGAGGCCGGCCTCATGACGACCGTCCACGCCTACACCGGCGACCAGAACATCGTCGACGGCCCGCACAAGGACCTGCGGCGCGCGCGCGCCGCGGCGATCAACATCGTGCCGACGACCACCGGAGCGGCCAAGGCCGTCGCGGAGGTGCTGCCGAACCTCAAGGGCAAGCTCGACGGCTTCGCCGTCCGCGTCCCGGTGCCCACCGGCTCGCTCGTCGACCTCACCTTCACCCCCTCGCGGTCGGTCACCGTCGAGGAGGTCAACGCCGCGGTCAAGGCCGCGACGACCGGTGAGCTCGAGGGCATCCTCGACTACACCGAGGACCCGATCGTGTCCTCCGACATCGTCATGAGCGACTTCTCCTCGTTCTTCGATGCCGGACTCACCCGGGTGCTCGGCAACCAGGTCAAGGTCGTCTCGTGGTACGACAACGAGTGGGGATACTCGCAGCGTCTGCTCGACATGGTCGAGTTCGTCGGCGAATCCCTCTGACCCGCACCGACGCACGCACCCGCCGGCACCGGCACGACGAAAGGCTGACCATGAAGACCCTCGACACCCCCTCGCAGTTCGCAGGACAGCGCGTCCTCGTCCGCAGCGACCTCAACGTCCCGATGGACGGCTCGACGATCATCGACACCGGTCGCATCGTCGCCTCCGCCCCGACGCTGAGAGCCCTCGCCGAGGCCGGTGCCAAGGTCATCGTCATGGCGCACCTGGGCCGCCCCAAGGGCGTCCCGGAGGAGAAGTACTCCCTCGCCCCCGTCGTGCCGGTGCTCGCCGAGGCCGTCGGCCGCGCCGTCGAGTTCGCCTCCGACACCGTCGGCGAGGACGCCCGGCAGAAGGCCGCCGCGCTGTCCGACGGTGAGATCCTCCTCCTCGAGAACCTCCGATTCAATCCGGGGGAGACCTCGAAGGACGAGACCGAGCGCCGGGAGTTCGCCGAGCAGCTCGCCGGCCTCGCCGACGCCTACGTGTCCGACGGGTTCGGCGTCGTCCACCGCAAGCAGGCGAGCGTCTACGACATCGCCACCCTGCTCCCGCACTTCGCCGGCGGCCTCGTCGCCGCGGAGGTCGAGGTGTGCGACCGGCTCCTCACCGATCCCGCCCGTCCCTATGCCGTCGTCCTCGGCGGCTCGAAGGTCTCCGACAAGCTCGGCGTCATCGCGCACCTCATCGAGCGCGCGGACTCGCTCATCATCGGCGGCGGCATGGTCTACACGTTCCTCGCCGCGCAGGGGAAGGCCGTCGGCGCCAGCCTCCTCGAGGAGGACCAGATCGACACGGTGAAAACCTACCTCTCCGATGCCGCCGAGCGCGGCGTGGAGATCGTCCTGCCCACCGACATCGTCATGGCGGAGTCGTTCGCGGCCGACGCCGAGCACTGGGTGCAGCCGGTCGACGCGCTCGAGGACACCCCGGCCGGGGCGCAGGCGATGGGCCTCGACATCGGGCCGGACTCCGCAGCCGCGTACGCCGAGCGCATCGCCGCGGCGCGCACGGTGTTCTGGAACGGCCCCATGGGTGTGTTCGAGTTCCCGGCCTTCGCCGGAGGCACCCGTGCCGTCGCCGAAGCGCTCACCGACGCCCACGGGGGAACGGCGGACGGCCGGCTCACCGTCGTCGGCGGCGGCGACTCCGCGTCCGCGGTGCGCAACCTCGGCTTCGCCGACGAGCAGTTCGGCCACATCTCCACCGGCGGCGGAGCGAGCCTCGAGTACCTCGAGGGCAAGACCCTGCCGGGCCTCGCCGTCCTCACCGACGAGGAGGCCTGACATGAGCACCGCCCGCACCCTCCTGCTCGCCGGCAACTGGAAGATGAACCTCGACCACCTCGAGGCGATCTCCACCGTGCAGAAGCTCGCCTGGGCCCTGCGCGACGCCAAGGTCGACCTCACAGCCGTCGACGTCGTCGTCCTCCCGCCCTTCACCGACATCCGCTCGGTGCAGACGCTCATCCAGGGCGACTCCCTCGACATGGCCTACGGCGGACAGGACCTGTCGGCCCACGACGAGGGCGCGTACACCGGCGAGGTGTCCGGCCGGTTCCTCCAGCGGCTCGGCTGCTCCTACGTCGTCATCGGCCATAGCGAGCGCCGCGAGCACCACGCCGAATCGGACGCCCTCGTCCGCTCGAAGGTCGAGGCGGCCCTCCGCCACGAGCTCACGCCGATCCTGTGCGTCGGGGAGCCGCTCGAGGTCCGCGAGGCCGGCGAGCACGTCGCGCACACCCTCGCGCAGCTGACCGCCGCCCTCGACGGGCTGCCGGCGGCCGACCTCGGGGGACTCGTCGTCGCGTACGAGCCGGTGTGGGCGATCGGCACGGGGAAGACCGCCACTGCGGATGACGCCGCGGAGATGTGCAGCGCCCTCCGCGTTCGGCTCGCGGAGCTCCTCGGGGAGCAGACCGCGCAGTCGATCCGGCTGCTCTACGGCGGCAGCGTCAAGGCCGACAACGTCGCGGAGATCACCGCGCACCCGGACGTCGACGGCGCGCTCGTCGGCGGCGCGAGCCTCGACCCGGACGGCTTCGCTGCACTGTGCCGGGCGGCGACCACCGCCTAGCCCCGTCCCGTCCTCCGATCTCTGTTAGGCTGTCCGACGTGAATGTTCTGACCTGGTCCCTCACGGGCGTCCTCATCCTCACGAGCCTGTTCCTCATCCTGCTCATCCTGCTCCACAAGGGCAAGGGCGGCGGCATGTCGGACATGTTCGGCGGCGGCATGAGCTCGAACCTCGGCTCCTCCGGCGTGGCCGAGCGCAACCTCAACCGCTTCACCACCCTCGTCGCGATCATCTGGGGCGCTTCGATCGTCCTGCTCGGGCTCATCGTGCGCTTCGAGTGAGCCGCGCCGGCTCCCGCCGGCAGCACGCCAGGAACGCGAATCCCCGGACCTCACGGTCCGGGGATTCTGCTGTGCGGGGGAGGAGACCGCCTCAGCTCTCGAAGCCGAAGGCCTCGAGGATGCGCTCGATCCCGCTCGCCCGCTCGCGGAGGTGGAGGCGCAGCAGCGGGCGCCCGCGCGAGAGGAGGACCTGGGCATCGCCGGCGGCCTGCGCGCGCTGGAGCTGGCCGAAGGTGAACTCGCGTCCGGGGATGAGGAGATCGGCCCGCGCATCCGCGGTGATCTGGAGGAATACCCCGTTGGGGTGCCCGCCCTTGTGGTACTGGCCCGTCGAGTGGAGATAGCGGGGTCCGAAGCCGAAGGTCGTCTGCAGCCCGGTCCGGAGCGCGGCCGCCTGCCGGATGAGCTCCGCGCGGGCGTCGCCGGTCCGGTCGAGATAGGCCTGGATCGCGAAGTACCCGTACTCGTCGGCTCTGTCGGCGAGAGCCCGCAGCGCGTCCTCGAGCGAGTCCGCGCCGTCGAGGAGCTCGGCGGTGCCGAAGACGGCGATGTCGCCGTCGACGAAGGCCGGCTCCTCGGCCTCGCCGCCGAGCCCGCTCTCGAGCATGTCCCGGGCACCGGCCTTCGCGGCCTCGACGTCGGGCTGGTCGAAGGGGTTGATCCCGATGCTGTAGCCGGCGATCGCGGTCGCGTACTCCCACAGGAGGAACTGCGCGCCGAGCGGCTCGTCCACCGCGCACGCGAATCCGGAGATCGGCTGGTGGGTGCCGACCGCCTGCCCGATGAAGAGGAGCATCGCGTCGGCCCGGGCATCGGCGAAGCCGGGGGCGTCGACCGACTCGACGACGACGGGGAGGATCCCCTCGCCGTCCTTGCCGGTCGATTCCGCGATGAGCTGCTCGAGCCAGGCCCCGAGCCCGATGATCGGGGTCGAGGTCGGGGCGACGACGAGTTTCTCGGTGTCGCGCGCATGGGCGACGCCGAGGAAGGCGCCGAGCTGGAGCGCGGGGTTCGTCGGCTCGTCGGCGCCGAGCGCCGGCGCGATCGCCTGCGCCTCGGCGAGCAGTGAGGCGACGTCGGCCCCGGCGAGACCCGCCGGGACGAGGCCGAAGGCGCTGAGCGCACTGTACCGGCCGCCGACCTCGGGGTTCGCGAGGAAGACCTTCCGATAGCCGAGCTCGCGTGCGAGGTCGTGGAGCGGGGACCCGGGATCGGTGACGACGACGATGCGGGAGGCGGGATCGATGCCGGCCGCCTCGAAGGCGGCGGAGAAGGCCCGCCGGTGCGAATCGGTCTCGACGGTCGACCCCGACTTCGAGGACACGACGAGCACGGTGCGCGACAGGTCGGTGCCGATCGCCTCGGCGATCTGGCCCGAATCGGTCGTGTCGAGGACCTCGAGCTCGACGCCGGCGGTGGCGCAGATGACCTCGGGGGCGAGCGAGGAGCCGCCCATGCCGGCGAGGGTGACGATGTCGACGCCCTCGGCGAGCAGCTCGCTGCGGAGCTCGGCGATCTCCGCGAGGAGACCGGCCGAGGCGGTGGGCAGGTCGACCCAGCCGAGGCGCCGGGAGGCCTCCGGTGCGGCCGCGTCGCCCCACAGGGTGCCGTCGCCGACGGTGATGCGGGAGGCGACGTGGGCGGCGATGAGGTCGCGGACCTCGTCGTCGAACTCCGCGGGGGAGGGGTAGCCGAAATCGATGGGGCTCATGAGCGGACTCCTTCCAGCTGGGTGCGGACCGTGGCGAGGAGCTCGTCCCAGCTCGCATCGAACTTCTCCAGGCCCTCGGCCTCGAGCTGCGCCATGACCTCGGCGTAGTCGATGCCGAGCGCGGCGAGGCGGTCGAAGAGCTCGTTCGCGGCACCGTAGCCCGTGCTCGCGGTCTCGCCGTCGACGACGCCGTGGTCGGCGAACGCGTCGAGGGTGGCCTGCGGCATGGTGTTGACGGTGCCGGCGGCGACGAGCTCGCTGACGTAGAGGGTGTCCGGGTACTCCGGGTTCTTCGTCCCGGTGGACGCCCACAGCGGGCGCTGGGCGTTCGCCCCGGCGGCCTCGAGGACCTCGAAGCGCTCGCTCGTGAAGAGCTGGCCGGCGATCTGGTGCGCGAGCCGGCAGTTCGCGATCCCGGCCCGCCCGCGGAGCGCGAGCGCCTCGGAGGTGCCGAGTGCGGTGAGCCGGGAATCGATCTCGGTGTCGACGCGGGAGACGAAGATCGAGGCGACGGAGTGGATCCCGGCGAGGTCGATGCCGGCCTCGCGCGCCCGCTCGAGGCCGCTGATGTAGGCCTCGACCACCTTGCGGTAGCGGTCGAGGGCAAAGACGAGGGTGACGTTGACGCTGATGCCGCGGGCGACGACGTGGGTGATCGCCGGGAGCCCCTCGAGCGTGGCCGGGATCTTGATCATGACGTTCGGCCGGTTGATCGTCTCCCACAGCCGCACCGCGTGCTCGACCGTGGCGTCGGAGTCGCGCGCCGCCGAGGGCGGGACCTCGATCGACACCCGCCCGTCGACCCCGCCGGAGGCGCGGTAGACCGGCTCGAGGATGTCGGCGGCCTTGGCCACGTCATCGGCCGTCAGCGCCTCGACGGTGTCCTCGAGGGAGGTGTGCGCGCGGGCGAGCGGCTCGAGCTGCGCGGCGTAGGCCTCGCTGTCGGCGAGGGCGGCGGCGAAGATCGTCGGATTGGTCGTCACCCCCACGACGTTCCGGTCCTCGACGAGCGCGGCCAGGCTGCCCGAGGTGATCCGTGACCGGGACAGGTCGTCGAGCCAGATCGAGACGCCGGCGCGGGAGAGCTGGGCCAGGGGGGTGGTCATGGTCATCCTTTCGCTGCGGTGAGCGCCTCGTCCGCGGCCGCCACGACCGCGTCCGCGGTGATGCCGAACTCGGTGTAGAGGCGCTGGTAGTCGGCGGAGGCACCGAAGTGCTCGAGGGACACGGCGCGCCCGTGCGAGCCGAGGTAGCGGTGCCAGCTCATCGCGGTCGCGGCCTCGATGCTCACGCGGGCGGTGACGGCCGCGGGCAGGACGGACTCGCGGTACTCCGCGGGCTCGGCGTCGAACCACTCGTGGCTCGGCATCGACACGACCCGCACGCGGGTGCCGCGCTCGGTGAGCGTCGCGGCGGCCTCGAGGGCGATGGCGACCTCGGAGCCCGACGCCATGACGATGACCTCGGGCTCGCCCGCGCAGTCCTGGAGGACGTACCCGCCGCGCGCCGCCTCGGCGGCCGGGGCGAGGGTCTCGCGGTCGAGCACCGGGACCGCCTGCCGGGTGAGGATGAGGCCGGTGGGGCCGTCGGTGCGGTCGAGGATCCGGCGCCAGGCCACCGCGGTCTCGTTCGCGTCGGCCGGGCGGACGACGTCGAGGCCGGGGATCGCGCGGAGCGCGCTCAGGTGCTCGACGGGCTGGTGGGTCGGTCCGTCCTCGCCGAGCCCGATCGAGTCGTGGGTCCACACGAACACCGTCGGCAGCTCCTGGAGGGCGGCGAGCCGCACCGCGGGGCGCTGGTAGTCGCTGAACACGAGGAATGTCCCGTTGTACGGACGGGTCGGGCCGTGGAGGGCGATGCCGTTGCACACGAGTCCGGCGGCGAACTCGCGGATGCCGAAGTGGATGTTCCGTCCGTACGGGGTGCCGGAGAACATCTCCGAGCTCCGGTCGGTCGGGAGGAAGGACGGCTCGCCCTTGATGAGGGTGTTGTTCGATCCCGCGAGGTCGGCGGACCCGCCCCACAGCTCCGGCAGGAGCGGGGCGAGCGCATTGATGACCTGGCCCGAGGCGGCGCGGGTGGCGATGCCCTTGGCGGAGGCCTCGAACACCGGCAGCGCCTCGTCGAGGCCCGCGGGCAGCTCCCCGGCCTGCAGGCGGTCGAGGAGCGCGGCGCGCTCGGGCTGCGCGGTGCGCCAGGCGGCGAAGCGCTCCTCCCAGTCGGCGTGCGCACGGGCACCCCGCTCGCGGACTCCGCGGGCGTGCTCGAGGACGGCGGGGTCGACGAAGAACTGCTCGGCCGGATCGAAGCCGAGGAGCTCCTTCGTCGCCGCGATCTCCGTCTCGCCGAGGGCGGCGCCGTGCGAGGCGCCGGTGCCCTGGGCGGTGGGGGCGGGCCACGCGATGATCGTCGAGAGGCGGATGAACGAGGGGCGGGGGTCCCGCTGGGCGGCGTCGAGCGCCGCGGCGAGCGCGTCGATGTCCTCCCGGTACTCCGTGCCCCCCTGGGTGAAGTCGACGTGCTCGACGTGCCAGCCGTAGGCGGCGTAGCGGGCGCTCGTGTCCTCGGTGAAGGCGATCGAGGTGTCGTCCTCGATCGAGATCCGGTTGTCGTCCCAGATGACGATGAGGTTGCCGAGCTCCTGGGTGCCGGCGAGCGAGGACGCCTCGGAGGACACGCCCTCCTGGAGGTCGCCGTCGGAGGCGAGCACGTAGATGCGGTGGTCGAACACCGATTCGCCCGCCGGGGCGTCGGGGTCGAGGAGGCCGCGCTCGCGCCGGGCGGCCATCGCCATGCCGACGGCCGAGGCGAGGCCCGAGCCGAGGGGGCCGGTGGTGATCTCCACTCCGGCGGTGTGACCGACCTCGGGGTGTCCGGGGGTGAGCGATCCCCACTGGCGCAGCTCCCGGAGGTCATCGAGCTCGAGGCCGTACCCGGAGAGGAAGAGCTGGACGTACTGAGTGAGGCTCGAGTGCCCGGCGGAGAGCACGAAGCGGTCGCGGCCGATCCACGTCGGGTCGGCCGGATCGTGGACCATGGTGTGCTGGTACAGCGTGTAGGCGACGGGCGCGAGGCTCATCGCGGTGCCCGGGTGACCGTTGCCGGCCTTCTGAACGGCGTCCGCAGCGAGCAGACGTGCGGTATCGACAGCCGTGGTGTCCTTCGCGGACCAGGTCACAGGGCTCATGGCAGGGCATCTGTCCTTCTGCTCGGGGGGCGTCGTCACCGACTCTACCGGGTGGTCCGCAGTGTGCGGAACCGCGGCGGCGGAAGTGGAAATAAACCTGGTGAGCGGTAGGATGGTGGGAATCCTTCGCACAGGTGTCCAGAGGAAGAGATCGCCCTGACGTGAGCAGTGAACAGCAGCATGCGACCGGATCCGTCGAGCGGCCGCTGCAGCGGACCATCGACGAGTCCCGGATCCAGTCCCGCGCCGGCGGCCGCAGCCGGTTCATGGCCTTCGTCGCGCTCACCAAGCCCCGGGTGATCGAGCTCCTCCTCGTCACCACCGCGCCGGTGATGTTCCTCGCCGCGCAGGGCATGCCGAACCTCGGCCTCGTCCTCGCCACCCTCGTCGGCGGCTCGGCGGCCGCCGCCTCGGCCTCGGTCTTCAACTGCATCCTCGACCGCGACATCGACGCGAAGATGCGGCGCACCGAGAACCGTCCGCTCGTCACGGGCGAGGTCACGCTCCGCGAAGCGGTGATCTTCGCGTTCGCGCTCGGCATCGGCTCGATCTTCTGGATGGGCGGCTTCACCAACTGGGTCGCCGCCGGCCTCACCGCCGTCGCGATCCTCCTCTACGTCGTGTTCTACACGATCATGCTCAAGCGCCACACCGCGCAGAACATCGTGTGGGGCGGGGCCGCGGGCTGCATGCCGGTGCTCATCGGCTGGTCGGCGGTCACGGGCTCGCTCGCTTGGGAGCCGCTGATCCTGTTCCTCGTCGTGTTCTTCTGGACGCCCCCGCACTACTGGCCGCTCGCCATCAAGTACAAGGCGGACTACGACGCCGCCGGGGTGCCGATGCTCCCGTCGAAGGTGCCGCCCACGACGGTCGGCCGGCAGATCCTCGTCTACGGCTGGCTCATGGTCGCCGCGAGCCTCGCCCTCATCCCCGTCGCCCCCATGGGCCCGCTCTACATCGCCGTCGCCGTGCTCTCCGGCGCGTGGTTCATGTACCTCTGCTACGGGCTGACCTCCCGCGCGAAGCAGGGCTTCCAGGGCACCCAGCTGCGGGCGATGAAGGTCTTCCACGGCTCGATCACCTACCTGTCGGTCCTCTTCCTCGCGATCGCGATCGACCCCTTCGTCAACCCGTTCGTCTGAGGCTCCTTCCGGCTCTCCCGCCGTCCCGATAGGATCGGGGGGATGGAGATGTCGACGAAGGATTTCTGGGAAGACCGGCTCGCCTCCGACTGGACGGAGACCGGAGTCGGGTACCGTGCGCTCGGCAAGGCCTTCAACGTCTGGATGTACCGCGTGCGGCGCGAGGTGTTCCTCGCGGAGATGGAGCGCGCACCGCTCGACATCCCCGCCTCCGCGGTGTTCGACATCGGCTCCGGAACCGGCTTCTACGTCGATCTGTGGCGCGAGCTCGGCGCTCCCTCGGTGACCGGCTCGGACATCACGTCGTCAGCCGTGCGGAACCTCCGCGAGCGTTTCCCGGACGAGGAGTTCCACCTCTTCGACGCCGCGTCCCCCGAGCTCCCGGTGGCGGCCGGATCGTACGACATCGTGTCGGCGATGGACATGCTCTTCCACATCACCGATGACGCCGGGCACGCACAGGCGCTCCGCAACGCCGCGGCACTGCTCCGCCCCGGCGGCCACTTCGTCTTCAGCGAGAACTTCCTCTTCGGTCCCGAGCAGCGCGGACCGCGCCAGGTCAACCGCTCGATGCACACGATCGAGCGGGAGCTCGCCGCGGCCGGCCTCGAACCGATCCGGCACACCCCGATGTTCGTCCTCATGAACGCCCAGGTCGACGCCCCGTGCCTGCGGCGCCGCGCGTGGGCGGTCGTCATGCGCTCTCTCGTCGCCGCGGGCCTCGGGGGACTCGCCGGCCGGCTCCTCCACCCGCTCGAGCTCAGGCTCGTGCGCTCGCGCACCGAGGGACCGAGCACCGAGCTCATGATCTGCCGGAAGGTCGGGGAGCCGCGGGGCTAGTCGTCGAGGTCGTCGAGCGAGCCCCCGGCGGCGAGCTGGGCGGCATGGAGCTCGGCGTAGGCGCCGCCCCGGGCGAGGAGCTCGGAGTGGGAGCCCTGCTCGACGATGTCGCCGTGGGCCATGACGAGGATCGTGTCGGCGTCGCGGATCGTCGACAGCCGGTGCGCGATGACGAAGCTCGTCCGTCCCGCGCGCAGGGACTGCATCGCCTGCTGGAGGAGGAGCTCGGTCCGGGTGTCGACCGAGGACGTCGCCTCGTCGAGGATGAGCACGGCGGGCTTGGTGAGGAAGGCCCGCGCGATGGTGATGAGCTGGCGCTCTCCCTGCGACAGGTTCCCGCCGTCGTCGTCGATGACGGTGTCGTAGCCCTCGGGCAGGGTGCGCACGACGTGATCGACGTAGCACGCCTCGGCCGCCGCCACGACCTCCTCCCGGGTGGCCCCGGGCTTGCCGTAGGCGATGTTCTCCTCGATCGTCCCGCCGAACAGCCACGTGTCCTGGAGCACCATGCCCATGTGGGAGCGGAGCTCGGAGCGGCGCAGGTCCGCGATGTCCACGCCGTCGAAGGTGATCCGGCCGGAGTCGACCTCGTAGAACCGCATGAGGAGGTTGACGAGCGTCGTCTTCCCCGCCCCGGTGTGGCCGACGATCGCCGTCGTCGTGCCCGGTGCGGCGCGCAGGCCGAGGTCGGTGATGAGGGGTGAGTAGGGGGAGTAGCCGAAGGCGACGTGCTCGAAGGCGATCTCCCCGCGCGGGCGCTCGGGCAGGGTCGCGGTGCCGGTGTCCGGGGTCTCCTCCGGATAGCCGAGGAGCTCGAACACACGCTCCGCGCAGGCCGCCGCGGACTGGAGCTGCGCCGCCATGCCGCCGAGCTGCGCGAGCGGCTGGGAGAACTGGCGGGAGTACTGGATGAATGCCTGCACCGTCCCGAGCCGGAGCTGGCCCGAGGCGACCTGGAGGGCGCCGACGACCGCGATCCCGACGTAGACGAGGTTCCCGATGAACTGCATCGCCGGCATCATGAGCCCGGAGAGCATCTGGGCGGAGAAGGAAGCCCGGTAGACGTCGTCGTTCTCCGCGTCGAAGCGCTCCTTGGTCACCCGGTCGCGGCCGTACACGGTGATGAGGTCGTGACCGGTGATCGACTCCTCGACGCGGGAGTTGAGGACGCCGGTGGCCTTCCACTGCGCCTGGAACTGGCGCTGCGAGCGGATCCCGAGGAGGCCGATGACGAGCGCGGTGAGCGGCACGGTGATGAGGGTGACGAGCGTGAGCTGCCACGACAGCGCGAACATCATCCCGAGGACGCCAACGACGGTGAGCAGGCTCATGACGATCTGCCCGAGCGACTCGCTGAGCACCTGGTTGAGGTTGTCGAGGTCGTTCGTCAGCCGGGAGAGCACGTCGCCGCGCTTCATCCGGTCGAAGTGCGACAGCGGGAGGGCATGGATCTTCGACTCGACGTCCTCGCGGAGCCGGTACATCACGCGCTGGACGACGGAGTTGAGGATCCGGCTCGCGACGAACATCACGAGGGAGCCGAGGAGGTACACCGCGAGGGTGAGCAGGAGCGTCCGGCCGAGCGCGGCGAAGTCGATCCCGGCACCGGGCACGATCTCCATCGCGGCGACCATGTCGGCCATCGTCGTGTCGCCGGCGGCGCGGAGGTCGGCGACGACCTCGGCCTGGGTCCGGCCGCCCTCCATCCGGCCGGACACCCAGCCCTCGTAGACGAGGTTCGTCGCCTGTCCGAGGACGAGCGGGCCGAGCACGGTGAAGACCATGCCGACGGCGTTGAGGACGATGGCGCCGATGACGGCGAGGGTGAAGGGCCGGAAGCGTCCGAGCAGGCGCCTCATCGTCGGCCCGAAGGCGCGGGCCTTGGCACCCGGTGCGTCCTCCATCGACATCTCAGACCTCCTCTCCGGTCGCCGCGGCGGCCTGCGAGTCGATGATCTCCCGGTAGACCGGGTTGGACTCCGCGAGCTCCGCATGGGTGCCGAGGCCGACGATCCGGCCCTCGTCGAGCACGAGGATGGCGTCGGCGTCGCGCGCGGTCGCGATCCGCTGGGCGACGATGATCATCGTCGCGTCGACGTCCCGGGCGAGGGCGGCGCGCAGCGCCTTGTCGGTCGCGGTGTCGAGGGCGGAGAACGAGTCGTCGAAGACGAGGATCCGCGGGCGTCCGACGAGTGCGCGGGCGATCGCGATGCGCTGCCGCTGGCCGCCGGACAGATTGGTGCCGCCCTGGGTGAGCACGTGGTCGAGCCCGTCGGGGAGCTCGCGGACGAAGGTCGCCTGCGCGGTGTCGAGGGCCGCCCACATCGCGGCCTCGTCGGCGTCGGGGGCGGCGAACCGCAGGGTGTCGGCGATGGTCCCGGAGAACAGGTACGCCTGCTGCGGGACGAAGCCGGTCTGTGCGTGGAGCACCGCGGGATCGAGGTCGCGGACGTCCGCGCCGCCGACGAGCACCGTTCCCGAGTCGGCGTCGATGAGCCGCACGATGAGCGCGGCGAGGGTGGTCTTGCCCGATCCGGTGGCCCCGACGATCGCGAGCGTCGAGCCGGCGGGGATCCGCACGTCGATGTCGCGCAGCACCGTCTCCTCGGCCCCCGGATAGCGGTACCCGACCCCGGAGAGCTCGACCTCGCCGGGTGCGGGGGTCTCCGTCCGGGTGCCGGAGAAGTCGATCGTCACCGGCGAGTCGACGACCGCGAGGATGCGACCGGCGGAGACCGCGGCGCGCGGGATCATCATCGCCATGAACGAGGCGATCATCACGCCCATGAGGATCATGAGGAGGTACTGGATGAAGGCCATGAGGGTGCCGACCCCGAGCGTGCCCGCCTCCACCTCGAAGGCGCCGAACCAGACGACCGCGGCCGACGCCGCGCCGATGATGAACATCACGAGCGGGAACATCAGGGCGAACAGTCGGCCCACCCGGAGGTTGGCGTCGGTGACCGCGCGGTTCGCGTCCCCGAACCGCTCCGCCTCGGCGGGCTCGCGGACGAAGGCGCGGATGACGCGGATCCCGGTGAGCTGCTGACGGGTGACGGAGTTGAGGGCGTCGATGCGCTCCTGCATGACGGTGAAGGACGGGACCATGCGGGAGACGAGGAACGCCATGACGACGCCGAGCACGACGACGGTGACGACGACGATCCACGACAGCCGGAAGCTCTCCGCGAGCGCCATGACGATCCCGCCGAGAGCCATGAGCGGGGCCATGACGAGCATCGTGGCGCTCAGCACGACGAACTGCTGGACCTGCCGGATGTCGTTGGTGTTGCGGGTGATGAGGCCTGCGGCGGAGAAGCGGGAGACGTCCTGGTGGCCCATGTCGACGACGTGGTGGAAGACGTCGCGGCGGAGGTCGCGGGCGGCGGACATCGCGCACTTCGCCCCGCAGTAGATCGCGATGCCGTTGCACACGAGCTGGGCGACGGCGACGACGACCATCCAGCCGCCGTAGACCCACACCGTCGGGACGTCGCCGCGGGCGACGCCCTCGTCGATCATCCGGGCGTTGAGCGTGGGGATGAGGAGCAGACCGAAGGACTGGAGGGCCTGGAAGACGACGACGCCGACGATGAGCCCGCGGTAGTCGAGGAGGTAGCGGCGGAGGAGCGCGAGAAGAGGCACCCGGACATTCAAGCAGACGGGGGCGCCGTGCGCTCACCGGTGACGCTCAGGAGGGGCGTGGAACGCCTCACACCGTCTGGTGGACCGCCTGCGGGGAGTCCGGGACGGCGGTCGCCGGCAGCGGATCGCGGCGGTAGCAGGCGTCGACGACGACGACGGCCGCCGCGATGACGAGGCAGGCGCCCGCGAGGTGGAGGGCGACGGCGGCGATCGGCAGACCGGTGAAGTACTGGAAGTAGCCGATCGCCCCCTGCGCGGCCTCGACGAGGAGGAGGACGGTGAGCGCACGGGAGAGCGCGGTGAGCCCCTGCCGGGCGGACAGGATGCGGGCGAGGATCGTGGCGCCGATGAGCAGCCACACCGGGATCGCATGGAGGCGGGAGATCATCACGGTGTCGAGGCCGTTGCGGGCGCTGATGACGTCGCCGGCGTGCGGGCCGGCCCCGGTGACGAGGACCCCGAGGAGCACGACGACGACCATGAGACCGCCGATCGTCCAGCACAGGCCGCGGAGCAGCGGCGAGCCGAGCGGCCGGGGGTTCCGACCGGAGTCCGCGGTGCGGCGCACGAAGTAGGCGGCCGCGCCGACGGCGATCGCCGAGGGGATGAAGTGGGCGGCGACGATCCACGGGTTGAGCTGGGTGCGCACGGTGAGACCGCCGAGGAGCGCCTGGAACGGGACCACCGCGGTGAGCCAGAACGTCAGCCGGAAGAGGTCGGGGCGGGATTTCCGGAGCTGCCACAGGAGCACGAGGATCGCGACGCCGAGGAGCCCGAGCGCGACGCCGAGGAGCCGGTTGCCGAACTCGATGTAGCCGTGGATCCCCATCTCCGGGGTGTTGACGAGCGAGTCGTCGGTGCACATCGGCCAGGTCGGGCACCCGAGCCCGGACCCGGTGAGCCGCACGAGGGCGCCGGTGACGATGATCGCGGACTGGGCGAAGAGCATGACCCAGGCGGCGGTGCGGACGAGCCGGGTGACGGTGACGGGCTGCCAGCGGGAGCCGGCGGGCGGTGCGGAGGGTCCGGAGGCGGTGGTCGTCATGTCTCCCAGTGTCTCATCTTCCGTCGAAGTCGAACCAGCGGCGGGCCGCGAGCAGCCCGAGCACCGTCCAGGCGAGGAGCACGGCGAGGGCGCGGAGGTCGACCGCGCCGTCGAGCACGGCTGCGCGCATCGCGTCGCCGAGGGCGCCCGAGGGCGTGAATCGCACGAGCGCGCCCCACGGGCCGCCCTGGGCGACGACGAGCCCGCCGACCGCGGCCATGAGCACCCAGAGGAGATTGGCGAGGGCGAGGGTCGCCTCGGCGCGCAGCGCACCGCCGAGGACGAGGCCCCAGGTGAGCATGACGGCGGTGCCGAGCAGACCGGCGAGGCCGACCGCGAACGGGTCGACCGGGGCGTCGAGGCCGAGCACGAGTGCGATGACGGCGATGAGCGCGAACTGGACGAGCACGACCGCGAGGACCGCGAGCAGCTTGCCCCAGATGAGCCCCGAGGTTCCCAGCGGCGTGGTGGCGAGCTGGCGGAGCACGCCGTAGCGGCGGTCGAAGCCGGTCGCGATGGCCTGGCCGGTGAAGCCGGCCGAGGTGGCGGCGATGGCGAAGACCATGGGCACGAGCAGGTTGAAGTCGGTGTTGTCGCCGAGGATCGGCGCGAAGTGCGCGGCGAACAGGATCGCCGCGGGGATGACCAGGTTGAGCAGCAGCTGCTCACCGTGGCGCAGCATGAGCTTCGCCTCGATCCGCCCCTGGGCGACCGCCATTGCGGCCACGGAGGCGCGCTGCGGGCGGGGAGTAAACGTGCCCGGCGCGAGCTTGGGATTGGGGGCTGGACCGTCCTGGGATCGGTGCAGCTGTGCATCATGGGCTGTCGTCATGGTGTACCTCCTCTAAGTTTTCAAGTAACGGTCTGCGCTAGCTGCGCAGCTCTCGGCCGGTGATGTCGAGGAAGACGTCCTCAAGGTTTCGATGCGACACGCTGAGTTCGCGCAGCAGGACATCCTGCTGGGCCGCGGCGTGCGCGATGGCGCGGAACTGCTCGACCTCGAGGGTCTCTCCTCGAGCCGACGGGTCGATCCCGGCGGCGCGGAGGATCTCC
>ENA-OOKA01000253-OOKA01000253.1-human-skin-metagenome-genome-assembly--contig:-NODE-253-length-16610-cov-5.736213_pt1 | contig 16610 bp, 11 predicted proteins | sample MGYA00248825_ERZ500995 | MGnify/ENA primary metagenome ERZ500995 (study PRJEB25958, sample SAMN03398540) | human skin metagenome | study: EMG produced TPA metagenomics assembly of the Human Skin...
GGACGCGATGCGCGTCATCCTCGAGCGCGCCGTCGAGATCGGCGCCCCCGTCGCCCGCCTCGGCACCGAGTTCGACGTCGCGTCGAGCGAGGTCGCCGTCGGCGGGCAGCGGCTCACGCTGCGGGGCCTGTCCGGCGAGTACGACGACATCTTCGTCCCGCTCTCCGGCCCGCACCAGGCGCAGAACGCATCGGTGGCGCTCGCGGTGGTGGAGGCGTTCCACGGGGCGTCGTCGGAGCGCCAGCTCGACGCGGACGCGGTGCGCGCCGACGAACGTCAGGCCCGGGACTACCGGATCAGCGGCGTGCCGTTCTTCGTCATCGACCGCAAGTACGGGATCTCCGGGGCCCAGCAGTCGGAGACGTTCTCCCGCGCCCTCGACACCGCATGGGAGGAGAGCTCCACGCTCACCGTCCTGTCCGGTGCCGGCTCCACAGCCGCCGATGCGTCCGACGGTGCCGAAGCGCCCGACGGTGCAGTGTGCGGCCCTGAGGGCTGCGACTGAGGTTCCGACGGTCCAGCCCCTCGTCCCTCCCCCTGAGCACCACCTCCACCCCCTCCGAAAGGACACCCCCACAGTGAACGATTCCGCCCCACTCATCCGCATCGTCGTCGGCAGCATGCGACCGGTCCGCGTCGGTGACCAGATCGCGGCCGCCGTGTCCGAGGTCATCGCCGACGCCACCGGCGCCCGCGTCGAGATCGTCGACCTCGCCGACCTCAGGCTGCCGATGCTCGATGAGCCGGCGATGCCGGCTCTCGGCAACTACCAGAACGCCCATACGAAGGCCTGGGCAGAGATCGTCTCCGAAGCGGACGGAATCGTCTTCGTCACCCCGCAGTACAACGGCGGCTATCCGGCGTCGCTGAAGAACGCGATCGACTACCTCTTCGCCGAATGGCGGGACAAGCCAGCACTCATCGTCAGCTATGGCGGGCACGGGGGCGGGATGTCCGGGGCGCAGCTGCGCTCGGTGCTCGAATTCATCGGGGTCGACCTCGTCGCCGACAACGTCGAGATCACCCTTCCCCGCGAGTCGTACGGCGCGGACGGTCGCCTCGTCGATGCCCCGGAGATCGTCCAGAGCTACGCTGACAAGCTTGAGACCGCGGCGAAGGCTCTCGACCGGACGTTGGCCCCACAGGCCTGAGCCAAGCGCTGGCCGGGGCTCAGGAGGCACCGTAACTCTGAGGCACGGAGACGGCAGCCCGATCCTGCGCAGTGCAGGGTCGGGCTGCCGTCTCTGCTCGTCCGGCGTTCCGAACCGAGCGGTGCAGGACTAAGGTGAGTTCCATCATGGGCTCCTACACCGATTTCCTGGGACCGACCGCGCTCACCGAGGCAGTGCTGCTGCTGGCGAGCTTCGTGCTCTGTTCGCTCATCGGCTTCGAACGCCAGTTCCGGCAGAAGAGCGCGGGCTACCGGACGCATGTGCTCGTCGGCATCGGCACGTGCGCGTTCACGCTCGTCTCCGCCTACGGTTTCTCCGGTGTCCTCGACAGCGACGTCCAGCTCGACCCCTCGCGGATCGCCGCGCAGATCGTCTCTGGCATCGGTTTCCTCGGCGCCGGTGTGATCTTCAAAGGCCGGAACATGGTCCGCGGGCTGACGACGGCGGCGACGATCTGGGTGGCTGCTGCCGTCGGCATGGCGTGCGGGGCGGGAATGCTCGGGCTCGCGACGATGCTCACGGCACTCCACCTCCTCACGCTCTTCGTCGTCGCGCCGCTCATCCGCAGGATCCCCGACAGTGATCACGGGAAGCTCCTGCGCATCGTCTACCGTGACGGCGGTGGGATCCTCCGAGAGATCCTCGCCGTCGCGAGCTCGATGGGATTCAAGAACACGATCCTCGACTCCCAGCGGTTCGAGGACGAGGACGGGGTGACGATGGTGCGCATCGATGTGAGGTTCGACGGCAAGCGCCCCCTGCACATGCTCATCCCGATGATCATGGAGCTCGACGGGGTGGACAAGGTGAGCATGCGCGAGGACCGTGTCCACTCCGTCGATTCCGACGGCGACCCGTTCTGAGCCGACTCCGACTCCGGGGACTGCTCAGGCGCGCAGAGACCTCTCCCATGCGAGCGTCGCCAGAGCCGCTGCCTGGTCGGGAAGGTGGGCATCGTCGAAGAGGACCTCGGGCGAGTGATTGACCGCCGCCGTCTCGGGGTCGACGCCATCGGGGGTGACGAAGAGGAAGACGAAGGCACCCGGCACCTCCTCGAGGACATACGAGAAGTCCTCCGAGCCCATGACCGGATCGGGAGCTTCGACCACGCGGTCGGGCCCGAAGGCCTTCTGCAGGGTTTCAACGGTGAAAGCGGCCTCGGCAGCATCGTTGACGGTCACCGGGTACTGCTCGTTCCACACCACCTCGGCGGTGCAGCGATGGGCGGCGGCGATCGATTCGGCCAGTCGCGTGGCGAGCTCCGGAAAACGCTTCGTCGTCTCGGCGGAGAGCGTGCGCACGGACATCGCCAGGGAGGCGGTCCCGGGGATGATGTTGACGGCGGATCCGGCGTTGAGCTGGGTCACCTCGGCGACGATGGGGTCGAAGACGCTGAACGATCCGGTGACCATCGAATAGATGGCCTGCCCGAACTCGAGGAGAGGCCGGATGGGGTCGACGGCGTCCTGCGGACGCGAACTGTGCCCGCCTTTGCCGTGCATGGTCAGGTGGAAGGTGTTCGCTCCGGCCATGATCGTGCCCGGTCGGGTGACGAAGGTGCCGGGCTCACCGGGGGCGACGTGGATCGCGTAGGCGGCGTCGGGGGTCGATCCGATGGTGTCGAACATGCCCTCGTCGATCATGTCCTTTGCGCCGCCGAGGCCCTCCTCGCCGGGCTGGAACATGAATGCGACGGTTCCGGCGAGCTCGTCCTGGTGCGCGGACAGGAGCTTCGCGGCTCCGACGAGGCCGGAGACGTGGAGGTCATGACCGCACGCGTGCATGTTCCCGTTGGTCGAGGCGTAGTCGAGGCCGGTCGTCTCGACGACGGGAAGGGCGTCCATGTCGCCGCGGAGCAGGATCGTCGGGCCCGGCCGTCCGCCGCGGAGGACGGCAATGACCGAGGTCAGCCCCGTGCCCGTCGTGATCTCGAGCGGCAGTCCCTCGAGGGCGTCGAGGATGGCGCGCTGGGTGCGGGGCAGGTCGAGTCCGAGTTCGGGGTTGCGGTGGAGGTCGCGGCGGAGCTCGATGAGCTCGGTGCTCAGGGCGGCGGCTTCGGTGGTGAAGTCGATCGTCATGGTTTCGTGGTCCCTTCTGCGGTGATGTGGGTGGTCATCGGTTCTGTTCGGTGCCGGTCGGCGGGGTGCGTCGGTCATCCGGCGAGGAGCGGGCGGGAAGGTTCGTCGCCGAACCACCCGGCGCTGTCCTTGACGACGGCACCACCCTGGACGATGGCGGTGACGTTGTCAGGGTCGGCGAGCGGGGTGATGTCCGTGACCGGATCGAAGTCGACGACGAGGAGGTCGGCGAGCTTGCCCGACTCCACTGTGCCGAGGTCGTCGTCGAGGCGGAGCAGCGCGGCCGCGTTCTTCGTGCCAGCGACGATCGCCTCCATCGGAGTGAGACCGAGTTCGACGGCGTGGACGGGTTCGCGGAGGTTCTCACCGTGGGGGCAGACACCGGAGTCGGTGCCGAGTGCCACGCGGACGCCGGCGGCGAAGGCGGCGGCGAGGCGTTCCCGGGCGATCGCCGACCAGGTCACCTTCTTCTCGTACAGGTAGTCGGGCACCAGGGCGGGGTCGGGCACGCGCAGTGCGCTGCTCAGGGTCGGGACGAGGAAGGTCCCGTGTTCGAGCATGAGGTCGATGCCCTCGTCGTCGATGCCGTAGCCGTGTTCGACCGAGCGCACTCCCCCGCGGATCGCCGCCTTGATCCCCTCCGGGCCTTGAGCGTGAGCGGCCACCGGCTGACCCGCGCGTTTGGCGGTCTCGGCGACGATGAGGCGGACATGCTCCTCGGGGACGCCGAGGTCGTCGGGAGTGTCCGAGGGGCTCGAGACGCCGCCCGTCGTGCACACCTTGATGACATCGGCACCCCCGCGGATGAGGAGGCGTACGGTGCGGCGGACGTCGTCGTCGGTGTCGATGATCGGGTGGACGGGCATCGGCATCGGGACTTCGCGTCCGTTGGGCAGGGTGAAGTCGGTGTGCCCGCCGGTGGGTGAGAGCGCTGAGACGGCGATGTGCAGACGGGGCCCGTGGATGAGCCCGGCGCTGATCGCATCGCGGATTCCGCGGTCGATGCCGCCGAGGTCGCGCGCCGTCGTCACTCCCGCCATGAGCGTCCGGCGCGCGTTGAGTGCGGTGCGCAGGGTGCGTTCGGAATCGAAGCGCGCGGCATCGGCCGCCTGGTCCTCGATCGAGAGCCCGAGGTGGACGTGGGCGTCGATGAAGCCGGGCAGGATCGTCCTGCCTGTGAGGTCGATGATGCGTGCGGCCGGAGGCCGCTGCTCGTCGTCGGCCCGGCGCGGACCGGCGTAGACGATGCGCCCGTCGGCGATCTCGAGCTCGGCGTCGGGAAGCGGCGGTCCCCCGGTCCCGTCGATGAGGGTGGCTCTGCGCAGGAGGAGTCGGTCGTCACCGGGAACAATGGGTGGGACGAGTGCCGCGGCCATGGTGTCCTTTCGTCGGTCGTGCAGTCGTGATCGCAGGTCGAGTCGTGATGGTCAGGGGTCGGTGGTCCGGGCCCGCGCGCCGGTGGCTCCGACGAGCGATTTCACCAACGTGCGGTAGGTGTCCTTGACCTCATCGTCGGTGCCCTGTGGCCTGCCGGGTCGGAGCGTCAGCCGGAAGAGGGTGATACCGGCGAGAGCGTCAAGGATGAGATCGTGATCGAGGTCGGGGCCGATCTCCCCGCGGTCGACTGCGCGGTCGAGGATCGCCGTGCCCATCGCGTGTCGTCGCTCCATGAAGCCCTCTGAGATGAGCGGGATGACGTCCATGTCGAACATTGCGAGCAGGAGTCCGTTGCCGCGGGCGCGGGCATCGTGTGAGCGGCGGACGTTCTCGACGTTCTGCCACGCGTGGGCGACGAGGTCCTCGACGACGTCTCCCGTATCTGGTTGCTCGCCGAGGTCGAACGTCTCAAGGATCGCTGCGGCGACGAGCTCGGGCTTGGTCGGCCAACGCCGGTAGATCGCGGTCTTGCCGCACCCGAGTGTCGAGGCAAGCTGCTCGATGCGCAGGTTCGTCAGCCCGTTCGCCTCGACTTCCGCGCGCACGGCGGCGAGCACTCTGGCGGTGAGCTCGGCGTCGAGCGGCCGCCCCTTCGTTGTGGGCTGCGTCATGGTCGGAGCCTCTCACGTCCACGTCGCTTTACGCAACACAACGTTTCGTTTTGAGACTGCGGCAGATTCCCAGAAGCCGCCTGGCTTCAAGACTCTGGGCAGGCCTCGAAACGCCGACAAGCTTCCCAACGCTGACGAATTTCCAGACGTCGGCTGCCTGAGTTCCCGTCGACTCGAAGCGGAGAGGTCGTAGGCTGGGTTGCGAGAAAGGATGACGATGACGACTCCCCCGAACAGCGCCAACGGCAGCAGAGCCGACCGCTCCTTTCGTCGAGACGATGCCAGACGTCATCGCAGCGGTGAGGGGCGCCGTCACAGCGATGCCGGGAGCCGACAGGACGGAGTCAGCGGCCATTCCGGAGGCGACAACCACCGCCTCGCTGATGTCCTGATCTGCCGCAACTGCGGCGTCGAAACGACCCCGACTCGCCCGACGGTGTGCCCGATCTGCGATGACGAACGGCAATGGGTGCCGTCATCGGGGCAGGAATGGGTGAGCCGATCGCAGCTCGCCGCCGAGGGCCACACAGTTGTCATCACCGAACGCGAACCGGGGCTTCATGCTCTGCGGGTCGAGCCCCGTTTGGGCATCGGCCAGACGTGCTATCTGGCTGCGACCGACCAGGGCAATCTGCTCTTCGACGTTCCGCCCTTCATCGATGACGAGGCGGTCTCCGCGATTCGGGAACTCGGTGGGATCGCCGCGATCGCACCGAGTCATCCGCACATGTTCGGCATGCAGCTGGCGTGGAGTGCGGCGTTCGACGATGCCCCGGTCTATGTCTGCGAGGCAGATTCGGAGTGGGTACAGCGGCATGGCCCGGCGATGACCTACTTCGACGCCGATGCCACTCCCCTCCCGGAGATCCTGCTGCGCAGAGTCGGCGGTCATTTCCCCGGCAGCGCAATCGCATTGTGGCCCGGTCACGACGGCCACGGAGTGATGCTCAGCGGCGATTCGATCGGCCCAGTCGCGCGATCGGGGTGGGTGACATTCATGCGGAGCTTCCCCAACTACCTTCCGCTCTCCGGCGCGGTCGTCAGGAGGATCGCCGCCTCGGTGGCCGATCTCGACTTCGACAGGATGTACGGCAACTTCGGGCAGACCATCCCGAACGGCGCGTACGATGCGGTGCAGTCCTCGGCGGACCGCTACGCCAGATGGGTCTCCGGGGAGTTCGATCATCTGACGTGAGTGTCGATGAACTGAGGTGAGGTCGCGGCCGTGTACCCGAAACGGTTCCCGAGATGTGTGAGAGAACCGGTCCCCCGAGGTATCAGAACGGCGGCGGGTCGTCTTCGTCGTGGTCCCATTGCACGCAGGTCGCCGTCCATGCTCGCGAGCTTTCCCAGAACGGGTCGAGCGGCTCCGTCCACTCGTCTCCGGCCTCGTCCCTCCGCCGCCAGATGGAGTATGCCGATTCCCGTTTCCCAGGCATCAGTCTCTTCATCGTCACCGGATCCGATCCGGGCGGCAGGCACGCCTGGTGAGTGACGTTCGGCCAGTCGAGGCAGTCCGACAGCCTCTTCCGTCGTCGAACTTCGATCGATCGCGCGATGCACTCTGCAAGGAGCCGGTCACGCTCCGCCGCCTCTTCAGCACGACGGATCGCGTCATCCCGCTCACGCACGGCGTCCTCATCAGGTGGGACTTCGACCGTGTCCTTGGCTGGTGGAATCAGATGTTCGGGAATCGTTACTTCGCCGGGGCTGAGGCCGCACAGTTCACTGAACTCCAATGCGTGGGCGACATCGATCGGCTGGTCTGGTGCCCGGGATCGGGTTGTGACTCCGTGTCGGAACTCGTATTCGACGGTTCCCGTGTCGAGCATGCGCACGCGGAACCGGTCGGCCGTCTTGATGGCGTGGTGGCGTTTGCACAGTGGGTGGAGGTTGCCGAACCTCGTCAGCCCGCCTTTGAGCGGATCGAGGTGGAAGAACGGAATGATGTGATCGATCTCCGAGGTGACCGCTTTGCGAGTGCACCCGGGCACGGAGCAGACTGCCCATTTGGCGACGAGTGTCTTGCGGACGTTGTTCGGAATCCGGTACGTCGTCGCTTTCGCATCAAGTGGAGTACCGGTGGCGGGATCGGTGAGGATCCTCGTCATCGTCGAGCTGTAGCCGGCGATACGTCGAGCGGTCTCAGCCGGAATCGGCGATCCTTCGGGGAGAACGCCCGGAAGATCCGACTCACCGCAGACGGTGAGGAACGGAACGGTGACGACCACGCCGGCCTGCCAGTAGAGCCACCAGTGATGCGTGGGCATCGCGATGACGACCCTGCTGTCGATGATCCGCGAACCGTTGAGCGGGGAGGCTGAGAATGCGCTCCCCCGCCGTGAGTCGTCAGTTCCGACCGCATCCCCAGCGACGCCAGATGCGGCGGCGCGGAGGCTCCCATCGCCTCCGGCGCCGATGGCGGCCACCTGCCCGTCGTGCATGACGATGGCTCCGTCGGAGTCGATGTCGAAGAGCAGATTTCCCTCGTCGTCGAGGAGCGGCTCTTCGCGTTCGGTTTGCACCCCGGTGACCGGATCGATCGATCGCACTCGGATGCAGAGTCTGGGCTGAGGCCGGGACAGGATGTCGTACTCGAGAGCCTGGATCGAACGCTCATCGGCGATCTCCACACCAGGTGGCAGGTCGAATGCAGCCCCACGACGTGCTCGCACTGCCCGCGCCATTGCTTCGACTCGTCGGTAGCAGGCGTAGAGCTCATCCGTGGGACCGATGAGTGACAGGCACGCCGATCCGTTCTTGTAAGTCTGGAAGTCGACGCGGCGGCGTTCGGCGGCCGTCTTCGACCGGTCCTCGGCCGGCTGGAGCACTGTGATGAATTTGCGCAGCGCCGTGCGCAGCCGGTCGCAGGTCACGTCTGCGCGTCGTTCGGCGAGATGTTCGTCGATCCGGGGAAGATACCTGAAGGCGACAGTTCGGCAGAGGTCGGCAGCTGCCTGGACATGAGCCATGGTGAACTCGCCTGCCCGGACGCGGTCAGCGAAACGCGGCAGTCCGTGGATGATCGTCATCGCGATGCCCAAGTGACGGTAGGTCTTGGCGATAGACAGGCCAAGGATCGAGGCGGTCTCAGCGACATCCTCGGCGGGCACGTTGTCGCTGATCCAGACCGACATGTCCGTGTCGAGGCCGAAGTCTGGGAAGTCGAGGCGATCACTGTCGGTCTCGGCTTCACCGTCGCTCTCGCATTCGGCGTCCGCGTCAGTGCCCGCCGATGCTCCAGGACTATCCGATTCTCGACCATCCTGCATCTCACAGGCTGCGCTCGCGATCGTCTCCGTCTGCATCGATGCGAGCAGCGACCACTGTGCGCTGAAGTCGGCATCAAATGAGAGCAACTCGGTCGGCGACTGACGGATGATGACAAGCTCGGTGGATGCCGCAGGCGGGGAGGCCTTACCTGTACACACCAGACATTCGGGGTCCGCGCAGGGGCCGAAAGGGTCACGGCGAGAATCAGGCGGGGCAGGTACAGGGGGACGGCCCGACGACATAGTGGAGCGGTCCGAGGACGCTCTAACACTGTCCGACGAGGAAGCAGCGCCGTCCGATGAGGAGGCTAAGCGGTTCGACGACAAGGTGAACGTCGACACAGTGTCGACAGTCGAATTGAGAAGGTCACCTGTAGCAGGCTCGCACTGGGAATCGCGTGGGGAGGTACAGTTGCCCACGCCGTCGATACAGTCGCCGTCAGCACCCTGATCGATAACTGCAGGTCCGACAATGCCCTCGTCAACGCTGCCGTCTTCCTGACCGCTATCCTCATTGTCACTCTCGCCGCGGCCGTCACGCTCGAGACTGCGCGCGACAGAGGCGGCGATGGTCGCGATCCGGAACGGCGAGTCGCCGTCGGGAACGGCATTGCCCCACGCACGGACAGCTCGTTCAAGGGTGAGGCCGGCGGTCGCTTCGAGGACCTTGAGCTGCACCTGGTCTGATTCCGCTGAGATCACAGCGAGCGCACTCGAGCTCGAATCGAGGCGGACGGTCGTCTGAGAACGGGTGTGCGAGCCGTGCTCCGCGCCCTCGTCACCACCGGCAGGTCCGCTGCCGAGACGGGCATCACGAGGTGAGGCCGCTGCGCTGTTCGCAGACTGCCCGTTTCCTGACGGGATGCCTTTCACGGTGGTTCACCTGCCTCGGACGCCTTTGTCGAGAAGTGCTGATCGCATCGAACTTCCTAGTACGTCAATACTAACTGATTCGAACAGACAATGTGAATACCTGATTGAAAAATACTCTCAAGTATTTTCAGTCCATCCGATCCCTGCTGCTGTTCCATGTCACCCATTGTTGCAGTCGGCACTGACATAAGATCGAGCATCGCAGTTTCAGCACGCACCGCCGTGATCCGGCACTGCCGGGTCACTGAAGTTCACGGCTGCCTGGACGCACCGCCCCAGCACTGCGTCACTGCACCGCCCCAGCACTGTCCCACTGCTGGGGTTCTGGGCCACATCACCGAACAGCGCCCCACTGCCGGGAACCACGGTCACCGAAGCTCAGGGCTGCCGGGGCACCGCTCCAGCGCCGCCTCCCTACCCCGCTGCAGCACCGCCTCACTCCCGGGGTCGAAAGCTCCCGGGGTCGAGGGCGGCCGAGTACAGGGCTACCGGGATCCGCCTCCACCCGACTGATGCTCCAGCGGCAGCAACGGCCATCGCCGACCCACGGAACCCCACCTCGGCCATCGCCGGCCGACGAACCCCCACCTCGGCCATCGCCGGCCGACGAACCCCCACCTCCACACATTGTCCGCCCACGAACCCCCACCTCGGCGCATCACCCACCAGCGGAACTCCACCGCCGCACGTCCACCCGCCCAAGGAACCCCACCCCGCGGACGGGCACACGCCGAATGTCAGCGGTCGGCCGCCTCGGCGAAACGGGAACGCGTCGACCACGACAGCCCGAGATAGAGGAGGAACGAGATGACGAAGGACGGGATCGTCGCTCCCAGCGGACTCGGCCACACATAGGTGAGAAGGTAGGAGGCGAGCGCTCCGATGATCCACACGATGACGGCTGCCCAGTTGATTCCGCGGACGTAGGAGTAGATCCCGCCATCGTCGCGGAGGATGTCGCTCGTGTAGACGCCGCGCTTGATGATGTAGTGGTCGGCGATGAGGATCGCGAACACGGGGACGAAGAACGCGCCGATCATCGTGAGGAAGTCGGTGTACTGGTCGAGCAGCGCGAGCCACGTCGATCCGACGATCGAGATCAGTCCGAGGACGAGGGCGACGGGCAGGAAGCGCAACCGCGACCCGCTCTTCGCGCCGAGCACGGAGTTGACCATGCCGTAGACGACCATCGTGTTCGTCGCCATCACAGAGAGGAAGATGACGATCGCGAGCGGCCAGCCGAAGCGGTCGGCGAGTGCGGTGGGGTCGAAGGGCTCGGCGGTGCCTCCATCGAGGATGATGAAGCTGAACGCCGTGAGCCCGAGCAGCATCGCGAGCACGGTCGAGGTGATGTAGCCGAGGCCGGAACCGACGATCCCGGCCCTCTGACTGCCGGCGAGCCGGTTGAGGTCGCCGGAGAGCACCGTCCACGAGATCGCCGTGGCGATGACGATGTCGAGTGCGAGCACGGGGGTGAATCCGAGGCTCTCATCTGCGGGGATGGAGACGTATTCACTGGGCGCGTGGCCGATGAAGGCCGTGGCGAAGACGTAGGCCATGACGAGGAGGATGAGGAGGGCGAACCACGGCTCGGCCTTCTCGATCCCCTCGTGACCGAGGATCGCGAGCCCGACGACGAGCGCCTGACAGAGGACGGAGAAGAGGATGGGGTTCGAGAATCCCGTCGTCTGCTCGACGACGTAGTTGACGCTGATGCCGGCAAGCATCGCCTGCACCCAGCTCCATCCCATGAGAATGACGACGTTCGCCGCGACCGGCAGGTAGCTGCCAGTAGGGCCGAACGCTCCCCTGGTGATCGCCATCGTCGCCAGTCCCGTACGCGTGCCGATGTTGCCGACGAGGACGAGCACGACAGTCCCCGTCACCGTCCCCGCGACGATGACGACGATCGCGGTCCCGTAGTCGATGCCGGGGACGAAGAGCGTGCCCGTGAGCATCGTCGTGACCACGAGGTTCGCCGCCAGCCAGATCATGAACATCCGACCCGTGCTCAGCCGCCCCCGCACCACCTGCGAACTGTCGGTGTCGGATCCGACCTTCTCCTCGAGTCTGCGGTACCAGTTCATCGACCGACCGCCTCGGTGCCGGGTGCGTCGCCCGACCTCGCCGAGGCTGCCCTGCCCTGGCCGTCGGAGGTGACCGAGTCAGCGGAGGCCGATCCGTCGTCGCCCGGGACCGTGGACAGGTGCTCGTGGATCGCGATGAGATGACCCTCGCCGAGGTGGCGGAAGACGATGCTCTCCCGTTCCCGATACGACTCCCGGCCGCTCCCGGTCTCGACTGTCGTATCGACGGTGTGGGAGAAGACCGCACCGCCGGGGAACGTCTGGACGAGCGGGTCGGACGAGGCGCACGAGACGACCGACCAACCGTCGGCGAGCCAGCCTTGCCACGTCTCTTCGTACTCGGCTCGGGAGTTCAGGCGGTGGTCCTCGGGGTGGAAGATGAAGGAGGCGTCCTCGGCGAAACCGGCGAAGTACGCATCGGTGTCGGTCGCTGCGAAAGCCTCGACGATTGCGACGGCCGCCTGCGTGACGGCGTCGACCGTCGGGGTGAGGGCCTCATCTGTGAGGTCGGCGGTGGTGCCCGCCGAGATTGTGGCACTCACCGAGGGGGTGGTGCTCGCCGGGGTTGCGGGATCGGAAGCAGCTCCGCGGGAAGCGGAGTCCGGCTGGTTCGACTTCTCTGTCATGGTCTTCAGGCACCCTTCTTCGGTCCGGCCTGCTCAGACACTCTAGTGACGCTCGTCCCATCCGCACTATCCATGGTGGACAGGTTTGCGGCGCAGTATTACAGAGTGGAGGGTTCCCGGTCCCCCTTCGAAGCGACTCCCGCCGAGGCGATGCCAAACACGGCGACCCCGCTCGCCCGGCATCCCCGTCCAGGCGCACTCACATGTGCCCGGTCGCCTGGAACCTCTCGTGCCACGACAGGGCCTCGCCGAGGAGGTGCGGCGTGTGCCTCCCGTGCGGGTTCGCTGCGATCGCCCGCTCGAGGTAGTCCTCGAGCCGGTCGCGGTAGTCCGGGTGGGCGCAGTTCGCGATGATTCGCCTCGCCCTGGCCACCGGGGAGATGCCGCGCAGGTCCGCGAGTCCCTGCTCGGTGACGAGGATCTGCGTGTCGTGCTCGGTGTGGTCGATGTGGCTGGCGAACGGCACGATCGAGGAGATCGCCCCGCCCTTGGCCAGCGAGTTCGAGACGAAGAAGTTGAGGTAGGAGTTCCGGGCGAAGTCCCCGGACCCGCCGATGCCGTTGATGATCGACGACCCCATGACGTGGGTCGAGTTGACGTTGCCGTAGATGTCGGCATCGACCATCCCGTTGATCGCCACCACGCCGAGGCGGCGGACGGCTTCGGGATGGTTCGACATCTCCTGGGTGCGCAGGAGGATCCGCCCCTTGTACGCCTCGATGTTCGCGTTGAAGTCCGCCGCCCGCTCGGCCGAGAGCGAGAACGCCGTCGCCGAGACCGAGCTGAGCTTGCCGGAGTCGATGAGATCGAGCATCCCGTCCTGGATGACCTCGGTGTAGGCGCGCATCCCCTCGAACTCGCTGTCGGCGAGATCGGCCATGACGGCGTTGGCGACATTGCCGACCCCCGACTGCAGCGGCAGCAGGGAGGGCGGCAGACGGTCGGCGCGGATCTCATGGCGGAGGAAGTCGACGAGGTGGGCGGCGATCGCCTTCGAGTCCTCGTCGACGGGTTTGAACGGAAGGTTCCGGTCGGGGCTGTGCGTCTCGACGACGGCGACGACCTTGGCCGGGTCGACCCGCAGGTAGGGGTCGCCGATGCGCTGCATCGGCTCGAGGAGCTGGATCGGCAGCCGCTCGGGCGGTCGCCTCGTGCCGTAGTAGACGTCGTGGAACCCCTCATACGCGCGGGGGTGCCACGAGTTGACCTCGAGGATGACCTTGTCGGCGAGGTCGAGCCACGTCTTCGAGTTGCCCACAGAGCTGCCGGGCACGAGCAGACCGCCGGGCAGGATCGCTGCGACCTCGACGACGGCGACGTCGAGGTTGCCGTAGAAGCCGAACCACGCCTGCTGCGCGGAATGGCTGAGGTGGGTGTCGATGTACTCGGTCTTCCCGTCGTTGATCGACTGCCGCATCGCCGGGTCGGATTGGAAGGGAAGGCGCTTGCTCACCGCCCCCGCCTCGGCGAGGACCCCGTCGAGCTCCGGTGCCGTCGATGCCCCGGTCCACAGTTCGACGCGGAAGTCGCGCCCGGCGCCATGCTCGGCCCGCGCGTGCTCGGCGAGCGCGCCGGGCACGGCCTTGGGGTAGCCGGAGCCGGTGAACCCGCTCATGGCGACGCGGTCGCCGTCGGTGATGTACGCGGCCGCCTCGGCGGCGGTGACGACCCGAGTGGAGAGGGTCGGACAGGAGATCCTCGACATGCCAGCCAGTCTATCGAGGGGTCCGTCCCGGTCCGCCTTCAGCCCCGGTCAGGACCGCTGGTCGGCCCCGGTCGCGACCGGTGCGCCCGGTGCGGTGGCGCTCAGCCTCCCGCGTGCACCCGCATGAGCTCGGCGGTTCGGTCATGGTCGCGGGCCTCGATGGCCTCGACGATGTCGATGTGCAGCTGCAGGCGCTCGGCGATGAATGACTCGAGCGGAGTGTCGGCGACGGGCAGGACGTCGAGCGTGTGGTCGTCGATGATCGCCATGAGGTTGAGGTAGATCGAGCGCAGCAACTGGTTCGGAGTGATCTCGGCGATGCGCCGGTGCAGTCCCCAGTTCGCCTCGAGGAACCGGTTGGCGTCCTCGGCCTCGACGGCAGCGCGCATCTGCCCGATGTGCTCCCAGAGATCCCGGACGTCCTTGAGCGAGCCGTGGTCGACGGCATCTGAGGCGAGCAGGGGTTCGAGCGAGTCGCGCACCCGCATCGCGTCCTCGACGGTCGTTGAGTCGGCGTCGAGGGCGAGCAGCGAGTTGCCCAGTCTGGCCATCGGCGTCGGCTCGGCGGCGAAGAGTCCGCCTCCGGGCCCGGGGCGCAGGGTGATGATCCCCCGATGCTGGAGCAGGCGCAGGGCCTCGTTGAATGTCCCCTTCGAGACGCCGCACTCGACCTGGAGGGCGCCCTTCGTCCCCAGTCGCTGTCCCGGCTCGAGGCGACTCGCGCGGTCCGAGACCAGCGCGACGGCCCTGTCCACCGGCGAGGTCGTCAGGGCTCTGGTCTCGCTCGTCATCGTCCTTCTCCCCTCTGCTCGACAGTGCCTGGCACGAGGTTACCCGACGTGCTTGACATCACGGTCCCTGACCGGGCACTCTTGAAGCCACAAATTCATCATGATTAATTATACCGAATCGGCGCGACGGTGTCCCGCCCTCGCCGAGGCGGTCGCCCCGTCCGCATTCTCGTCCGAAGGAGAACGAGCAATGACCCCTCCTCCCGCTCCCTCCCGCACCGATGTCCTCGTCGTCGGGGCCGGCCCGACCGGACTCACGCTCGCGGCGATCCTCGCCCGCGACGGCATCGACGCGATCACCATCACCCGCTATCCGACGACCGCGCACTCGCCCCGGGCGCACATCACCAACCAGCGCACGATGGAGGTCTTCCGCGATCTCGGCATCGAGGACGACGTCATCGCCGTGGCCACCCCGAACGCGTTCATGCGCAACAACGTCTGGGCGACGAGCTTCGCCGGGCAGGAGATCGCCCGTCTCGAGACGTGGGGCACCGGCAGCGCCCGCTCGGGTGACTACGAGATCGCCAGTCCCAGCGCGATGTGCAACATCCCTCAGCACATCCTCGAACCCGTCATCGCCGAGGCGGCCCGCAGTTTCGGGGCCGACCTGCGGTTCTCGACGGAGCTCGTCTCCGCGGTCGAGACGCCCGAGGGCGTCGAGGCGACCGTGCGCAACCGCGACACCGGGGAGGAGTCGCTCATCCTCGCGCAGTACATCGTCGGCGCCGACGGCGGTCGCTCGACGGTCGCCGAGGAGTTCGACTTCTCCTTCACCGGGGAGTCGGGGCTCGGCGCGGCGCTGAATATCTGGCTCGACGCCGACCTCACGCAGTACTGCGACTACCGGCCCGGCACCCTCTACTGGATGGCGCAGCCGGGCAACGACTACTGGGTGGGCTCGGGGACGTGGATCAACGTCAGGCCCTTCACCGAGTGGGTCCTCCTGTGCATGTACGACCCCGCCGAGGGCGAACCTGACACGAGCGACGAGGCGCTCGTCGCGCTCGCCCAGTCGACGATCGGCGACCCCGACGTCGAGGTGAGCATCAAGCAGGTCTCGAAGTGGCAGATCAACCACGTCGTCGCCGACGAGTACCGGAAGGGCCGGGCCTTCCTCGCCGGCGACGCCGCCCACCGGCACCCGCCGGCCAACGGCCTGGGAACGAACACCTCGATCCAGGACGCGTACAACCTCGGGTGGAAGCTCTCGGCGGAGCTGCGCGGGGAGGCCGAGATGGGACTGCTCGAGACCTACAGTCAGGAGCGTCAGCCCGTCGGGCGGCGCGTCGTCGACCGGGCGATGAAGAGCGTCGTCGACATGGGACCGATCGCGCAGGCGCTCGGCTTCGCGCCGGGTCAGACCGCCGAGGAGGGGTGGGCGAGCCTCAACGGACTTTTCGACGACCCGGCTCGGCGCCGCGAGCTCATCGAAGCCGTCGAACTGCAGAACTACCAGTTCAACGCCCTCGGCATCGAACTCGGCCAGTATTACGTCTCCGATGGCATCGTGCCCGCCGAAGCCGACGACGATGAACGGGGCCGGTCCGACTCCGAGCCAACGACCGCCTCGGCGGGGGCTCGTTCCTCAGCCGCAGCTCCCGACCCTGACCTCGACCACGTACCCTCGACCCGACCCGGGTCGCCGCTGCCCCACGCCTGGGTCGATCGCGACCGGCAGCGGCTCTCGACGCTCGATCTCGTCGGCTCCGGCGGGTGGACGCTCATCACCGGCCACGACGACTCCGGCTGGGCAGAGGCTGCCGAGACGGTCGCCGGCGAGCTCGAAGTCTCCCTGCGCACCGCGCAGGTGAGCATGGGCGGCGAGTGCAACGACGTCCTCCACCGGTGGGCGGCGATCAGCGACCTCACGGACTCCGGCGCCCTCCTCGTCCGACCCGACCGGATCATCGCGTGGAACTGCGCAGTCCGCCCGGTGGATCCGGCGGCAGCCCTGG
>ENA-OOKA01000254-OOKA01000254.1-human-skin-metagenome-genome-assembly--contig:-NODE-254-length-16514-cov-7.557993_pt1 | contig 16514 bp, 12 predicted proteins | sample MGYA00248825_ERZ500995 | MGnify/ENA primary metagenome ERZ500995 (study PRJEB25958, sample SAMN03398540) | human skin metagenome | study: EMG produced TPA metagenomics assembly of the Human Skin...
GCCCCGCGGTGACGGCCCTCGGCGAGGACCGTCCCGTCGGCGGCGAGGAGCACGCAGCCGACGCGGGGATTCGGGCCGAACGGCACGGCGGGGTCCGCGGCGATCTCGAGCGCGCGGCGCAGCGCGGCGGTCTCCGCGGAGGTGATCCCTGGCCGGTCGCGTGGCGGGGCGTCCTGCGTGGTGCCGGGGTCCATGGCCTCTCCTCCGTCCGCTGCTCGCGATCCCGGAGGGAGAGGAAGAGAGGGGACGACGTCACCGGGGGCGCCGGCCGGGCCCGGAGGGTCGGCAGGTACGCCAGGCGACGTCGACCGCGTGCGCTTCCCATCCGGACTCTCACCGTCGGTCCAGGAGTTCCACCTGGTCAGCCTCGGGCCATGGGCCCTCGGGTCGCGGACTGTCACCGCCGGCTCGGAATTTCACCGACCCCAGTGCACGCGAGCATCATCAGCTCGTCGAGAGCACACCGTAGCAGGGTCGGCCGGGAGGATGACGGCGGATGAACGCCCGATCAGGCTCCACCCACCCACTGACCTCCTACCGCTCGTCCCTCGCAGCACGTCGATCAGGCACCACCCACCCGCTGATCTCCTACCGCTCGTCCCTCGCAGCACGTCGATCAGCCATACGTATCCCGGGGGCCGCGCCAGGTCACCGTCCGTCGACCCTTCTTCCAGCTGCGCTCGGCGGCGGCCGGGCCGGTGACCTTCAGCTCCGAGACGACGTGGGAGCCGACGTGCTCCTCGATGGTGGTGATCAGCTGAGGGGTGAGCATCCGCAGCTGCGCCGCCCACGCCGAGGAGGAGGCGCTGACCACGAGCACCCCGTCCTCGAAGGAGACCGGCCGGCAGTGCGTCGCGAGGCGCTCCCCGACGATCACGTCCCACTCGTCCAGCACCCGTCCGGTGCTCATCCCGGCGTTCCAGCCGAGGTTCCCCAGCACCTTCTTCAGCACCAGCTCGATGCCCTGCGGATCCCGCGGGTCCGGGCGCGAGCCGGAGTAGCCCGGCGCCCGCCCGGACCGGTCGCGCACGTCCCTGGCCTGCGTCTTCGCGGAGATCGGGAAGAGGCCGCGGTCACGGGCGGCGGCACGGGAGCGGTTGACGGTGCGGCGGGCGAGCTCGAAGGGATCCGCCGGCGCCGGCAGGTCCGGCGGATCGTAGAGCACCTGCTCCTCGCGGTCGGGATCCCCGGGGCCGACGGGCGTCCGTGCCCCGGAGCGGGACGCGACGGGCCCACCAGCCTCCTCGGCGCCCGGCCGCGCTCCACCGCGGGCACGCTCGGCACCGTCCCCGCTGCGGGCACCGCTCCGCGCGGGCGCGGCGGCCGGAGCCATCGGCGAGACCGCCTGCTCCTCGGACCCCGCCGTTGCCCCGTTCCAGGTGCCGAGCCCGTACGGGTTCGCGATCCTCGGGCGCGGAGCATCGCCGCTCATCGCAGCCCGCCCCCGCTGCGCGGGACCGCCTCGCCGAGCGTCACGTCGACCACGTGGATCTCGCCGTCGAGGGAGGCGGGGATGTCGGTGTCGTTCGCGGTCGTGATCAGCACCTGCGAGGCGTCGGTGACGATCCGGCCGAGCCGCTCGCGGCGATGCACGTCCAGCTCGCTGAAGACGTCGTCGAGGATCAAGATCGGCTCGCCGTCGCCGAGGTCGCCCTCCTCGAGACGCAGCAGGTCGTAGCTGGCCAGGCGCAGGGCGAGCGCGAGGGACCAGGACTCGCCGTGGCTCGCGTAGCCCTTCGCGGGGAAGTCGTGCAGGCGGATCTCGAGGTCGTCGCGGTGCGGGCCGGTGAGGTTCGTGCCGCGGTCGATCTCCTCGTCGTGGCGCGCCGCGACCAGGGCGAGCAGGACGTCGTGGATCTCGCGGGTGCCGGGCAGCTCCCCGGGCGCGGCGCCGAGCTCGTCGAGCACGTCGGAGCGGTAGCGGACGTCCGCCGGGGAGGCGACCTCGCCGCGCTGGTCAGGGGGCAGGTCGAGCGCCTGCTCGGCCCCCTCGTCGGTCGAGACCCGCAGGTAGGAGTACCCCAGGTGCGGGCGCAGACGGTTCACGAGGTGGAGCCGGGCACGCAGCAGCTCGGCGCCGTGACGGGCGAGCTGCTGGTCCCAGACCTCGAGCGTGGAGGCCGCGGACTCGGCCGGGTCCAGCCCGCCGACGCTGCGCCCCGAGCCGCCCCGCCGCATCGAGCGCATCTGCTTGAGCAGGTTGCCGCGCTGCTTGAGGACCCGGTCGTAGTCGGCCTTGATCGACGCGAAGCGGGGCGCGATCTCGAACAGGAGCTCGTCGAGGAAGCGGCGCCTGCCCTCCGGATCGGCCTTGACCAGTCCCAGGTCCTCCGGGGCGAAGAGCACTGCCCGCACCTCGCCGAGCAGGTCGCGCAGCCGGGAGACGTTCTGCCCCTGGAGCCGGGCGCGGTTCGCCTTGCCGGGGGTGATCTCGAGGTCGATCTGCAGGGGCCGGCCGGCGCGTTCGAAGCTCGCGCGGACGATCGCGGTGGACTCGCCGCGGTGCACGAGCGCGGCGTCGTGGGGGACGCGGTGGCTCGAGAGCGTCGCGAGGTACCACAGCGCCTCGACGATGTTGGTCTTGCCCTGCCCGTTCGGGCCCACCATGACGGTGATGCCGGGACGGACGGGCAGGCTCAGCTGCCGGTAGGAGCGGAAGTCGGTGAGTTCGAGGGCGGTCAGGTGCACGGAGGGAGCTCGCCCTCCCTCAGATCCGCATCGGCATGATGAGGTACCGGTAGGAGTTGTCGGGCTCGCCCTCGAGCGAGTCCTGCCCGGTCATCACCGAGGGCTTGATCGAGTCGGTGAAGGTCAGGCGCGCGAACTCGCTGCCGAGCGCGCTGAGGCCGTCGAGCAGGAAGCCCGAGTTGAAGCCGACGACGAGGTCCTCGCCCTCGAGCTGCGCCTCGAGCACCTCGCTGGCCTGGGCGTCGTCGCCGGCGCCGGCCTCGAGCGCGACCTGGCCCTCGGAGAAGGACAGGCGCACGGGGGTGTTCCGCTCGGCGACCAGGGAGACGCGCTTGACCGCGTCGATCAGCGCGCCGGTGGAGACGACGGCGGTGATCGCGGTGGTCTCGGGGAACAGTCGTCGCACCGGCGGGTAGTCGCCGTCGACGAGGGTGGAGGTGGTGCGGCGGCCGCCGGCCTCGAAGCCGATCAGGTGCGCGGAGTCCTCGTCGGACAGCGCGATCTCGACGCCGCCGCCGGTCGCGAGCGAGCGGGCTACCTCGTGGAGGGTACGGCCGCGGACCAGGGCGGTGAGCTCGGCGCCGGGCGACGAGGGGTTCCAGGTCAGCTCGCGCAGCGCCAGGCGGTAGCGGTCGGTGGCCATCAGGGTCATGGTCTCGCCGCTGATCTCGACCTTCACACCGGTCAGCAGCGGGAGGGTGTCGTCCTTCGAGGCCGCGACGGTGACCTGCGAGATCGCCTCGGAGAACACGTCGGCCGCGACGGTGCCGGCGACCGGGGGCATGGTGGGCAGCTGCGGGTACTCCTCGACCGGGAGGGTCGCGAGCGCGAAGCGGGCGCTGCCGCAGCGGACCTGGAGCTTCGTGCCCTCGAGCGCGACGGTGACGTCCTTGTTCGGCAGGGCACGGACGATGTCCGAGAGCATGCGCCCCTGGACCAGCACCTCGCCCGGCTGCTCGATCTCCGCCTCGAGACGGATCTGGGCGCTGACCTCGTAGTCGAAGGTCGAGAGCTGCAGCTCGCCGCCCGCATCGGCGACGATGCGCACGCCCTGCAGGATCGGCATCGCCGGACGGACAGGGAGGGTGCGGGTGGCCCAGGAGACGGCGTCGCCGAGGACGCCGCGGTCGAGGTGGAACTTCACCGTTGCCACTCCTTCGCAGTGGTCGAAAGCCTGATCGTGATCGAACGGTGGACAGCGTATCGGTTCCCGGAGCCCTCCGACGACACACCGCCGCAGATCCTTGACTTCCGCCCCTGCTCCTCCGTGCTCCTCGGCCGCTGCTGCCGACCCCCGCCCTCCACATCCACGACGAGCAAGAAACTACAGACCTCATCATCACGGGTGTGGATCTCGTGGATAACCGACATCTCAGCAGGTCACAGCGGACACTGTCGACGTGGACGACTCGTCGACAATCACAGGAAGCTCGTGCACGACCTGTGCACGGATCGCCGCCGCCGTCAGATTCCTGTCATTCCTCCGTGCACATCGTCTCCTGCGCAGATGCTCGTCCTTCCACACTGTCCACAGAGTTATCCACAATTGGGGAGAACGTCGGCCTGACCTGGGATGACATTTTCCGGCGCGCTCACGCGGTCGGCTCCGTCACTGCCGTGTCGTTCCCGCGTCACTTCCGGGCCGAGGAGCTCGAGCTCTTGATCCTCGCCGTGAGCTCCGTGACCTGGTTGAAGATCGCCCGACGCTCCTTCATCAGCTCGCTGATCTTCTTGTTCGCGTGCATGACGGTGGTGTGGTCGCGGCCGCCGAACTCCTCGCCGATGCGGATCAGCGGCATGTCCGTCAGCTCCCGGCACAGGTACATGCCGATCTGCCGCGCGGAGACGAGGCGCCGGCTGCGGCCGGTGCCCACGATCTCCTCCACCGACAGCCCGAAGTAGGTCGCGGTCTGGGCGATGATCGTCGAGGCCGTGATCTGCGCGCCGTCGTCGTGGGAGAGCAGATCCTTCAGCACGGACTCGGCGAGGGTGACGTCCATCGGCTGGCGGGAGAGGGAGTGCAGCGCCTGCACGCGGATCAGCGCGCCCTCGAGCTCGCGGATGTTGGTGGCGATGTGGCTGGCGATGTACTCCAGCACGTCGTGCGGCACCTCGCCGGTGTTCTCCTGGGCGACCTTCTTGCGCAGGATCGCGATGCGGGTCTCGAGGTCCGGCGGCTGCACGTCCGTCATCAGGCCCATCTCGAAGCGGGAGCGCATCCGGTCCTCGAAGCCGCCGAGCTCCTTCGGCGGTAGGTCCGAGGTGATCACGATCTGCTTGTCCGAGTTGTAGAGCGTGTTGAAGGTGTGGAAGAACGCCTCCATCGTCTCCGGTGCCCGCTGCAGGAACTGGATGTCGTCGATGAGCAGGATGTCGATGTCGCGATAGCGGCGCTGGAACTCCTGCGCCTTGCCGAACTGGCCGGACTGCACCGAGTTGATGAACTCGTTGGTGAACTCCTCGGAGTTCACATAGCGCACCACCACGTCGGGGTAGAGGCTCTGGGCGTAGTGGCCCACCGCGTGCAGCAGGTGGGTCTTCCCCAGACCGGATCCGCCGTAGATGAACAGCGGGTTGTACGCCTTCGCCGGCGTCTCCGCCACGGCCGACGCGGCCGCCTGCGCGAAGCGGTTCGAGGAGCCGATCACGAAGGTGTCGAAGGTGTACTTGCTGTTCAGGCGCGAGTCCTCGCCGAGGGTCGAGCCGCCGGCGGGGGCGGGTCGGCGCGGGGCCGGGCCCGGGGAGGGAGCGGAGGCGCCGCTGAGCGCGGACATCCCGGCATAGGCGCTGGGATCGTCGGCCGCGGAGCCGTGGAACTCGTCCTCCCCGCGGCCGAAGTGCGAGGCGGCGGAGGCGGCCGAGTCCGAGGTGCTGCTCGAGGGCAGCGCGGGCCGGCCGGAGGCGGACTCGGACGGGAGCATGGTGCCGCGTCCACGACGGAAGGGCGGGGTGTGGACATCCCCCGTGGAACTGTCCACATCATTGTCCACAGGATGTGCACTGCGGTCGGTGGAGGAGGAGGTCAGCGGCGGTGCAGGGGCCTCGTCCTCGTCGTCCCCCTCCAGCAGCAGCGACTCGTCGACCGTCACGGCGAAGCGAAGGTCCTTGCTGGTGGCCTCGCTGAGGGCGGCCTTCAGGGAGCCCGCGATCCGGTTCTCGATCAGCTCCTTCGCCGAGGTGGAGGGCACGGCGAGCAGGGCGGTGTCCGCGACCACGGCCATCAGGCGGGAGAGGGTGAGCAGGGCCATCACGCGCTGGGAGACGGTGTCGTCGCGGCGCAGGATGCTCAGCGTGCTGTCCCAGATCGCGTCGGCGTTCGCCTCCGGCATCAGGTGTCCCCCTCAGGTCTCGGGCGCGGGTCGCCACAGTTTTCCACATTATCCTCACCGCTGTGGATCGCCGATGTGGACAACAGGTCGGGGTTCCGCCTCCGACGTGACCGGGACGACCGCGACGATGTGAGCGGCGCCGCCCCGCCGGGCGCCCCCGGGCCGGAGGGGCAGGACCCGAAGGGCACGACGGGCTCTCGGGGCTGTCACGACACGCCCCCGGAAGTGAGAATCGGGCCACAACCGGCCCTCAGCGGGGCTCCTCCGTTGACCCCGTGCACCCCCGCGCCTAAAATCGTGCAGTCAGCGCTGCGCGCCGCCCGACGGCACCGTCCCGATGTGGGACACGGCAGCCGCCCCGCCCCGGCGGGTGCGCCCGGACATCCGTTCGCGCAGCAGACCACACGCCACCGCGAGGGGCACGCCCGTGCCCACGATCGAGGAGAACCATGAGCAAGCGCACGTTCCAGCCGAACAACCGCCGCCGTGCCAAGAAGCACGGCTTCCGCGCCCGCATGCGCACCCGCGCCGGCCGCAGCATCCTGAACGCCCGCCGCGCCAAGGGCCGCGCCGAGCTCTCCGCCTGAGACGACGGTGACCAGGGCCGAGGCGTCACGTCGTCGTGTACTGGTCTAGTCGCCGGCTCCACAGCGGCGACGAGTTCCGTGCGGTCACCCGCGGTGGCGCGCGCAGCGCTCGATCCCACGTGGTCGTGCACCTGACCCTGCTCACGCAGGGCGAGGAGGCACCCCGCGTGGGATTCGTCGTGTCCAAGAAGATCGGCAACGCCGTGGTGCGCAACCGCGTCACCCGGCGCCTGCGCGAGATCGTGCGCCCACATCTCGAGACCCTCCCCGCCGGCAGCGCGATCGTGCTGCGGGCGCTGCCGGGCATCGAGGCGCAGCCCTTCGCCGAGCTCCGCGAGGACGTGGACTCGGCGCTCGCCTCCGCCTCCCGCAAGCTCGCCCGCCGCGAGGAGCGGTCGCGGTGAGCGCCGGCCCGCCGGAGCGCGCGCGAGGTCGCGAGAGCGCGCTGCGCCGATTGGGACGCCTGCCGCGCCGGCTGCTGATGCTGCCGGTGCGCGGCTACCAGGTGGGCATCTCGCCGTACACCCCGCCCGCTTGCCGCTACGACCCCGTCTGCTCGCAGTACGGCATGGACGCCCTGCGCACGCACGGAGCCCTGAAGGGGACGCTGCTGACCACCTGGCGGATCCTCCGCTGCAATCCCCTCACCCGCGGCGGGCTCGATCCGGTCCCGGCGCCGGGCATGTGGAGCAATCCACGCCGACTGCGGCACCCGGCCCCCTAGGGCCTACCCTTGACCGAGACTCCCGACCACAGCCGGCACCTCGCATGAACGACATGCGCATCCGTGCGGCAGGAAGACCAGGCCGATGAATCCCCTGTACCCGATCGAGTGGGCCGTCGCATGGCTCATGGTGAAGTTCCATGCGCTCCTCTCGCTGTTCATGGAGGCGGACTCCGGCATCACCTGGGTGCTGTCCATCGTCGGCCTCACCGCGGTGGTCCGCACCCTGATCATCCCGCTGTTCGTGCGCCAGATCCGCGCCTCGCGCGCGATGCAGATGGTCTCGCCCGAGCTGCAGGCCGTGCAGAAGAAGTACAAGGGCAAGACCGACCAGGAGTCCCGGCAGAAGATGGCCGAGGAGACCATGGCGGTCTACAAGGAGGCCGGCGCCAGCCCGTTCTCCTCCTGCCTGCCCGTGCTGCTGCAGATGCCGATCTTCTTCGGCCTGTTCCGAGTGCTCTACAACAAGCTGCCCGACGCCGCCGAGGGCGAGCCCTTCGGGCCGCTGACCACCGAGCTGGCGCAGAGCGCGAGCAACTCGACGATCGTCGGCGACGTCACGATCGCCGACAGCTTCCTGAACTCCGGCGACGGCGGGATCACCACCAAGATCGTCGCCGGCATCATCATCGCGGCGATGTGCGCGGTCACCTTCATCACGCAGAAGCAGCTGACGATGAAGAACATGCCCAAGGCCGCCCTCGAGGGCCCCATGGCCAGCACCCAGAAGATGATGCTGTACATGCTCCCGTTCATCTACGTGATCACGGGGCCGGGCATGCCGATCGGTGTGCTCATCTACTGGCTGACCACCAACGTGTGGACCTTCGTCCAGCAGTACATCGTCATCCGCGCGACCCCCACCCCCGGCTCCGACGCGGAGAAGGAGCGCCACGAGCGCATCAACGCCAAGCGCGAGCGTAAGGGTCTGGAGCCGCTGGACTTCACCCCGCCGAAGAAGGTCTCGGAGCCCGATCCCGAGCCCGAGCGGCAGATCCGCGTCCAGCCCTCCGCGAAGAACAAGGGCGGCAAGAAGCTCTCCGACGAGGAGAAGCTGCAGCGCGCCCGCGAGGCCCGCGCCAAGGCCGCCGAGGAGCGGCGCAGGGCGCAGGAGGAGTCCGGTGACTTCCCGGTGCCCGCGCCGAAGAGCTCTCCCCTGGACAGGGGCAAGAAGAAGCGGAAGAAGTGACCTCACGGCCCGGGAGCACGGTCGCTCCCGGGTCGTCCATCCCTGCATTCCCGGAGGACCCTGAATGAACGAGACCACCACCGACCCGTCGTCGGCCGACGAGACCGCCGCCGAGCAGGCGCACGAGGCCACGGACGCCCCGGCCGCCGAGGCGGCGGAGACCGCCGCCCCCGCGGAGACCGCCGGCTCCGGCGAGGCCGCCGAGCCGCAGCACGCGGGCGAGAGCGGGTCCGAGGACGAGGACGGCGCCGAGTCCGAGGCAGAATCCGATGAGGAGCGCCTGCGCCGCCTCGAGGAGGAGGGCGACATCGCCGCCGACTACCTCGAGGAGCTGCTGGACATCGCGGACCTCGACGGCGACATCGACATCGACGTGGACGGCGACCGCGCCTCCGTGGAGATCCGCGGCGCGGACCGTCTCGCGCAGCTGAATCGCCCCAAGGGCGAGCTGCTGGACGCCCTGCAGGAGCTCGCGCGCCTCGCGGTCCAGACCCGCACCGGTGCCCGGTCGCGCCTGATGCTGGACATCGGCGGCTTCCGCGCCGAGCACAAGGGCGGGCTCGAGGAGCTCGCCGCCTCCGCGATCGCCGAGGCGAAGGAGTCCGGGCAGCCGGTCCCGCTGCGGCCGATGAACCCCTTCGAGCGCAAGGTCGTCCACGACGTCGCCAAGCGCGAGGGGCTGCGCTCCGAGTCCGACGGCGACGGCAAGGGCCGTCACGTCGTGATCTACCCGGCGTCCTGAGGCCGGCCGTGACGACGCTCCCCGCATCGCTCCGACCCCTGGCCGGGCGCCTCTTCGGCGACCGGCTCGAGCTCGCCGGGCGCTTCGCCGCCCTGCTCGGCGAGCAGGGTGCCGAGCGCGGTCTGATCGGACCGCGCGAGGTGGAGCGACTCTGGGAGCGCCACCTGCTCAACTGTGCGCTGATGGCCGACGCCATCGACCCGTCGGTCAGGACCCTGGCCGACGTCGGCTCCGGGGCCGGGCTGCCCGGCGTCGTGATCGCGATCGCCCGCCCCGAGCTGAAGGTGACGCTGATCGAGACGATGCAGCGTCGCACCACCTGGCTCGAGGAGGTCGACGCCGAGCTCGGCCTCGGCCTCGAGGTCGTCCGCGCCCGTGCCGAGGAGCTGCACGGCGAGCGGGAGTTCGAGGTGGTCACCGCCCGGGCCGTCGCGGCGCTGGACAAGCTGGCCCGCTGGACCCTCCCTCTGGTGCAGGAGGAGGGGCTGCTGCTGGCGATGAAGGGCTCGTCGGCCGCTGACGAGATCGAGAAGGCCGAGAAGGTGCTCACGAAGCTTGGCGGGATCGACCCCACCATCACCCGGTACGGGATGGGCGAGGTCGAGGTTCCCACTACAGTGGTCCAAGTGCGTCGCCGGCCGAAGGCGAGCAGGAAGGGAGATGCGCGTGGCTGAGAAGCGCGAGGGCTCCTCCCAGGGGGCGGGGTCGATGGACGACACCCCGCTGATGCGCGAGCTCACCCGGGACCACGCCCGCCGCCGGCAGCTGGAGGAGGTCGAGTTCACCTCCCCCGAGCACACCAGGATCGTGACCATCGCGAACCAGAAGGGCGGGGTGGGGAAGACCTCCACCACCGTGAACCTCGCGGCCGCGCTGTCCATGGGCGGCCTGCACGTGCTCGTGATCGACGCCGACCCGCAGGGCAACACCTCCACGGCGCTGAACATCGAGCACCATGCCGAGGTTCCCAGCATGTACGAGGTGCTGGTCGAGTCGGCGCCGCTGTCCGAGGTGGTCCAGGACGTCCCGGACATGGAGCGCCTGCAGTGCGCCCCCGCGACGATCAACCTCTCCGGCGCCGAGATCGAGCTGGTCTCCCTCGTCGCCCGCGAGAACCGGCTGCGCAACGCCATCCGCGAGCACCTCGAGGAGCGGGAGGCCCAGGGCCTGCCCCGCCTGGACTACGTGCTCGTCGACTGCCCGCCCTCCCTCGGCCTGCTCACGGTCAACGCGCTGGTCGCGGCCCGTGAGGTGATGATCCCGATCCAGGCCGAGTACTACGCGCTCGAGGGCCTGACGCTGCTGCTGAACAACATCGACCTGATCCGGCAGCACCTGAACCCGGATCTCGTGGTCTCCACCATCCTGCTGACCATGTACGACGCGCGCACGCGGCTCGCCGCACAGGTCGCCCAGGACGTGCGGGACCACTTCCCCGACCAGACCCTCGAGACCACGATCCCGCGGTCGGTGAGGATCTCCGAGGCGCCGAGCTACGGCCAGACCGTGCTCACCTACGATCCCGGCTCCAGCGGGGCGCTCGCCTACCGGGCGGCGGCCTTCGAGCTGAACTCCCGCCCCGCTCCCTGACCTCGACCTCCCCTCACCGCGCGATGTCGCGCCCGGCACGGAGGTCACCCCGACGGTGACGACATTTCTCGGAAGGACAACGGCCATGACGCAGAAGCGAGGACTCGGCAGAGGTCTCGGCGCCCTGATCCCGGGGGCAGGCTCCTCGCCCGCTCCTGAGCAGGAGCTGCGCACGCGCTCCCGTCCGCAGGAGGAGGGCGGCTCCGCCGCGTCGAGCACTCGCCCCGTGGACATGTTCTTCTCCGGCGAGAAGGTCTCCTCCGAGGACGCCCCCCAGCGGGGCGGCGCCCGTGACCTGGCGACTGGCATGGCGCGCGCCGCCGCCGAGCGACGCGGCCGCACCGCGGGCCGCTCCGGCAGCTCGTCGACCGCGAAGCGCTCTGGCGCCGTGACCTCCTCCGGTGGCGCGGACGCCGGCGGTTCCGCCGCCGGGACGGCCACCGAAGCCTCGACGACCTCCAAGGGCACCGCGGCGAAGCGAGGCGGGTCGAGCTCTGCGGGCACCGGCTCCCGTTCGACCGCGTCCAGGAGCACCGCGTCCAAGGGGACCGGCACCGCCGCGAAGGGCACCACGTCGAAGAGCACCGCCTCGAAGAGCACCGCCTCGAAGAGCACGACGACGAAGAACACTGCGTCGAAGGGCACCTCGGCGACGTCCGAGCCGTCGACGACCGCGAAGGGCTCGGGAGCCGCGAAGAGCACCGGGACTGCCAAGAGCACCTCCTCGTCCAGGACCTCCTCGCCCGCGAGGAGCACCTCCGGTTCGAAGGGCGCCTCCTCCCCGGCGAAGGGATCCACCGGCGCGAAGAGCGCGGCCGGCGCGAAGAGCGCGGCCGCGCCCACGGCCGCCGCCGAGTCGACCGGCCCCGCGGAGGGCACCGCCGCCTCGACGGACGCGAGCACGGCCCTTCAGGCCACCTCGGCGCCGACCGCTCCCACCCCCGCCCCCGCGACGGGCGGAGCGGTCGACGAGACCGCTGCGATCAGGACCGACGAGGTCCCGAGCGCCGCCTCCTCGACGACCGAGCAGGAGCAGGCTTCTTCGCAGGCCGCTGCTGCCGCCGCAGAGAACGAGGCGACGGCCCCGGCGTCGAGCGCGCAGAATGCGCAGCCCGAGACCGCTGAGGCGCCGGAGGAGGCCCCGCAGGCCGGCTCCGCGGAGTCGGAGGCCCCCGCGCGCGGCGAGGACAGCCCGGTCGTCGACGTCGAGGCGGTCGAGTACACCCGAGTGCGCGACACCGCCCCGTCGGAGGACGCCGAGCCGGCAGCGCCTGCCGAGCCCTCCACGACCGAGCAGTCTGCTGCCACCCCTCAGGAAGCCCCTGCCCCTGAGAACAGCTCCGCGCCGGCCGACGAGCCCTCTGCGACCGATGAGTCCTCTGGGACGGACGCCGAGCCCGCGGCTGCGGTCGGTCCCGATGGGGATGCGCGCGACGATGCCGGGGAAGCGCCTTCCGACGCTGTCGGACAGTCCGACGCCGGCTCGGAGCGAGCTCCTCTCGAGAGCCAGGGCCTCGTCAGCGTCCCGGGCGCGGAGTTCGCGGAGATCCCGATCCACGAGGTCCGGGAGAACCCCCGCAACCCGCGCACCATGTTCGACGAGGAGGAGCTCGACGAGCTCGCGCACTCGCTGCGCGAGGTCGGCGTGCTTCAGCCCGTCGTGGTGCGCCCGATCCCGGTCACCGAGGACGGGGAGTCCTTCGAGCTCGTCATGGGCGAGCGCCGCTGGCGCGCCGCTCGCCGTGCCGGCCTCACCGCCATCCCCGCGATCATCCGCGAGACCAGCGACGACGACCTCCTGCGCGACGCGCTCCTCGAGAACCTGCACCGCACCCAGCTGAACCCGCTGGAGGAGGCCAACGCCTACCAGCAGCTGCTCGACGACTTCGGCTGCACGCAGGACGAGCTGGGAGAGCGCATCGGCCGCTCTCGCCCCCAGATCACGAACACGCTCCGCCTGCTGCGGCTCCCCGCCCTCGTGCAGCGACGTCTCGCCAGCGGGGCGATCAGCGCCGGCCACGCCCGTGCGCTGCTGTCCCTGGACGACCCGGCCCTCATGGAGGAGCTCGCCCAGCGGATCGTGAGCGAGGGGCTCTCCGTGCGCGCCGTGGAGCGTCTGGTGGCACAAGGCGGGCAGCAGCAGGCTCCCCGCACCGTTCGCCGCAGCACCTACGACCCGCACGTCGTGGACCTGACGAGCCGGCTGTCGAACCGTCTCGAGGCGCCCGTGCGCATCGATGTGGGCAAGCGCAAGGGCAAGATCACCCTCGAGTTCACGAACCTCGAGGACCTCGAACGCCTCATGGAGAACATGGGCCTGGAGCTCCCGGCCTCGGAGTGAGTCGGGGAGTGCGGGGTCCGGCCCGCACCCGCTCGCTGGAGCGCTGACGTGCTGCGGCGTGAAACGTGCGCCATGCCGTCGTCCCGATGACGAGGGCGTTCCTCTCCTGACCGACAAGAGCGTGCTCGTCCCGTCCCCCTCGCCGGTCGAACTCCGCGTTCGCCCGCAAGGAGCACCAGCACGCCGAGGGGGCCCTTCAATGGAAGGGCCCCTCTCTAGTGTGACCGGCATCACAGTTTGCGCGGATCTGCCATGAGCGTTCCGTGTGTCATCTCCGGTCGGTGCACGCGGTGTGGACGCACGCGTCGTCCATTTCCCCCGCAGCCTCACATCACCCCGCACCGGGGCGTGTTTCCCGTGCCATCGGTGCAGGCCAGAGTGCTGAGCGGAGCTTGTCCACCGTTGTGCACAACTCTGTGGACTGCGCTGCTCCATCGGGGAGCGGATGTCCACAGTTGTGTGCACCCTTGTGGAAGCGGAGTCAGTAGGTGCCGCTGTTCCTCGTGGTTTCGCGGGAAACATCTAGCTCCTCGCGGCAGATTCTCAACGGCCTCAGCGGTCGGCGCAGAGATGCTCCGCGTCCCGCAGGATGCCTGCGCGAGCAAATGATGCCATTTATGCAGCGCCGGCTTCGGCTGACTCGCTCCCCTGTGGAGTTCCACGGGAAACCGAGTGGAATGGTCCTGGGACGAGCATTCCAGAGCTCGCGATGGATGATCCTCGCAGGAGGAGAGTCCGCCGCTTCCGGGGGACGGCTGCCTCGCCTCTGCCGTGCCTGTGGCTCCCACGTGGAACCGGACTGTCGCGGGGACGAATGCCGAATTCGTCGCAGTGCCCCCGTCATGCCGCCTTGGCCACCGCTCTGTTTCACGCGAAACGCTGGCCGAAGTCCGCCGACCAAGGCCTTCTGACTGCTCGTCTGTCACTTCGCGCGACATGGGACGTGTCGTAGGCAGAGTTCCGGTGTCGGATCTGTGGTCGAAGCCGCGGTAGTAAGTGGGTTCACGTGAACCGTCACTGGGTCGCTCCCCTCTCCGAGGTGTCAACGTCGCTCACTCAACGCACTACCATCGACGTCAACGCAGCGGGGCAAAGCCCGTCCTGGAGGACCGCACAGCCCTTGGGCCGCTGACGTTTCCCGCGAAACACACGTGTCCGGGCACTATTGACTCCATCGCGGCGGGCGCCCTAGTCCGCGGCGAGGGTGCATCGTGAACTAGTGATCCACGTGAAACAAGCTGGTGCGCGCTTCTCTTGTGGGTGCAGCAGGATCAAGACCGACCCGGGTAGGACGCGTTCACTCTCCCGATCGCAGTGAGTGCGTGGCGCGACCCGCATCAGAAGTGGACGGGTAGTGGCCCTGCTCCTCGTTTCGCGTGAAACATCGGCTTGGCAGGCGAAGCCGCTCGCGACGACTGTATGGCGTGTCCGGCCGACTGCGGTCGAGCAACCGCATGTGGGTTGCCGGAACTCGGCCTTTGAGGTTTCGCGTGGAACTGCTGGTTGTGACGGTGATGCTGTACGGCCGCGCGTCCGGCTGCATCGAGCCTCGATGAAGCGTCCGGCCTTGGGCTCGTCGCTTCGTGTGCGCATCCCATGTGGCCGTATGCACGCTTAGCCGGATGACCTCTCAACCGTCGGTCCTATGGCAGCGTTTGCCGTGAAACATGGTGTGGGATCTCCCCGGATAGGTCTGCGAAGGCCGCTTCCCTCTGTGGATCTACGTGGACCGCGTGACGCCAAGGAGCACCTGACGATTGCGTGCCGCGGCTCGCGTTCAGTGGGAGGTGGATGAGTTCCCCGTGGAACGCTGATGGGTACCGACTCCGGCATCGTGTGCCGCAGCCTAGAGGCGTGCGATCCGCTGTCCCCTGGACAGAGCCTGCTTCACGTGAAACCCGCACGACGGCAGTGCGTCGGGGCGGTCACTACACCCGCAGCACGACTGGCAGTTTCCCGTGAAACGGCGCGCGCGGAGGCTCTGCAGGTCGTCAGTTGCAAACCCTGCTTCGCCTTCCCATCCCGTGCTGTCGACTGTGCGGCTCCGTCTCGCCAGAAGTGGCTGGTCCGCTGAGGTGGTGGGCTCGGCGTCACGTCGAACTTGTACTGCGCTCTGTGCAGTCTTGGACCTGTTCGTTGCACATGGAACGGCTGTGTGGACTATCCAGCCGCGCGGAGAAAATCGGAGGGGCGGCGGCAACTCCAGTACCTCATGACCAACGACTGACGCGCTACCCGCGTGACGTGGATGCGTCCTCAGCCAGCAGCTCTGAGCGCACACGCATTCCGCCTAAGGGAGTGTGTCTCCTGCGAGACACCGTTCGTCGTGAAACCGCCGGGAAGCGCACGTCCCGCCCAGCGGATCGCTGAGCGGACGCCTTCGCGGTCGGCGGGCGCCTGACTCAACTGATCAGGAGAGTTTCACGGTAAACACTGCGCGGTGATGGTCGACGGGCCAGGGGGCCTGGCCGGTCGAGTCACACGTGACGTGCTCACTCTCCTCCCACCGCCAACCCCTTTGCTTTTCCGGGCGGCACTGCTCCTGTGGATCGGGCATGGAGCGCTGCTTCCCGTGCACCGGGCGAGTCAGTGGCCTTCCGCGCGGAAGCAGTGCGGCACCGAGCTTGGAGTGGTGTTCGTCTTCTTGATGGCTGCATGATGGCGGCGGACGCCCACGGGAGCGGAGCGGTGCGGCGCGCGTCCCCCTCCGCCTGCCTTGTGATTCACGTGCACCATCGGCATTCATGCACAGTGTGCAGAACCCTGTGGACAACCGCTACAGATCACCTGTCCAGAATGTGATCTGCGAGACACCCGTTCCCCGTAGCACATTCGCGAGTCGTCGTCAGTTGAGCCGGCAGTTCTGCTGAACCTGCTGGTCAAAGACACTTCGGTGACGAAGGTCGTGGTCAGAGAAGTTCCACCGTCATCCACACCCAGTTGTGGATAACCTTGTGGAAAGACGAGGACAGTCCTGTGGATAGCCATGTGGATATCGATGTGGACATACCGTCCGTGCACGTCAGCGAGGGCGGTTGCACCTAGGTTGACAGGGCATGGACAACGCCTTGCATGACACGCTCCGTCGGGCTCAGCGCGAGTCCGTCGCGTCGGCCGCGGCGTCCACCTCGCCTGGGTGCAGCCAGATGCGGACACGGCAGCATGTCGTCGGGACGTCGCCCCCGACAGCTCGTCCCGCGCGCGGTCGCGACGACCACGACCGGATCGTGAACACGGCGTGGCTGCTGAGCTCGTCCTGCCCGTGGGCGGGTCAAGTCCCTGGAAGTGGTGTAGCGATCCTTCGCTGATTGGTCAGGCGGTGAG
>ENA-OOKA01000255-OOKA01000255.1-human-skin-metagenome-genome-assembly--contig:-NODE-255-length-16451-cov-5.987863_pt1 | contig 16451 bp, 13 predicted proteins | sample MGYA00248825_ERZ500995 | MGnify/ENA primary metagenome ERZ500995 (study PRJEB25958, sample SAMN03398540) | human skin metagenome | study: EMG produced TPA metagenomics assembly of the Human Skin...
GGCGAGCACCTCGATGTCACCCGATGACAGGTGGTTGAGGTGGTCGACGCTGGCGGCGCCGAGCTCGGCGGCGAGCGCGACCCCGCCGCTGCGGCCCAGCTGGTTGCCGTGGACGCGCAGGCCGAGGCCCGCTGCGGCGCCGGCACGCAGCACCCGCTCGGACTGGGCGGGGTCGAAGGCTCCCTCCTCGCAGAACACGTCGATCCAGCGCACGTACGGCGCGACCGCCTCGAGCATCTGCCCCGCGACGAGGTCGACGTACGCCTCCGTCCCCGGCCGGCCGTCCCGGCCGTCGTACTCGGAGGGGACGAGGTGCGCGCCGAGGAAGGTGACCTCGTCGAGCTCCCCCGGCTCGGCGAGCGCGGCCAGCAGCCGGGCGGCCCGGGCCTCGTCGGCGACGGTGAGCCCGTAGCCGGTCTTGGTCTCCAGCGTGGTGGTGCCACCGGCGGCGGCCTCCGCGAGCCGGGCCCGGACGAGGGTGCGCAGGCGCTCGTCGGATGCCTCCCGGGTCGCCGAGGTGGTCACGCCGATGCCGCCTGCGGCATAGGCCTGCCCCGCCATCCGGGCCTCGAACTCGGCGGCGCGGTCGCCGTCGAAGACGAGGTGGGAGTGGGAGTCGACCCAGCCGGGCAGCACGGCCCGTCCTCCCAGGTCCTCGCGCTCGTCGGCCGAGGGGGCCTGCGAGGCGGGGCCGGTCCAGGCCACGTGGCCGTCCTCGATCACGAGGGCGGCCTCCCGCAGCACCTGCTCCTCGGTGACCTGCCCGGGGCGGGCGGGGTCGTCGAGGGCGGGGTCGAGAGTCCAGAGCTCGGAGATGCCGGTGAGCAGGGTCGAGGTCATGACGGGCCTCCTCAGTCCCGGCGCACCGGGGTCATGGGGACCCGGACGCCGCGCTCATGGGCGACGTGGTCGGCGCGGGAGTAGCCGGCGTCGACGTGGCGGATCACGCCCATGGCGGGGTCGTTGGTGAGCAGGCGCTCGAGCTTGCGGCGGGCGAGCTCGGTGCCGTCGGCGACGCCGACCTGGCCGGCGTGGATCGAGCGGCCGATGCCGACGCCGCCGCCGTGGTGGATCGAGACCCAGGTCGCTCCGGAGCTGGTGGCGGTCAGGGCGTTCAGCAGCGGCCAGTCGGCGATCGCGTCGGAGCCGTCGAGCATCGACTCGGTCTCCCGGTACGGGGAGGCGACGGAGCCGGAGTCGAGGTGGTCGCGGCCGATGACGATCGGGGCCTTGACCTTCCCGTCGCGCACGAGGTCGTTGAAGAGCATCCCGGCCTTGTGCCGCTCGCCGTAGCCGAGCCAGCAGATGCGGGCGGGCAGGCCCTCGAACTCGACGAACTCGTCGGCGGCGTCGAGCCAGCGGTGCAGGTGCTCGTTCTCGGGGAACAGCTCCTTCAGCGCAGCGTCGGTGACCTTGATGTCCTCGGGGTCGCCGGACAGCGCCACCCAGCGGAACGGGCCGAGGCCCTCGCAGAACAGGGGTCGGATGTAGGCGGGGACGAAGCCGGGGAACTCGAAGGCGCGATCGTAGCCGGCGTGGCGCGCCTCGTCGCGGATCGAGTTGCCGTAGTCGAACACCTCGGCGCCCTCGTCCTGGAACTCGACCATGGCCTGGACCTGGCGGGCCATCGCCTCGCGGGCCTTCTTGGTGAAGCCCTCCTCGTCGGCGGCGGCCTCGCGCTGCCAGTCCTCGACGGCGACCTCGGTGGGCAGGTAGCTCAGCGGGTCATGGGCGGAGGTCTGGTCGGTGACCACGTCGATCTGCAGGTCGCCGGCCCGGTGCCGCTCGAGCAGGGCGGGGAAGACGTCGGCCGCGTTGCCGACGATGCCGATGGACAGCCCCCGCTTCTCGGCCTTCGCCGCATTGGCGCGGGCGATCGCGTCGTCGAGGTCGTCGGCGACCTCGTGGCAGTAGCGCTTGGCGACGCGGCGCTCGAGGCGCGTGCGGTCCACGTCCACGATCAGGCAGACGCCGTCGTTGAGGGTGACGGCCAGCGGCTGCGCGCCGCCCATGCCGCCGCAGCCGCCGGTGAGGGTGATGGTGCCGGCCAGCGTGCCGCCGAAGCGCTTCTGTGCGACGGCCGCGAAGGTCTCGAAGGTGCCCTGGAGGATGCCCTGGGTGGCGATGTAGATCCAGGACCCGGCGGTCATCTGGCCGTACATCATCAGGCCCTCGGCCTCGAGCCGGCGGAACTCGGGCCAGGTCGCCCAGTCGCCGACGAGGTTGGAGTTCGCCAGCAGCACGCGCGGCGCCCACTCGTTCGTGCGCAGCACGCCGACGGGCTTGCCGGACTGGACCAGCAGGGTCTCGTCGTCCTCGAGGTCGTCGAGGGTGCGCACGATCGCGTCGTAGGCCTCCCACGAGCGGGCGGCGCGGCCGGTGCCGCCGTAGACGACGAGATCCTCGGGACGTTCGGCGACCTCGGGGTCGAGGTTGTTCATGAGCATCCGCTTCGCGGCCTCGGTCTGCCAGTTCTTCGCGGTGATCTCGGTGCCGCGATCGGCGCGGATGACCCGGGAGGGGTCGTGCTGGGTGAAGGTCGGCTTCGTCGCCGAGGTGGTCGCCCCGCTGTTCTCGGTCGTGGCGGTCATGTGGCTCCCTTTCGTTCCGTCCCCTCCTGCTGCGTGATGCCGCAGGTGGGGCCGCTGCTGTGTGCGATCTGAGCGGTTCGGCCTGTCCGACTGAGTGGAAGGCGGCCTGCTGCCCGTCCGTGGCCGGTCGATGTCTCGCCTGCCGTGGAATCGTCTCTGTCTACACACACCATTGTGTCCGCTGGGAGCCGGAGCGGAAGTGGCCCGGATCAAGTTCTGTCCGAAATTTCGGACAGCACGTGATCCGGGCCCAGCGGAGCGGGTCGCTCAGAACCGGGTGATGATCGAGCGGATGACCTCGCCGCTCTTGAGCTTCGCGTAGGCCTCGTCGACCTCGTCGATGGAGATCTCCTGGCTGATGAGATCGTCGAGGTTGAGTCGGCCCTGCATGTAGAGGTCGGCGTACATCGGGATGTCGCGTTTGAGGTTGGTCGAGCCCATCGAGACTCCCTGGACGCTGGCGTGGGAGACGAGCGCCGCGAGTGAGGTGTCGAGGGTGACGGTGGCATCGGGCTTCGCGATCCCGATGAGATAGGCGTGCCCGCCGACCTTGCGCAGGGCGATCGCCTGCTCCTGGGTCGCCGGCAGGCCGATGACCTCGAAGGCGTGGTCGACGCCGCCCCCGGTGATCTCCCGAACGGCTGCGACGGCGTCGACGCTCGCGGAATTGATGACATCGGTGGCGCCGAAGCGTTTCGCCACCTCGAGTTTGTCGTCGACGATATCGATGGCGATGACCGTGCTCGCACCGGCGAGCAGGGCACCGGAGATGACGTTGAGCCCGACACCGCCGGTGCCGATGACGGCGACGGAGTCACCCACCCTCACTCCCGCGGTGTTGATCGCCGATCCGGCTCCGGTGACGACCGCGCAGCCGAGGATAGCCGCCTGCGGGAAGGGGATGTCGGCACGGACGACCGCGAGCTGGTTCTCGTGGACGAGGGCCTGCTCGGCGAATCCGCCGAGTGCCCATCCCTGCGCCAGCGGCGTTCCGTCCTCGGCGCTCAGCCGGGGAGGGGAGTCAGGGCCGCGCAGCGTCGCCTGCGGGTTCGGGCATTCGTAGGTGCGGCCGGACAGGCAGGTGGTGCAGGCGCCGCAGAACTGGATGAGACAGCCGACGACATGGTCGCCGACGGCGATGGTGCTCACCTCCGGGCCGACGGCTGTGACGACGCCGGCGATCTCATGGCCGAAGACTCCCGGAAAGCCGAAACCGTAGCCGCTTTCGACGATGTGGAGGTCGGAGTGGCAGAGCCCTGAGGCTCGGACGTCGATGAGGACTTCGCGGTCGAGGGGGTCGGCGATCGAGATCTCCTTCGTCGTGAAGGGCGATCCGACCTGTTCGGACACTGATGCGCGCATAGCTGCTCCTTTGCAATCCCATGAAGTGGTGTCGACCAGCGGCACAGTCCCGACTGGCCCCGGACACCGGAGAGCGATCACTGCGAAGGAACGACGATCACAGAGAGATCAGTGATCGAACCATCGGCACCCACGTTGAGCGTACGCCCGTTAAGAAACGGTGTCGAGGGGTCGACAGCCACCCGCCACCAGCCTCTTTGCGCTGGTCAGCAGGCTGACCTGCCGATTCTCGAGAGCGGCGGGAAGGCCACCGGAAACCGTCCCGAGCCCGTCCGACCGACGCCCACTGCCCGGTCCCGCTCACATCGTCACTGAGGAGAGGATCATCGAGACGAGCGTGGCGACGACGACGGAGTTGAAGGCGAAGGCGACGATGACGTTCGTGCGCACGAGCGTCCAGCCGGCCCGGGTGATCGCCTTGCCGGGCAGGGCCGCGGTCATCGTCGAGGAGAGCACGGAGAACGTCAGGTAATCGCCGAACGTTCGGTTCCCGCCCATGTCGAACTCGAGCTGGCGGGCCCCAGCGCTGCCGCCTTCGCGGAGGTCGAGACGCATGTACTCGAGCGCGAACGAGTAGACCATGACCGCCCAGGACGCGACGACGTTGGCCAACCCGAGCACCGCGGCCATGCCGCTGCGGGCCTCGTCGCCGACGGTGATGAGGTAGAGGTTGAGGAGGATCGCGACCGAGGCGGCGATGATCGTCCACGACACCGCTCCCCCGCTGCTCAAGAGGATCGAGATCCACCGGCGTCGGCGCGCGATCGCCCACCGCGAGTGGACGACGAGTTCGGTCTCGGTGAGGTCCTTGAGCCCGGCATGGGTCCACAGCAGGTAGACGAGTGCGTAGACGGGCCAGCCGATGAGGAAGATCTCGATGAGCCGCTGGGTTGCATCCGTGAGCTGGGAGTCGTGGGACCCGAGCGGGGTGAGGCCGAACCCGAGGACGACGACTCCCCCGACGACGACGGCGGGCAGGATGCTCACGTTCGAGCGTGCGTCGTCGGAGATCGTGATCATCTGACTGTGGCGGGGTCTCATCGTCGGCATCTCTCCGGCTCGCGCGTCGCTGGTCTCCTTCCCGCTCACCCTAGCCGAGGCCGGCGGACCCTCCCGGGTGCACGGTCGACCCGTGTGCCGGATCGGGCGAGCGATTCACCCCGGTGCGAGTCCCGCCCACGGGCGGAGCAGTTCGACAGCGGCGGCGACGTCGAAGACGCTGCGGTCGGCGAAGGGATGTCCGACGATCTGGACTCCGGTGGGGATGCCGCAGTCGGCCATCCCCGAGGGCACGTTGACGATGGGCACCCGGTTGCAGATGTTGAACGGCATCGTCATGTGCGCCTGCCAGTAGTGCTCGAGCCGGGCCCCGGCCCCGGTGCCCTCCCGACCGATGCCGTCGGCGCCGATCCGGATCCCGTCGAGATAGCTCGCCCCCGCAAGCAGTCCTGCCACCGCCGAGGTGGGGGCGAGCAGAACGTCGAACCCGGCCATCGCGGTGGCGAGTTCGGCCTGGATCTCGGCCTCCATGACGAGCCCGTCGTAGAGGGACCGGCGGGCGGCGACCGCCTCGGCGTCGGCCATGAACCGCCTCGTGTAGTCGGCGAGGGAATCCTCGTGGCCGCGGGTGGCCGCCCTCATCGCGGGGGCGAGGATGGTGCCGAAGTGAGTGAAGGCGGTCTCGAAGATCCGCTCGGCCGTCCACGGCAGTTCGATCTCGGCGACCTCGGCCTCGGCGAAGGCGAGGGCCGACGCGACGGCTCCGGTGTTGCGGATGACGTCGTCGCCGACGGGGAAGTCCCCGAGCCGCAGGCACACGGCCACGCGCTTGCCCTTGAGGCTTTCGACCACCTCGGCGGGGGTGCGGTCGAATCCGGCGAGGAAATGGGGTGAGTCGATCGACGACGGATCGGTCGAGTCGAGACCGACCATGACCCGGGCGAGGAGCGCGGTGTCGGCGACGGTGCGGGCCATCGGCCCGTCCCCGCGGTACCAGTCGGCCGACAGCGGGGGCTCGCCGGGAATCCGACCGTAGGGGGCTTTGAACCCGACGGTGCCGGTGAACGCGGCGGGCAGCCTCGTCGATCCGGCGATGTCCGAGGCCGTGGCCAGGGGCCCGAAGCCCGCGGCGAGCGCGGCACCCGACCCGCCGGAGGACCCGCCCGGGGACAGCTCCGGGTTCCACGGGTTGCGGGTCACGCCCCACATCGGCGAGTGCGTGATCGTCGCGCAGCTGAACTCCGGGGTCGCCGATCGAGCGTGGATGTAGCCGCCGGCGTCGCGGATGCGGCGGATGACGGCGGCGTCGCGGTGGGCGACGGCGAAGCGGTTGGGCAGCAGCCCCTGGGTGAGGGTGTGCCCGGCGAGCGCGTGCTTCTCCTTGGCGATGACGGGCAGGCCCGCGAGCGGACGCATCGCGAGGATCTCGTCGAGTTCGTCCTCCCGGGTCTTCGTGTAGAACCGTTCCGCGTCCCTCGCCGAGGCGGTCGCCTCCGGGAGGACCTCCGTGAGAGCGCCGAGGTCGTCGTCCCTGTCCTCGATGCGCGCGGTGAGCGCCTCGAGGTACTCGACCGGGGAGAGGTCTCTGGTCCGGAAGCGCGCGAGCACCTCGGTCGCCGACAACGCCCAGAGCTCGGTGGCCGCGCTCATGCGCTCAGACCTGACATCGCACCCTCCTCGGTGACGCGCAGCCGGGAGACGATGATGCCGCTACACTGCCGACTATGCACGATGATGTCATCATTCTCGCCGGTCCGCCCGGCGCTGGGAAGTCGACGACGGCGCGTGCGCTGGCCGCCGAGTTCGCTCTCTCCGTCCACCTGCACACCGACGACTTCTGGCACTTCATCGCTGCGGGATCGATCCCGCCCTATCTGCCGGAAGCGGACCGACAGAATCAGACGGTGATGACCGTCATCGCCTCGGCGGCGGGCATCTACGCCCGGGGCGGGTACACCGTCATCGTCGATGGGATCGTCGGTCCGTGGATGCTCGATCACTTCCGGGGGCTGGCCCGCGAACCGGAGGCGCCGACCATCCACTACTGCCTGCTCCGACCTCGGCGGGAGGTCGCTCTTGCTCGGGCGACGGCCCGCACCGGTCCGAACGACCTCACTGACAACGGGCCGATCACGGCGATGTGGGACCAGTTCGCCCACCTCGGCGAGCTCGAGCCCCACGCGATCGACAGCAGCGATCAGACGAGGGAGGAGACGCTGTCCGCCATCCTCGACGGCATCGCCGCACAGCGGTTCCGCCTTCCCTGAGCCGACGTCCGGTGCCATCGTCGGCCAGCCCTCACCCCGCCTCGACCCACCCCCGCAGCTTCGTCAGGCCCTCGACGATGTCGTCCTCCCCGATGCCGGAGTAGGCGAGGCGGATGTACTTCCGGTCCTCGCCGGGCAACGGGCGCCCGAAGTGCTCGCGGGTGCAGAAGGAGACCCCTGTGGCGTGGAGGGCCTCGGTGGAGAAGTCGGACAGGGTCGCGATCCCCTTCGCCGCCATCGCCTCGGTGGCGTCGGGGAAGATGTAGAACGTCGACTCGGGGACGGCGACCTCCATGCCGGGGATCGCGTTGATGAGCGTGCATGCGGCATCCCGGCGGGCCCGGAGGACGTCGAGCATCTCCGCGACCCCGCCCTGCGGACCCTGGAGTGCCGAGATCCCCGCCCACTGGACGTAGTGGGTCGTGCACGATTCGTCGTTGGTGTTCATCGTCGAGATCGCCTCGGCGATCTCCTTCGGGGCGACCGCACACCCGAGCCGCGACCCGGTCATCGCGAACTTCTTCGAAAACGTGTAGAGGATGACGGTGCGCTCGCGCATGCCCGGCAGGGTCGCGATCGACGTCGACTCCCCGCCGTAGCGCATCTCGAAGTACGCCTCGTCGGAGAGCACCCAGAGGTCGTGCTCCTGGGCGATCTGCGCGATCGCCTCCCGCTCCTCGGCCGTCGATTCCGCGGAGATCGGGTTCTGCAGATCGTTGTAGATGATCGCCACGGTCGTCTCGTCGATCGAGTCCCGCAGCCGGTCGAGATCGATGGCGAATCCGTCCTCGGTCGGCACGTACCCGTAGGGCAGGCCCCTGCCGCCGAGGTATTCGATCTGGGATTCGTAGATCGGGAACCCGGGGTTGGGGTAGAGCACGGACTGACCGGGGTCCATGACGGCCTGGAGGAACTTCGTGATCACGGGCTTGCCGCCGGTCGTGACGACCACCTCGGCGGGGTCGATGTCGATGCCGCGGCGCGACCCGATGTCCTCGGCCAGCGCTGCCCGCAGTTCGGGGATCCCCGGACCCGGGCAGTACCCGGTCTTCCCGTCCGCGATCGCCCGGTTCATCGCCTCGACGATGTGCGGGGCCATCGGAAAGTCGAGGTCGCCGAGGTGGAACGGATAGACCCGGTTCCCCTGCGCCCTCCAGTCCGCGGCCGCCTGCGCGACACGGAACGCGGTCTCCGTGCCCAGGTCGGACAGTCGCTTGGCAGTCTTCATCGGCGGCTCCTTCGTGTGCCCCCGGCACCGGCGCCGAGGTGGTGGTGCAGCTGGCAGGAGGAGGCGCTCCGCAGAGCGGAGCGCCGACCTACCTCACACGATAATCGACGGCGTCAAGGGCGGCTGTCGAGTCCCGGCCGGCTCACTCGGTGACGCCGATGAAGACCTTCCGGGTCGGTTCGAGCGTGACCCACCGGCCGGAGAAGCCCTGCGGGATGGTGAACGCGTCTCCGGGGCCGTATTCGAAGCGCTGTGTGCCGTCGCTGCTCTCGACGGCGACCCTGCCGGAGACGATGACGCAGAACTCCCGGTAGGGCCACGAGTCGAATTCGACCCAGCCGGGTTCGCCCACCCATCGGCCTGCCACCGTCGACGGGCCGGTCTCGACCTGGAACTCCGTCTCCGACCAGCCCTCCGAGTGCGCGTCGTAGTCGCTCAGCGCCGGGGTGACGGCCCGGTTCGGGTGCTCGGTAAGCATCTGGACGGTGTCCGCTGCGCTCATCGCTGCTCCTTCGTGTTCGTCGCCGGCGCCTGGGCGCCGTCTCGTCCGGCCGCGATGAAGCGGTCGAGGACGTTGCGGGTGATGATCGTGACGAACGGGTCGTTCGCTTCGAGTCCGTAGGGCCAGTCGGTCGTCCCGGCGCAGAACACCTCACCGTCGCCGCGGGTGAACGTCACGACCATGGACGATCCGTAGCCGGGCCCCTGGTGGTGGGGCGGGATGCCGTCGGGGTAGATGCCCGCGTAGAGGTCGGCGAGTTCGGCGGCGGGTGCCCCGATCGGCACCCGCCCGGACCAGCGGTCCTCTCCCCCGGAGACCGCAGGCGCCATGGCGATGATCTCGAGGTCCTCGGGGGCACCGTCGGCGCCGGTGGCGTAGGGCAGTCCGTGGCGGAACGTGTAGTCGCAGCCGTCGACTTCGAACGCCGCGATGCACAGCGGTGCCTGGCCGAACACGTCGCCGTAGTAGAGGTCGGTGCCCGTGAGTGCCCAGTGGTTCTCGCGGTAGACGGTGTATCCGCCGCTGCCGCGCGGCACCGCCGAGCCGTAGCGGATGTAGGCACCGCCGAGGCCGGTCAGGCCCATCGTCTCAGCGCCGGGCCGGCCGATCTCGGGGGCATCCCAGGCCGTGGTCAGGCGGGTGGGGTCGGTGGCGCGGATCGGGTCGGCGCTCGGGTCCTTGAAGCAGGTCTGCACACCGGCGTCGAGGTCGAGGCGGACCTGCCACACGTAGTTGCCGCCGAAGCGGGCGAGGTGCCCGCCGGCGTCGACGTAGGCGTCGAGGGTGTCGCGCATCTCCCACGACCAGTACTCGTCGTGGCCGACGATGACGACGGCCGGCGCCCCGTCGAGGCAGTCGGGTTCGGCGTGGAGTTCGTTCTGGGTGAGGTGGCCGACGCGGTAGCCCTGCTCCTCGGCCCAGATCGTGAACGGGCGTTCGTAGTTCGCCCACCCGGCATCGTTGTGGTGGCGGGAGTATCCACGCTGCCACGCCCATTCGTACGTCGGGTGCCGCGGCTCCCAGCCGATCGGGACGCTGAGATCGGTGTGCGCGTTGCGCGGGGCCCCGACCGGTTTGCGCAGCATCCCGCGGGCGATGGGCCTGTGCATCGACGAGTACGGCGAGGGGATGTCGCTGCGGTCGCCGTCGGGCAGGCCCCGGTAGTGGTTGCCGCCGCCCCAGTCGTTGTAGGCGAGCATCGTCGAGGTGGCGTGGACGAGGACGATGTCGACATCGGCGGGGCTGTCGGGGCGGACGATGAAGAACGACTCCTGCTCGATCTCCCGCCCGTGGTCGTCCTGGGTGCGGAAGACGACGAGGTGGTACCCGGGAGTGAAGTCCTCACCGAGGTCGATCGTCAGGCAGCTCGACCACCCGCAGCCGGTCGCGTACGCATCGGCGGGGGTCTCCTGCCGCGTGCCCGGCACCCCGGTCGCCGTGAAGACGGTCTCGGGTCGGGCGCCCTCGCGGATGATCTCGACGTCGAAGGTCTCAGCGGTCGTGTGCACCCGGAGGTCGACCTGCTCTCCCTGCCGGTAGGCGAAGCGGTCGGTGTAGCCCCACAGCTCGGTGGTCTCAGGGTACTCTCCGGGGCGTTCGACGAGGCCTCTCGGGGTCGACCAGGCGTAGTCGGTGCGAGTGTTCATCATCCTTCTCTCTCTGTGCTGCGGTGATGGTCGGGGGTCGGGGTCTCGAGTCGGGGGTCCGGGCGATCGGCGGGGTCGATAGTCTCGGCACCGAGGGTGGCCAGGGTCGCCCGTCCGGGGTGGACCCTCCGTGCCCGGAGGAGGCCGTAGGCTCCGGCGAGGACGAGCGGGGCGATGACGCACGCGTTGCCCGCGGGACCGAGGCCGGTGAGCGCCCCCATCTGCGCGATGAGGAGGACGAGGGCGACGGTGACGAGGACGGCGGAGAGCGCGGGTGCGATCGCCGTCGTCCACCGAGTCTCTCTGCGGCGGTTGCGACGGAAGTAGCTGACGACCGAAATCGAGGTGAGGATCTGGAGAACGAGGACGGCGATGATCGTCGGGGTGTTCGTCCACGTGACGATCTGCGTATACGGATCGGCGCCGACGGCTGCGAAGATGACGAGCGCGATGAGGACGAGGCCGGCTTGGACGAAGTTCGCCGTGAGCGGGCTGCCCGAGGTCGCCAGCCGGGAGAGTCCTCCCGGCAGCAGTCCGCCGCGGGCGAGGTTGACGAGGTAGCGGGCGGACGTGTTCTGCAGGGCGATGACGCCGGCGATGAAGCTCGTGACGACGAGGATGAGCATGACGGCTGTCGCCGCGGGGCCGACGAATTCGTCGTTGAGGGTGAAGACGAGTTCGGACGGGTCGCCTGCGAGGAGGGCGGTGACGCGCGACTGCCCGGCGGCCTGGAGGATCACCCACGCGCCGAAGGTGTAGCCGACGAGCAGGATCGCGACGGCGAGGTAGGTCGCTCGCGGGATCGTGCGGTTCGGGGCCCGCGTCTCGGTGCGGTAGACCGTGGTCTGCTCGAAGCCGACGAAGGCGGTGAAGGTGAGGACGAAGACTCCCGGCAGCGCAGCGCTCACCCACTTCTCGGGAGCGAAGGCCGCAAGAATGAGCCCTTCGTACCCGCCCTGGATGAGGACGGCGACGGCGAAGACGGCGAGGATCGCGCATTCGGCGACGAGGAGCACGGCCACGGTGGCCGCCCCCACCCCTACCCGTCGGAGTCCGAGGGTGAGGACGAGGACGGTGATGACGACGGCGATCGGCAGCCAGTGGAGACGGATTCCGGTGAGGGTCTCGATCGTGAAGGAGGCGAAGACCGACGCCGAGGCGGTGAAGCCGATCTGTCCGCCGAGGTAGCCGACGTAGGCGATCATGCCCGCCACCGATCCGGTGCGGGCGCCGAGACCGGCGGCGATGTAGGTGAGGAACGCGCCGCCGCCGGGGACGTGGCGGGCGATCGTCGTGTAGCCGACGGCGAAGAGGAGGTAGACGAGCCCGGGGTAGAGGAATCCGAGGACGATCGCATCCCCGCCGGCGAGCATGCCGAGGGGAACGAAGCCGGCGAGGATCGTCAGCGGTGCGGCTGCCGCGAGGACGAAGAAGACGAGCCCCGGGGTGCCGATGCCCCGTCGGCTCGAGGGACTGGTTGTCTCGGTGGGCGCAGAGGGTGCCACATTGCATCCCTTCGTAGGAGGTGACGCCGAGGCGGTCGCAACCGGAGCGACCGCCGCTCGGATTAATCTATCGGTCGATAGATTAATGTGTAACCTATCATCCGATAGGCTGTTTGTGAATCATTTTTTCGGGAGGCGATGATGGCGAGGCCGCGCAGTGTCGACGTCAATGGCGACACGAGGGAGCGGATCCTCTCCGAGGCCGCCCGACTGTTCTCCGAGCTGGGATACCAGGGCGCGAGCACTCGGGCGATCACCGAGGCGGTGGGGATCAAGCAGCCGTCCCTGTTCCACTACTTCGCCGGCAAAGAAGCGATCGGCCAGGAGCTCATCGACCGGCGGGTGACGATGTCACCCCTGCTCAGCGACCGCTTCGACCACACCCCGGACGACCCTGCCCTCGATCTGTTCCGCCTCATCCGCGACGAGACGGCGCTCGAGCTGACGATGTCGCTCGACACGAGGTGGCTCTTCCGGCTCCCTCCTGCGACCGCGGAGCTCTTCCCCCGATGGGAGACCGCCGTCGAGGTGGCGCGCGCGACGACTGCGGCCGTCATCGGCCGCGGCATCGAGTCAGGCGATTTCACCGCCGAGCATCCCCGTGCCGTCCTCGAGATCTTCGATGCCGTGGCGAACGAGTCGATGTTCTGGTCCCACGACGATCACGGTGTCCCGCCGGATACGATCGCCGAGGTGCTGCTGCGTCTCGTCATCACCGACGCGAGCACGATCGCCGCCGTCGTCGAGCGGGCGAAGGAGTCGGCACCGGCTCTCGGGGCGCCGTCCAACGTCGCACCATCCGACGAGCCCGGGTGACCTCAGTCCTCGCTTGGGGCGATGAAGAGCTTCCGCAGCGGAGCGTCGTCGATGTACCAGCGGGTCTTCATCCCGTCTTCGAGGCGGACGAGACTGCCGGGTGAGAGCTCGACGGGCCCGCGCGCGGGGTCGTCGAACTCGATGCGTCCGGTGCCGGAGATAACGAGGAAGGCTTCGTCGCCTTCGATGTCGCGCATCGCGCCGGTGCTCATCTCCCACAGTCCGTAGTCGACGCCGCCGATGGTGCCGAGCTCGGCGAAGGCCGTCGTCGTCCCCTTGTCCGGATCTTCTGACGTCGAGTCGCTGGCTCCACCCGTCGCCTCTCCGCCCGTCGCAGCCGCGTTCTCGGCAGCCGGGTCGAGGCGCTGCCAGTCCTCGATGGGCTCGTGCTCGAGAGGCAGGGTGCGGGTGTCGATCGGCTCCATTGCGCTCATGGCCACAGTGTAGCCACACGATCACGGATTCCGGGGACAACCTCGGCGATTTCATATGCCAATACACGTACGGACAACCATTTACATCGTCAATGGGCATGGGATAGAACTGGATTCGTACGGTCGCAGACAGCGCCGTACCCCTGCGACTAGGAGATGTCCTGTGAGCTACCTCAACGGTGAGGCCTCGTTCTGGTTGGCCCAGTCCCCGGCCGAGCCCATCGATTCCCCTCTGCCGACGACCAAGCAGGACCTCGTCATCGTCGGCGGGGGCATGACCGGGCTGTGGTCGGCGTACTGCGCCCGGCAGGCGCACCCGGACTGGTCGATCACGGTCATCGAGGCGCGCACCGTCGGCTACGGCGCTTCGGGACGCAACGGCGGGTGGCTCTCGACGCTCATGCCCGGCAATCGCGCCCGCTTCGCCGAGGCGGTCGACCGCGCTGTCGCCACCGACGCGCACGGCCCGGTCGGGTCGGCGGGGGTCTCCGGCCTCGAGTCCGTCCGGGCGTTCCAGTCGGCGCTCTTCGACTCGATCGACGAGGTCCTCGAGACGCTCGAAACTGAGGGCATCGACGCGCAGCAGGTCCGCGGCGGGCACATCGACATCGCACAGTCCGAGGCGGGGATGGCCCGGGTGCGCGAGCTCGTCGACGCCAACCGCGAGTACGGCTACGGGCCGGATGACATGGAGGTCCTCGATGCCGAGCAGACGCGGGCGCGGATCAACGTCGACAACGCCCACGGCAGCGTCTTCGTCCCGGCCACCGCGCGCATCGATCCGGCGCTCCTCGTCGAGGGGCTCGCGCGCGTGCTGCGGGATCAGGGCGTGACGATCTGCGAAGGCACGAAGGCCGGGCACGTCGGCACGGGCACCGTCGTCACCGATCGCGGACCGGTGCACGGGGAGACGATCTTCGTGTGCCTCGAGGGGTATTCGGACACGGTGTCGGGGAGGCTGCCGGGGCTCGAGGGGCGGCAGGTCATCCCCGTGTTCTCGTCGATGATCGCGACCGCTCCCCTGCCGGCCGCGGCGTGGGAGGAGATCGGCTGGGAGGGCCGGGAGTGCCTCGGCGATGCCGCGCACACGTTCATCTACGCCCAGCGCACGGCCGATGATCGGATCGCGCTCGGCGGCCGGGGTGCGCCGTATGCGTTCAACTCGGGTCTGCCCGGTGATGGTCGCGTCCCCGCCGAGGTGGTCGACCTCCTCCGCACGCGCCTGTCCTCGCTCTTCCCGACCCTCGACTTCGAGGTCGCCCACGCGTGGCGGGGCGCGCTCGGGGTGACGAGGGACTGGTGCGCCGGCATCTTCTTCGATCCCGAGCAGCGCATCGGCGTGGCGCGCGGGTATGCCGGGCACGGGGTGACGGCGACGCATCTGGCGGCGAAGACCCTGCTCGATCGGGCAGGCGGGACTCCGACTCCCCTGACCGCCCTGCCGTGGAACGACCACGTCTCCGGTCAGTGGGAGCCGGAGCCGATCCGCTGGCTCGGCATCCGGTCGATGTACCGGATCTTCAACCTCGCCGATGAGTGGGAGCGCGTCACGGGAGCGACGAAGACGAGCCTGCTCGCCCGCTTCGGGGCAAGGCTGGCGGGGTTGGCGGAGTAGGTCGCGCCAGGCACACGTGGTGCCCGGCTGCCCGTCTCCTGGACGTTCTAGACAGGTTCTCAGGCCGAAAACCTGCCCATTTCGTCCAGGAGACGGGCAGCCGGAGACCTCGCGCCCTCATCTGACACACTCGAGACATCCTCACCTCGCTCGAGACACCCCGACGAAGGAGCGCATCCGTGACCGACCCGTACCGGCGCATCTCCCCGATGGCGCAGACCTACCCTGCCTCGGACATCCGGAAGATGTTCAACCTCGCGCTCGACTTTCCCGACGCCGTCACGCTCACGGTCGGCGAACCGGACTTCCCCACGCCTGAGCACATCAAGGCCGCAGGCATCCGTGCGATCGAGAACGACGCGACGAAGTACGTCGCCAACGCGGGCCTGGCCGCACTGCGGGAGGCGATCGCCGGAAAGTACTCCACGCGGTGGAATCGCGAGATCGGCGTCGACAATGTCATGGTCACCTTCGGGGCGATGGAAGCGCTCACCCTCTCCCTCGACACGACGGTCTCCCCGGGTCAGGAGGTCATCATCGCCGACCCGTGCTTCCCGAACTATCTCGGGCAGATCCACCGCCTCGGCGCCGTTGCCGTTCCGGTGCCCGTGCGGGAGGAGTCGGGGTTCAAGGTCCGTGCCGACGACGTCCGGGCCGCAGTCACCGAGAAGACGGCGGCGATCATCCTCAACAGCCCGTCCAATCCGCTCGGGTCGATCATCGACCGGGAGGACCTTGAGCAGATCGCCGATCTCGCCGATGAGTTCGGGTTCACGGTCATCTCCGACGAGGTCTATGACGAGATCGTCTTCGACGACTCGACGTTCACCTCCATCGCCGAGGTGCGACCCGGGTTCGATCGGTTCCTCGTCGTCGGCAGCTTCTCGAAGACCTATGCGATGACGGGCTGGCGGTGCGGCTTCGTCATTGCCCCGGCCGAGTTCATCCCGCCGATGCCTCTGCTCCAGGAGGGTCTGACGTCGAGCCTGCCCGGGTTCGTCCAGGAGGCGGCGATCGCCGCGATCACGGGCCCTCAGTCGGTCGTCGGGGAGATGGTGCAGTCCTACGCCGAACGCCGCGACCTCATCGTCGACCGGCTCAACGCCATCGACGGCATCAGCGTGCTCCGCCCCGAGGCGACGTTCTATGCGTTCGCCAACGTCAAGGACTGGGGGCTGACGTCGTGGGAGGTCGCAACCCAGCTGCTCGAGAAGCACGATCTCGCGACGATCCCCGGTTCCGCGTTCGGCCCTGAGGGTGAGGGGTATCTGCGCCTGACCTTCGCGGTGTCCCCGGAGACGATCATCGAGGCGTGCCGCCGGCTGGAGGCATTCGCCGCGACCCGCTGACCCCGAGCCGGTGAGCGCGTCCCGCTGAACGCTTTCCGCTGAGTCCGTCCGCCGGACATCGTCCGGACACAGCAGAGGCGGGGATAGCACAACCCCGCCCCCCCCCCCCTGTCCTCCCGTCAACCCCCGAGAGGACG
>ENA-OOKA01000256-OOKA01000256.1-human-skin-metagenome-genome-assembly--contig:-NODE-256-length-16440-cov-6.025084_pt1 | contig 16440 bp, 16 predicted proteins | sample MGYA00248825_ERZ500995 | MGnify/ENA primary metagenome ERZ500995 (study PRJEB25958, sample SAMN03398540) | human skin metagenome | study: EMG produced TPA metagenomics assembly of the Human Skin...
TCCGCGGTTCCTGGCCGAGGAGATCATCGCGTCCCTCTTCGACGACCACCCCGACGAATCCGGGCCCAGCATGGAGAACTCCGACGGTCTCACGGCGGAGTCCGTGGATGAGCGCAACAGGTCTGACGGGGACGAGGCCCGCGGTGGTGACTGGCCGGACGCGGCTGCGTGAGAGGGCACAGCCCTGCCTGCAGTCGATTCTGGGCACAGCCCGGTCCCCAGGGGAGTGCCGGTCAGTGTCGAACTATTTCTTCGCTGCTTTCGCTGCGGCCTTCGCCTGCTTCTTGAACGCCCGGACCTCCTGGAGGGTGTCCTCGTCGACAACATCAGCGATCGAGCGGCGACTGCCCTCAGTGCCGTAGTCACCAGCGGCCTCACGCCACCCCGACGCCTGCAGACCGAACTGCTTGCCGAGGAGAGCGAGGAAGATCTTCGCCTTCTGCTCCCCGAATCCCGGGAGCTTCTTCAGCCGCTTGAGCACCTCGGCACCCGTCGGATCCCCGCTCGTCCAGATCGCTGAGGTATCGCCGTCGTAATCGTCGACGATCGCCTCGGCGAGCTTCTGCACTCGCGCCGCCATCGACTTTGGGAACCGATGCACAGCCGGCTTCTCGGCGAACTTCTCGAGGAACTCATCCGGGTTCATCTCAGCGATCTCATGCACATCGAGCTTGCCGAGTCGGTCGGCGAGCTTGGCCGGACCTGCGAAGGCGACCTCCATCGGCACCTGCTGGTCAAGGAGCATTCCGGTGAGCAAGGCGAAGGGGTCATCGGCGAGGAGTTCGTCGGACTTCGGATCACCTGAGAGAAAGACGGTAGTCATCTCCCCATATTCGCATGTCCCGTGGCGACCTGCCATTGTCCGATTCGCAACATGGGCAGCCGGCGGCCGTGACCGCGGGTCTGGCAGATCGCGATTCGATCGAGCTCGACTTTTTTGGGAGGACAACCTCGACTTTCCCTGCGAAGAGAACTCTGCCGCTTCCGGCCGAAGAGGCATAAGGTGGACTCGCAACCGACGCGAGAGAGGGCGGCGTGACATGAGTGAAGCGGTCGAGTACTTCGAAAGCGAACAGAACGACAACCGTGTCAGCACAGGGGTCTACAGGCTCAGGCTCGAGGTGCGAGAGGACGAGGACTTCGCCCAGAAGGGCATGGTCGAGATGACCGAGGACGGCACAGAGCTCATGCCGCGAGAATTCGTCGTCCACTATGAGACTCGCGAAGATGCCGACGATGCCTACAGCCGGATCGCCGAGGTGCTCGGCGACGACGAGACCATCCACTTGGAGAAGCGCAACGGCACCGGGCAGTTCACTGAGTGGATCCAGCTCGAGCCCGAAGACTTCTATGTCGACCCCGGTTCGGACAGTTGAGGTGAGACGCGTTGATGATCTGCCCGTGCTCGGGAATGCCCCCAGGAGCCAGCTTCGAAGACTGCTGCCGGCCCGCCCTTGATGGTCAAGTGTGGCCCACCACCGCCGAGGCGCTCATGCGTTCGCGCTTCACCGCCTTCAGCCTGAAGAACGCCGACCACCTGTTCCGCACGTGGCACCCTCGCACGCGACCGACCGATCTCGGAGTCGACGACCTGGTGACATGGACCCGACTCGAGGTTCTCGGCACGACCGCCGGCGGCGAAGGCGACGACACGGGAACGGTTCACTTCCGCGCCCACTATCGAGACAGCCTCGGCGAACACGTGCTCGAGGAGAACTCGTCGTTCGCCCGCCGCGCGGGCCGTTGGCTCTACCTCGGACCCGCCGACGGGTGAACGGCGCTCCAAGCGTCGCGCTCCAAGCGCTGGCGCAGCCGCTATACTCGGACCCAGTGGCGCATCCGACGCCCAGCCGCGGTCTGACACCCCAGCCTGCAGACCATTCGGCGAAGGGGAGCGAATCCTCGGATCGTCCTGTTAGTGGTGAATTCCTGACCGGGCATCGAGCTGGGGCGAAGCTCGGTCGAGCAAGGATCGACCACGATGACCAAGAACAGCGACTTCAAGAGCCTCATCCGCGCCCGCATGGCCGAGACGGGGGAGAACTACACGTCCGCTCGCGCGGCACTGCTCACCGAGAACCTCGTGAGGCAGACGGAAGCGCCGGACCTCGAAGCCCAAGCCGCCCTCGAGCGCTACAAGAACAAGGTCCGCGCGACCTTCGTCAAGGACGGTGCGTTCACCGCAATTCCCACCAAGCGCCGTGCCCTCGTCGTCCTCCTCCTCGACATCCGCGCGAGCCTCGACGCGGATCGGGTCTATACGGAGAAGGAACTCAATGCGTACCTGGGTCGGTTCCACCCGGACTTCGCCCGCCTCCGACGCGAACTCATCGACTACCGGTACCTCGAACGCAACGCCCACACCGGGGAGTACTGGATTGCCGCGGAGCTGCCGGAGAGGCGCGGGTTCATGATCGAGGAGGCAGGAGTACTGGAGGACTCCGTTCGCTGACGCGCGGGCACAGCTGGGGCACCAGTGGGCTCGGATGGCGCGGCTGAACCGCCGTCCTGCGTCCCTGGTGAGGGAAGGGTTCCCTCCTGCACTGTCTGAGTCGATCCGGTGAAACGGTGCCGCCGATTCGGATGGCAGTCCGGCCGCTCGGACGCGTATCCTTGGAATCCCGACGGCCCGAATCCCGATGGATCGATCCCCGAGGGACGGAGCCCGTCGGACAGAATCCCGACGGGACGAACCCCGCGGGACCGAACTTCGACGGATCGATCCCCCGCCGGACCGCGAGCCGCTGACCTTAGAAGGAGATCCCATGAGCCAGGCCTACCACGCCGATTCGTCCGACCTCACCGACAAGGAGATCCTCACCTGGGACACCTTCGGACAGTCGGCCAGGGAGCTCGCCCAGACCATCGCCGACTCCGACTACGATCCCGAGATCGTCATCGCGATCGCCCGCGGCGGACTCCTTCCCGCCGGTGCACTGGCCTATGCCCTGGGGCTGAAGCTCTCCGACGCCATCAACGTCGAGTTCTACACCGACGTCGAAGAGACTCTGCCCGACCCGATCCTGCTTGCCCCGATGCTCGACATCGACGCGATCAAAGGCAAGAAGCTCCTCGTCGTCGACGACGTCGCCGACTCGGGTCGCACGCTCGCCCTCGTCCTCGAACTTCTCAAGAAGAACGGCGCCGAGGCCCAGTCCGCGGTCATCTACGCGAAGTCCGCCTCCATCGTCGACCCCGACTTCGTCTGGAAGCGCACCGACCAGTGGATCGTCTTCCCCTGGTCTGCCGAACCCCCGGTCCAGCCCTCGCGCTGACCCGCCGAGGATGAGCGCACCCTTCGACATCCCCGCTCCCTGCGGACGGGTACGTGCGACGGTCGACGGCACCGTCGTGCGCGCCCGCGGCATCCGCTATGCGAGGGCCGAACGGTTCGCCCACCCCGTCGACGAACCCGCCGTCGACGTCATCGACGCCACGAGGCCAGGTCCCGCGAGCCCCCAGCACCGGGTCGATCCCAACGCCGACATCAGCTTCGACCAGATCGGCGGACTGAGCACCAGCGAAGACTGCCTGCGGCTGAGTGTGACGATGCCGATCGACACGCCGCTGACCGGAGACGGTCCAAGACTGCCCGTGCTCGTATGGATCCACGGCGGTGCGTACGTCACCGGGGCAGGCGACGCCGAGATCTACGACCCGCACACCCTCGTCGACGAACAGCACATCATCGTCGTCTCCGTCACCTACCGCCTCGGCGTGCTCGGCTACCTGGGCCAGGGCAGACCCGAGCACTCCAATCTCGGACTGCTCGACCAGATCTCCGCGCTTCGGTGGGTGCAGCGCAACATCGCCGCCTTCGGAGGCGACCCAGACAACGTCACCCTCGCCGGTCAGAGTGCCGGTGCCGACGCGTGCGCCCATCTCATGATCGCCGAGGCGACCGACGGCCTGTTCTCGCGCGTGATCATGGCCTCCGCCCCCTTGGGGCTCTCCGGCGGCACCGACTCGATGAACTGGGCCATGGCGAAGGTCGCAGCCCGCATCCCCGACGGCGCGACCGTCTCCGAGATCCTCGCCGCTCAGGACGAGGTGCACAAGGCCGCTCTCGTCGGAGGACTCCACGCCGGCATGTGCTACGGCGTCCACTACGGCGACTACCCCCTGCCGTCCCGCTCCGAGGCGGCAGCGGCATGGGCGCGGGAGGCGCCGAAGTACGACGTGCTCATGACCCGCACCGAACGCGAGATCGCATTCTTCGCCGGCTTCGTTCCCGCCTTCCACCGCCTCCACGACCGCAGGCTCACCTCGCCGATGCTCGAATCCCTCATCTCGGGCATCACCTCGGCGGTCTACACCCGAGCGGCCAAGGAATTCTACGACCGCCACCGGATGGCCGGCGGTCAGGGCGCCCGCCTTCTCATCGTCTCCCGCGGCGACGGCAGCTTCTTCGACGCCGCCCACTCCGGAGACCTGCCGCTGCTCTTCCCCGGTCCGGTCTGGGACTCGAGCTTCCTCAACTACGGTGTCGCCGCCGAGGTGGCCGGCCCTGAGCTGCGGAGGATCTGGGGCCGTTTCGCGACCTCGGGATCCCTTCCGAGGATCGCGGTTCCAGGACTCATCGACATCCTCGGGTGAATGACCGGTCTCGACCCCCTCGGTCGATCCGGGTCAGGTCGACGTGCTCGATGAATGGCGCGGGTCGACAAGCTCAGAGGCGCGGCAGCATAGCGACTATGCGACCCGGACGACCGGGTCCTGCCGATAGGAGTGCCTCCGTAGCGTCGATGAGAGCGCCTCCGTGACGCGCCTGCACCTCGAGAACCATGTACCCTGAGGTGTCACAGTTGGAAAGGCAGCCTGCCGACCACCGAGTGCGGAGTTCGGAGTCTGCGCTGTCGTATCGGTCGGACTGCTGAGCCCGTCGGGCTGCTGAGCCGGTCGGGCTGCTGAGCCCGTCGGACTGCTGAGTCGCAGGGCCGGATTCGAACCCCGCGCACAGTGAAGCGGGCATTGGACCCGCGGTGGCTCGGGTAGCCCGCGGTGGCTCGGGAGGGCCGTGATGGCTCGCGCGAGCCGTGTTAGCTTGTGCAGCCCGTGGTTGCTCAATCGGCCCGTGGTTGCGCAATCGACCTATGGCGGCTGAGGCGGTCCAGGATGCCCTTGCCGGCTCAGGTGGCAGCGGTGCAGAAGGCTTGTGGCGGCTCTGGCGGCCCGGGGTGCCCTTGCCGGCCCAGGCGGCAGCGGTGCAGAAGGCCCGCGGTGGCTGAGGCGGCCCGTGGCGACGTGAATGCCGGCATCAGGGCTGTGGGCTCACACCCAACGCCGAACCCAACACTTTCCCAACGCCGAACCCATCCATTCGGCCAGGGTCGAAACGCCCGCAGATTCCTAGACTCGAACCGTTGCTTCATGCTGTTCGAGGAGATCGTTGAGAAACCCGCAGAAGAACCGGCTCACCCGGGCCGGGATCACCATCGCCGCCGTCCTGATCACCGTATTCTCCATCGTCCCCGCAGCACAGGCGACATCCCCTTCCGAGGCCCCCATCCCCGCCGAGGCCCCCACCTCGGCACAGAACCTCGCCCAGGCAGAGCCGCCTGCGACCGGCGATGTCCCGTCGAACAAGGACAGCGCGCCGACCGACGGCGAGACCCCGGCGAAGGACGATGCTCCGGCGAAGAGCGAGACTCCCGCGAAGAGCGACGCGTCAGAGGGGAAGGACTCTCCGGAGAGCGGCAGACGCGCCACATCCCCGAAGTCCGTCGCGCCTCAATCGGTTCCCAGCGCCTCCGGCGACAACGCCGTCATCACCGTCAAGGTCGGCGGTGACCGGACCAGCGAGACCACCGTCAACGGACTCCAGGGCGTGAAGCTGCGCCTCTACTCTGACCGCTCAGGAAGCATCGGCAGCCCGCTCAGCGAGACCTGGGCGTCATGCACCTCCGACCGCGACGGCGACTGCTCGTTCACCGTTCCCCAGACCAACCGGAAATGGGTCTGCTCGCTCCTCGTCTTCTGCGGGTGGGAGAACCAGGCCAACCGCGACAAGCGATTCTGGGCCGTCCAGGAATCCGCTCCCGAAGGGTGGAGCGCCAACGACCGCCTCATCGTCGGCACCTCATCGAACCACTCGAGCGAACGCTACGCCTTCCGCACCGGAACAGAGCTGCGCAATGGACAGACATACCGCTCAGGTGACCAGTTCATGAACACCGGCCGCCGCAACATCACGACGAATTCGACGGGCACCTGGCAGAACACCCGCCGCAACCCGGCCCTGCAGGTCTCATGCTCGGCCGGCCTCCGTGTCGCCCTCGTCCTCGACCTCTCGGGTTCCGTGTCGAACTCCGGCGCCCTGGGTACCCTCAAGGACGCGTCGAAGGGTATGGTCGACGCGCTCAAGGGCACGAGCTCGTCGATGGCTCTCTACACCTTCTCCAATGACTCGCCGCGCAGCAACACCGACGACGGCCGCAACTGGCCGTCGATGTCGATCGACCCAGGCAGCAACGCCGAGACGATCAAGTCCCGCATCGACGCCTACGCCACCGGCGGCGGCACGAACTGGGACAGCGCGATGTGGGAGGTCGCCAACACCGCAGACCCCTACGACCTCGTCGTGGTCGTCACCGACGGCATGCCGACCTACTCGATCAACAACACGAGCAACGCCGACTCCAACGGCTCGACCACCAGTTTCGACGAGATCGAATCAGCAGTCTTCTCCGCCAACGCCGTCAAGGCCAAGGGCAGCCGTGTCATGGCCGTCGGCGTCGGTGAGGGAGTCTCGAGCGGCGGAGCCAACCTCGCAGCGATCTCCGGCGGCACGAAGTACACCACCGGCGAGTCGATCAACGACGCCGACTACTTCCAAGCCGGGTGGGAGGAGCTCGCCGACCTCATGGCGAGCATGGCCAAGGGAGCGACGTGCCGTGCCGACATCGAGATCGATAAGAAGACCCTCGCCTACGGAGCCGCAAGCCCGAGCCCCGGCGGTGCGGGATGGACCTTCTCAGCCACCGCCTCGGCGCCGGGAACCCTCGCCCCGGCCCGGCAGCAGACGACCGGGGACACGTCGACGGTCGACTACCAGGTGAAGTTCTCCACCCCGAAGCCCGCAAGCGCCTCGAAGGTGACCATCGAGGAGCTCCTCAGCGACAAGCAGACCGCTGAGGGGTGGAAGCTCGACGGCGCCGAATGCCGCATCAACGGGAAGAAGATCTCCGTGACCGCGGACAGCATCGGCTTCGACGTCACCGCCGGCGACACGGTCAAATGCACCGTGACGAACAAGCAGACGCTCGTACCCGGCATCTCGATCGAGAAGAAGGCGTGGGACACCCCGACCGCAGCGGGACTCGACGGGGCGAAGGAGATCCCCGCCGGTGACTCGGTCCCAGACGGCACGACCGTGACCTGGACCTACCTCGTGACGAACACAGGCAAGACCCCCCTCGACGGCATCACCGTCGTCGACGACAGACTTCCCACTTCCTCGGTGAAGTGCCCGAAGACCCGCCTGAATCCAGGCGAATCCATGACCTGCTCCGCCTCTGGCGCAGTGAAGTAGAACCGATACACGACAACAGGAGAGAATCGTGAAGAAGCAGACCCTCGGAATCATCGCCGGAGCAGCTGGAGCAGCCCTGCTCCTCGGCGGCGGAACCTTCGCCCTCTGGACCGACAGCGCCGAGGCCGACGGCGGCCAGATCACCGCAGGTAACCTCGACGTCGCCGTCACCGGCTCCGCTTGGCAGGACATCTCGGCCGACCGCCCCGACAACCCGCACGACATCGACCTCAAGACCTTCAAGATCATCCCGGGCGACACCGTCCAGGGCACGTACGGCGTCGACGTCGGACTCGAAGGCGACAACATGGTCGCGAAGCTCAAGCTCGCCGGCGGCGGCCAGCTCGAAGGCGCTCTCGCCGAGGGTCTGAGCCTCAAGTACAGCGTTCAGGACGCCGCGGGCAAGGAGATCGCGACCGGTGACAACGCCGGTGTCGAGGTCTCCCTCGTCTCGTCCGACAACACCGCTCCCGGGGGCACCCAGGTGGCAGCGGGCACGGTCGTCGACGGCACCGCCGACTTCAACGTCGTCGTCACCGCCGAATTCGCCAAGGACACCCCGAACCGCGAGCTCGTCCAGCAGCAGGCTGCTCTGGCCGGCTCGAACATCCAGCTCCAGCAGGACCGCTGAGCAGACTGAACACCGCCGAGGCGGCTGAGACACGAGGTTGATGAGAATGGCGCGGCACTCCCGGACTTCAGGATTCGCACGCGGACTGCGGTCCGGGGTGTTCGCCATCCTCCTCCTCGGTCTCCTCGGCCTCGTCGTCGCCGTGGGCGTCGTGCCCAAGGTGATGAACGGTGCGGCCCTGACCGTGCTCACCGGGTCGATGGAGCCGACGTACGAACCCGGCGACATCGTCGTCTCGGTGCCGCAGGAGCAGTACCGCATCGGCGATCCGGTGACCTTCCAACCCCGGTCAGGCGACCCGATGCTCATCACCCACCGAATCGTCGCCGTCACCGACACCGACGAGGGCCGGACCTTCGTCACCCGCGGGGACGCCAACGGCAGCGACGACGCCCCCATCGTCGAAGCCCAGGTGATGGGCAAGGTCCTCTACTCGATCCCGAAACTCGGCTACGTCCAGCAGGCCGTCGGGGGCAACACGGGACTGCTGGTGGCCGGCATCGGCGTTCTTCTCATCGCCTACGCCGCTTTTGCGTTCGTCTCCGCGGCCGTGGACCGGCGCCGGAAGACGACGGCTTCCCAGGCATCCGCGGCAGGCGATGATGCGGCGCCCGCGATGAGCAGCGCTGCCGTGGGATCCGCGGGCAGCAGCGCTGAGACACACAGTACCGAGGCATCCGAGACGGAGGCGAGATCATGACGACGAGGACCAGCTGGCGCCTGCCGCTCCTGGCCACCGCAGTCCTCATCGCGGGCACGGCCGCCGGCGGCGGCACCATGGCCCTGTGGAAGACCGCAGGCAACACGGCGCCGGCAGCGATCATCGCCGGCGACCTCGACGTCACTGCGGGGGAGACCACGTGGACGGAGACGTCGAGCGATGTCGCGAACTCCGGCCGGACGATCGACCCGGAGACCTTTCTCGTCCGCCAAGGCGACACCGTGGAGATGACCCAGGACTTCACCACGCGCATCGAAGGCGACAACATGTCCGCCCGGATCGCCGTCGACTGGGCCGAACCCGCTGAGCTGCCCGAGGGTGTCACCGCGGACTACACAGTTCTCGACTCGACGGGCACCCGCCTCGGCGAGCCCACCCCCGTCGGCTCGGATCTCGTCCTCGACGAGAACCGTCTGGTGACCGGCAACGACGGACGCACCGATGACTTCTCCGTGGCCGTCACCCTCGACTTCGCCGATATGAGCGACCGCGTCGGGGCCGAGAGTCCCGTCCAGGTGGCCGACCTCGGCCGCTTCACCTTCACCCTCGACCAGGTGCGGGAGCCGGGAGTGCGCCCGTGAAGTCGAACATCTCACTCAAGAACACCCTCATCCTCAGTCTCGCGGCAGTGCTCGGCATCCTCCTCGGCATCGGCGGCGGCACACTCGCCCTGTGGAGCGACAACGCCTCCGGGACCGGTGAGATCTCCAGCGGCTACGAGTACTTCGCCGCGGGTCGAGTCGATGACACGCAGGCGGCAAAGGACAAGAAGGCCTCCGTCAGCCTCGGCGCCGCCGAAGCCGAGACGCTGCTCAAGGACGGCGAGGTCGCTGTTGCGCTGCAGACGGACTCGCTCAGCCAGGGCAACAAGGGCCTGCGGTACGAACTCACCCCACCGGATTGGTCCGGAGGCATCTTCGGTGCCTCCGATGTCAGCGTCTTCCGGGTGAGAGCACCGAGCGAGTGCACGGTCGCGAACACCCCGACCACAGCGCAGGACCTCCGGTCGACCCCGGTGAGCGCTGAGTACTCCGAGACCACCGATCCGACGATCGAGTACTGGTGCGTGAGCGCGAAGCTGAAGAACAACGGCGAGGTCGGCCAGTACGAGAACACTGCGACCGTCACCGCAGAGGATCCCGCCGGGACGAAGGTCGAGGCAAAGGACTCGTGGAACGCGAAGATTCGCCTCGGGCTCGACCCGAAGCAGGAGCCGAACCGGGACATCGTCTTCAAGTACGAGACCTTCCGTCCGGGAGGTGTCGGCCGGTGAGACTCGTCCGCACCCTTCTCGTCGCCCTCCTCGCCGTCCTGATCCCCGGGGCTCCGGCCCTCGCGGCAGACAGCAGCAGAGCCATCCAGATGTCCTGGGACGGCAGTGCCTACAGCGACACGACGACCGAGAGCTTCGTCGGGTTCCCCGTCACCGTCCCCGGTGACTCCACGTCGCGCACTCTCACGGTCCGCAACGACGGCCCTACCGGCGGCACTCTGCGGGTGAGCATCGTCAACGTCGACCTCCTCGAGACTCCGATCGCCGATGAGTTCTACGACGACCTCCGCATCACCTGGAACCGGGGCTCCTCCTCGATCAGGGAGCTCGATTCCGCCGGTACGACGCAGGTCATGGAGATCCCGCTGGCCAAGGGTGCGACGACTCCGGTGACCATCGGCTACGACTTCCCGGTCGAGGCGACATCGGGCAACAGGTCGAATGTGGGTCTCCGGCAGGGAAGCTTCGATGTGCTCCTCGAACTCGGCGGTGATGACGCCGAGGCGGACGACAGCCCCGACTCGAACGCCGGGTCGAACGCGGTGGATGATTCGAGCACGGACTCGAGTGCGACGGCTGATTCGGACGCGACTGCGGAGTCGGATGCGACGGCGGGCTCTGACTCGACAGCCGATGCTGCCTCCTCCGACGCGTCAGCGGATACCGACGGCGCCTCCGGTTCGAGCTCTGCCTCCGCAGGAGCGAGCGCTGACGCCGATGTCGCAGCGAACGGAGAGTCGTCGGCGAACGGCTCTGCCGTGGTCGGTGACGGCGGGGGCGACCTGCCGCGCACCGGTGGTGCGATGTGGTGGCTCGCCGTCGTCGGTGCGATCCTCGCCGGCGTCGGTGCGGCACTCGTGCGCACCGTCCGCCGCCGCGACTGAGGCACCCGCAGCGACTGAAGCACCCGCCGCGACTGAAACACCCGCAGCGACTGAAACACCCGCAGCGACTGAGGCATCCGTAGCGACTCAGGCACCCGTCGCGACCACGTCACCGCAATTGCGCCGGTCCAGCCTCCCGCATACCGCCTGCCCCGCGCGGCGCCTGGTCAGTCCCCGACGGCGATGCCCGATTCGTGGAACACGGCGGCGACCTGGCTGCGTCTGCTCAGCTCGAGTTTCCGGAGCACGTTCGAGACGTGATAGCGGACCGTGGCAGGGGCGACGAAGAGCTCGGCGGCGATCTCCTGATTGCTCCGCCCCTGTGCGAGCAGACGACTGATCTCCCGCTCACGCGCGGTGAGCGAGGAGAGGAGATCCCGCTCCGCCTGCGACACCGAGCCGAGGACGTCGCGGATGCTCGGCAGATAGGCCGCCGCGCCGATCCGCCGCACCGTCGCCAGGGATCGCTCGAGCATCGTCCGCGCCCGCGCCCGCTGGCCCTCGGCGATGAGGAACGTTCCGTAGTCGCGGAGGGTGAGCGCGTGGGGGAGTGGGAAACGGTCGTCCCCGACCGCCTCGTCGAAGAGTCGGGCCACTTCCTCCGCGCCGATCCGATCGGGGGAGAGGCCCGCCCGCTCGACACCTGCCCGCGCCTCCTCGCTCCCGGCCCAGGCGGTGCCGAGGAACCCGGAGAGCAGCCTGGCCTGCGCCCATTCGAGTGATCCCCAGTACGGCTGCCACCCCCGGCCCCGCTTGTCGATGAGGGTGCCGATGAGCTCGGCAGCCTCGCCGAGGCGTTCGAGGTCGATGAGCGCATGAGTCCGATAGTTGAGGAACCCCCGCTGGGTGCCGACGAGCGAGCGCACCCTGTGCGGGGCCGAGGCGTCGATGACGCCCTGCGGATCGCCGGCGGCCCGCGCCCGCTCGCACTCGGCGTTGACGATCATGTCAGCGGCGTACGGCTGCCAGGCCAGACTCGTCTGCCGGTCCGTCTGCGCGTCGAGGTCGATGAAGTCGGGCACCCCGCGGACCGCATTCACCCACGCCTGCAGTCCGCTCAGCGGCAGCCTCGTCTCGACGTCGATCGTGCTTCCGCTCGACTCCGTGGCGAGTTCGACGAGCTCGGCCGCCTCATCGAGCGATCCGAGCAGCGAGGTCGTGTGCGCGTGGATGAGCCGGACCGTGCCCTCTCCCCATGTGCGTCCCACCTGCTCGAGGAGGTCGACGGCGGTCGCCGCCAGCGAACGGGACCGGTTGATCTCACCGATCATCATCGCCACGATCGCGAGCGGCGTGAGCGCATCGACCTTGTGCGGCGACGGCGGGAGGGCGAGGACCTGCGGCACAAGGTCATCGAGCATGCCGGAGACGGTGACGGCATCGGAGACGACGACGGACTGGAGCATCGTCAGGGTGTCCAGGAGCACGAGGACCGGTCCGGGGGCGACCATCCACGCGAGAGCGGGATCGCTCACCTCCTCCGGTGTCTCCGGTCCGCGGGCGATGATCGCCTTGGCCTCGGCGACGACGGCCGGCAGCTGGTCGTAGTCCTGACTGCGGATGACCTCGACGACGGAGAGGAAGCCGGCATAGGCCTGCAGAGTGCGCACATCGGCATCCGTGTGCTCGAGCGCGAGGAACTTCGCCAACCGCGCCCGGGGGAACTCCTGGTCCTTGCGGTAGGCCATGATCGTGAGCATGATGCACTCCCTCACCGGAGTCTCCGGCAGCGCTTCGAACTCGGGGGCGAGGTCGAAGAGCGATTACACGGTCTTTTTCTCCATATTGATGAGGCCGAGCCGGATGAGGAGCGCATCCCGGTCGCTGCCGGTCGCCAAGTCGAGGCTCCGCCGGAGCACATCGTTGATCGTCGCATAGCTGCGTCTGACCACGGCGTCGTCGATGAACTCCCGCACCGCCTCGGCGAGTTCCGGACTCCATTCGGCGGCCCCGCTGAGCGAATACCACATCCTCCGGAACCCCTGCGCGCTCGGTGCCAGGGCCCGGTAGATCGCCTGGGCCCGAGCGCGCGGGAGCATCTGCCGCACCGCGTGGGCGATGAGCGAATGCCGTGGGGACACCGTCGAACCGAACCCGGACTCCGTGAGCACGGAGGCGGCGACAGCGGGACCGATCTCGACGTCCTCGCCGAGGCGGTCGGCCACCTCGGCGACGGTCGTCGGTCTGGTCTCCGGACCCGCACAGCAGACGATCTCCACGGCCGCCTTCGCGGCGGGCGGCAGCGTGTGGAACGGTCCGAGAAGGGGGTTGCGCGCCGGTTCGACGCCGCGGATGGGGATGTCCCAGAGGAGGTGGAGCTTGTTGCGCTCCTGCGGGGTGATGCGGCGGAAGATGCTGTCGATGCCGAGGAACGACCCACCCGTCGAATTGCGCAGCGTCTCGGCGGTGAACGGGGAGATCGACGCCCCGAGCACGTCGACGGCCAGGGCCCGGATCTCCTCGACGCTGAGCGGCTCGAGGACCTTCGTGATCCCTCCAGGGGTCGATTCGGCGAGATCGGCGAAGAACGTCATCGCGGTCGAATCCATGTCGGGCAGTCGTCCGGCGACGACGATGAAGAGTCCCTGTCGCATCACGCGCGGCACGATGTAGCGGAGCGCCAGCCGGGATTCGATGTCGATCCACTGGGCGTCGTCGACGATGATCGTCCGCAGCCGACCGTCGCCCTTGTCCATGAGCCCGAGCAGGATCTCCCGGGCGATCTCCATCGGCGGACGCGTCGGATCGATGATCGGGAAGGGAGCGGCGCACGTGCTCAGGAGCCGTTCGATGAAGCTGTACGGGATCTCCTTCTCGAATTCGTCGGCGGTGGCGAAGCAGACCGTCGACGCTGTGATCATCCGCTCGCCGATCGCGCGCAGCAGCCAGGTCTTGCCGGTCCCCGCGTAGCCGGAGACCATGAAGAGCAGGCCGTGCTCGGTCACGGCCCGTGTGCAGGTGTCGTCGACCAGGCGGTCGCGTGCTCTGATGGGGCTCAAAGTCACTTCGGGATTCCTTTGTGGGTGGGGAGTGCTGCCCCTCCATGATCGGACATCGTTCACAACAGATGCTGTCAGTCATGTTGTGAGGCGCAACTCGTTATTCGACCGTAATAGATGGTGAGGTCCGCGCGCTACGCTGAGTCCATGGACTCAGCCCAGATCTCGGCGGCTCGCATGATCTCCTCAGGTCTCGTCGGGTCCGATGCCCTCACCCCCGCCGAGGCGGTCCGTCGGCTCGCGTGCGTGCAGGCCCAGGCGCTCGGCGGGGCGCTCGTCTCCGTGGCGCTGCGCACGCAGACCCGGGACCTCGCCGAGGTGCGCGCGGAGATCGAGTCCGGATCGATCGTGCGCACGTGGACCCAGCGCGGCACGGTCCACCTCACGACTGCCGAGGACGTCGGGTGGATCCTCCGCCTCACCGCGCCGCGGCGGTGGAAGGCCGAAGCCACCCGGCGGGCCCACTTCGGCGTCGACGAACCGCTGCTCGAGACCGCCGCCGCCCTCGTGGAGGCGGCCATCGCCGACCGCGGCCCGCTCAGCCGGGAGGACCTCGTCGCCAGCCTCTCCCCGCTGATGACAGGAATCTCCGAGGACGAGGAGTACGGACGACAGCGGCACCTCATCACCAACCTCTCGATGCAGGGTCTGCTCATCCAGTCCGGGTTCGTGCCCGGGCGCGACGAACTCGCCTTCGCCCTGCGCGATCCCTCCGCCGACGCCGGAATCGACACCGAAGCCGCCCTGCGCGAATGGATGCGCCGCTACGTTCTCGGTCACGGACCGGTCACCGTCGACGACGCAGCCCGGTGGACGGGTCTGCCGAAGACCCCGATCCGCGCCGCCCTGGCCTCACTCGTCGACTCGGGCGACATCGCGGCCGTGACGATCGACGACGTCGAACACGTCCAGGCCCCCGACCTCGAGGACCGCCTGTCCGTCTGGGAGGACGCCGCCCACGCGCTCACCCTGCTGCCGGGATTCGACGAGCTCATCCTCGGCTACAAGGACCGCAGCTGCACCCTCGACCCCGGCCACGAGCGCGCCGTCGTCCCCGGCGGCAACGGCATGTTCAAGAACACCGTCGTCGAGGGCACACGCGTGCGCGGCACGTGGAAGCGCTCACCGAAGAAGAGCGGCCCGCGCGTCCTCGTCGACCCCTTTCCGGGGGAGACGATCGACGCGGAGCGAGTCGACGCCGTCGCGAGCACCCATCCGGCGTTCGTCTGAGGGTTCGTCCGAGAGTTCGTTCAAGAGTTCGTTCAAGGAGGAGCAGGCACATGCGCATCGGGATCATCGTCAACCCGGTCCACGCCCGGACGCACCGCGCCCACCATCGCCTCGTCGGTCTGCTCACCGCACTCGACATCCGATACCGCACCACCTCGACGACCCCGGAGGCCCCCGGGTCACGGCAGGCGCAGGACCTCGTCGACTGGGGCGCCGAGGCGGTCGTCCTCCTCGGCGGGGACGGCACCCTCCGATCCGCCGCCCCTATCCTCGCGACCGCAGGGGTCCCCGTCCTCGTCGTCCCCACGGGCACAGCCAATGTCTTCTCCCGCGGGTTCGGCCTCCACACGGCACGGTCAGGTCTGGCGCTGTGCGAGGACTTCCTCCACGGAGCCGTCTCCCAGGCGGGCGTCCCCATCTCGGTCGCTGAGTTCCTCGACGCCTCTGGTGCGGTCCGGCACGAGCACTTCCTCTCGCTGGCGGGCATCGGCGGCGATGCGCGCGCCGTCGCCGCCCACGACCGCGCGTGGGGGCTGCTCGGCTATGCGAGAGGCGCGCTGCTCGCGCTCTTCGCCCCGCAGCTGCCAGCGCGCATCGACGGCGAGGAACTCGAGGTCTGGTCGGTCATGGCCGCCAAGACGCGGCGTCCCGCAGGTCCCGTCCCGGTCTTCCCCGGCGCCGAGGCGGTGAGCGAAGACCTCGAATTCCTCGCCGTCGTCCTCGGGCCCGGTGCGGCGGCCCGTCGCCTCGGCGAGTGGGTCGGCATCGGTGCCGCCTGCCTGCGCGGGCACCCCGAACGGGACCCGGCGATGCGCTACTGGACAGCACGGCGGTCGACGATCACCGTCTCGGAGCCTGCGCCGATCGAGCTCGACGGCGACCACCTCGGCGAGGCGGTCGCCGTCGAGATCGACACCGGGGAGCTCATGCTCGACGTCATCGTCCCCGCCGAATCGAGGTCGCACCGACGCTGACCGGTCTCCCGGGCGCCGCGACGGCTCAGCGGCGATTGACCAGCGGCGGTAGACCAGCGGCGACCGTTATGGACGGTCATGTCCATGCGGCCGAAGCCCTCGAAGCGCGCTACGCCGAGGAGCGCGGCGAGGAACCGCCGAAGAAGTTCTCCCTGCTCGAGGCTTCCCAGCAGGCCCGCGCCCGCCGCCAGGCCCAG
>ENA-OOKA01000257-OOKA01000257.1-human-skin-metagenome-genome-assembly--contig:-NODE-257-length-16422-cov-5.444248_pt1 | contig 16422 bp, 12 predicted proteins | sample MGYA00248825_ERZ500995 | MGnify/ENA primary metagenome ERZ500995 (study PRJEB25958, sample SAMN03398540) | human skin metagenome | study: EMG produced TPA metagenomics assembly of the Human Skin...
CGCTCGCAATCGTCGAAGCCGACGGCGACCTTTTCGGCAATGTCATGGCCTCATGCATCGAACAGCGGCATTCGACGGCGTGGATCTCGTACTGGCTCACCGCCTCGGCGCGCGGTCGCGGGCTTGCATCGTCGGCGTTGCGCACCCTCGTCGATGTCGCCCATGACGAGCTCGACGTCTACCGCCTCGAACTCGGCTACCGGGTGAACAATCCCGCGTCGGCCGCTGTCGCACGGGCTGCCGGGTTCCTCGTCGAAGGCCGGGAACGCGAGAAGCTGCTCTATGACGGCGTCCGCTTCGACACTGAGGTGTGCGCCCGCCTCTCCGGCGATCCGCGGTCACCGGGTCGCCGCCTCCCGGTTCGGCAGTGACGCAACGTCGCGGTTGCTGAGTGTGCTGCTCGTGTCGACCCCGCCATCCGAGCAACCCTCCGGGGCGCTCAGCAACCCAGCGTGAGGTTGCCGAGTGCCCGGAAGGTGGCTGAGCGCGGCTCGATCGCTGACAACGGCACCGAACCCGAGTCGCTAGACTGTCCTGCGGACGAATGCGTCCGGACACAGCACGTCGTGAGAGGGAGTGAGCGCACATGAAGGTCGCCGTCATCGGAGCACACGGGCGCATGGGTGCGCAGGCCGTCGAGGCAGTCAAGGACGCCGACGGGCTCGACCTCGTCGCCGCGCTCGGCAGCTCCGACTCGCTCGAAACGCTCACCGACCTCGATGTCGACGTCGCCGTCGAGCTCACCGTGCCCAAGGCGACCGAGGACAACGTCCGCTTCCTCGTCGAGCACGACATCGACACCGTCGTCGGCACCACCGGTTGGGACGCGGACCGGCTCGACCGCCTCCGCGACCTCCTCGCCGACCACCCTGACACCGCCGTGCTCATCGCCCCGAACTTCTCGATCGGCGCGGTGCTGGCGATGCGCTTCGCCGAGGTGGCCGCCCCCTACTTCGATTCCGCCGAGGTCGTCGAGATCCACCATCCCCGCAAGCTCGACGCCCCCTCCGGCACGGCCGTGCACACCGCCCAGCGGATCGCCGCTGCCAGGAAGGCCGCCGACCTGCCAGCCGTTCCCGACGCCACCGACTCCGATCCTGACGGTGCGCGCGGAGCGGTCATCGACGGCATCCACGTCCACGCCATCCGCCAGCTCGGCATGACCGCCTCCGAGGAGATCCACTTCGGTGCGGAAGGGGAGGCCCTGACGATCCGCACGGACTCGTTCTCCACCTCGGCGTTCATGCCGGGCATCATCACCGCGGTCCGCGCGATCGGGGACCGCACCGGCCTCATCCACGGCCTCGAGAACATGCTCGACCTCTGATGTCGAAGGCGAAGATCGGAGCGATCGTCGTCTCCGTCCTCCTGGCGTTCTACTTCGTCATCATGGGACAGCGGGCGTGGATCCTCATCCGCGAACCCGACCTCGTCCCCAAGCTCATGGGGGTGGCGCTCTTCGTCCTGCCCGTCGTCGGTGCCTGGGCGCTCATCATGGAGCTCCTCTTCGGCGCGCGCATGGAGAAGCTCGCCCGGATCCTTGAGTCCGAGGGCGGCCTGCCCGTCGACGACCTGCCCCGCACGCCGGGCGGTCGCATCGTCCAGGAGGCCGCCGACGAAGCCTTCGCCCAGTACCAGTCGGAGGCCGAGGCCGCTCCCGAGGACTGGCGCTCATGGTTCCGTCTCTCGTGTGCCTACGACGCGAGCGGCGACCGCAGGCGAGCCCGGTCGACGATGCGCAAGGCGATCACGATGGAGCGGACCGGCCGGGACTGAAGCCTGCGCGTCGGGCCTGACGTCTGCACGGAGGTTTCCGAGGGCTCAGGCCTCGCGGCTCAGGCGCCCTCGGACCTCTCGCGGCTCAGACGCCGCCGGACCCCTCGCGGGACTCCTCACGCTCCGGTCGTTTCGGACTGACCGCTTTGACGAGCGAGGCGATCACCCCTTCGAGCGGTCCGCGCGGGCTGACGAAGAGCTTCCAGACGATCGCGAAGACGATGAAGCTCACCGCATGGATGGCGTACTCCGTCGTCAGCTTCACGGGGTCGCCCGATTCGATCATCGGCGCCGGCTGGAAGAACGGGTGTGTGATCTCGACGAGGACGACGTGAGCGGCGTAGACGGTCAGCGGCATCGACCCGGGTGCGCTGAGCGGGGCGAGGAGCCACGCCCGCCGCCCGAGCAGGATCGCCGCGGCCTGGCAGACGGCGATCGCCGCGAGCGAGGTGCCCGCGGTGGAGATGAGGTCGAACGGTGTGGCCGAATGCGGTCCGGCGATCGCCAGCCACCACCACGAGTCCGGCGGGGTGACGCCATAGCTGTTGACGAACAGCGCCGCGGTGAGATCGGCTCCGCTGGCTGCGGCGACGGCTTCGAGCTCCTGCATGCCGCCGGCGACGTTGAGCAGCAGCCACGACGATCCGCGGCCGATGAAGACCAGTGCGACTCCCGCGACGAACAGTGCCGTGAGGTGCTTGCCGATGTCGATCTTCGCCACCGCCATGCCGAGGAGGATGTACGCCATCCACTGGAGGATCGGATAGTACCCGGTGAGGACGAGTTCGACCACCGCGTTCTGCAGCGATCCGAGGTCGGTCCACGACATCGGCAGATACGACGGCTCCAGGCCGAAACTGCTGCGCAGCCACATCGAGACGATCGGGCTGACCACCATCCAGACGCCGGCCAGCGTGAACAGGGCCCACGCGCGCAGGCGCAGGAAGAGGAGGGCGATGCCGAACATCACTCCGTAGTTGACGAGGATGACGGCGAGGTTCGTCGTGATCGCGCCGAGGACCAGCCCGATGACGATGATCGAGGCCGCGCGGACGAGGACACCCGGCGCGACGTCGCGCAGACGCCCGGTCGCAGCCAGCGTGCTCCGCGTCGAGAGCACCAGCGAACACCCCGCGAGCACCGCGAAGAGCGCCGAGGCCCGACCGGAGAAGACCGTCGCCCACGTCGGCATCGCCTCATCGGTGAGGGGGAAGATGTGCGTGATCATCATCGTCAGCAGCGCGAGTCCGCGGGCGGCATCGAGGCCGACGAGGCGACCGTGGGGGCTCAGGCGGGCGAGGATCCCCGCCGAGGTGGTCGCCGGTTGAGTGCTCATGGAACGATTCTCACATGGTTGCCCAGATATCAGGGCACGTTGGGTATCTTATTGCCATGACCTTCAACCCGAACGCTGACATCAGCACCAACCGGACGAGCCGCCGCGGCCGGAATACGGCGATCGCCGGAGGCGGTGTCGGTGTTGTCGGCCTCCTCGTCTTCCTCATCGGTCCCCTCCTCGGCGTCGACCTCACAGGGCTCATGGGCGGCACGATGATCGACAGCGGCGAGCAGCAGGGAACCTCGAACGAAGCGGCGATGCTCCAGTGCGACACCGGCGAGGACGCCAACCGCTCGACCGACTGCCGGATGGCCGGCGCACAGGTCGTCCTCGACGACTACTGGGCGCAGAATGTCGAAGGGTACACCCCGCCGCGCCTGACGATCGTCGACGGTCAGACACCCACCCAGTGCGGCACAGCCTCGAACGCGGTCGGCCCCTTCTACTGCCCACCCGAGCGCGGGGTCTACATCGACCCGTCGTTCTTCGACGTCATGCGCCAGCAGTTCGGCGCCTCCGCCGACGACCTCGCGCAGCTCTACATCGTCGGGCACGAGTGGGGCCACCACATCCAGAACATCACCGGCACGATGGAGAAGTACCCGAACAACGGCACCGGACCGGAGAGCAACGGTGTGCGCACGGAGCTTCAGGCCGACTGCTACGCCGGAGCGTGGCTCGGCGACGTCACCACGCTCACCGACGACAACGGCACTCCGTACCTCGAGCCGCCGACGCAGAAGCAGCTCGACGACGCCCTCAACGCGGCATTCGTCGTCGGCGACGACTACATCCAACAGCAGTCGGGCTTCGTCAACCCCGAAAGCTTCACGCACGGCACGAGCGAGCAGCGTCAGCGCTGGTTCACCAGCGGCTACAACGAGGGCCTCGGCAGCTGCGACGCGTTCGCCGTTCCCGGCAGCCAGCTCTGACCGTTTCCCGAAGCAGACCCTGACCGCGCTGCAGTCGACTCTGGCCGCGCGGCGAGCCCGCCCTGACCGTGCGGCACGCAGAGACGAGACACCTCTTCCGCGGTTATCCATACCGTGATATGAATTACGGGACAGCACCCGCATGCATCAAGGACGATCCATGTCTCACCTCTTTCCGCACCTCTTCGAGCCGATCACCCTGGGTCCTCGGACCATCCGAAACCGCATCGTCTCATCCGGTCATGACACGGTCCTCGCCGACCATGGGCAGATCGGCCCCGACCTCGTCGCCTACCACGAGGCCCGGGCACAGGGAGGCTGCGGACTCATCGTCCTCCAGGTCTCCGGCGTCCACGAGACCGCCCGCTACACCAACCACGTCCTCATGGCCACCGATGACTCCGCGATCCCCGGCTACCGCGCCGTCGCCGAGGCCGTCCACCGCCACGGCGCGACGATCTTCGCCCAGCTCTTCCACCCCGGCCGCGAGGTCATGGACGGCGACCAGGGCATGGCACCCCGTGCCGTCGCTCCGAGCGACGTCCCGCAGGAGCGGTTCAGAGTCGTCCCCGAAGCCCTGAGCACCGCCACGGTCAAGGACATCATCGCCGGGTACGCGGACTCCGCGGCGCGGATCGCCTCGAGCGGCATCGACGGCGTCGAGATCGTCGCCAGCCACGGCTACCTGCCCATCCAGTTCTTCAATCCCCGAATCAACACCCGCAACGACGACTACGGCGGAACCCCGGAGAACCGACGCCGCTTCCTCACCGAGGTCGTCGAGGGCGTCCGCGCCGCAGTCGGCGACGATGTCGTCGTCGGCCTGCGGATCTCCGGGGAGGAGAAGACCGAGGACGGCCTCGTCGCCGACGAGATCCTCGACCTCATCGGCCACCTCGATGCCCTCGACTGTCTCGACTACTACTCCGTGACCGCCGGGGACTCCTCGACCCTCCAGGGCGCCGTCCACATCGTCCCCTCGATGCAGATCGACCCGGGATACGCGACGACCCTGTCCGCACAGGTGAAGAAGGTCACCGACAGGCCGGTCATGGTCGCCGGCCGGATCAACCAGCCGCACGAGGCCGAAGCGGCGATCGCCGAAGGCCGCACCGATATGGCGATCATGACCCGGGCGATGATCTGCGACCCGGACATCGCAGAGAAGTCCGCGCGCGACGCCGTCGACGAGATCCGCGCGTGCATCGGCTGCAACCAGGCCTGCATCGGCCACTTCCAGATGGGCGTGCCCATCTCGTGCATCCAGCACCCTGAGACCGGCCGCGAGCTCACCTTCCTGCCCCGCCCGCGCGTGCGCCGGGCCGAGCGCGTCCTCGTCATCGGCGGGGGACCGGGCGGTCTCAAGGCAGCCGCCGTCGCCGCCGAAGCAGGACACGACGTCGTCGTCTGTGAAGCGAAGCCCCACCTTGGCGGGGCCGTCCTGCTCGCCCAGACCCTGCCGTACCGGGCGGAGTTCGGTGGGGCCGCGACGAACCTGACCGCCGAGGCGGCCCGCGCCGGAGCCGAGCTGCGCACGTCGACGCCGGTGACCCAGGACGTCCTCGACGATCTCGCCCCCGATCATGTCATCGTCGCCACCGGCGCCGTCGAGCGGATGCCCGCTCTCGAGATCGCCGACGACGCCCTCGTCCTCGGGGCCCGCACCTACCTCACCGAGGAGCCGACCCTGCCGACCGGGCGGATCCTCGTCGCCGACTGGAAGGGCGACTGGATCGGGTTGGGAATCGCGCTGCGCCTCGCCGAGGCGGGCCGGCCCGTCACGCTCGCCACCGCCGCGAACTTCGCGGGAGCAGCGATCCAGCAGTACACGCGCACCTTGCTCGTCTCGCAGGCGATGCGGGCCGGGGTCGAGTTCCTGGCCGACGCGCGCCTGGTCGGCATCGACGAGGACACGGGCTACCTCCAGTCGACGCTGTGCGAGATCGTCCACGAGGTCGCGGGGGTGACGGCGACCATCGTCTCCGCCGCACCCCGTTCGTCCACCCCGGACCTCGACTTCAGGGGAGCGGACGTCACGGTCATCGGCGATGCCCTGGCCCCGCGCACCGTCGAAGAGGCCGTCTACGAAGGGCTCGTCGCCGCGACAAACCTCTCCCGCACCGAGGCGGTCGGAGCGTGAGCCCGCGACCTCAGCTCGACCCCGCCGAGGTTGCCGCGAGACGCTCGGCGATCCTCGAGGCGACGATCGACGAGATCGTCCGGCGCGGACCCGAGAACGTGCGGATGAAGGACGTCGCCGCCGGTGCCGGGGTGTCCGTCGGCACCGTCCAGTACTACTTCGCCTCCCGCGACGACCTCCTCGTCGAGGCGTTCTCCGCCCACAGCCGAGCCGTCATCGCGGCGATCGCGGACCTCTCCGGCGGATCGGGGACCGCATGGCAGCGGCTCCGGTCGACCTTCGCCGCCGTCCCGACCGTCGGGTCCCACGAGCAGCGGGCGATCGTCTGGGTCGAACTCGTCGCCGCATCCCGCCGCAGTCCCGTTCTCAAGGATTCCGTCGCCGAGGTGTTCGCCGGGTGGCGGACCCACCTCCGTGATCTCATCGCAGGGGGAATCGCCGAGGGCTCCTTCACCCCGCGCATCGGCATCGACCTCATCGTCGACACCCTCATCGCGCAGATCGACGGCTTCGATCTCGCCGTCGCGGCGGGACGGACCGACCTGCGACCCGACCGGATGAGCACGTCGCTCGAAGCGACGGCCGCGTCGCTCCTCGGCGTCGACGCCGCAGCGGCGGCTCACCGGTGACGCGGCTCACCCTGGCATCAGCGCTGCACTGACGCGGCTCGCCCCGGGCCTCAGTCCGGCACTGGCCGAGCCCCGCTGTCAGAGCCTGGCGATGGTCTGGACGTCGTCGCGGAACTCCCGGGCCGTCTCCTCGGACACGGTCGCCCGGGTCGCCCGCAGCGCATCGAGGTAGTTCTCCGTTCTCAGCACGTCCGTGCGGGCGTCGATGGGAACCCGGTCCTTGCCGAGCGAGGCGGCCAAGGCCTCCTGCGAGGCCCGTCTGGCCGCGTACTCGATGTCGGCCGGGGTGAGCCCGCTGCTGGCATCGACGAGTGCGTCGACGTCGATGTCGCCGATGACGTGGTCGGGGATGTAGCGGGACCAGATGGCGTGCCGGGCGGTCTCGTCGGGCAGGCCGATGGGGATGACGTAGTCGAAGCGGCCATGCCGGAGGAATGCGGCGTCGAGGGCCCGGACGAAGTTCGTCGCACAGATGAGCAGCCGGCCCTCCCGGTCCCGGAACTCCGCGACCTGTTTGAGGAGCTCGTTCGTCACCCCCTGGGTCGGCGACGGCGGTTCGCCGCCGCGCTTCGAGGCGATCTCCTCGACCTCGTCGATGAAGACGACCGCATGCTCGAGCTCGCCGATCTGCTCGAACGAGGTCCGCAGACCCGCGGCCACACCCCCGGGCTCCCCGGACAGGCGGGAGGGGAAGAGCTCGACGAACGGCCAGTCGAGACGGGAGGCCACCGCCTTCGCAAACGTCGTCTTCCCGGTGCCGGGAGGACCGAAGAGCATGACCGCCCGTGGTGGGACGACACCGAAGTGATCGGCGAGGTCGGGTTCGGACAGGGGCACGACGAGACGATCCTCGAGCATGTCCTTCTCCTCCTGCATTCCGCTCACCGCATCCCACAGATGGCGGGGGAGGATGCGGCCGCCGACGCTGCGGAGCAGATCGAGCTCGCGCCGCTGCACCGGCATCTGCCGTTCGAGATAGCGCAGCTGCGAGCGGACCTGGAAGCCGTTGGACTCGAGCCCCGCGAACGCCGGGGACTCCTCAGGCACGAGGATCGAGAGCTTCCCCAGCCCCAGCGGCATGAAATGGCGTTCGAGGGCGTCAAGCAGCCCCGCCTCGGCGTGCTCACCCTGTCCGGACTCATCGGCCACCTCGGCGAGGACATGGAAGAAGACGATCCACCCCTGGGCGTGCGCGGCCCGGCCGACGGCGGCACCGACGATCTCCTCACCGCGGACGGCGACGACGGCATGGTCGTTCTGGCACGAGGCGATGACCTCGGGCAGGGAATAGACGGGGGCGGCGGGGGAGGTCTGCGCCGCCTCCCAGAGGCGGACGATCCCGTCGAGGTCGTCGTCGTGGAAATCGCGGATGCGTGTGCGGCTCATCGAACTCTCCTTCGGTGCAGTCGTCACGGGGCGTGAGCACAGCCTATGTGATCTGTGTCTCAGCCGCCCACCTCGGCGCGCCTGGACCGGTTCCCCGCAGGTGAGGGCGGCGGCGGTATCCTGGTTCCATGGCGATTCTCGGGGACAGTGCGGCGACCGCCGCGATCGAAGCGTTCGGCACCGTCGGCACGGCAATGGTGACTCCGTTCAACGACGACGGGACCATCGACTGGGCGGGCGTGGAGAAGGTCGCCGACCACCTCGTGAACCTCGGCAACGACATGCTCGTCGTCTCCGGCACCACGGGGGAGTCCCCGACGACGACCGACGACGAGAAGATCGAACTCCTCCGCGTCGTCCGCGGTGCCGTGGGCACCCGCGCGAAGCTCATCGCCGGCACCGGGAACAATGTCACCGCGCACACGGTTGACCTCAGTGAGCGCTCGGCAGCCGCCGGCGCGGACGGCCTCCTCGTCGTCACCCCTTACTACTCGAAGCCGACGCAGCCGGCGATCGCCGCGCACATGCGGGCGGCGGCGGACTCCACGGACCTGCCCGTCATGCTCTACGACATCCCCGGTCGCTCCGGGGTGCCGATCACGACGGAGACGCTCCTCGGACTCGCCGACCATCCGAACATCCTCGCGGTCAAGGACGCCAAGGGCGACCTCTTCGCCACGCAGACGGTGATGACCGAATCGTCCCTCGTCTACTACTCGGGGGAGGACGCCCTCAACCTTCCGCTACTGGCCATCGGCGCCCTCGGACTCGTCTCCGTCGCCGGACACGTGTGCTCCGACCGCTTCGCGGCGATGGTCCAGGCCGTCTACGACAACGACCTCGACACAGCGAGGCGGCTGAGCTACGAGACCGCCGGCGTCGTCGACGCCCTCATGAACCACATGCCGGGAGTGATCTCGGCGAAGGCCGCATTGCAGGCCCAGGGAATACTGACCAACCGCGGTACCCGGATGCCGCTGCTCCCAGCAGATGAGGAGCAGACGGCGTTCGTCACCGCCCAACTGACCAGGAGTGGTTACCTCAGTGAATAACGCATTGACCCAAGAGCTCGGTCCACCGCCGAAGATGGACCCGGAAGCGGTCCGCATCGTCGCCCTCGGCGGCCTCGGCGAGGTCGGGCGCAACATGACCGTGTTCGAATACCACGGCAAGATCCTCATCGTCGACGCCGGCGTCCTCTTCCCCGAGGAGGAGCAGCCCGGCGTCGACCTCATCCTCCCCGACTTCTCCTACCTCGACGACCGCCTCGACGACATCGTCGGCCTCGTCCTCACCCACGGCCACGAGGACCACATCGGAGCCGTGCCCTACCTCCTCAAGCGCAAGCCCGACATCCCGATCCTCGGCTCGAAGCTGACGATCGCGCTCATCGAGGCGAAGCTCAAGGAGCACCGGATCAAGCCGATCACCCGCGTCGTCGCGGCCGGTGACACCGACCAGCTCGGGCCCTTCGACCTCGAGTTCGTCGCCGTCAACCACTCGATCCCCGACGCGCTCGCCGTCTTCATCCGCACCGGTGCCGGCAACATCCTCCACACCGGTGACTTCAAGATGGACCAGCTCCCGCTCGACGGCCGGATCACGGACCTGCGCGCCTTCGCCCGCCTCGGCGAGGAGGGCGTCGACCTGTTCATGACGGACTCGACGAACGCCGAGGTCCCCGGCTTCACCGCGCTCGAGAAGGACATCGGCCCGGTGCTCGAGAACCTCTTCGGCCACGCCGAGCGCCGCATCATCGTCGCCTCGTTCTCCTCGCACGTCCACCGCGTGCAGCAGGTGCTCAACGCCGCGAGCGCGCACGGACGCAAGGTCGCCCTCGTCGGCCGGTCGATGGTGCGCAACATGAAGATCGCCGCCGACCTCGGCTACCTCGACGTGCCCAAGGGCGTGCTCATCGACATCAAGGACGTCGACGACCTGCCCGACGACCAGGTCGTGCTCATGTGCACCGGGTCCCAGGGCGAGCCGATGGCAGCGCTCTCCCGCATGGCCAACCGCAACCACCGCATCGAGGTCGGCGACGGCGACACCGTCATCCTCGCCTCCTCGCTCATCCCCGGCAACGAGAACTCGGTGTTCAAGGTCATCAACGGCCTCATGAAGCTCGGCGCGAAGGTGATCTCGAAGGCCGATGCGAAGGTCCACGTCTCCGGTCACGCGTCCGGCGGCGAGCTCCTCTACTGCTACAACATCGTCAAGCCCCGCGGCGTCATGCCCGTCCACGGCGAGTGGCGACACCTGCTCGCCAACGCCCGCCACGCCGAGGCGACCGGGGTCGATCCCGACAACATCGTCCTCGCCGACGACGGTTGGGTCGTCGACCTCAAGGACGGCCACGCCGAGGTGGTCGGTGCCGTCGACTGCAACTACGTCTTCGTCGACGGTTCGTCCGTCGGTGAGATCACCGAGGCGGATCTCAAGGACCGTCTCGTGCTCGCCGGTGAGGGCTTCGTGACGATCTTCCTCGCCGTGAACTCGCAGACGAAGACGCTCATCGCCGGCCCTGAGATCCATGCCCGCGGCGTCGCCGAGAACGACTCCGTCTTCGACTCGATCATCCCCAAGGTGACCAAGGCCGTCGAGGAGGCCCTCGAGTCGGGGACGACGGACCAGTACCAGCTCCAGCAGGTCGTACGCCGCACGGTCGGGCGCTGGGTGTCCTCGAAGCTGCGGCGCAAGCCGATGATCGTCCCCATGGTCGTCATCGTCTGAGGATCTGCGCGGTCGCCCGCGGCCGGTCGCTTGTCGGCGGCCGCTGGGTGCTGCTTGAGCGCGGTGAGCCGACACGCGCGTGGTGATTTCACCGCGCCTGTGTCGGTTCACCGCGCTTTTGCCGTGTGTGCGGTGGCATGGCGGGCGGATTGCCCGGAGTCGAGGACGCCCAGTGTCGATTCTGGACGCTCGAATCGACACTGCGGGTCCTCAAGTCGCGGGGGAGGGCGGCCGACGCCCGCCGGCGTCAGGCTGAGCGCCCGCTCGCGCCCAGTGCCCACCACGTCAGGCGTTCGCGACGAGCGGCTTTCCTGCCGACTTCCGCGCGAGGACGACGAGGACGATGAGGCCGACGACGACCGCGCTGAGCACCACCGTGCCCGAATTCGCGCCCAGGCCGTTGATGCCGATGAACGCGAGCGCACCGGCAGTGAGCGCGTAGACGAGCATGGGGATCGACGTGCGCCGGATGAGCTCGCCCTCGCGCCCGATGAGACCGACCGTCGCCGAGGCGGCCACGACGTTGTGGACGGCGACCATGTTTCCCGCCGCCCCGCCGACGGCCTGTGCGGCCACCACCGTCTCCGGCGAGGCCGCGCCGATCGCGACGCCGGTGGAGAACTGGAACTGGGAGAACATGATGTTCGAGACCGTGTTCGATCCCGCCACGAATGCGCCGAGCGCCCCGATGAAGGGGGCGAGCAGGGGCCAGGCGTCGCCGACGGTGGAGGCGGCCGCCTCGGCGAGGGTGACCGGCATCGAATCGAGGCCCGCGTTGTTGTAGTCCGACCCGGAGTTGATGAACACGCGCACGAGCGGCAGGGAGCACAGGAGTGCGACGGCGGCTCCGGCGATCTGGCCCCCGGCGATCCGCCACGACGACCCGATCTGCTCCTTCGTCATCCGGTGGATGAGGTAGGTCAGTCCGCACGCGAGGACGAAGATCGCGCCGGGCGACCAGAGCAGATCCATGTTCTGGTTGATCGGGGTTCCGAAGATCCCCTCGATCTTGATCACGGCCGGACCGTTGAGGAACTCCTTGATCGGGGGCACGTTGCGGGTGATGAGGAGGAGGGCGACGACGATGAGGTAGGGCGCCCAGGCTCGGGCCAGTGACATCTTCTTCTGCAGGTGCGCGGCCTCGTCGGCGGGGTCGACGGTGCCCATCCAGAAGGCCGGCCACATCGATCGGGGCGCGAAGTCCCAGACCGTCTTCGGCATGAGGAATCCCATGCGGGAGGTCGTGACGACGATGGCCAACCCGATGAGCCCGCCGAGCAGGGAGGGGAACTCAGGACCGAGGAACATCGCGACGAGGATGTAGGGCACGATCATCGCGAACGCGGAGTAGATCGCGAATGGGGCGACGGCGAGTCCATCGGCGAACCGGCGCCGCTCCCCGAAGAACCCGGTCATCAGGCACGCGAGCAGCAGCGGGATGAGGATGCCGCACACCGCGTGGATGAGGGCGACCTGGACGGCGGTGTGGGCGACGAACTGCGACTGGTCGAGGCCGAGCTGGGCGGCGCGGGCGGCGACGTCGGGCGACATGGACCCTTCCTCCTGGGACAGGCCGGTGCCGATGCCGACGATCATCGGGGTGCCCACGGCACCGAAGCTCACCGGCGTCGACTGGATGATGAGCCCGGCGAGGACCGCGGCGATCGCGGGGAACCCGAGGGCGAGCAGGAGCGGGGCGACGACGGCGGCCGGGGTGCCGAAGCCGGCGGCGCCCTCGATGAAGGACCCGAAGAGCCACGCGACGATGATGACCTGGACCCGCCGGTCGGGGGAGATGGAGACGAAGCCTGCGCGGATCGTCTCGATGGCGCCGGACCGGGTGATCGTCGCGAGCAGGAGGAGCGCGCCGAAGACGATCCACAGCAGCCCGATCGCCACGAGCAGGCCCTGGACGACGGAGGCGGCGATCGTCACCCATTCGATCTGCCATGCGAAGTTCGCGACGAGGGCTGCGGCGATGAGTCCGACGGGCATCGCGTACTTCGCCGGCCAGCGGAAGCCGATGAGGAGGACGCCCGCGAGCAGGATCGGAGTGAGGGCGAGAAGGGCGGCTACGGCAAGGTTGTCCATCGTCGTTCCGATCCGTGGCGACGCTGCCACTGGTAGGGGAGCCGCGGTGGGCACGGCCTCTGGTGTCATCTTTGCCCGGACCGATGTCCCTGGTCAAGGGTGCAGTCCGCTCGCCGAGGCGGGGTGAGGTCGATCGGTCGGGTGGCGTCATCGGTCCGCCGAGGTGGCCCGCCGCCCCCGGCGAGGCGGCCCCCACCCCCGCCGAGGCGGCCCAGCTGTGCCCGCCCGACCGTCAACCTGGCCGCCAGCCCATCCTCCCAACCGGCCTGGTCCGGACGCCAAGGTCGCCTGTGGGTCTTGAGTCGGCTCGCCAGGGCCGATAATGTCGTCAGTGTCGGGCGTCACACGACCTCCGGCAGGAGAGCTCCACCCGGAGAACTCCGGCTGGGGACCTCCACCAGGGGCGTGGGCCGCTCGCTCGCACACAGCGCACCGCTGGCAGTCGGCTGCCCGCGGCTGACGAAGGAGTCGGAGCTCATGACGTTCATCCCCAGAGAGTCAGACGAGACGATTCCCGGCCTGCCCGAGGTCGTCGACGCCGACACGTGGCGCAACGAACGCGCCCAGCTCCTCGACCGGGAGAAGGCCCACACCGCCGAGGCGGACGCCATCGCCGCCGCCCGTCGCACCCTGCCGATGGTCGAGATCGACGGTGACGCCGAGGTCCATGGCGAGGACGGCGCGGTCGCCTTCCGCGAGCTCTTCGACGGCCGCGACGAACTCATCGTCTACAAGCACATGTGGTACGACGGCGCACCCCATCAGGGTCAGTGCGAAGGCTGCACCGCCGTGGCCTGGAGCCTCCAGGACTCCGTCTACCTCAACGCCCGCGGCGTCTCCTTCGCCGTCCTCACCTCCGGGGCGTGGTCCGAGGTCCGCCCGTACGTCCACTTCATGGGATACGAGCAGCCGTGGTTCTCCGTCCGCGGTCTCGACGAACCGCTCGGTGGGGACATGGGGTCCCTGCTCAGCTTCGTTCGCCGAGGCGACCGGGTGTTCCTCACGTATTCGACGACCGGACGGGGTGTCGAACCGGTGACCGGGTTCCTCGGTCTCCTCGACATGACTCCCTTGGGTCGGCGCGAGGGGTGGGAGGACGTGCCCGAGGACTGGCCTGAGGTCCCCGACGCGGGATCGCCCGTCGGCGGACGCGGGTCGCCGGTCGGATGGTACTGGCGCACCGACGACGCGGGACGGGCCACATGGGGCCCGACATCGCGCCCGGTTCCCCAGTGGACGCGGCACGGCGCGGCGCCGGTGACCTCGCTCGGACGCGACGGCCACGGTCACTGAGAACCGCGCCGCGTCGCCCGACGCTGAGACCGGGCGCCCCCGGTCCCCTTCGCGGGGCGCAGGCACGCGGCCCCTGGTGCTGGGCACCCGTCCGGGGTCCCCGACCCCGACGCCACGAACGGGCCATTCTCGGGGTGGTCCCGCCTCGGCGAGGGGGTGTGCGGACACGGCTCCGGCAGAGGTTTGACGAGACGTGGATCACGTCATAGTCTTTTCGGTGTGTGAACAATAAATTTCACGATGTGAAAGTTTCGCCGGTCAAACCCCGTTGCCAGCGATACTCGACGCACCGCAGAGGTGCTGTAGAAGGAGAACCACCGATGACTGCTCATATCGAGAACCTCGACGTTCCCGCAGGGATGGAGATCAGGGGCGAGCTGCCCGACGGGGCGGAGAAGGTGCTCACCCCGCAGGCGCTCGAGCTCATCGCCGAGCTGCACCGGAAATTCAACGGGGACCGCCTCGAGCGTCTCGAGGCCCGCCGGGTGCGCCAGCAGGAGATCGCGAACGGCGCCGACCTCGACTTCCTTCCCGAGACCAAGGAGATCCGCGAGGACGAGACCTGGCAGGTCGCCCCGCCTGCGCCCGGCCTCGAGGACCGTCGCGTCGAGGTCACCGGCCCGACGTACAAGAAGATGACGATCAATGCGCTCAACTCGGGTGCGAAGGTGTGGCTGGCCGACCAGGAGGACGCGAACACCCCGCAGTGGGACTCGGTCATCGGCGGTCAGATCAACCTCCTCGACGCCCTCACCCGCGAGATCGACTTCACCTCGCCCGAGGGCAAGGAGTACACGCTCGCCCCCGACGAGGAGCTGCCGACGATCGTCGTCCGCCCCCGCGGGTGGCACATGCCGGAGAAGCACATCCTCGTCGACGGTGAGGAGACCTCGGGGTCGCTCGTCGACTTCGCGCTCTACTTCGCCACCGCCGGGCAGCTCCAGATCGAGAAGGGCAAGGGCCCGTACTTCTACCTTGCGAAGATGGAGTCCCACCTCGAGGCGCGCCTGTGGAACCAGGTCTTCGAGCACGCTGAGGACTCCTTCGGCCTCGCCCGCGGCACGATCCGCGCGACCGTGCTCATCGAGACCTATCCGGCGGCGTTCGAGATGGAGGAGATCCTCTACGAACTCCGCGAGCACTCCGCGGGCCTCAACGCCGGCCGCTGGGACTACATCTTCTCCGTCATCAAGAACTTCCGCTCCCGCGGCTCCGACTACCTCCTGCCCGACCGTTCGGACGTGACGATGACGGTGCCCTTTATGCGTGCCTACACCGAGCTGCTCGTGCGCACGTGCCACAAGCGCGGGGCGCATGCGATCGGCGGCATGAGCGCGTTCGTCCCGGCCAAGGACCCCGAGGCCAACGAAGCGGCGTTCGCCAAGGTCCGCGAGGACAAGTCCCGTGAGGCCGGCAACGGCTTCGACGGCTCGTGGGTCGCCCACCCGGGCATGGTCGCCCTGTGCAAGGAGGTCTTCACCGAGACCCTCGGCGACAAGCCCAACCAGATCGACAACAAGCGCGAGGATGTCTCCGTCACCGCCGCCGAGCTCCTCGACGTCAAATCCACCCCGGGTGCCATCACCGAGGCGGGGCTGCGGACGAACATCAGCGTCGGCATCCAGTACCTGCGGGCGTGGCTCGAGGGCAACGGTGCGGTCGCGATCCACGGGCTCATGGAGGATGCGGCGACCGCCGAGATCTCCCGCTCCCAGGTGTGGCAGTGGCTCGACGCAGGCGTCGAACTCGACACCGGTGAGAAGGTCACTCGGGAGCTCGTCGAGAAGCTCGTCGCCGAGGAGGTCGCGAAGCTTCCCGGTGACGAATCCGACTGGAAGGACGCCACCGACCTCTTCCTCTCCGTGGCCGTCGCCCCCGACTACGTCGACTTCCTCACCCTGCCCGCGTACGCGAAGATGGCCTGAGGTCTGAGGCCTGAGGCCCTGAGGCCCTGAGGCCTGAGGCCCTGAGGCCTGAGGCCCTGAGGCCTGAGGCCCTGAGGCCTGCGGCGCGAGGCCCTGAGGCCTGAGGCGCGGGCGTCGTCCGGCGATCAGGCGGCACCGACGCGGTGATCCGACACTCCGCAACCACCGACGCGGTGAT
>ENA-OOKA01000258-OOKA01000258.1-human-skin-metagenome-genome-assembly--contig:-NODE-258-length-16403-cov-7.447272_pt1 | contig 16403 bp, 12 predicted proteins | sample MGYA00248825_ERZ500995 | MGnify/ENA primary metagenome ERZ500995 (study PRJEB25958, sample SAMN03398540) | human skin metagenome | study: EMG produced TPA metagenomics assembly of the Human Skin...
GAGGCGGCCGCCGCACTCGACCGGTTCGGCGCCCCGCACGTCGTCAAGGCCGACGGGCTCGCCGCCGGCAAGGGCGTCGTCGTCACCGAGGACCGCGCCGCGGCCCTCGCCCATGCCGAATCCTGCCTGAGCGTGTCCGACCGGGTCGTCGTCGAGGACCACCTGTCCGGTCCCGAGGTGTCCCTGTTCGTGCTGTGCGACGGCACCACCGCGGTCCCGCTCGAGCCCGCCCAGGACTTCAAGCGCATCCACGACGGCGACGCCGGTCCGAACACCGGGGGGATGGGCGCGTACTCGCCGCTCCCCTGGGCCCCGCCGGGCATGGTCGAGGAGATCGTCGACCGGGTCGCCCAGCCCGTCGTCGACGAGATGGCCCGCCGCGGCGCGCCCTTCGTCGGCCTGCTGTACTGCGGCCTCGCCCTCACCCCGCAGGGTCTCCAGGTCATCGAGTTCAACGTCCGGTTCGGCGACCCGGAGACCCAGTCCGTGCTCGCCCGCCTCGAATCCCCACTGGCCCAGACCCTCCTCGCGGCCGCCGAGGGCAGGCTAGCCGAGTTCGGTCCGCTCGCCTGGTCGCCGGACGCCGCGGTCACCGTGGTGATGGCCGCGGAGGGCTATCCCGAGGCGCCCCGCACCGGCGACCCGATCGCCGGGCTCGAGGAGGCCGCCGCCCTGCCGGGCGTCATGGTCCTCCACGCCGGCACCGCGACCTCGGTCGAGGGCGAGATCGTCACCGCCGGCGGGCGGGTGCTCTCCGTCGTCGCCACCGGAGCGGATCTCGCCGCCGCCCGCGAGCGGGCCTACGAGGCCGTCGGCCTCATCTCGTGGGAGGGCGAGCAGCACCGCTCCGACATCGCGCGCGCCGCCGCGGCCGGCGAGGTCGCCGTCCCCGGCACCGCCGCGGACCCCTCCTGACACCCCGGCGCCCGGATCCCCGGGCCGCCCCCGACCCGAAGGAACAGCCATGATCGACACCCCGCAGTACGACCTCCCCGGCTGGACCCACGTGTACTCCGGGAAGGTGCGCGACCTCTACGTGCCGTCCGAGGTCGGCACCCTCGAGGGCGCCGACCGCGTCCTCATGGTCGCCTCCGACCGGATCTCCGCCTACGACCACGTGCTCCGCTCGGAGATCCCCGACAAGGGCGTCGTCCTCACCGGTCTCACCCTGTGGTGGTTCGACCAGCTCTCCGACGTCATCGGCAACCACGTGACCTCGACCGAGGTGCCGGCGGCTGTGGCCGGCCGCGGCATGGTGTGCCGACCGCTCGACATGTTCCCCATCGAATGCGTGGCCCGCGGCTACCTCACCGGCTCCGGACTCGCCGACTACCGGCGCACCGGTGCGGTGTGCGGCGTGAAGCTGCCCGCCGGGCTCGGGGAGTCCGACAAGCTCGAGCCGGCGATCTTCACCCCGGCGACGAAAGCGCAGATCGGCGATCACGACGAGAACATCAGCTTCGAGCGGGCCGCTGAGATCGTCGGTGCCGACGACGCCGAGGAGCTCCGCGACGTCACGCTCAGGATCTACACGCGGGCCGAGGAGATCGCCCGCGAGCGCGGCATCATCCTCGCCGACACGAAGTTCGAGTTCGGGCGCGACCGGACCGGCACGATCCTCCTCGCCGACGAGGTCCTCACCCCGGACTCGTCCCGGTTCTGGGACGCCGCGGCGTACGCCCCCGGCCGCTCCCAGCCGAGCTTCGACAAGCAGTTCGTCCGCGACTGGCTGACCTCCGAGGCCTCCGGCTGGGACACGGACTCCGCGGAGGAGCCGCCGGAGCTGCCCGCCGAGATCATCGAGCGGACGCGCGCCCGCTACGTCGAGGCCTTCGAGCGCATCACCGGCGAGACCTTCCCGCTCTGAGCGGCGCCGCGACGGGAATCGGACCGATGGCGGAGCAGGACGGAGCGGCCGGGCCGCCGACGACGGTGATGTTCGTGTGCACGGGCAACACGTGCCGCTCCCCCTTCGCCGAGCGCCTCGCCGCCCACCTCGACCCGGGGACCCGCTACACGAGCACCGGCACCCACCTGCTCGCCGACCTCGGCATCGACCCGCCGATGGCCGCGTGCCTGACCCGGCTCGGCGCCCGGACCGACGACTTCTCGAGCACGCAGCTCGATGCGGCGGGGATCGGTGACGCCGATCTCATCGTGTGCCTCACCCGGTCCCACCGCGACCACGTCGTCGCGACGTGGCCCGAGGCCGCCGGGCGCACCGTGGTGCTCCGGCCCTACGCCGAGCTCGTCGAGACCGGCCGGGTGCGGGCGTGGGATCCGCCGTCCGCCGACGTCGCCGCACCCTCCCGGGGGCACCTCGACGACATCGCCGACCCCTATCGCCTCGGGCGCGACGAGGCCGAGCGCGCCGCCGCGGAGATCGAGGCCGCGCTCCGCACGGTGCTCGGGACGGGATGACCGCCCGGCGTTGGTAGACTCGACGGTGTCCGGCGCGCACGGCGCGCCCCGCCGCCGTCCGCGGCATCACGCGATCTGCAAGGAGCACCATGGGACGTGTCGTCGTCGAAGTCATGCCGAAGCCGGAGATCCTCGATCCCCAGGGCAAGGCGATCTCCTCGGGCCTCGATCGTCTGGGGCTCACCGGGTTCACCGATGTCCGGCAGGGCAAGCGGTTCGAGCTCACCGTCGACGGGGCCGTCACCGAGGACGTGCTCGCCCAGGTGAAGGAGGCCGCCGCGACGCTCCTGTCGAACCCGGTCATCGAGGACGTCGTCGCCGTCACCGAGGTCCCCGACGCCCCGACTCCGAGCCACCCCGGCACTCCCGTGGGCGCCGCCTCGGACTCCGTCGCCGAGGCGAACGACGACGCCGGGGCCGGTGCCCGGTGAGCGGCGACCGCACCCGCTACACCGCCGGCGGTCCGCTCATCGGAGCGGCCGAATCCACCACGACCCTGCCCGGCGCCGAGGGCGTCCGGGTCGGCATCGTCACCTTCCCCGGCACCCTCGACGACCGCGATGCCGCCCGCGCGGTGACGCTGTCGGGCGCCCGGGCCGTCAACCTCTGGCACGCGGATACCGCACTCACCGACGTCGATGCGGTGATCCTGCCCGGCGGCTTCTCGTACGGCGACTACCTCCGTTGCGGCGCGATCGCCCGCTTCGCACCGATCATGGACGCGGTCATCGACGCCGCCCGCGGCGGCATGCCGGTGCTCGGGATCTGCAACGGCTTCCAGGTGCTGTGCGAGGCGCACCTCCTGCCCGGTGCGCTCGTGCGCAACGACTCCCAGCAGTTCATCTGCCGCGACCAGGTGCTCCGCGTGGAGAACGCCGACACCGCGTGGACCGCGAGCTTCGCCGCGGACCAGGAGATCCTCATCCCGCTCAAGAACGGCGAGGGGGGCTTCATGGCCCCCGAACCGGTGCTCGACGAGCTCGAGGAGTCCGGCCGCGTGGTGTTCCGCTACGTGGGCGGCAATCCCAACGGCTCGCGCCGCGATATCGCCGGGATCACCAACGAGCGCGGCAACGTCGTCGGTCTCATGCCGCACCCGGAGCACGCGGTCGAACCCGGATTCGGCCCCGACACTGACAGCGGGCTGCGCTCCGGCGTCGACGGGCAGGGGTTCTTCACCTCGGTGATCCGCACCCTCGTCGACGCCTGAGACCGGCGGCGCAGCCGGCCCGAGGACGGCCGCTCCCCCGGGCGGCCCGGCGCGCGTCCAGTAGTCTGGGGCCATGAGCGATTCCCTGCAGAGCCTCGTCAACCGGGCCATCTTCTTCTCCACCGAGATGCAGACGCGATTCGGGATGCGGATCGCCGGCGCGGAGTGGGAGGTCGACTTCTCGGCCGATCCGCGCCTCGAGTTCGCCGGGGAGCAGCCGCTGTCCACGACCGCGCATCTCATCGGCACGGTGGCCGACTCGCCGCGCACGTGGCACTGGGGCTGGGACAACATCAACGGCTTCCCCGACCCCGTCGTCGCTCGTTCCCACGAGGTGCGCCGCTACGGCGCCGCCCGGGAGATCGGTGAGCTCACCCTCGACGAGTTCGACGCCGACGAGGAGATGCCGCTCCGGCTCACCCTCGCGGCCAAGGAGATCACCGGCGTCTGGGCCCACTACCCGGCCGCCGCGGGGGGCGGAACCGTCGTGTGGATGCTCGTCGAATCCCCGGAGCTCGAGCTGCCGGAGCCGCAGATCAAGAGCATCGTGCGCTCGATGGCGCAGGGGCTCACCGAGACCACGGTGAGCGACCACGTCGAGGCTCTCCAGGCCTATGCCTCGCACCGCGGGTTCCCGCTCCTCATGCGTCCCGACGGAACCCTGCGGGCGCTCGCCGCCGACGGCTGGGCCGATGTCACGGTCGACGAGCAGCGCCGGATCACCAACTGCCAGATGCACTCCCCGCTCGAGGGCGAGGCCGCCGAGGAGTTCGCCGCGCACCGCTCCACCGATGCGGTACCCGCGGAGCCGACCCCGGCGCCCGCCCCGGAACCGACACCCGCACCACCGGTCACCGAGCCATCTCCCGAGCCGGCACCCGAGTCGCCTGCGGCGGAGACCGCACCCGCCCCGGAGCCGGAGTCCGCTCCCGAGGCGCCGGCCCCCGAGCCGCGTCCGGACCCGCGACCGGCGCCGATCGAACCCGAGCCGGTGGAGCCCGCACCCGTCGAACCGGGTCCCGTGGAGCCCGAACCCGCCCCCGCCCCGGCCGAACCGGTGCCCGCACCGGCCGCCGAGGACCGGGAGCGGCCGGAGGACACCCCGCAGTCCGACGAGGAGCCGCAGAAGAAGGGCTTCTTCCGCAAGCTGTTCGGACGGTGAGCCGAGCACTTGGATCACCCGGCGGGGCCTCCTAGACTGATGACCGTGCGCGTCCACCGGTCCCCACCCGGACGCCGCCGATCCCCAGGTCCCAGGTCCGAAGGCAGCACGATGCTCAGATCCACGCGACTCCCCGCTCGGCGCACGAGCATGCCCGCACACCGCCCTCGCCCTGCCCGCGCAGTGCTCGCCGCCGGCGCGACCCTCGGCCTCCTCGTCCTCGCCGCCTGCGGCCCCGAGGACGCCGAGGTGGCACCCCGGCAGGCCGCGAGCGCACCGACGGCCGCACCGTCCGCCGCCGGGTCCTCCGCCCCGGCGACCACCGACGCCCCCGAGCCCGGCTCCGACGGCGCCCTCGACGAGGAGCTCCGCAAGACGAACGACACCCCGGAGGCCCGCGCGGTCAAGCGCTTCTACGCCGGCCTCGCCCGCGCGGTCAACGACGGCGACTGGGACGACGCCGACCTCCGGGCCACGTCGACCGACGCCCGCTTCGAGCGCAACGAGGCGACCATGGAGTCCTACGCCGGGCAGCGCTTCCCCGGGCCCATCCCCTTCACCGCCACCCACGTCACGAGCACCGGGGGCTCGGCCGTCGTCGTCGGGTGCTCCGTCGACGCGGGCTGGGCGGAGAACGAGGCCGGGGAGCCGGTGGGCGGCTGGACGCCGTCGGGCGCCAAGATCGAGCTCGTCCGCGACGGCTCCGACTGGCGCGTCGACGCGCTCCACGACTTCGACTACGACTGCAGCGAGATCCCCCTCGAGACGGAGGAATGGTGACCACGATCCCCGCCCCATCCCGCGACATCCCCACCCGCGGCCGCCCGGGCCGCCGGAGCGCCGTCGCCCGCGCCGTCGGCGTGCTCGTCCTCGCCCTCCTCGCCTTCGCACCCGCCGTCCCGGTGAGTGCGGCTCCCGGGTCCGAGGTCGGCATGCCGCCCGGGGACACCTCCCACACCTCCGGGTTCGAGGGCTCCGAGGGCCAGTCGTGCTTCATGTACGCCAACGAGTACGGCTTCGGCGCCTACTGCCCGTCGGCCGGGGGCGGGATCGGCGAGCGGATCACCATCGGCGAGTTCCTCGGCGTCGAGGAGGAGCGGTTCTGGCAGCTCGTCCCGCCCTTCCCGGAGTGCTGGCACAAGGACCTGCCGCCGAACGCACAGAGCGGCGACCTCGCCCCCGGTGAGAAGCGCTACGTCACCAACTGCATCGAGAACTACGACGAGCTCCACCTCCAGGAGGACACCCCGCGCGAGCTCGAGTTCTCGACGAGCTACGCGATCCTGCCCCCGCACGAGGTCATCACGCTCACCCCCGAGCAGGACGAACTCATCGAGGCCGCCTGGGAGTCCTCGACCTTCCCGCCGACCTTCGTCGAGGTGCGCCCCGAGGACGCCGCGCGGGTCAACAGCGACACCCGGTTCTTCATGAAGGTCCAGGACGCCTCGGAGATCCGACCCGGCGAGGTCCAGTACATGGACACGATCGCGGTCGCCGGCATCGAGATGCGCGCCTACCTCCACCGGCTCGAGGTCCACCCCGAGGGCGAGGGGGACGGCAAGCCGATGGTGTTCTGCGAGGGTGCCGACATCATGGCCGCCGGATCCGCCACCCGGCAGTCCTCGCCCAATTCATGCTGGCACCGCTACACCCGCTCCTCGGCCTCCCAGCCCGACGACGTCTACCGGGCGCAGGGCTACGCGTACTGGCAGGTCCAGTATCGCGAGGGCCCCGGCGACGACTGGACGAACTTCCCGGAGGGCACCCCGACGCAGAGCGAGGCGCTCGTCCGGCGCGGCGGCCTCACCCGCGTCCCCGTCCGCGACGTGCAGACCCTCGCGGTGCCCTGATCCCCGGGCACCGTCGAATCCCCTCCCCTCGAAAGCAGGCGCTATGACCTACACCCCGACCACCCGCCTCCCGAACCGCAGCTCCGAGCCCAGCGGCTCGCGCCGGCAGGACGTGCTCAAGGGCATCGCCGCGATCGTCGGCGCCGTCCTCCTCGTCGTCGTCGTGCCGGTGCTCCTCGTCGCTCTCGTCGGCAATCCCTTCGCGGGATTCCTCGGCACCCCCGGGACGGTGCTCACCGCGGGGCTCGACACCGGGATGATCATCGACGTCTTCGTCATCGTCCTCTGGATCGCGTGGGCCTGGTTCACCCTCAGCCTCGTCATCGAGTTCGTCCGGTTCTTCCGGAACCGCCGTCTCTCCGGCCACGGACTGGCCCCGGGCGGGGGCGGGATCCTCACCCGCCGGATGGTCGCCTCGATCATGCTGCTCCTCGGAGCCGCCTCGATCACCCCGAGCTTCCAGGGCCTCGCCTCGGATTCCGCGGTCGACCGAGCCGCCGCGGCGGAGTACGAGCGCTCGAGCCACGAGCTCGAGGTCGTGCAGTCCAACGTCGCCGCCTCCGAGGCCCGCATCGAGGCTGCGGCGGCCGCACCGGACGGGGCCGCCGCCGCGGACGGCTCGATCATCACCTACGTCGTCCAGCCGCAGCAGGGGCGCCACTACGACACCCTGTGGGACATCTCCGAGCGGTACCTCGGCGACGGCATGCGCTACAAGGAGATCTACCAGCTCAACAAGGACAAGGAGCAGCCCGACGGCACCCGGCTGCGGGACGCGGATCTCATCTATCCGGGCTGGACCCTGCACATGCCCGCCGATGCGCGCGGCGAGGGACTCCATGTCTTCACCCCCTCGTCCGCCGCCACGGTGTTCACCGCGGACGGGACCCGCTCCGCGGCCGGGGCATCCGCCGCGCAGAGCACTGCCGGGGCCGCCGGCGCGCAGGACGGCGCGGCCGTCCACGCCGAGGAGGCCGCCGCCCACAGCGCCGCCGCCCGGTCGATCGACACCGGGCTGCCCGAGGCGCTCGCCGATGCGTCGTCCTCGCTTGCCGGGGTGCGCCACGCGCTCGGCGGCGGACTGCTCGCCGCCGGCCTGCTGCTCGCCCTCACCGCCCGCCGCGGCCCCTTCGCCGAGGTGTCCGACGAGCGCATGCTCCGGCTCGCGGAGAACACCGAGCTCGCCTTCGACCTCGATCGGGCGCTGCGCTCCCTCGCCCTCGGCTGCCGGGAGACCGGGACCGCGCTCCCGGAGGCGACCGTCGTCATGGCCGGGCCGGACAACGTCGTGCTCCATCACGCCTCGGGCGCGAACCCCACCCCGCCGTGGCCCTGGCGCCGGGTCGAGGAGGGGACCGCCTGGATCGTCGACCTCGCCGACGTGCCGGCCGAGCAGGCCGCCGTCCCGGCCCCCTACCCCGCCCTCGTCAACGTCGCCTCGGCGGCGGGCTACGAGATCCTCCTCGACCTCGAGTCCGCGCCCGGTCTGGTCTCCCTGGACGGGGACGAGCTCGCCGCCCGGGAATCCCTGATGTCGATGGCCGCGGAGCTCGCGACGAACGTGTGGTCCGACGGGGTCGCGGTCGACATGGTGGGATTCGGCACCGACCTGTCCGCCCTCGCTCCCGACCGGATCCGCGCGGCGGATTCGCTCACCGCGATCCTCGACGAGATCGAGGCCGACCTCTCGCAGACCTCCGAGATCCACGAGAAGCTCGGCATCTCCGGCATCCTCGCCGGTCGCAGCGCCCGCACGCCGGAGCGCGCGCGGCCGCGCGTGGTGTTCTGCTCCGCCGCGCCGACCGCCGACGAGCTCGAGCGGATCAACGCCCTCCTCGGTCGGGGCCGCACCCCGCTCGCCGTCGTCGGTCTCGGTCGGACGGCCGGTTCGCGCTGGGTCGCCCGGGTCACCGGCGAGGAGCTCGCGATCGACGTCTTCAACCTCCACGGCACCGCCCGCCGCCTGTCCGCCGCCCAGGCCGACGAGCTCGCAGGGCTGTTCCGCCACGCCGACACGGCGCGCGCGGCGGCCGAGAGCGATCTCTCGTCGACGTCGTCGGCCGCATTCGCGCAGCGTGCCGCCGCCCGCGTCCTCGGCGACCCGGAGTCGCCGGACACGCCCGGCGGCGGCGCCCTCCCGGTTCCCGCCGTGTCCTCCTCCGCGCTCCGCAGCGCCCTCGTCGACAAGCCGGCGGCGGCGCTGCGGGTCCTCGGCCCGGTGGTCCTCGAGGCGCCCGGTCCCGTCGATCCGGCCACCCGGCCGCTGCTCACCGAGCTCGTCACCGCGGTCGCTCTCCATCCCGCGGGCCTCCACGACGCGGTCCTCCGCTCGCTCGTGTGGCCGCGCGGCGTCGGCGACTCCGTCGTCGAGTCCGCGATCGCCGATGCCCGGACCTGGCTCGGCCGGACCCCGTCCGGCGGGGAGCGTCTCCGCACGCTCGAGGACGGCCGCTGGACCCTCGACGAATCCGTGCTCGACGAATGGCGGCTCCTCCACCAGGTCGCGGGGACCGGGTACGGCACGGCCGGCGAGCTCGACCTCTACGGGCTCCTGTTCACCCGCGCCCGCGGCTCGCTGCTCGACACCGGGGCGACGGGCCGGTACGCGTGGATCGCCTTCCACTCCGCACGTCGCGACGCCCGCGTCATCGTCGTGCGGATGGCCGAGCGCGCCGTCGAGCTCTGCCTGCAGGAGTCCAACCGCACCGGAGCCGTGTGGTTCCTCGAGCGCGCGCTCGAGCTCGTGCCGACCGCCGAGCGCCTGTGGCGCCGCCTCCTCGAGCTCACCTCGGAGACCGATCCGGATGGCGCCGCCGCCGTCGCGGCGACGATGTACCGCACCCTGTCCGGCGCCGGGGTGTCCCGCCCCGAGGCGGAGACCGACGCCCTCGTCGGACAGCTCGCCCCGAGCATCGCGCGCGAGACCGCGTAGACCGGAGGACCCCACCACCATGCGCCTGGCGTTCAGCCTCATCGGGCCCGATCTCGACTCCCCGCTCGACGTCCTCCTCGACGTCGACGAGGAGGCGACGGTGGGGAGCCTGATCGCCGAGCTCGAATCCCTGCTCGACGCACCGCGCGCGGTCGCCGGCGGCTCCGTGCTCGCCGCGGTGAGCGCGCACGAGGCGGAGGCCGCGTCGGACGCCCCGTCGGCGACCGTCATCACGGGACCGTGGCGGACCGGGTCCGCATCCGTGCCGCCGCGCCCGGATGCGCCGCCGACCCTCCCCCCGGTGGGCGAAGGGCGCCGCTTCTCCGTCAACGGCATCGACCTCGACCCCGAGGACACCGTGACCGCCTCGCCGATCGTCGACGGGTGCCTGCTCTCCTACGACGCCCCGGAGTACTCCCTCGCGATGTCGGAGACCGGAACGATCCGGATCCAGGTCGTCGGCGGCCTCGGGGCCGGGGCGGTCGCCTGGCTCACCCCCGGGGAGTGGACGCTCGGCGGCGGGGGCGTCGACCTGCCCGGTCTGCCCGACCTCGGCGGCCTGCCGCTCACGGTGTTCGAGGACGGCGCGGTCGAGGTGCACCCCGTCGAGGGCCGCCCGATGTGGATCGACGGCGAGGAGGTCGCCGGGTTCACCACGTGGGGCTTCGGCGCCTTCCTGCGCGTCGGCGACAGCGTGCTCACCGTCGCCGCCCCGGAGATCCGGTACGCCGCGGTCACCGCCTCGGACACCGGCACCGGGTACGACTTCAACCGCCCCCCGCGCATCCTGCCGCCGGACCCGGAGACGAAGTTCACCCTGCCGACGAAACCGCAGCCCCCGCGGTTCCAGGGCTTCCCCATCGTCATGATCTTCCTGCCGATCGTGTTCGCCATCGTCATGGTCACGCTGCTCGGCTCGATGCGCTACGCGATCTTCGCGATCCTGTCGCCGATGATGATGATCGGCAACTACTTCCAGCGCAAGGTCACCGGGAAGAAGACGTACCAGCAGGAGATGGCCGAGTACCGCGAGAAGCGCGCGAAGGTCGAGGCGGACATGGTGCAGGCGGTCGCCGATGAGCGCGCCCACCGCCGAGTGGTCGGCCCCGACCCGGGGACGCTCCTCCTCAACGCCGCCGGTCCGCAGACCGCGCTGTGGGAGCGGCGCGACGACAATCCGGACTACATGTGGCTGCGCGTGGGACTCGCCTCCCTCGAGTCCGAGGTCGTCCTCGTCGATCCCGACGAGGTCGACCACCTCCGGAAGTCGACGCAGGAGATCGTCGAGGTCCCGGTCTACATCCCGCTCCAGAACGCGGGCGTGGTGGGGGTGGCCGGCACCGCCGACTTCACCGGACGCACCGCGGGCTGGCTCATCGCCCAGGTGGCGGCGCTCCACTCCCCCAACGACGTCCAGATCTGCGTCCTCGGCGGAGCCGACGACGCCGACCGGTGGAGCTGGATCCGGTGGCTCCCCCATGCCGTCCCGATGCACGGCCAGGACGCGGTGCGGACGCTCGGCACCGACACCGACACGCTCGCCACCCGGGTGTCCGAGCTGTCTGCGCTCGTCAAGGCGCGCCTCGAGGTGCTGTCCTCGCCGCGTGTCGGCGAGAGCCCGTGGGAGGACGTCGTCGTCCTCGTCGAGGACGCCCGCCGCCTCCGCGCGCTGCCGGGCATGACCCAGATCCTCAAGGACGGTCCGAAGGTCGGGGTGTACTCGATCTGCGTCGACCGCGAGGAGCGTCTGCTCCCGGAGGAGTGCAACTCGATCGCCGTCCAGGTCGACGTCTCCTACGTCCGGGTGAGCCAGCAGAAGTCGAAGGTCGTCGAGACCTCGCTCGCCGACCAGCCGGCCCCCGGCTGGTTCAATCGCCTCGCCCGATCGATGTCACCGATCATCGACGCCACCGACGAGGACGCGGACTCCGCGCTGCCCGACTCCTGCCGCCTCCTCGAGGTCATGCGCCTCGAAGACCCCGATTCCGCGGGCATCCGCAGCTACTGGAGCCGGATCGGCCGGTCGACCGAAGCGGTCATCGGCATGTCCCTCGACGGGCCGATCGCCCTCGACATCCGTAAGGACGGCCCGCACGGCCTCGTCGCCGGCACCACCGGCTCCGGCAAGTCGGAGTTCCTCCAGACGCTCGTCGCCGCGCTCGCGATCGTCAACCGCCCCGACGCGATGACCTTCGTGCTCGTCGACTACAAGGGCGGCTCGGCCTTCAAGGACTGCGTCAAGCTGCCGCACACCGTCGGCATGGTCACCGATCTCGACTCCCATCTCGTCGAGCGGGCGCTCACCTCGCTCACCGCAGAGCTCAACCGGCGCGAGCACATCCTCGCCGACGTCGAGGCCAAGGACATCGAGGACTACACCGATCTCCGGGCCAAGCGCCCCGAGCTCGCCCCGCTCCCCCGGCTGCTCATCGTCATCGACGAGTTCGCCTCGATGGTCCGCGACCTCCCGGACTTCGTCACCGGTCTCGTCAACATCGCCCAGCGCGGCCGCTCGCTCGGCATCCACCTCATCCTCGCCACGCAGCGCCCCTCCGGAGTCGTCTCCCCGGAGATCCGCGCGAACACCAACCTCCGCGTGGCGCTGCGCGTCACCGACAAGGGCGAGAGCACCGATGTCATCGATTCGCCCGCGGCCTCGACGATCGGCAAGCACCATCCCGGACGCGGCTACGCCCGGCTCGGCGCCTCCACGCTCGTCCCGTTCCAGGCCGGCCGGGTGGGCGGTCGCAAGCCCGGCGGCGGCCCGAGACAGATCCCGAAGCCGTTCGTCAGCGAGGTCGGCTGGGAGGACTTCGGTCGTCCCTGGCCCGCCCGGCCGAAGCAGAAGGTCGACGAGGGCGACGTCGAGATCACCGACCTCTCCGTCCTCGTCGGTGCGATCATCGACGCCGACCGGGACGAGGCGATCCCCGCCCAGCACCGCCCCTGGCTCGATGCCCTGCCCGAGATCCTCACTCTCGAGGAGCTCGACGCGCGGGCGGGCGCGCCGTCCGTCGACCCGGCGACGGCGATCCCCCCGGTCGCCTGGGCGCTGACCGATCGGCCGGAGCGGCAGGCGCAGGCGGTCGAGACGATCGACTTCCGGACGCTCGGCCACAAGTTCGTCGTCGGCGCCGGTCGGAGCGGACGGACGCAGGCGGTGCGGACGATCGCCGGTGCGCTGTCCCGGGCGACGGGTCTCGCCGACGTCCATCTCTACGGCCTCGACTGCGGCACCGGCGGCCTGCTCCCCCTCACCGAGCTGCCGCACACCGGCGCCGTAGTGCTGCGCACCCAGCCCGAGCGCGCCCGCCGCCTCCTCTCCCGCCTGCAGGACGAGGTGACCCGCCGGCAGGAGCTCCTCGCCGACGGCGGGTACGCCTCGATCACCGAGCAGCGCGAGGCGGCCGCGGACGACGCGCGCCTGCCCCACATCGTGTTCTTCATCGACCGCTGGGAGGGATTCATCAGCTCCCTGTCCGAGCTCGACAACGGCAAGCTCCAGTCGACGGTGATGTCGCTGCTGAGCGACGGCGCGAGCGTCGGGATCCACTGCATCATCACCGGCGACCGGAGCCTCAACAACTTCCGGATGATCTCCCAGACCGAGGATCGCCTCGTGCTCCGGCTCAACGAGCGCACCGAGTACTCCGGTGCCGGACTCGTGCCGCGGAACATCCCGGAGGAGATCCCGCCGGGCCGCGGGTTCATGGTCGACGGCCAGGTCGAGACGCAGATCGCCGTGCTCAGCGAGGATCTGTCGGCACAGGGTCAGGCTGCCGTCCTCCGGTCGATCGGAACGGCGGCGAAGGAGCGCGCCGGAGCGGTCCCGCGCTCGCGGCGCCCGTTCCGCGTCGACGTGCTCCCCAAGACCGTCACGCTCGAGAAGGCCCTCGAGTTCCGCACCGACGAGCAGGAGGCCAACCCGTGGTTCGCGCTCGCCGGAGTCGGCGGCGACGATCTCACGGCACAGGGAGCGGACTTCGCACAGGCGCCGGTCTTCATCATCGGCGGCCCGCCCAAGTCGGGCCGGAGCACCTCGTTCGCCGTCATGGCCCGCCAGCTCCTCGACCACGGCAAGCACATGGTCCTCATCACCCCGCGGCGCTCGCCCGCCGCCGCTCTCGCCGAGCACCCGGGGGTGCTCGGCCACCTGACGACCGACGATCCCGACCCCAAGGAGCTCACCGCGCTGCTCGCCGAGCACCCGCGCGACGTCGTCATCGCGATCGACGACGCCGAGCTCGTCAAGAAGGACTGCACCGCCTCCTCGTTCCTCAAGAAATGGATCTCCACCGCGGGCGATGCGGGCAACGCGCTGCTGCTCGCCGGCGGCTCCGCCGAGCTCGGCAGCGGCTTCAGCGGCTGGCACGCCGCGGCGCGCAAGGGCCGGTGCGGCATCGTCATCTGCCCGCAGTCGAGCAGCGACGCGGAGATCCTCGGCATCCGGATGAACCGGAGCATGTACGTCGACACCGTGAAGACCGGAACGGGATACCTCCACACCGGCGACGGTGCCCTCCACTCGATCACGCTCGCCCACCTCGGCTGAATCCCGGTCGGACCGGTCGTGCGCACACCGGTCCGGGCGGACAGTCTGGGTATTTGCTCAGGACCGGACGGGCCGGTTCAGCAACAGTTCACCTGGCCCGCCGCCCGTGCGCGGCGCATGCACGTAGACTGGGGACGACGGCGCCCCACACGCCGCCCACACATCCCCGATACCCCTCAGAAGGAGTACTCATCATGGCTGTCACTCTTCGCCAGGAAGACGTCGAGACCCTGTACCAGGCGCTCACCAACGGTGCCGAGACCGTCGAGTCGACGCTGGACACCCTGCAGGGCCAGGCGACCGAGAACATCAACAGCGCCCTCGAGGGCACCAAGACCGCTCCGGTGTGGGACGAGAAGACCGGTGAGCTCATCAAGCAGCTCAAGGAGACCCTCCCCGCGTTCGAGCAGCTCGGTGACTTCGTCCGCAAGTGGATGGAGGGCTTCGACGAGATGGACCAGGGCCAGGCCGACGCCCTCGCCTGATCCTCCTCCGGCACAGCGCGGGCCCGGATGCACGATGCATCCGGGCCCGTCGCCGTCCGCGGGCCGTCGGTGCGGGACCGCGGTCGACCGATCAGCGGATCGCGAGCTCGACCGCCAGGCCCCGGGCGAAGTCGTCGACCGTGTCCCCGTAGGCGGCGAGATCGACGAATCCGGAGAGCTGCGTGGTGAGCAGCAGGAACACCCCCGGGGCAGCGGTCGGCCAGATATGGAAGACGCGGCAGAACAGCGCCTCCTCGGACCCGGGTGAGCACTCCCCCAGCAGCGGTGCGAGGCCGACCGCGCGGATCCGCAGGCACCGTCCCTGCGCAGTGTCGATCTCGTCGTGCTCCGGTGGGAACCGGCCTTCGGGGTCGAGACCGAGCGCCGCGACGATGTCGGACCGCCGGGCCTGCGGCCCGCCGTCGACCACGCACAGCACCGGATGGGCGACGGGGACCCCATTCATGCCCGCAGGCGCGAGGAAGCTCTGGAGGACCGTGAGGAGACCGAGCCCGTGCTCGTACACCTCGGCGCTCCGCTCGGCCGCCTCCGCGAGCTCGAAGACGCGGCGTTCGAGCACGTCGCCGGCGACCGGCACCGGCTGCGCGGCGGAGAGCCTGCCGAGGGCCGCGCGCAGGTGCGCTCGGTCGGACCACCTCTCGCGGGTGACCGAGATCCATTCATCCGTGCAGGGCTCCGTGACGGAGACGACCACGATGGTGCGCGCCGTCATTCCGCCGCGGCACCGAACGCACCGGCCCAGCCGTCCTCCGCGGCGAACTGGAGCGATTCCGCGATCGAGAACACGATGGTGCTGAGAGGGGAGAACAGGGCCTCGTCGCGGGTGGTGAGACGCAGGGAGACCGAGCGTCGGCCGGACGGATGCGGCAGTGCGAGGTCGAGGGTGCACGTCGTGAGCGCCTGCCGGTCGGCCGCCGCACGGTCCTTCGGCCGAGCGGAGGCGCGCTCGGCGCGCACATCGGCCGGGAGGTGGGCGTCGGCCTCACGGCCGAGCGCGGCGACGTCCGCACCGTCGAGCACGCCCTCCTCGATCCGCTTGCGGACCTCGGCGACCGCGTAGCCGCCGGAATCGAGGTCGATGAACCGGATGCCGATGCCGTCCCCTGCGCGCCCCGCGACGCGATGGGTGTACGCACGGGCACGCTCGCGCGTCGAGAGGTCGAGCGGGGAGGCCGCGAGCAGCAGCGACCCGGTCGCGCGCACCCCGTCGGTCTCGAGATCGAGCACGAAATACTCCTCGACGTGCGCCGCCCGGCCGCGCCGGTAGGACTCCTCGAAGCGCTCCTGCGCGGCACGGCGGGAGCGGGCGGTGGCATCCCGACCGGCGTCGCCGCTGCGTTCGAGGAAGAAGCGATGGAGGAAGCGGCTGCGCTCCTCGGCGTCATGGGGGACCCGCAGGAAGGCGCGGGGGACGACGAGCCGGTAGTCCTCGGTGACGATCCGCCGGAGCTCGAAGAGCTGATCAGGCCCGGCCATCGCCCGCCTCGATCCCGGTCCGTCGCACAGCCGCACCGGTCCCGCACCGGGGCACGGGTCGCGGCGCTGGATTCATCGAGCGCTCCGCGCGAGCTCGAGGAGGGAGCGGAGCCGCTCGGTCCCGTCGCCGGCGGCGAGCTGCGGACGCAGGGCGGCGAGAGCACCGCTGCCGTCGGCGAAACCCGCGCGGAGGCGCGCCAGCGCGGGTGCGGGAGCACCGGTGAGCCCGGCATCGAGCGCGGGCGGCGTCCCCTCAGCGCGTCCATCGCCGTGCTCGGATCGTCCGCGGGGCCG
>ENA-OOKA01000259-OOKA01000259.1-human-skin-metagenome-genome-assembly--contig:-NODE-259-length-16372-cov-6.624379_pt1 | contig 16372 bp, 13 predicted proteins | sample MGYA00248825_ERZ500995 | MGnify/ENA primary metagenome ERZ500995 (study PRJEB25958, sample SAMN03398540) | human skin metagenome | study: EMG produced TPA metagenomics assembly of the Human Skin...
CGCCGGGCGGGCTGCGCCCGAGCCCGTCGGGACATCCGGAGCTGCGGTCATGTCCTCCTCCTTCACGGACGGGGCGGCGGGCGGATCAGCCCAGCGCCGCCTCGAGGTTGGTCTGGACGGAGTCGAGGATCGCCTGCGGGTCACCGGAGGTGAGGGTCTCGAGCTGCGCGTTGAGATCGGCCACGACGTCGGCCGTCCCGGCCTCGCTCGGCGGGTTCTTCGCGTACTCGACGCCCGCCTGGAACGCGACCATCTCCGGGAACTCCTGCGCGTACGGGTCCGCGGCGGCGGTCACGGACGGCATCGGGCCGAAAGACTTCGCGAACGCGATCTGCTGCTCCGCGGAGGTAAGGAAGGTGATGAGGTCCTTCGCGGCGTCCTGCTGGGCGGAGTCGGCGGCGATCCCCCACGCGTTGGTGAACTGGAGGGTGCCCTTCCCGCCCGGGCCGGCCGGCATCTCGACGACCTTGTACTTCAGGTCCGGGTAATCGTTGGTGAGGGCGCCGGTGATCCAGTTGCCCTCGACGACCATCACGGCCTTCCCGCTACCGAAGGCCTCGCCGCCCCAGCCGGCGCCGAGGTCGGCGGCGAACTTCATCGATCCCTCGGCCATGAGGGACTGGACGTAGGTGAGCGCCTCAACGTTCTCGGCGCTGTTCGCGGTGGCAGTGCCGTCGGTGACGAGCTCGCCGCCCGCGGCGGCCATGAACGCGCCGATGCGCTGGTATTCGGAGCTCATGGTCAAGCCCACGACGTCGCCCGAGGTCGCCTTCTGCGCGGCGGCGGTGAGCTGGTCCCAGTCGGTGGGGACGTCGGCGTCGGTGAGCCCCGCCGTCTCCCACAGGTCGGTGTTGATGATCAGAGCGAGGGTGGAGACATCCTTGGGCAGGCCGTACTGGTGGCCGTCGAGGGTGAACGCCTCGATGAGCGCCGGGTAGAAGTCGCCGGTGTTGCTGAGGTCGTCGCCGTAGGGGGCGAGCGAGCCGTTGCCCGCGTAGCCGGCGAGCGCGTCGGCGGAGAGGTAGAAGACGTCGGCCGGGCTGCCAGAGGCGAAGCCCTGCGAGAGCTGCTGGCCTAGGTCGGAGGCGACGAGCACCTCCGCTGCGGTGCCGGACTGTTCGGACCAGGCGGCGACGGCGTTCTGGACGGCCTTGGTCTCGGCGTCGCCGGACGAGCCGATGAGCACGGTCAGGCCGTCGCCTGAGCCGCCGGCCGATCCGCCGTCGCTCGCTCCGGAGCCGTCTTCGGAGAACCCGCCGCCGCCGCAGGCGGCGAGGCCGAGGCCGATCGCGGGGATCGCCGCGAGGCCGAGGGCGCGGCGGCGGGAGAGACCGGGGCGGGAGGTGGTGGTGCGTGACATGGGCTGGCTCCTCGTTGAGTGGTGGGGGAAGTGAGGTCTGGTCAGGTAGTAGCGGTGGTGCGTCGGCGCACCTGGGGGGTGAGCAGGTCGGTGGGCTCCTCGGGCGGCGCGACGTCGGGGTGCTCGACGCGGTGGACAAGCAGGTCGACCATCCGCCGCGCGGCCTCCTCGACCGGCTGGTCGACGCTCGAGATGCCGACGGCCCGGGCGACCGGGGTGTCGTCGAAGCCGACGATCCGGTCCATCAGGTCCTGGCGACCGCGGCTGCGGAGGTGCGCGAGGGCGCCGAGGGCGAGGGAGTCGGAGACGCACGCGAGCGCCTCGACGTCGCGGGCGAGCAGCAGAGATGCGGCGTCGGCCCCCGCCTCGAAGCCGTCTTCGCGGCGCTCGACGAGGTCGTCGGGCAGGCCGAGCTCGCGGCACGCGCGGACGAAGCCGTCGAGCCGGTCGTCGCCGGCGCCGGAGCCCGCGGGCCAGCCGATGAACCCAATCCGGCGCACACTCTCCGCGGCAAGCATCCGAACGGCGGCCTCGGTGCCGGCGCCGCCGTCGATGTCGATCCAGTCGTGTTCACGGCTGTGCGCGGCGTCCTCCCGGCCCCACGGTCGCCCGAAGGCGACGAAAGGGATTCCGCGTTCGAGCAGCCAGTCGCTGCGGCGGTCGCCGTGGTTGGTCGAGGTGAGCAGGAAGCCGTCGAGCGAGTTCGTGGCGCGGAGCCGGTCGTAGGCGGCGATCTCGCCCTCGTCGTCCGCGGCGGCGAAGACGAGCAGCGAGTAGCCGCGCTCGTCGGCGCGGGCGGTGAGTGCGTGGAGCAGGCGGTCGTTGATCGAGCCGTTGATGCCGTCGGTCGCCTCGCGCATGCGGAAGCCGAGCAGCTGGGAGCGGCGGGTGCGGAGCTGGCGGGCGGCCGCGCTCGGGCGGTAACCGGAGCGCTCGATTTCGGCGCGGACCAGGCCGCGAGTCGGCTCGGCGACGCGGTCCGGGGCGTTGAGCACGTTGGAGACGGTCTGCCGGGAGACGCCGGTGGCCCGCGCGATGGAGTTCAGCGTGGGCACGGTCGCCGGGTGCGCGGACTTCCCGGCGTTCGCCGGGTTCGACGGCTTCTTCGCCATGGCGCCTCCTCGTCTCCGTCGTGGGACCGTTCCTCGGGACCCGTCCCGTCGCATCCCGTGGACTGTTGATCGATCAAACGCTTGCACCAGTGGATTTGATCGTTCAATATGTGGGTGTCAGCATTGTGCGACCCTGCTCGTGCACTGTCAAGCAGACCTCGGCCCCCGCGCAGTGCCGCCCGATCGGAGAGAACGATGGATTCGCCCCAGCCCCAGACCCCCCCCGCCGACCTCGGCCCCCTCTCCCTCGACCGCACCCGACCGATGCCCGAGCACCAGCCGTTCGTCCACGACCTCCTCGGCGTCTTCCACGCGCCCGTGCAGGCCTGGGCGCGGGCCGACGGCGAGATGACCGGCCGCGGCGCGGAGGGGATCTACCTCGGCGACACGCGCATCGTCTCGGACCTGCGCTGCGCCCCGATCGGCGCCTCGCTCTCCCACCTCGGCACGCAGGTCGACTCCCCCCGCGAGGCGGTGGTGCGCAGCGTCGTCTCCGAGATCGACTCGGTGGTCGACCCGATCGTGACGCTCGAGCGGCTCCGCACCGCCGACGCCGACGGGATCTCCGAGACCCTGCGCCTGCGCTCCGACGACGACCGCCCACGCCGCCTTCGCCTGCGCTTCGGCCTGCTGACCGACGGTGCGAGCATGTCCGCCGTGAAAGATCCCCGGATGCTTGAGGGCGCCCCCGACGTGCGGCCCGACGCGCGCCTCGAGGACGGCGCGGCCGTGTGGTCGATCGGGGTCGAGGGGCGCGCCGCGCTGACCGTCGACCCCGCCTCTGCGGCCGCGCTCGCCATCGACGGACCGCAGGTCACGTGGGAGATCGAGCTCGAGGTGCCGGCGCGGGGCAGCACCGAGGCGAGCTGGCGGCTGTCCGCGGTCGACCCGGCCGTGCCCTTCTCGGCGGCGACCGCGCCGTGGACCGCGTCGGCCGTCGCGGAGTACGCCGGGACCGTCGATGCGCAGGACCCCGAGCGCCGCGCCGCCGCCCGCCTGCTGCGCCGCTCCCTCGCGGACCTCGACGCGCTGAGACTGCAGCGTCCCGACCAGCCCGCCCACACGTTCCTCGCCGCGGGCGCGCCCTGGTTCTTCACGCTGTTCGGCCGGGACTCGCTGATCGCGGCCTCGCTGCTGCTGCCCGTGACCACTGACGTCGCCATCGGCACGCTGCGCACTCTCGCCGCCGCGCAGGGGACGCGTCGCGACGTCCTCACCGCGGAACAGCCCGGCAAGATCCTGCACGAGGTGCGCGCCGCCGGGATGGAGATGGGTGAGACGCATCTGCCGCCCGTGTACTACGGCACGATCGATGCCACGCCGCTGTGGATCGAGCTCCTGTACGACACTCTCGCTGCGGGCGCCGATCCGGCACTGCTCACAGAGCTGCGACCCTCGCTCGTGGGCGCCGCGACCTGGCTGCTCGAGCACGCCGACGCCGACGGGGACGGCCTGCTCGAGTATCTCGACGAGTCCGGTCACGGCCTCGCCAACCAGGGCTGGAAGGACTCCGGCGACTCGATCCGCTTCGCCGACGGCTCTCTCGCCGAGGGCACGATCGCGCTGTCCGAGGTGCAGGGCTACGCCTTTGCGGCCGCGCTCCACGCCGCCGCTCTGCTCGAGCAGTCGAGTGGGGCGGACGCCGGGGCCGGCAATGCGACCGACGTCGGCGCCGGTGCCGGGGCCGATAGTGGTGCCGCGCCGGAGGAGGACCTCCCCGCCCGCCTCCGCGCCTGGGCCGACCGGCTGCGCGAGCGCTTCCACGCCACCTTCTGGTGCGAGGACGAGCTGGGCGTCTACCCGGCCCTCGCCCTCGACGGCCAGAAGCGCCCTGTCACCGGCGTCGCCTCCAACATGGGACACCTGCTCGGCACCGGGATCCTCGACAGGGAGCAGGAGGAGCTGGTGGTACGCCGGCTCCTGGATCCGAGCATGTACTCCGGCTATGGCATCCGCACACTGTCCACGACGAACGGCGGCTTCGGCCCGCTGCGCTACCACGGCGGCAGCGTGTGGACCCACGACACCGGCTACATCCTGCGCGGCATACTCCGCACCGGCGACCTGGCCTCCGCCCATGTCCTCGCCAGGGGCCTGCTGCGGGCGGCCGAGGGATTCGACGACCGTCTGCCCGAGCTGTTCGGCGGGCACGACGCGGACCGCGTCGACCCGCCGCTCCCCTACCCCGCGTCGTGCCGTCCCCAGGCCTGGGCCGCGGCGAGCGCGGTCCCGATCGCCCAGGCGCTCGAGCTGCTCTGACCAGGGCCGGGCGTCGGCCGGTCCCCCGCCGGCCGGCCGGTCCGGGGCCGGCCCCACCAGGCCAGGGCCCCAGATCGGGTACCCCCACCATCTCGGGTCACCTCCACCAGGTCGGGCCACACCGCCGATCGATCGACTTCCGTTACCAGCGTTCCTGTACCTCTCGTCGATCGACCGGGAGTCCGGCACGCCGCGTCGTCGTACCCCGTACGGTGGCCCCACCGGCGCCTCCGCGCGCCGGTCGACCGCATCCAGCGCCCGGAAGGGGAGCCCCATGCATGCCGACCGACTCACCGAATCCCTCTGTCACCACGCGGAGGGTCCGTACTGGTCAAAGACCTGGGACGGCCTGCGCTGGGTGGACATGCTCGCCGGGGACATGCTGCATCTCGACGCCGACGGGACGGCCCGGCGCCTGCCCACCCCGAGCCCGGTCGTCGCCTGCGTGCGCCCCGCGGCGGACGGCGGGGCGGTGCTCGCCCTCGAGAAGGGCTTCGGCCTCGAGGACGCCGACGGGTCCATCCGCGCGCTGCCGCCGCTGTGGGACGAGGCCGTGCGCATGAACGAGGGCGCGATCGCGCCGGACGGCTCCTTCCTGTGCGGGTCGATGGCCTATGACCAGCGGCCCGGCGCCGCCGCGATGTGGCGCCTGATGCCCGACGGCACCACCACCCGGCAGTTCGGGGACCTCACGATCTCCAACGGCCTCGCCTTTACGGCCGACGGGACGCGCGCCTTCTACGTCGACACCCCCACCGGACGGGTCGACCTCTTCGACTGGTCCGACGCCGACGGGCTCGTCGAGCGCCGGCCCTTCGCCGACCTCTCCGGCGAGGACGGCGGCCCGGACGGGCTGTGCCTGGACGCCGAGGGCCGGGTGTGGGTGGCGATGTTCGGCGGCTCTCAGGTCCTGGGCCTGGACGAGCGGGGCGAGGTCGCCGAGCGGATCACGGTGGCGGCGCGCCAGGTCACGGCCTGCACCTTCGGCGGCGAGGACCGCGGGACCTTGTTCATCACCACCAGCCGGGAGAACCTGGCCGACGGGGACGATCCGGAAGCCGGCTCGCTGTTCTCGGTGCGTCCGGGCGTCGTCGGCCCCGCCGAGGAGAACCTCTTCGGCGATTCCGACGAGGTCGATCCGGACGCCTGACCCCGACGGCCGGCCCCGTGCCCCGGGGCCGGCCGTGACGACAAATGCGCTCCTGGCGTGACCTCGGGGCCGTATGGCCGGTGAGGTCACGCCAGGAGCGCAGAAGTGTGCAGCGCCGGGGCCAGGGCGCCGGGGAAGGCACCGACGGCCTGGGCCGGGGATGGCGGCCGGAAGCCAGGGACGGCACCGCCGGCCGGGACGCCGACGGCTCAGGCCGCGGCGGGCTCCTCCGATGAGCGGTCCCGGGCCTCGCCCGTGGCGAGGGAGTCGAGCATATCGTCGTACTCCTCCATCGCCTTGGCGGGCGGCTGCGGGGTGATCAGGCTGACCACGACCGCGAGCACCAGGCAGATCGCGAAGCCGGGGATGATCTCGTAGAGGTGCTCTCCGCCGAAGAGGCCCAGGGTGACATCGAGAGGCTGCTTCTCCGCACCCCAGGACTGGCCCCAGACGAAGGCGACCACCGCGCCGGAGATCATGCCCACCGCAGCGCCCGCCGTCGTCAGGCGACGCCAGAACAGCGACAGCAGCACGATCGGCCCGAAGGCGGCGCCGAAGCCCGCCCAGGCGAAGGCGACCAGGGCCAGCACCGAGCTCTCGGGATCCAGGGCAAGGACCACCGCGACGACGGAGACCACGAGCACGCCGATGCGGCCGCCCCACAGCTTGGCGCCGTCGCCGAGCTTCACGCCCACGCCGCCGGCAATGTCCTCGACCAGCGCGGAGGTGGTCACGATCAGCTGCGAGGAGATCGTGGACATGATCGCTGCGAGCACGGCCGCCAGCAGGATGCCGGCGATCAGCGGATGGAACAGGACCTGGGCGAGGTCGAGGAACACCGACTCGCCGTTGGTCGCGTCGGTGATCTGCACGTCGCGGTTCTGCTGGAAGTAGGCCAGGCCCGCCATCGCGGTGAACACGGCGCCGGTCACGCACAGGATCATCCAGCTCATCCCGACGATCGTGCCGTACTTCGCGTCGCGCGAGGAGCGCAGCGCCATGAAGCGCACGATGATGTGGGGCTGGCCGAAGTAGCCCAGGCCCCAGGCGAGGGCGGAGAGGATCCCTACCCAGGTGCCGCCGGAGACGAGGGAGCCGAAGGAGGGGTCGACCTCGCGCACCGAGGCGAACATCGCCGTGGGCCCGCCGACGACGAACATCGCGGTGATCGGCACGATGATCAGCGAGACCAGCATGATCAGGCCCTGCACCACGTCGGTGTAGCTCGCGCCGAGGAAGCCGCCGAAGAGGGTGTACAGGATCGTCACGCCGCCCACGAGGAGCAGGCCGGTCAGATACGGCCCGCCGAACATCGACTGGAAGAACACGCCGCCGGCGACCATGCCGGAGGAGACGTAGAAGGTGAAGAAGACCAGGATGATCAGGCCCGCCGCGATCCGAAGGATGTTCGTGCGGTCGTGGAGACGGTTGCCGAAGTAGCTCGGCACCGTGATCGCGTTGCCGGCGATCTGGGTGTACTGGCGCAGGCGCGGGGCGACGAAGATCCAGTTCAGACCGGCGCCGATGGTCAGGCCGATCGCGATCCACGCCTCGACCATGCCGTTCATGTACAGCGCGCCGGGCAGGCCCATCAGCAGCCAGCCGGACATGTCCGAGGCCCCGGCGGAGAGCGCCGCGACGAAGGGGTGCAGCTGTCGTCCGCCGAGCATGTAGTCCTCGCCGCCCTTGGTCCTGCGGAAGGCATACAGGCCGATGCCGATCATGGCACCGAAGTAGACGGCGAGCGCGACCAGCTTGAAGGCGAGCTCCATGAGGGTCTCCGATCTCTGGTGGGGAAGGGCGGACGGGCCGGATCGGAGGTCCGTGCGCAATGTCGTCGCTCGCGGGCCGCCGGTCCGGTCGGGGACGACGCGCCACCGTACCGGCGCCCGGGAGGGCAGGTGCCGCGAATCCTACGCCGGAGTGACGTCGATCACCTCGTTCCGTGTCCGGACGGTGACCTCGGAGCGGACGCACGGACGCCCGACACCCCTCGGGATGCCGGGCGTCCGCCGGTCGTTGATCAGCCGAACAGAGCGTCGGTGTCGTCGTCGACCCAGTCGAGGGTGCGTTCGACGGCCTTGCGCCACAGGCGCATGTACCGGTCGCGGGTCTCCTCGTCCATCTGGGGCTCCCAGCGCTTGTCCTCGGCCCAGTTGTCGATGACGTCCTGCTCGCCCTCCCAGAAGCCCACCGCGATGCCGGCGGCGTAGGCGGCGCCCAGCGCGGTGGTCTCGATGACCTTCGGGCGCACGACGGGCACTCCGAGGATGTCGGCCTGGAACTGCATGAGGGTCTCGTTCATGACCATCCCACCGTCGACCTTGAGCTCGGTGAGCTCCACGCCCTCCGAGGCCGCATCGGCGATCGCCGCATCGAGGACCTCCCGGGACTGGAAGGCCGTGGCCTCCAGGACCGCGCGGGCGATGTGGTTCTTGTTGTGGAAGCGGGTCATGCCGACCATCACGCCGCGGGCGTCGGAGCGCCAGTGCGGGGCGAACAGGCCCGAGAACGCCGGGACCACGAACAGGCCGCCGTTGTCGTCGACCTGCTTGGCGAGGTCCTCGATCTCCGGGGCGTTCTTGATCAGGCCGAGGTTGTCGCGGATCCACTGCACGAGCGAGCCGGTCACGGCGACCGAGCCCTCGAGGGCATAGACGGGCTTGTTCTCGCCGATCTTGTAGGCGACGGTGGTGAGCAGCCCGTTCTCGCTGCGCACCAGGTCCTCGCCGGTGTTGACCAGCATGAAGTTGCCGGTGCCGTAGGTGTTCTTGCCCTGGCCGATCTCGAAGCAGGCCTGGCCGAAGGTCGCGGCCTGCTGGTCGCCGAGGATGCCGGCGATGGGGGTGTCGATGAGCAGGTCGTTCTTGCGGCCGTGGCCGTACACCTCGGAGGAGGACTTGATCTCCGGGAGCATCGACATCGGGATGCCCATGTCCTTCGCGATGTCCTCGTTCCAGTCGAGGGTGTCGATGTTCATGAGCATGGTGCGCGAGGCGTTGGTGACGTCGGTGACGTGCACGCCGCCGTTCACGCCGCCGGTCAGGTTCCACACCAGCCAGGAGTCGGTGTTGCCGAACAGCAGGTCGCCGGCCTCGGCCCTCTCGCGCGCGCCGTCGACGTTCTCGAGGATCCAGGCGATCTTGGGGCCGGAGAAGTAGGTCGCCAGCGGCAGGCCCACGCGCTCCTTGTACTTGTCGGCACCCTCGTCGCCGGCGAGGCGGTCGCATATCTTCTGGGTGCGGGTGTCCTGCCAGACGATCGCGTTGTAGACGGGCTCGCCGGTGTTCCTGTCCCACACCACCGCGGTCTCGCGCTGATTGGTGATGCCGACGGCAGCGAGCTGGTGGCGGTTGATGTCCGCACCGGTCAGCGCAGCGCCGACGACGGAGCGGGTGTTGCGCCAGATCTCCATCGGGTCGTGCTCGACCCAGCCGGACCTGGGGAAGATCTGCTCGTGCTCCTGCTGGCCGGTCGAGACGATCTGGCCGGCGTGGTCGAAGACGATCGCGCGGGTCGAGGTGGTGCCCTGGTCGATCGAGAGGATGTACTTCGTCGAGTCGGTCATCGGAACTCCTTCGTGGTGATGAACGGGTGGTGGTCATGGTGCCGGACGGCCCCGCGCGGCGCACGGGAGCCGCCCGGCTGGAGCGGGTGGGTCAGAAGGCCATGCTGGCGAGGCCGCCCAGGGCGCCGCCGAGTAGCGGGCCGACGATCGGGACCCAGGCGTAGCCCCAGTCGCTGCTGCCCTTGTGCGGGATGGGCAGGACGGCGTGGGCGAGGCGCGGACCGAGGTCTCGGGCAGGGTTGATGGCGTAGCCCGTGGGCCCGCCGAGGGAGGCGCCGATCGAGACGACCAGCAGCGCGACCGCGAGCGGGCCCAGGCCGTGCGGGGTGTTGCCGAACATGACGATGACGAAGACCAGCACGAAGGTCGCGATGATCTCGGTGACCAGATTCCAGCCGTGCGAGCGGATCTCCGGGCCGGTGGAGAAGGTGCCGAGGATGGTGCCTGCATCCTTCTCCTGGTCGTAGTGGGTCTTGTAGGCGAGCCAGGCCACGACGGCACCGAGGAAGGCGCCGATCATCTCGGCCAGGAAGTAGGCGATCGTGTTGGCGAAGTTCACAGCGATGCCGGGGCCGTACTCCTCGGCACCGCTGGCGAGCAGGCCGAGGGTCACCGCGGGGTTCAGGTGCGCGCCGGTCTTGTAGGCGACCCACACGCCGGCGAAGACCGCAAGGCCCCAGCCGAAGTTGATCAGCAGCCAGCCGCCGCCGTTGCCCTTGGTCTTGCCCAGGATCACGTTGGCGACGACACCGCCGCCGAGCAGGGTGAGCATCGCCGTTCCGGCGACCTCGTACAGGAAGATGGTTGCCATGGGGCCTCCTCGTCGAGCGGTCCCGCAGCTCTGCGGGACCGGTGGCATCCAGTTGGTGGGGAGAGGGGCGGGACCTGCCCGCCGATGGTCCGCGGGCGGAGTCGCCCGCGGAGAGCCTCCCCGGCCGGATCACGACCGGGGAGAGTTCTGGGTCAGCGGCGGGCGGGCACCTCCGCGGCGGCCGCGATGCGGGAGGCGGCCTCGGCATCGGAGGCGGTGGCCTCCCCGGCGAGACGGGCCTCGATGTACCCGCGATAGGCGTCGACCTCGGCGCGCACGGTCGTCTCGTCCCAGCCGAGCTCCGGCGCGAGCAGCGCGGCGACCTCGTCGGCCGCTGCGACGCCGCGGTCGCGGGTCTCGTAGTCCAGGCGGGTGCGGCGCTCGAGCACGTCGGCGAGATGCCGGGCCCCCTCGGCGCGGGCGGCATAGACCACCTCGGCGCGCAGGTAGCGCGGGGCATGCTCGAGCGGCGTCGCGAGCGAAGGATCCTCGTCGATCAGGGCGAGCACGTCGGTGAGCAGGCTGCCGTAGCGGAACAGGAGCCGATCGACGCGGATCTCGTCGGCGCCGATCCGTCGGCCTATCGCGGCCTTGTCCCGCACGAGCGCCTGGTAGCCCTGCGCGCCGATGACGGGGACCGAGCGGGTCAGCGACGGGCGGCCGGGCTCGGTGTCCTTGATCGCGAAGTCGACGACGTCCTCGGCCATCACGCGATAGGTCGTGTACTTGCCGCCAGCGATGGCGCTCAGGCCGGGTTCGACCTGCATGACGGTGTGCTCGCGGGAGACCTTGGTCGAGCCCTTGTCCGAGCCCTTCTTCACGGGCTGCAGCAGGGGGCGGAGGCCCGAGTAGACGCCGATGACGTCCTCGCGGGTGAGGTCGTCGGCGAGCACGGCGTTGGCGTGCTCGAGGACGTAGTCGATGTCGTCCGAGGTGGCGCCCACGTCGCGGGGGTCCTGGGTCCACGGGGTGTCGGTGGTGCCGATGACCCAGTACTCGTCCCACGGGATGATGAACAGCACCGACTTCTCGGTCTGGGTGATGATGCCGGTGTCGGGGACGGCGGGGATCCGGTCGCGGGCGACGGTGACGTGGATGCCCTTGGAGGCGAGGACCTCGAGGCCGCCGTCGGCCCCGGCGAGCTCCTGCTGCTCCTGGGTCCAGACGCCGCCGGCGAGGATGACGTGGCGGGCGCGGACATCGAACTCCTCGCCGCTCTCCTCGTCGCGCACCCGGGCACCGACCACGCGCTCGCCCTCGTGGAGGTAGTCGACGACGGTGGTGTAGTTCGCGACCGAGGCGTCGAGCTGGGCGGCGGAGCGCACCAGCATCATCACGAAGCGGGCGTCGTCGACCTGCGCGTCGTAGTACTCGAGCGCGCCGACGGCCTTGTCGCCGTCGAGCGCCGGGAACACCTCGAGCATCTTGTCGTGCAGGAGATGGCGGTGGAAGGGGACGGCGCGCTTGCGGCCCACCGACTGCATCGCGTCGTAGAGCATGACGCCGGAGCCGATGAAGCCGCGGTCGATGACCTTCTTGAAGAAGGGGAAGACGAACTTGATCGGCTTCACCAGGTGCGGGGCGGTGTGCTCGAGCAGCAGATCGCGCTCGCGCAGCGCCTCGGCGACCAGCTTGAAGTCGAGCATCTGCAGGTAGCGCAGGCCGCCGTGCATGAGCTTGGAGGAGCGGGAGGAAGTGCCGGAGGCCCAGTCGTGGGACTCCACGAGGCCGACGGACAGGCCACGGGTGGCGGCGTCGAAGGCGGCGCCCGCCCCGTTCACCCCGCCTCCGACGACGAGGACGTCCAGCGGGTTCTCGGCGGTCGTGGCGCGCAGGCGGGCGAGGTGCTCGCCGCGGCCCTCGGGGGTGAGTGCGGATCGCTGCTGTTCGGACACGCTGGCTGCTCCTTCGCATCGGCACCTGGTGATCCCGGCGCTCGCGGCCGGGCCCGTCGCGCTCTCCGCGGCGGTGACACGGCCATCCTGGGACGGGCGTGCAGCATCGCGCAAGCCAGGTGCACGAACGTGCAAGACTGGTGTCCATGACCCCCGCTTCCCGGCTCGAGGACCTCTTCACCGCTGCACGGATGTACTACGGGCAGAGCCAGACCATGGAGGCGATCGCCGGCGAGCTCGGGGTGTCCCGCTCGACGGTCTCGCGGATGCTGCGCGATGCCCGCGATGCCGGACTCGTCCAGATCACCCTGCGCCCGCCCGAGGCGCATCGCGTGGAGGACCTCGGACGACGCATCGCCCGCCAGTACGGGGTGAAGGTGCACGTGGTGCCGGATCCGCCCGAGAGCGATCAGCGCGACCGCCTCGCCGCCGTGGTCGAGGAGGCCGCGGAGCTGCTCGACCAGATGCTCGAGCCCGGCTCCACGCTCGGGGTCGCCTGGGGCACGACGGTCGCGGCGCTGCTGGGCGCGGTGCGGCCCCGCCCCGTGCCGGGGATGCGGATCGTGCAGCTCAACGGCGCGATCAACGTCGAGGGCTCGGGCCTGACCTATATCGCCACCGTGCTCGCCCGGGCGGCGGAGCGCTGGGACGCGACGGTGCACCAGTTCCCGGTCCCGGCCTTCTTCGACTACGCCGCCACGCGCGAGGCGATGTGGCACGAGCGCTCGGTGCAGCGGGTGCTGGAGACGCAGACGCAGGCCACGGTCGCGGTGTTCAGCGTCGGCGCCTTCGACGCAGAGGTCCCCAGCCACGTCTACACCCACAACTACCTCACGGCTGCGGACCTGCGCTCGCTGCGGGCCGACGGCGCGGTGGGCGATGTGTGCACCGTGTTCCTGCGGGCCGACGGCACCTTCCGCGACATCGCCATGAACGCGCGCGGATCGGGCACCGCCCCGGACCGCCTGGCCCGGATCCCCCGCCGCCTCCTGGTCGCCTCCGGCTCCCGTAAGGCGCTGCCGCTGCGGGCGGCGCTGCGGGCCGGGGTCGCGACGGACCTGGTCATCGACGCGGTCACCGCCGCGGCACTGCTCGCCCTCCGCTGAGCAGAGGTCCCCACCCCGGCATCACCACACCGAGACGTGGCGATGTGTCGGTATGGCGGCGGATATCGGCACCTATCCACGTCTCGATCGCGCGTGGTCGGCACCCGGGCAGGGAGGACGGCGATCGGGACGGTCACCGGGCCGCGCAGCAGGCGGCACAGCGACTGGGTCAGGCGGTCAGCGGGGGTGGATCAGGCGGAACCGCTCGCAGACGACGGGCATGTCCGGCGCGAAGCCGCCGGGCGAGTGCTCGGTCCAGAAGCGCTCGTGGATCTGCCGCCAGGACGCGAGGGTCCGGTCGCCCTCCCCCTCGGCGTGGGCGTGCTCGGCGGTGACCTGGTCGAACGGGACGGTCGTGACCTCCGTCGTCTCCAGCACCGCGCGGGGCGCCCCGCTGCCGTCGAGGATGATCGACAGCTCGCCGACCTCCGGGAGCGGGTCCCCGTCGGCCTCGTAGTCCCGGAGCGCGGAGGCGGTCCCCGTCTTCACGCCGTCGAGCACGAGGCGGAGCAGCCCGTCGGCGTGCTCGGGGGTGGCGCCGAACGCCCAGGCCTCCGGCCTGTGCTCGGGCAGCTCGGGGTGGGCGGTGCGGGCCTCGGACCAGAACTGCTGAAGGGCGGCGTCGTCGCTGGTCACTCCCGCACCCTACCGGGCACGAAGACGCAGAGCCGACCATCGGCACCGACCGGCGAGGCCCGTCCACCGGGCCCGCCGGAAAGTGCGGCCGACGGATCCTGCCTGCGAGTACGGCCGACGGGTGCGAGCCACCCGAGCCGGACCACAGGAGCAGGTCGGGCCACCCTGCCCTGTCAGCCCTCGGCGGCGGAGAGGTCGAGGCGCTCGGGGTGGGTGTAGAGGTTCATGCGGCCATCGCCGTCGTCCCGCGCGCGGGTGAAGCCGACGAGCGTCTGGCCGAACTCGCGGGCGGTCTCGACGGCGAGGGAGCTCGCGGCGGAGACGCAGGCCACCAGCGGGATTCCGGCCATGCAGGCCTTCTGGACGATCTCGAAGCTTGCCCGGGAGGAGACCAGCAGGAAGCAGTCCCGCAGCGGCAGGCGGTCCTCGAGCAGGGCCCAGCCGATCACCTTGTCGACCGCGTTGTGCCGGCCCACGTCCTCGCGGACCACGAGCAGGTTCCCCTCGAGGTCCACGAGCGCAGCGGCATGGACGCCGCCGGTGCGGGCGAAGACGGCCTGCTGGTCGGAGAGCTCGCGGGCGGCGCGGAGGATCACGTGCGGATCCACGGCCCAGGACTGCAGCAGCGTGTACCGGCTCTTCTGCCGGACGGCGTCGATGCTCTCCGCGCCGCACACCCCGCAGGCGGAGGTGGTGGTGAAGGCGCGTGCGACCTGCGGCAGCAGCTGCGGCCGGGTGGTCGTGAAGTCCATGACGTTGTATGTGTTCTGGGCGAAGCCGCTGCCGGCGTCGACGACGGCGCCGTCGCAGTAGCGGGCCTCGGCCACGTCCTCGCGGTCACGGATCAGACCCTCGGCGTGGAGGAAGCCGTGGATCAGCTCGACGTCGTTGCCGGGGGTGCGCATGGTGAGGGAGAGCTGCTGCCCGTTCAGGCGGATGTCCAGCGGCTCCTCGACGGCGACGTGGTCGCCCTTGCGCCCGGCATAGAGCTTCCCGTCCCGCACCCGGACGGTGCGGATCCGTGTGGTGTCGGTGACCCTGCCCATCCCTCGAGGATAGCCCTCCCACCTGCGGTGCGGCGTGCCCTCAGCCGTGGGCGTCTTCGCCGGGTACCGACGCACCGGCGCCGTTCCGACCGTTCTCCGCAAGGCGCCTGGCGAGCTCGAGCTCCTGCTGCCAGCCGTGGAGGTTCTCCTCGTAGTTGCGCCGCCGGACCGCCTCGTCCAGGCCCAGCTTCGCGAAGCCGCGCTCGCGCACGGTGAGCCGCACACTGTTCCGGGCCGCAGTGCCGGCGGGGTCGATGACGAACTCGACGGTGTTGTTCGGGGCGTCGGAGATCTCGCCGAGCCCGCCGCCCAGCCAGCGGAACGCGACACGGTTCGGCGGCTCGTGCGCCTCGATCGCGAGCTGGAAGCTGCCGTGGACGGGGTCGACCACGCGCGTGACCGGGCCCGACGTGGTGATCTCGTGCTCGCGGTACTCGCCGTCGTTGATGAACCAGCCGGGTTCGCGGATGACCGCGAAGACCGTCTCCGCGCTCGCGTCGATCAGCACGCTGTGCACGATCTCGTCGGGGACGGGCGCGTCGGCGGGGAGGGACTGTGCGTCGGCCATGGCGGTGCTCCTCGAGTCGGGGCGGCGTCGTCGCCGTCTTCATGAAGCGTGCCAGAGATCGGCGGCCCGGGCGAGGCTCCTTCCCAGGCTGACGGGCTCGGCCGGGGGAATGCGCTGCGGATGCGGGCGGTCCATGCATGGGTGGCCCGGGCGCGCAGCAGCCCGCCCACCCGGACGGGCGGGCGGGCTGCGGGACCGCCGCTTCGTCGCCGCGGCGGCGACCTGCGCGATCAGTCCTTCGTGACCGCGGCGGCGAGCAGGTTCAGCGACTGCTCCAGATCCTCTTCGGGGATCATCGGGAAGCGGATCTGCTTGAGCAGCTCGGGATCGGTGACGTCGGACCAGCTGTAGGTCAGCGACACCTCGGTCGCGTCCGAGCCCTGCGGGGTGAGCTCGTAGAGCCACTCCCAGCCCTTCGGGCCCTCGGGGGCGCTGCCGTCCTCCCCCTCGGGAGCGGGCTTCCAGCCCACCATCTTGTTCTCGTCGTACGCGGTGACGAAGTTGTGGGTGCGATAGTCGCCGCCCATGTGGTCACCGTGCATGTTCATCACGAACTTCTCGCCCACAGCGGTGATCCGCTCGGTGTCATCGGCGGCGCGGACGAAGCCGGAGCCGTCGAACTCGTGGTGGCGGGCGGGAAGGGTCAGCACCGCGAACACGTCCTTCGCGGGCACGTCGATCGTGCGGGTGACGGTCAGATGGGTCTGCTCTGTGTTCATCCCTCCACCCTGCCTCGTGAGCTGCGCGATGTCACGCCGCGACGACCGGGCGGTCGAACTGCCTGCTCACCGCGGCGCGGGCACTCCCTGGGAGCAGCCGGGCACGGCGCGAGGGGCCGACGGACGGATCCCGTCGGCCCCT
>ENA-OOKA01000260-OOKA01000260.1-human-skin-metagenome-genome-assembly--contig:-NODE-260-length-16365-cov-8.396260_pt1 | contig 16365 bp, 15 predicted proteins | sample MGYA00248825_ERZ500995 | MGnify/ENA primary metagenome ERZ500995 (study PRJEB25958, sample SAMN03398540) | human skin metagenome | study: EMG produced TPA metagenomics assembly of the Human Skin...
CCCGATCTGAGGCGATCCGAAGGATTACTTCTTGGGGGAACCGGCTGCAGCTTTGAGCTTCGAGCCGGCGGACAGCTTGACCGAGTAGCCGGCAGCGATCTGGATCTCCTCACCGGTCTGCGGGTTGCGTCCCTTGCGAGCGGCACGCTCGGTGCGCTCGACGGACAGCCAGCCCGGGATGGTGAGCTTGTCGCCCTTGGCGACGACGTTCGAGAACGATTCGAAGACGCCGTCGAGAACATCGGAGACCTGCTTCTGGGTCAGGCCGGTGCTCTCTGCGACCTCGGAGACGAGTTCACTGCGGTTCTTAGCCATAGTTGTGCCCTCCTTCAGGACATCGGATCTGTTGACCGGGTACGAACTTACCAGAGATTACCAGCTGGACTTGGTGATCCCCGGAAGCTCGCCGTTGTGCGCCATCTCGCGGAAGCGGACGCGCGACAGACCGAACTTGCGGAGGTAGCCGCGGGGGCGGCCGTCGACCTGGTCGCGGTTGCGCAGGCGGACCGGCGAGGCGTCGCGGGGCAGCTTCTGCAGAGCGAGGCGTGCCTCCTCGCGCTGGTCGTCGGTGCTCTCCGGGTGGGTGAGCTGGCGCTTGAGGGCGGCGCGGCGCTCGGCGTAGCGCGCCACGATCTCGCGGCGCTGCTCGTCACGGGCGATCTTCGACTTCTTGGCCATGTGCGCTCAGCGCTCCTCTCGGAATTCGACGTGCTTGCGGATCGTGGGGTCGTACTTCTTGAGCACGATGCGATCCGGGTTGTTGCGGCGGTTCTTGCGGGTCACGTAGGTGTACCCGGTGCCGGCCGTCGACTTGAGCTTGATGATCGGGCGGATGTCCTGTGCTTTGGCCATCAGAGCTTCACTCCCTTGGCGATGAGTTCATTCACCACGGAGTCGATTCCCCGGGCATCGATGATCTTGATGCCCTTGGTGGACACCGTGAGGGTCACCGAGCGGCGCAGCGAAGGCACGAAGTAGCGCTTCTTCTGAATATTCGGGTCGAACCGGCGCTTGGTGCGGCGGTTCGAGTGGGACACATTGTGTCCGAAACCGGGAACGGCTCCGGTCACCTGGCAGGTTGCTGCCATTTCTCTCCTCCAGTTTCACTAATGCCGACGGTCCGCCGAACGGGCCGGCGTCCCGCAGGTCCGGGTACGGACCGACGGGTGGACTCGTCGAAGACATCACACATGGTTCGACACCGCTCGGGGCGCGGGTCCGGGTGCGGACCACCCCGTTCGCGGCGGTATCTCCGTGCCCCGTGACGGGGCCTGTGTCCGTCACTGCGGCCCGCGATCCCCTGGTGGGGCGCGTACCGGCGACGAGATGTCTCATCAGCGCTGAGCTGAAGCCTGTGAGAGGGGGCCGAAGCTATGGTGCAGCGCTCAATGAGCACTGTGCCGATGTCCGGTGATCGGATCCTCGACGCCGGGCACCCGGTACGGGGCCCTGCGCGGGGAAGCTGATCGGTCATCGATCGACACAACAGAAGACAATCCTAGGGGAGCCGCCCACAGCCGGGCAAATTCAGTTGATCGGCGGGTTCGGACGTGCCTACAGTGGTCTCCATGGACTGCCAGCAGGCTGCCCACGGAGCGGGGACATCGACCCGATGACACCTCCGACTCCCGACGGCACGATGCCCGGTCACGATCCGCGCAGACCCCGGATCCGGCCGGCACAGAGCGAGAACTGGGACTCCGCACCGCCGACCCGCGGCCACGCGCCCGGGGGCGGCACGGAACCCGGCGCGCTCCCTCCTTCCCCGCATCCCGCCGCCGCTCCCACGGGGTACTTCACCGGCCCCGACGGACTCCAGTGCTTCCGCTCCCCCGACGGCGCGGTGTTCTACCAGGCCTCCGACGGCCGGTTCTATCCGATCAGCGCGCTCGACCGCGCGTACAGCGGAGCATCCGCCGGTGCGGCGGAGCCCGGGTCGCGGACGGAGAGCCCCGTCGACGGGCCCACCTACTACGAGTACATCGCCGCGCACACCGGCGAGCAGCCGGCACAGCCGAGCACCGGGCCGATCACCGGCGGCCAGGGCACCTCCGGAGCGGCCGGGATCGCTGGGGATCCTCCGTCAGGCCGGAAGAGCCCGCGCGTGCTCATCGCCACCCTGGCCGGGGTCACGGTCGTCGCACTCGGCCTCCTGCTCGGCGGGAACTTCCTCGGCCCCGACGACGGGATCCGATCGACCCAGCTCCCGAGCGACGGCTCGCAGTCGGGTCCTGCGGACGCCTCGGCGGCGGCCGGCGGGACCGAGGGGTCGGCCGCACCCACCGTCTCCGCCGGTGAGGATCTCGCCGCGATCTCCGAGTCCGACACCGCCGAGGCGCTCGAGCGGCTCGACGGCCGCTGGGTGGTGCAGCTGAGCGCCAAGCAGGACGGGCTGCGGACCGAGGGCCGGACGTGGTCGGAGGAGGACATCCTCGCGGAGTTCGAGCAGAACCGCGAGGCCCACCCGGATGCGATGCTCCTGTGGAGCGGCGACTGGTCGACCTTCCGATTCAACGACTACTGGATCACGATCCTCGGCGAGGCGTACGACGACCCGGACGAGGCTCTCGCGCAGTGCCGCGCGCTCGAGATCGACCGCGACCACTGCTTCGCGAAGAAGCTCTCGACGACCGAGGGTCCTGACGAGTCGGCGAAGCTCAATCCCTGAGCCCGGAATCGCTGGATCGCGCCGCCGCGCGGGCGGTGGACCGCACTCACCCGCAGGGATGCCCCCTGGTCGCGTCCGCGCCGCGGAAGTCGAATCCTCGGACCGCACGAGCGGGCAGGCCCGACCTGAGAGATGCCGGACCTCCGCTGCGCACGGTCGTGGGCCTCGGGATGGATCGTCACCGCGCCCGGGTCCGGACAGCCTCCCTGCGCACCACCGCGAGCCGCAGCCGCGGCTCGCGGTCGTCGGGCGTCCCGACGTCAGGTGTCAGGTGTCAGGCGTCAGGTGTCAGGCGAGCATGACGGCCGGCTCCTCGAGCGCACGACCGACGTCGGCGAGGAACCGGGAGATGATCTCGCCGTCGACCACCCGGTGATCGGCGGAGATGCCGAGCGTGGTGATCTCCCGGACGACGATCTCGTCGTCGACCACCCACGGCCGCTTGCGGACCTGCCCGAAGGCGATGATGGCGGACTCGCCGGGGTTGATGATCGGGGTGCCCGCGTCGACGCCGAACACGCCGACGTTGGTGATGGTGATCGTGCCGCCCGCCTGCGCCGCGGGCGAGGTGCGCCCGGCGCGCGCGGTCTCGGCGAGCTCACGGATGGCCCCGGCGAGCTCGGCGAGCCCGAGCATGTGGGCGTCCTTGATGTTCGGCACGATGAGGCCCCGCGGCGTCGCGGCGGCGATGCCGAGGTTGACGTAGCGGCGCTGCACGATCTCGTCGCCGTCGAGCACCGCGTTGATCATCGGATAGCGCATGGCCGCCCATGCGACCGCCTTCGCGACGATCGCGAGCGGGGACACCTTGACATCCTCACCGAGCAGTTTCTCCGCCTTGATCCGGCGGACGAGGTCCATCGTGCGGGTGACGTCGACATCGAGGAACTCGGTGACGTGGGGTGCGGTGAAGGCGGATTCGACCATCGCCTTCGCCATCATCCGGTGCACACCCTTGAGCGGGATCCGCTCCTCCCGCTGCCCTCCGGAGCCGCCGTCACCGGGGACCGCACCTGCGTGAGCGTCGGAGTCGTCCGCGCTGCCGGCTCCCTGCTCGAGGTGGGCGAGCAGATCGGCCCGCGTGACCTCGCCGCGGGAGCCGGTGGCCGGCACCTGTGCGAGATCGACTCCGCGGTCCTTGGCGAGCTTGCGCACGGGCGGCTTCGCGAGGACGCGGCCGGAGCGCTCCGCACTGCCGGGATCGCTCTGCTCCGCCGTCGGCGTCGGGTCCGATCCTGCCGGGGAGCCGGACGCCGCGGACGACGCGGCGATCTCCGCCGGCCGCTCGGCCGACGGGGCCGCCGCGGGGGCGTCCTCGGGACGGCGGCGCGGGCGGCGCTTCGCCGACGAGGTCTTGACCCCGTAGCCGACGAGGTTGGGCCCGGCCGCGCCGTCGCCGGTCTCCGCGGGGGCGGGAACGGCCGCGGTCTGATCCGGTGCGGAGCCGTCGGCGGAATCGTCACCGGCGGACTGATCGTCGGCCGGTCCGGCGTCCGCGTCGCCGAAGCGGACGATCGGGGTGCCGACCTCGACGGTCTCGCCCTCGCTCACGAGGAGCGCGGCGATGGTGCCGGCCTCGGGGCTCGGCAGCTCGACGAGTGATTTAGCGGTCTCGATCTCGACGAGGATCTGGTTGACGGTCACGGTGTCGCCTTCGGCGACCTTCCACGACACGATGTCGGCTTCGGTGAGGCCCTCGCCGACGTCGGGGAGGGGGAAAACACTGGACATGGATACCCTTGCTGGTCGGTCGACGGGTGGTCGGGCGCCGCCGGTCGCGGCACCGGTGTGCTCGGGAGCCCGGGGCTCAGTATCCGAGCACGCGATCCACACCGTCGAGGATGCGGTCGAGATCGGGCAGGTAGTGGTGTTCGAGCTTGGAGCCGGGGTACGGGGTGTGGAACCCGCCCACCCGGAGCACCGGGGCCTCGAGGTGGAAGAAGGCGCGCTCGGTGATGCGGGCGGCGATCTCGGCTCCGAGGCCGAGGAAAACCGGCGCCTCGTGCGCGACGACCATCCGCCCGGTGCGGCGGACGGAGGCCTCGAGCGTGTCGAAGTCGATCGGCGACAGCGAGCGCAGATCGATGAGCTCGATGCTCGTCCCCTCCTCGGCCGCTGCGGCGACGACGTCGCGGGCCGTGGGCATGAGCGGTCCGTAGGCGACGAGCGTGAGATCGGTGCCTTCGGTGACCACCTGCGCGCGGTCGTGCGGCAGGCCGCGCTCGGCGGTGTCGACCTCCCCGCGCTGCCAGTAGCGGCGCTTCGGCTCGAAGAACATCACCGGGTCGGGACTCTGCACAGCCTCCTGGATCATCCAGTAGGCGTCATGGGAGGTCGACGGCGAGATGATGCGGAGACCGGCATGGTGGGCGAAGACCGTCTCCGGGCTCTCGGAGTGGTGCTCGGGGGATCCGATGCCGCCCCCGTAGGGCACGCGGATGACGAGCGGCATCCGCTCGTGGCCCTGGGTGCGGTTGTGGAGCTTGGCGAGCTGCGTGACGATCTGGTCGTAGGCTGGGTAGATGAAAGCGTCGAACTGGATCTCGATGATCGGCTTGTAGCCGCGGATCGCCATCCCGATCGACGTGCCCACGATCCCGGATTCGGCGAGCGGGGCGTCGATGACGCGGTTCTCCCCGAAGTCCTTCTGGAGGCCCTCGGTCACCCGGAACACGCCGCCGAGCTTGCCGATGTCCTCGCCGATGAGGATGACCTTGTCGTCGTCCTCCATCGCCCTGCGCAGGCCGGCGGTGATCGCCTTGGAGAGCGGGAGGGTGGTCGTCGTGCTCGCGGCCGGGTCGGCCGTCGCGGTATCCGCAGCCATCTCAGCGCCCCCCGTCGGTCGTGTCGGCGAAGGAGTCGAGGTAGGCGAGATAGGCGGCCTTCTCCTCCTCGACGAGCGCGTGCGGCTCGGCATAGGCGAAGTCGAAGATCTCGCTCGGGTCGGGTTCGGGCATCTCCATGCAGGCCTTGCGGATCCGCGCGGCGAGCGCATCGGCCTCGGCGTCGACCGAGGCGAAGAAGTCGTCGTCGGCGATGCCGGTCTTCTCGAGGTGGGTCCGCAGCCGGCTGATCGGATCCTTGGCCCGCCACTCCTCCGTCATCGCGGAGTCCCGGTACTTGCTCGGGTCGTCGGCGGTGGTGTGGGCCCCCATCCGGTAGGTGAAGGCCTCGATGAGCATGGGGCCGTGACCGGCGCGCACGCTGTCGAGCGAGGCCCGGGCGACGGCGTACATCGCGATGATGTCATTGCCGTCGACGCGGATCCCGGGCACGCCGAAGCCCTCGCCGCGCTTGAACAGCGGCACGCGGGTCTGCACGGAGGTCGGTTCGGAGATCGCCCACTGGTTGTTCTGGCAGAAGAAGAGGACCGGGGCGTTGAAGGCGCCGGCGAAGGTCAGCGCCTCGGACACGTCGCCCTGCGAGCTCGCTCCGTCGCCGAAGCACGCGATCGCGGCGCTGTCGCGCTCGAGGTCGCCGGTGCCGACGTCGCCGTCGAGACCGATGCCCATCGCATAGCCGGTCGCATGGAGCACCTGGGAGCCGATGACGATGGTGTAGGTGTGGAAGCGGTTCTCCTGCGGATCCCAGCCGCCGTGGTTCTGCCCCCGGAACATGCCGAGCAGCGTCTCGGGCTCGACTCCGCGGCACCAGGCGAGTCCGTGCTCGCGGTAGGTCGGGAAGACGAAGTCCTGCGGCCGGGAAGCCCGTCCCATGCCGATCTGGGCGGCCTCCTGGCCGAGCAGCGGAGCCCACAGGCCCAGCTGACCCTGGCGCTGCAGGGCATTGCCCTCCGCATCGACGCGGCGCACGAGCACCATGTCCGTATAGAAGGCCCGCAGATCCTCGTCGGTGAGCTCTGCGGCGAAGGCGTCGTACTCCCCCGAGCTCACGCGCTCGCCTTCGGGGGTCAGCATCTGAATCATTCTCGGCTCCGAATTCGTCCTCGAGTCCGGCGCCTGCGCAATGTTCGATGTCATGCCAGTCTCCTCATGTCGTGGCGGTCGGTCGAGGGTGTCGTCCGGTCGCCAGCGGCGGTGGAGCGCGGTGCGGGTGTGCTCCGCTCTCCGTGTGGTGATGCATTTCACATAGTGGATACACGCTAACGGATTCCCCGCGGCGTGCCAAACTACGCGTCCCGCGCGGAACACCTCGGCGTCCGGGACGCCGAGCCGGTGCTCTCGCCCCGCCCGAGCGGCCGAGGTCTGCTCCCACGCTACGAACGGCCGGAGGGCAGTTGTACCGGACCGTAGGTCGGCCCCGGCGAATTGTCATCCGCGCCACAATTGCTCGGACGTCGAACCATCTGCCCACGTCAGGGGTGTGCCGCGGTCGCAGAGCCGACCCGGTGCCAGCCGATGACGACTCCGCGGAGGACCCTGGAGGGCGCACTCCGGGCGTCCCCGGCGGTGCCGACCGGACCGCGCACCTGGGCAGGCGACTCTCATCGTGCACACCAGCGAGCGGCTCCGATCCTGCGCCCGAGGAGGCGGCTCTGACCTCGCACACTGGCAGGTGCCCTTGCCCGTACTCGGGCAGGTTCCTTCGCCGGGACCCAGCCCACACCCGCGCACCCACGCGCTCGCTCGGATCCTCTCATCTGCGCACCCCCACCGAGTCCTGCACGCTCTCGACCTCACCGTCGAAGAACCCGGCGACGGAATCCGTCCAGCGCACCACGGCAGGGTGTCCGGCGCGGCGGAGCCGTTCGATCGTCGAGGCGTAGACGTCTCCCCCGTGCGCGAAGCCGGGATTCGCGAGAGCCTGCTCGACCTCCTCGGGGGACCGGTCGGCGAACATCGGGTCCGCGCGCAGCTCCGAGTCGTCGAGGTCGACGGTGATCGTCGTCCAGTGCGGGAGGTCGGGGTTCCGATTCCCGTCGAGGTCGGGGACGACATCCTGCTCGTGCTCGATCGACAGTGTGGACACCTGGGAGGGGACGGCGAAGTCGGAGACGGGGCTCGCGACGGTGAGCAGACCGGTGACCCGGACGGCGGCGAGGAACTCGGGGTCGGCGGCGAGCGATGCGGCAGTGATCCCGCCCTGCGAGTAGCCGACGAGCAGGGTCTCCTCGCCCGGCGGGATGCCCGCCTGCTCGACGGCGCGGCGCACGGTTTCGCGCATGACGGTGTCGTGCCCGGCCGCACCCTCGACGTTCGTGGTGAGATCCGTCCCGTTCCCGCCGGTCCGGGCGGACCAGTCGGTGGTCGCCGGCACGTGGACGATCCAGCGGACCGTCCCGTCCGAGCCGCGGATCCGCTCGATCTGCACCCGGCCGTTCTCCCTCCCGCGGTGGCCCGCCAGGGTCCTCGCGAAGAGCTCGGACACATGGGCCGGGGCGGCGGCAGGACGACGGTCCGGAGCGCGCACGGAGTGCTCCACCTCGACCCGCGTGCGGCCGAACCATCCGCCTGCTCGTCCGGCGGCGAGCACCCAGGCGGTCACCGATTGGGAATCGTGCGGCCACGGTCCGCGGTCGCCGAACCGGGCCTGGATGCCGGGCGGGATCCCGACGACCCCGGCGACGAATCCGGGCAGCACGTGCTCGACCACGACCTCGACGCCAGTCGAGTCCTCGGCGATCTCACTGCCGAGCCGCTGCAGCCCCGCCGCAGTGATCTCCGGCAGCTCGACACCGAGCGCGGACTCGAGGGCCTCATCGATCCCGAGCCGGTCCGCGACGACGAGGACGAGAGCGGTCGGGACCGCCGCGCGCAGGAGCATCGGCGCGAGGATCGGCAAGGAGGTGCGGACGAGGACGCCGAGCGCGGCGCCCGCCCCGGTGAGCACCCGGTCGAACACCCGGGCGGCGAACTCCTCGGCCGAGCGGTAGCCGAGGACGGCGTCCCCGAGCGAGGTCCCGGTGACCGCGAGGCGACCGGCGACCCCAACCGACCCGCGGACGAACTCCGCCGCCGCGAGCCCGACCTCGACCGCGGTCACGGGCGCGAGGACGGTCGACGCCTCGAGCACGGGATCGTGCTCGCCGCCGCCGATCCGCACGAGGATGCCGGCGACCTCGCGCGAGATCTCCTGCAGCTCCCCGGCGAACGCCTCGAGGTCCTCCGTGCGCGCTCGGGAGCCTCCGGAGCCCCCGTGCACGGTGATGTCATGCGCCATCGGCACCCCTCCTGCCCGATGCGGCACCGGCGGCCGGACCCACCTCGCCCGCGGCTCGGAGCACTGCGCCGGCGAGCGCGGACCGGACCCGCGCCGCTGTCCGATCCCGCAGCGCTCCCAGTCCCGCACCCACCCCGCCGTCCCCGAGCCACCAGGGGTCGGGGGCATCGCCGCGGTGCCCGAGGACTCCGAGGACGGCGCGGGGCGGCTGGGCTCCGACGAGTCCGGCGACGAGCTCCGGGAGACGCGGCGCCCGATCGATGCGACCGAACAGGATGCCATCGCTGGGATGCTCCTCCCCACCTCCGGACGGGACCCAGCGCCAGACCACGCAGCACGCACGTCCCCGCACGCCCGCGCTCGCGATGATCCGCAGCCCCGGCGCGAGGAGGTGGAACTCCCCGACGACCGGAGCACCACCGAGGATCCCCGCCGCGCGCGCCACCCACAGGGCGGAGAGATCGGGACGAGGGGAACCCGCCCGCACCGCACGGGCGAGCTCGAGTGCCCGTGTGCGCGGGCCGGCATCCACCGCGCAGCTCACCGAATGCGGTGTCATCGACTCCGGCCAGCCGGCCTGCAGGTCCGGCGGCAGGTCGAGGACCCGGTCGGCGGTGAACGGGATCCAGGTGGTGGCCCCCGGCCCGTCCGGCTGCGTGGAAGGAGATCCGGGCGCAGCGGTCCCGCCGCGCTGCACCGCGGGACGCGGACTCCCCATCGCCTGCCCATCGCTCACAGCAGGAGGACGCCGGAGGGGATCTCGGCGTCGCGGACAGCAGGGACGTGCCGGGCGTATGCGTCAACCACCTCGAGTGCGAGTTCGTGCAGCCGGGCGAGTTCGGCGGCGCGGTCGGCGAGCTCCTCCCGGAACCGATCCGCCGCCACCGACACCCACTCCGCCGAACCCCCGCGCCGGCACCGGTCCGCGAGCTCCGCGAGGGAGTCCGCGGCCTCCTGCCACATCCGCTGGTTCGTCTCGAGTTCGTCGATGAGCATGCCTCCACGGTGCTCCCTGCGACGGTCCCACCGACAGTCGCCAGATCGCCCTGTGGAAGACGGCGCACGCATCCACACCGGGCGACCGCAGCCGTGCACCGGTCGTCCCCGAGCCGGCGCAGCCATGCACCGGTCATCTCCGGGCCGGCATACCCGATACGCAGCGGTCCCTCCCCGGTCATCGGCGAACGATCCTCCGCCCCCGGGAACGCGGGGCGACCGCCGTCCGGACGCCCCGCCCGTCCGCGGAGAGTGCGTGCGAAGATGGGCACATGACTCGCGTGACTCTCGCCCAGCTCGATCCCGCCATCGCCCTCGGACCGCTCGACGGCCGCTACCGGGCCGATGCCGCCCCGCTCGTCGACTTCCTCTCCGAGGCCGCCCTCAACCGCGACCGGATCCATGTCGAGGTCGAATGGTTCATCCACCTCGCGGAGAATTCCGTCGTCCCCGGCACCCGCGCGCTCCTCGACGATGAGAAGGAGCAGCTCCGCTCGCTCGTCACCGGCTTCGACCACGAGACGATCTCCCAGCTCGCGACCTTCGAGGCCGTCACGGTCCACGACGTCAAGGCCGTCGAGTACACGATCAAGGAGGCGCTGAGCCAGATCGGCGCCGACGACCTCGCCGAGCTCGTCCACTTCTGCTGCACCTCCGAGGACATCAACAACCTGTCCTACGCGGTGGGGATCAAGGGCGCGATCGAGACCGTGTGGCTGCCCCGCGCCGCTGCGCTCATCGACGCCCTCGCCGCGATGGCCGCCGACCTCGCCGACGTCCCCATGCTCTCCCACACCCACGGACAGCCGGCGACCCCGACGACGATGGGCAAGGAGCTCGCCGTCGTCGTCCACCGCCTCCACCGGCAGTACGACCGGATCGCAGCGACGGAGTACCTCGGCAAGATCAACGGCGCGACCGGCACCTACGCCGCCCACACGGTCACCGTCCCCGGCGCCGACTGGCCCGCCCTCGCCCGCGCGTTCGTCGAGAAGCTCGGCCTGACCTTCAACCCGCTCACCACCCAGATCGAGTCCCACGACTGGCAGGCGGAGCTCTACGCCGACGTCGCGCGGTTCAACCGGATCGCCCACAACCTCGCGACCGACATGTGGACCTACATCTCGATGAACTACTTCACCCAGATCCCGGTCGAGGGTGCCACCGGTTCGTCGACGATGCCGCACAAGGTCAACCCGATCCGGTTCGAGAACGCCGAGGCGAATCTCGAGCTCTCGTGCGCCCTCCTCGACTCGCTCGCCTCGACCCTGGTGACGAGCCGGATGCAGCGCGACCTCACCGACTCGACGTCCCAGCGCAACATCGGCGTGGCTCTCGGGCACTCGGTGCTCGCGCTCAACAACCTCGTCAAGGGCCTCGACAAGCTCGCGATCAGCACCACCGCCCTCGATGCGGACCTCGACGCGAACTGGGAGGTGCTCGCGGAGGCGATCCAATCGGTCATGCGCGCCGCGTACCTCCAGGGCGTGCCCGGGATGGAGAACCCCTACGAGAAGCTCAAGGAGCTCACCCGCGGCCACCGAGTGGGGCGTACGGAGCTCGAGGAGTTCGTGCGCTCGCTCGGTCTGCCGGAGGCGGAGACCGAGCGGCTCGCCGCGCTCAGCCCGGCGACATACACCGGCCTGGCCGCGGATCTCGCCCGCGCCGAGGCCGCCGCCTGGCAGAACCGCCCGGCCGACCGCGCACAGGCCTGACCCCCGGCCGACCGCGCACAGGGCTGGTCCCCGGCCGCTCCGTCCGAGTAGCCCCTGGCGGTCCGGTCGCACGGTGCGGCCCCGGGCCGGTCAGCACTCCGCTGCATGCGCCGGTCCGATCGGTCGCGCGCCGCAGCGGCAACGGGAACTGCTGTGGCTGGCGGAAACTGTACAGTCTCCGTCGGCGATTGCAGTTTCCGTCGTCATCTGGCGGATCGGCCACCGACACCCGCCAGAATCGGACCTTCAGGCCACGACGGAGCAGCACCGGAAACCGCACCGGTCAACGGGAACTGCGATGACTGGCGGAAACTGCGAAGTTTCTGTCGGCCATCGCAGTTTCTGTCGTCATCTGCCGGATCAGCCGCTTACGCAACCCCGGGCCAACCCTTCGGGCCCGCCTGGACCGACCCCCGCCCCAGCGCGACCACTGACGCGCCCGGGCCGATTCTTCACTTCATCCGGAGGGCGCGCAGGACGTCGAGGGCGCCGGTCATGACCTGCTGGAATCGCTCCGGGGTGAGTGATCCGCTCGGCGCGAGCGGGAGCAGCGCCTGGTGGGCGATCGTGCGGGTGCGGGTGAACTGGAGCAGCCCCTCCGGCCCGTGGCGGTGCCCCAGCCCGGAGGCCTTGACGCCGCCGGAGGGCGCATCGATCGAGCCCCACGCCGCGGCGAAGGCCTCGCCGACGTTGACCATCCCGGCATCGAGCCGCCGGGCCACGGCCGTTCCGCGGCGCTTCGAACCGGCGAACACGCTCGCGTTGAGACCGTACGGGGTGTCGTTCGCGGCGCGGACCGCCGCGTCCTCGTCGGCGAAGGGATGGACCGCGACGACGGGGCCGAAGGTCTCCTCGCGGGAGAGTGCCGCGGACTCCGGGACGTCGACGAGCACGGTCGGCTCGAAGAAGTACGGGCCGAGTTCCGGGCGGGCCCGGCCGCCGGCGAGGACCCGCGCGCCCCGGGCGGTCGCATCGTCGACGTGGTCCCGAACCCGGTCGAGCTGCCCGGCCGAGGTCAGGGTCCCGATCTCGCACGAGTAGTCGAACGCGGCCCCCATCGACAGGGCACGGGCCGCCTCCGCGAACCGCGTGCAGAACTCCTCGAACACCGGGCGGGCGACGTAGATCCGCTCGATCGAGAGGCACAGCTGGCCGCTCGAGCTGAACGCGCCGCGCACCGCACCGGCGACAGCGGCGTCGAGGTCCGCATCCGCGCACACGATCATCGGGTTCTTGCCCCCGAGCTCGAGGGCGGTGGGCAGCAGCCGCGATGCCGCCTCGGCGGCCACCGCGCGGCCGGCCCGGGTGGAGCCGGTGAAGGACAGCCCGTCGACCCCGTCGAGGAGCGGTGCGCTCACTGCGTCGACCTCGCCGGGAACGAGCTGCCACACGTCAGCGGGCAGTCCCGCGCTCACGGCGAGGCGACGGACGAGGACGGCCGAGAGCGGGGTCCGCGAATCGGGCTTGTGGACGACCGCATTGCCCGCCGCGAGCGCTGCGAGCAGATCCGTCCCGCCGAGGGAGAGCGGATAGTTCCACGGACTGATGAACCCGACGACGCCGAGCGGGGAGTGGTCGACGCGCGTCGTGGTGAGGCCGGGGACCGCGCCCCGCCGCGGCTGCGGACGGAGCACCCGCGGCGCCGTCACCCCGTAGTAGCGGCACACGTTGTAGGCGTCGAGCACCTCGTCGTAAGCGTGCTGTCGGGACTTCCCGTTCTCCGCCTGGATGACGTCGAGGAGCAGCTCCTCGTGGGAGCGGATGAGGGTATGGAGCCGGAGCAGCACCGCGGCCCGCTCCCGCACGGGCCGGTTCGCCCAGGCGCGGGCGGCGATCGCGGCCGTGCGCACCTTGCGCTCGACGTCCGCGGCGGTGTTCGCGGCGAAGGATGCGAGGCGCTCCCCGGTCAAGGGGGCGTCGACCTCGATGGCGGGACCGGAACCCGCGGCCTCGGCGAGCGGATCGGCGGCGAGGAACTCGCGGAGCCTCTCCGGCAGCGCGAGCAGCGCCCGGCCGGAGGCGTCGGAGCGCTCGTGACGATCGTCGGTGCGGAGGGCGGAGGATGTGGCAGTCATCCCGCGATTGTGTCAGATCACTCTGCTCGAGCCGGGTCGCCCGGGGCCTTCCTGCTCTAGACTTCCCCCATGGCCTACTCGTCAGTAATGAGAGCGATCGCCGGGGTGGACGGCCCCCTCGGGGTCATCGACCTCGCCGCCCTCGACCGCAACATCGCCGCTCTGCGCCGGCGCGCGGGCGGACTGCCGATCCGCGTCGCGACGAAATCCGTGCGGGTCCCCGCCGTTCTCGACCGGGTCCTCGCCGCCGACGGCTACCGCGGCCTCCTCGCCTTCTCCCTCCCGGAGGCGCTCGATCTCCACCGGCGCGGATTCCGCGACATCCTCGTCGCCTATCCGACGGTCCACCGCGGCGCCCTCCGCGCTCTCGCCACCGACGCCGACGCACTGTCCCACATCACCCTCGTCGTCGACTCGACCACCGGGGTCGACCTGGTCCTCGCCGCGCTCCGCGATCATGCTCCCGGCTCCCGCCCGCCCGTGCGCCTGTGCATCGAGGTCGATGCGTCCTTCCGCCCGGCCCCCGCCTCACCCGCGGTCGCGTGCACTTGGGAGCGCGCCGCAGCCCGGTCCGGGGATCCGCCGAGGCGCTCGCCCTCGTCGAGCAGATCGCGTCCCGCCCGGGCTGTCGGCTCGTCGGCGTCCTGTCCTACGAGGGCCAGATCGCCGGGCTCGGCGACGCCGGTGCCGATCCCCGCGCCCTCGTCGTGCGGTCCGTGCGCCGCCTGTCCATCGCGGAGCTGGCCGAGCGCCGGACCCGCGTCATCGCCGATATCCGCGCCGGAGGTGTTCGATCTCGCTCGGCTCAGCGTCGGCGTACTCGGCGTCATCACCGAGGTCGAGCTCGCCTGCGTGCCGGCGTTCGACCTCGTCGCCCACGAGCGCTCCGAGTCCCTCGACGCACTCCTCGAGACCTTCGTCGACCGCTCCCGCACGGCCGACCACCTCGAGTTCTACTGGTTCCCCCACACCGATCGCGCGCTCGTCAAGACGAACGTCCGGGTCGCACCCGGGGCGGCGGCACCGGCCGGGATGCCCGCGGCCGGTCCCCGCGGTCGCCTCGCACGGCTCGTCAGCGAGGAGATCCTCGACAACGGGGGCCTGCGGGCGATCAGCGAGCTCGGCCACCGCATCCCGTCCCTCGTCCCGGCGCTCAACCGGCTCGCCGCCGCGGCGACCTCGAACCGCCTCTACCGGGCGCCCGCCCACGAGGTCTTCGTCTCACCGCGCCGCGTCCGCTTCACCGAGATGGAGTACGCGGTGCCGCTCGCCGCCGGACCCGAGGCGCTCGCCCGGATCCGCGCCCTCATCGAGCGCCGGCGGTGGCGGATCTCGTTCCCGATCGAGGTCCGCACGGCCGCCGCCGACGACGTCCCGCTGTCGACCGCGTACGGCCGGGAGTCGATGTACATCGCCTGCCACCGCTTCCACCGCGACCCGTTCGAGGACTGCTTCCGGCGCATCGTGGAGATCCTCCTCGAGCTCGGCGGGCGGCCGCACTGGGGCAAGCTCCATACGCTCGAGGCCGCCGGGCTCTCTGAGCGGTACCCGCGGTTCGAGGACTTCCGGGAGCTGCGGGCCCGGCTCGATCCTGCGGCGGTCTTCGGCAGCGCCTACACCGACGCGCTCTTCGCCCCCGGACGCTGAAGCCCCCCGGCCCGGGAGGCACCTGCTCGGGGGGCACGCGCATCCGCATGGGAGCACACGGGCCGGGAGTCAGACGCCCGCACCGAGAACGAGGCACTCGCGCCATGAACGAGCCGCTCGCACCGGGAGGCGCCCGTGCCAGGGCCGCGGCACGCGGGCCGGGAACGCCGCACGCGGGCCGGAAGCCAGGCTGGCAGTCGTCCCCGTCGCCCCCGATCAGTCGAGGAGTCGGTACTCGAGCACCGGTCGGCCGGCAGACCCGTAGCGCGGGCGCCGGTCGAGGCCGCCGGCATCGGTGAGCGCCTCGAGATAGCGCCGGGCGGTGACGCGGGAGACCCCGATCCGCTCGCCCACCTCGGCGGCCGACAGCGCGGAGCCGTCGGACAGCACCGCGGTGATCTGCTCCTGCACGGCCTCCGGGACGCCCTTCGGCGCGGCCACCGCCGGGGCGGCGCCGATCGCGGCGAGTGCGGCGTCGACCTCGTGCTGCGTCATCTCCGCGCCCGAGTCCTCGGCGACCAGCGTCGCCCGGTAGGCGAGATAGGCCTCGAGCTTGCTCTTGAAGACCGGGAACGTGAAGGGCTTGATGATGTACTGGACGACGCCGAGCGAGAGCGCCTCCTGCACGACCTGGAGGTCGCGGGCGGCGGTGACCGCGACGACGTCGACGGGGATGTGCTTGCCGCGGATGGCGCGGAGCAGCTGCAGGCCGTGGCCGTCGGGGAGGTTCATGTCGAGGAGCACGAGCGCGATCCGGGAGGGATCCATCCCGTAGATCTGGCCGCTGAGAGCGGCGAGCGCCTGCGTGGCGTTCCGGGCGATCCCGGCGACGTGGAAGCCGTCGAGCCGGGACACGTACTGGGCATGCGCCTTCGCCGCGACGCTCTCGTCCTCGACGACGAGCACCCCGACTCCATCGTCCTCGGTCCGGCCGTGCTGTGATCCCATGACGGCCCCAGTCTAGTCCGTGCCCGGCTTCCCGCCGGATCCGAGAGCCCGCACCGACCGCGCAGCGGGATCCGGCCGCTCAGGCCCGGGGCTCCGCGGGCGCATCCGACCCGGCGTCTCCCACAGTCGACCCGGTGTCCCCCGCATCCGGCCCCGCGTCCTCCGCATCCGGCCCGGTGTCTCCCGCAGCCGGCCC
>ENA-OOKA01000262-OOKA01000262.1-human-skin-metagenome-genome-assembly--contig:-NODE-262-length-16355-cov-7.929080_pt1 | contig 16355 bp, 18 predicted proteins | sample MGYA00248825_ERZ500995 | MGnify/ENA primary metagenome ERZ500995 (study PRJEB25958, sample SAMN03398540) | human skin metagenome | study: EMG produced TPA metagenomics assembly of the Human Skin...
GGGCGCTCCGACCGCGTCGCAGGTCGCGGCGCCGCGGGAAGGGAGCCGGGTCCGAGGCGCCCGCAGAGTCGCCGGAGCCGGCGGGGGAGGTCTCCCCCGCCGGCCGGCGGCTGCTCTGATCCTCGGCCATCGACTCAGACCTCGAGGAGTTCGGCTTCCTTCGCATGGAGGAGCACGTCGATCTCGTCGACCTTCTTCTTCGTCAGATCCTCGAGCTCGTGGATGGCGCTGCGCACCTCGTCCTCGCCGGCCTCGCCGTCCTTCTGGATCTTCTCGAGGGTCTCCTTGGCCCGGCGGCGGACGTTGCGGATCGAGACCTTGCCCTCCTCCGCATTGCCCTTGACGATCTTGACGTACTCGCGGCGGCGCTCCTCGGTGAGCTCCGGGAGCACGACCCGGATGATGTTGCCGTCGTTGGCCGGGTTGGCGCCGACGTCGGAGTTGCGCAGAGCGGTCTCGATCTCACCGAGGGCGCTCCGGTCGTACGGGGTGATGAGCAGGGTGCGGGCCTCGGGCACCTGGAACGAGGCGAGCTGCTGCATGGGGGTCGGGGCGCCGTAGTAGTCGACGAGGATGTTGGCGAACAGGGCGGGGTTCGCCCGACCGGTGCGCACATTGCCGAAGTCGTCCTTGGTGACCTCGATGGCCTTGTCCATCTTCTGCCGGGCCTCGGTCAGGGTGTCCTTGATCACTGCTTACCCTTTCGGTGGGTCTGGGGGTTGTGGTCTCTGCTGTCCATTCTAGGCGCGACGGGGCGCGGGCGCGCACCCGCGGCGGGCGCGCGATCCCCGGTGCGGGAGCTCAGTCCCCGGTGACGATGGTGCCGATGCGCTCGCCGGCGATCGCCCGGCGGAGGGTCTCGTCGCCCTCCATGCCGAACACGACCATGGGGAGCCGATTGTCCATGCAGAGCGAGAAGGCGGTGGCGTCGACGACCTTGAGCCCGCGGGCCAGGGCGTCGCGGTAGGTGATGCGGTCGATCTTCGTCGCCGTCGGGTCGACCTTGGGGTCCGCGGAGTACACGCCGTCGACGCCGTTCTTGGCGATGAGCACCGCGTCGGCGCGGATCTCGAGCGCGCGCTGGGCGGCGACGGTGTCGGTGGAGAAGAACGGCAGCCCGGCCCCGGCGCCGAAGATCACGACCCGGTCCTTCTCCATGTGGCGGATGGCGCGGCGCGGGATGTAGGTCTCGGCGACCTGGGTCATGGGGATCGCCGACTGCACGCGGGTGTCGACGCCGGCCTGCTCGAGGAAGTCCTGGAGCGCGAGGCAGTTCATCATCGTGCCGAGCATGCCCATGTAGTCGGCGCGGGTGCGGTCCATGCCGCGCTGCGAGAGCTCGGCGCCGCGGAAGAAGTTGCCGCCGCCGACGACGATGCTCACCTCGACCTCGGGGACCGCCTGCGCGATCTGCCGCGCCACGGCGGATACGACATCCGGGTTGACTCCCACGTCGCCGCCGCCGAAGACCTCGCCGGAGAGCTTGAGGAGCACGCGCCGGCGATGCGTGCGCAGCGGGTTGTCCTGGAGGGGCGAGGTGCGCGCGGTGGTGTCCGACATGGCTGCCTTCCTGCTGGTGCGTGAACGACTGCTGCCCGTCGGGGTGCCGACGCGCAGGTGGGCGTACGAGCCGTCGACCAGTCTAGCGCCACCGGGTCCTCCCCGGGGACGCGCGAAGGGCGGGGCACACGGCCCCGCCCTTCGTCTGCGGATCAGCAGTCTGCGCTGATCAGCGCCGCGCCGACCGGTGCGGTCGGCGTCGATCGGTGATCAGCTGCCCACGCGGAAGCGCAGGAATCCGGTCGCCTTCACGCCGGCCTCCTCGAGGACCGAGGACACCGACTTCTTGGGCTCCTTGGCGAAGCCCTGGTCGAGCAGGCAGTTCTCCTTGAAGAACCCGCCCACGCGGCCCTCGACGATCTTCGGCAGGGCCTGCTCCGGCTTGCCCTCGTTCTTCGCGGTCTCGAGCGCGATCTCGCGCTCCTTCTCGACGAGATCCGCCGGCACGTCCTCGCGCGAGAAGTACTTCGGCGACATCGCGGCGATGTGGACGGCGACGTCGTGGGCGACCTCGGCGTTGTCGCCCTCGTAGGCGAGGAGGACGCCGACCTGCGGGGGCAGGTCCTTGTTCGTGCGGTGGAGGTAGGACTCGACGTTCGCACCGGTGATGCGACCGACGCGGCGCAGGGCCACCTTCTCGCCGAGCGCGGCTCCGCCCTCGGTGATGAACTGCGAGACCGACTTGCCGTCGACCTCGGCCTCGAGCAGCGCTTCGGCGGACTCGGCCTCGTTCTTCGCCGCGAGGGCGAGGACCTCGTCGGCGAGCGCGACGAACTTGTCGGACTTGGCGACGAAGTCGGTCTCCGAGTTGAACTCGATCATCGTGCCGACGCCGTTCTCGACGCGGGTGGCGACGAGGCCGTCGGAGGTCGAGCGGCCCTCGCGCTTGGTGGCGCCCTTGAGGCCCTTGACGCGGAGGATCTCGATGGCCTTGGCCTGATCGCCCTGCGCCTCCTCGAGAGCCTTCTTGACGTCCATCATGCCGGCGCCGGTCTTCTCGCGGAGCGCCTTGATGTCAGCAGCGGTGTAGTTTGCCATGGGATCTCCTTCAGATCACGCGACGTGGGGTGTCCCGGCCCGCACGGTGGTGCGGGCCGGGAGGGGTCTGATCAGGCCTCGGTGGACTCGGCGGGAGCGGCCTCGGCGGGCTCGCCCTCGGTGGCCTCGGCGGCCGGTGCCTCGACGGACTGTGCCTCGACCGCGGGGGTCTCGGCGGCCGGGGTCTCCTGCGCGGAGTCGCCGGACTTGCCCTCGAGGAGCTCGCGCTCCCACTCCGGCATTGGCTCGACGTCGACGGCCGAGACGTTCTTCTCACCGGACTCGTCGCCGGACGAGTGGCGCTTGATCAGGCCCTCGGCCACGGCATCGGCGATGACGCGGGTGAGAAGTCCGACCGAGCGGATCGAGTCGTCGTTGCCCGGGATCGGGAAGTCGACCTCGTCCGGGTCGCAGTTGGTGTCGAGGATGCCGATGATCGGGATCCCGAGCTTCTTCGCCTCGTCGACGGCGAGGTGCTCCTTCTTGGTGTCGACGATCCACACGGCGGACGGGGTCCGCTGCATGTCGCGGATACCGCCGAGGGTGCGCTCGAGCTTGTCCTTCTCACGACGGAGGATGAGGAGCTCCTTCTTCGTGTGGCCGGAACCGGCGACATCGTCGAAGTCGATCTCCTCGAGCTCCTTGAGGCGGCGCAGACGACCGGAGATCGTCTGGAAGTTCGTGAGCATGCCGCCCAGCCAGCGCTGGTTGACGAAGGGCTGCCCGACGCGCTTGGACTGCTCCTGGATGGCCTCCTGGGCCTGCTTCTTCGTGCCGACGAAGAGGATCGAGCCGCCGTGGGCCACGGTCTCCTTGACGAACTCGAAGGCCGAGTCGATGTAGCCCAGTGTCTGCTGGAGGTCGATGATGTAGATGCCGTTGCGCTCGGTGAAGATGAAGCGCTTCATCTTCGGGTTCCAGCGACGGGTCTGGTGTCCGAAGTGGACGCCGCTGTCGAGCAGCTGGCGGATGGTGACGACGGCCATGCCGACGCCCTCCTTTCATGGCGCGCACCCGCGGGCGCGCGCTCTTTCAGGTCGCTGGTCCGCACGCGGGCGCGGCTGCCGGGCAGCGCATCCCTGGTCCGGGGCGACGATTCGGTTGATTCCTGGTATCCGCGGCCGAATGCCCACGAACCGCACGCTCTGCCGTGCACGCTCCTGCGCGCTGGCTGCTGTGGATTCGCACCGGTGGCACTCGATCGGTTCATCGGATACGCGTAGTCAGGGGTGGTCACACTCCTGCTGGTGATATTCTACGACGCGGGCCCAACGCCGCCAAACCGCGGGCATGGCCGCGCGAGCGGGTGAGCACGGTGCGCCGGGAGCGAACCGGGCGGCGCGTGCCGGTGTCGGCGCGGGAAGGGTGTACGGGTGCCGAGGCAGGCCTCCCGTCCTCGGTAGGATCCGCTGTGCACGTTTCCGGGTCGCCTGCGGTCCCGGATTGGGGATGAGCGTTCCACTCTCCCCAGGGCCGTTCAGGATCTGGCGGGGAACGCGCCCGGCCCCGACGGTGGATCCATGTCGACCCGAACCCATCCCCTCTCCCCCGGCACGATCCCCGATCTTCGACGTCCGGTGCCTCTCCGCACGCGGAACCCGCAGACGCGGACCCTGCCGGGTGCGCGGGTGTTCGGGGTCCTCCTCGCGGCGGTCATGTTCCTCGGGACGCTCGCGCCCGGTGCACACGCGGCCCCGGCCCCGGACGACTGGTTCACTCCGGTGCCCGGCTTCACCGTCGTCCGCCCCTTCGACAAGCCGGACCGGAACTGGGAGTCCGGGCATCGCGGCATCGACGTCGCAGCACTCCCCGGCGAGGAGGTCCGAGCGCCGCAGGCGGGCACCGTGCGATTCTCGGGCTCCGTTGCCGGCCGCCCGGTCCTCAGCCTCGAGATCGAGGGCCACGTCGTATCGTTCGAGCCGGTGGTGAGCGAATTGCGGGCCGGCGACCCGGTGTTCGCCGGGCAGCCGGTGGGAACGGTCGCCGACCCCTCGCACTGCGAGGACGGCTGCATCCACGTCGGGGTGTGGCAGACGGGGCGGGAGAAGGACTACCTCAACCCGGCATCGTTCTTCGCCGCCGATGCGACGATCCTGCTGCCCGAGGCGCAGGCGCCCGAGGAGCTGCCGACCGTACCGGCCGGGGACGACGGGAGCAGCGGTGCCGGGCGATGGGGCGGGCACGAGAACGGGCGCATCCCGGCGGTCGCGATGTGCCCGCTCGCGGTTGCCCCGGGGCACCGACTGCGGTGCGATGCGGCCCGGGCGTTCGACGCCCTCGCGTCGGCGTACGCCGACGAGTTCGGCCGGCCGGTCTCGGTGACCGACTCCTACCGGGACTACGAGACCCAGGTCGTCCTCAAGCGGCGGAAGGGCCGGATGGCGGCGACGCCGGGCACGTCCAACCACGGCTGGGGGTTGGCGGTGGACCTCGGCGGCGGCATCAACTCCTTCGGCACGGTGCAGCACGAGTGGATGCGCTCGAACGGCCCGCGGTTCGGCTGGATCCACCCGTCCTGGGCGCGCAGCGGCGGCTCGCTGCCCGAACCCTGGCACTGGGAGTTCCGTGCGGGATGAGCCGGCGGTGCGGCCAGGCGCAGCGTGCTCTGGCGCGGTGCGGTGCGGTCAGGAGCGGTCGGCTCAGGCGCGCTGTGGTCAGGCGCGGGGGTGGGCCCGGAAGTAGCTCTCGGAGAGCCTGCCGAGGGAGACGTGGGTGTAGATCTGCGTGGAGCTCAGGGTCGCGTGGCCGAGGAACTCCTGCACCTGGCGAAGATCGGCGCCGTTCTCGACCATGTGGGTCGCTGCGGAATGCCGGAGCCCGTGCGGGGAGAGGTCGGCGACGCCGTCGACGGCAGAGGTGGCCCGGTGCACGACGTCACGCACCTGGCGGACGTTGATGCGACCGCCGCGCACCCCGAGGAATATCGCCGACCGGGCATCGGTCGACGGCTGCGGCGCAGCGCCGGAGAGGATGGGCCGTCCGTCGGAGATCCAGCGCGCGAGCGCCTCGGCCGCAGGCACCCCGTAGGGCACCCGGCGCTCCTTGTTCCCCTTGCCGAGCACGGTGAGGAGACGCCGCTCGCGGTCGATGTCGTCGAGGTCGAGGGCGGCGAGCTCGGAGACCCGGACCCCGGTGGCGTAGAGGACCTCGACGATCGCCGCGTCCCGGAGCGCGACCGCACGAGCGCGCGGATCGATGTCCTCGGTGCCGGTGTCCGTGTTCCGCTCATCCTCGTTGCCGGCAGTACCTCGCTCGTCCACGCTGTCGTCCACGCCCCGTTCATCCGAGCCGCCGGCGTCGGTCTGCGGCAGCGCGACATCGCCGACGGTGCCGGCGGTCGGCCGCTCGGCGGTGCGCGTGCGGTCGAGGACGGCGCCGGCCTGCGACTGCTGGAGCACGGCCGGGAGGCGGGAGCCGCGCCGCGGGCTCGCAAGTCGGGCGGCGGGGTTGCGCTCCATCCGACCGGTGCGGGTGCAGAAGAGGGAGAACGCGCGGATCGCGGCGATCCGGCGGGCGAGCGTACCGGGAGCGGCACCGCGCCGCGACTGGTCCATGAGCCACTGCCGGAGATTCCCGAGCTTGATGTCGGCGAGCGCGAGGGCCTGGCCGTCGTCCTCGGTGAGGAAGGTCATGAGGGATCGGACGTCCGCGGTGTAGTTGCGCACGGTGTGCACCGAGGCGTTGCGCTGGATGCGGAGGTCCTCGGCGAAGGCGTCGAGCGCGTCCGCATACTCCGGCAACAGCTGGTCCGCCGTCAACGGCGCGGCGTGCGGGTGGGAAGCCGACATGCTCCCACTGTAGAGCACCGCAGGCGGCGCACCCGGGACCTTCAGCCCCTGCGCAGCTTGACCCACCCGTGGTCCCGGCGTTCGGCGAGGCCGGCGAGTTCGAGCACCGCGAGGGCTCCCATCGCCGCCGGGACCTCGAGACCGGCCCGGGAGGCGAGAGCGGCGACCTCGGTACCGCGCCGCGGGGGCAGCGCGCTGTAGATCCGCGCCTGCTCGTCGGTGAGATCGTCGGTGATCCGCAGCCGGCCCTGCTGGTCGCCTGCGCTCGTTCCCGCGGCCTCCGCGCTCAGCTCGGTGAGCGATTCGACGAGTTCGCGCACCTCGTCCGCCGTGGTGACGCAGACCGCCGCCCCCTCCCGGATGAGGCGGTGGCAGCCGGCGGAATCGTGCGCGGTGACCGGACCCGGCACGGCACCGACCGGCCGGAGGAGTTCTGCCGCACGGTTGGCGGTGTTGAGCGCCCCCGATCTCCACCCGGCCTGGACGACCACGGTCGCCGCCGCGGTCGCGGCGATGAGCCGGTTGCGCATGAGGAATCGATGCCGCATCGCCGTGCTGCCCGGGGCGGCTTCGGAGATCACGACTCCGGTGCGCGCCACTGCCGTGAGCAGGTCGGCGTTGCCGCGCGGGTAGAACCGGTCCACTCCCCCGGCCATGAACGCGATCGTCCCCACCCCGGGCCGGTCGGCGGCGGCGAGAGCGCCGGCGTGCGCGGCGGCATCGATCCCGTAGGCGCCCCCGGAGACCACGCTGTGACCGGCGGCGACGAGATCCCACGCGAACGATCGCGCGAGGTGGAGGCCGTAGGAGTCGGCGGCGCGCGAGCCGACGAGCGCGATCGATCCGGCGGTGAGAGCGGTGAGGTCGCCGTGCCCGCGGACCCACAGACCCGCCGGTTCGTCGAGGCCGAGGTCGCGGAGGCCTGCCGGCCAGTCCGGATCACCGGGCTGGATCACGCGGGCGTCGAGGGTACGCATGATCCGGAGGTCGCGGGCGCCGTCGAGGTCCGGGAGCCGGAGCGTCCAGCGGTCGATCGCCCGGTCGATGTCCTCGCTACGGACGGCGAGGCCCACCGCCCTCGCAGCCGCGTGCAGGGCGTCGGCGAGACCGGTGCGCGGACCGTCGAGCAGGCCGCGCAGCGGTTCCGCCCCGCTCGTGGCCACGGCTGCTCGGAGCAGCCGGTCGCCGGGTTCGGAGATCCGCAGGAGGTCGGCGACCGCGCGCGGGTCGGCCATGTCGGGACCGGGGTCGATGGTGGTCATGCGGTCTCCCGGATGCGGAGGACGAGGGCGGACAGGAGGTCGTCGCCGGTGGGCCGCGAACGTCCGGCGAGGTCGGCGAGCGTGGTGGCGATCCGCACGACCCGGTCGTAGCCGCGCATGGTGATCGCCCCGCGTTCGAGTGCGGTGTCGAGCGGCGCGGTCTCCGTCCGGCGGAAGGCGAAGGTCTCCCGCAGCCATCCGCCGGGCGCCTGGGCGTTGAGCGCCCAGGGCATGTCTGCGTACCGGACGGCCTGGAGCTCGCGGGCACGGGCGACGCGCGTGGCGACCGTCGCGGAGTCCTCGCGCGGCTCGAGTCCGTGGACGTCGGCGGCGACGAGCGGCATCATCTCGAGCTGGATGTCGATCCGATCGAGCAGCGGGCCCGACAGCCGGGCGCGGTAGCGCCTCCGGTCGAGAGGACTGCATCGGCACTGCGTCGCCTGTCCGACCCCGGCGCCGCACGGGCAGGGGTTCGATGCGAGGACGAGCTGGAACCGCGACGGCAGCACCACCGATCCCCAGGCCCGGTGGATGTCGCAGCGCCCGTTCTCCAGCGGCTGGCGCAGGGCCTCGAGGACGTCCCTCCGGAACTCGGGGGCCTCGTCCATGAAGAGCACCCCGCGGTGGGCCCGTGAGAACACGCCGATCGACCCCGGCCGGGACCCGCCGACCATCGCGGCGGCGCTCGTTCGGTGGTGCGGCGCCTCGAACGGGGGCGTGGTGTCGAGGCCGTGCGCCGGGTCGAGGGTGCCGTCGAGGGAGCGCAGCGCCACGACCTCGCATGCCTCGTCGATCGGCAGCCGCGGCAGGAGACCGGGCAGGCACCCGGCGAGCAGGGTCTTCCCCGCCCCCGGCGTGCCGGTCATGAGCAGGTGGTGACCGCCGGCGGCCGCGACCTCGAGCGCGTACCGGGCGTCGTCCTGTCCGTGCACCTCGGCGAGGTCATGGGTGTCGGGCACGGGCAGCGCGGTGGATTCCGGCAGCGGGATCGGCGGCAGGCCCGGGTCGCTGATCGACCCGCCGAGCAGGGCCACGACGCCGGCGAGGTTAGCCGCCCCGCGGACCTCGGCGCCGTCGACGAGCCGGGCCTCGGCGAGGTTCGCCTCAGGGACGACGAACCGGGTGTGGCCCGCCGCGAGCCCGGTGAGAACGCTCGGCAGGACGCCGCGGACCGGGTGGAGACGCCCGTCGAGACCGAGTTCCCCGAGGTGCACGACCCCGCGGCCCGCATCCGCCGGAACCGCTCCCTCCGCCTCGAGGATCGCGATCGCGATGCCGAGGTCGAACACCGTGCCGACCTTCTTCAGACCGCCCGGAGACAGATTCACGGTGATCCGGCGGGCGCTGAGCGTGAATCCGAGGTTGGAGATCGCCGCCCGGATCCGCTTGCGCGATTCGCTCACCGAGGCGTCGGGCAGGCCGACGATGTCGATCCCGGGCAGGCCGTCGTTGACGCTCGCCTCGATCGCCACGGGCGCCCCGGAGATCCCGTGGAGGGCGATGGCGAGCGCCCGGCCGAGACTGCGCGCAGGTGTCGGGCTCATCGGGCGTCCCGGACATGGGTGAGCTCGGGTGCGCCCCGGTTCCACAGGATCCCGATGACGTCGACGCGGAAGACGGGGAACCATTCCTCCTGCGCCGCCAGCCACCGCAGTGCGAGCCCGCGCAGGACCGCGAGCTTGCGCGGCGTGACGGCTTCGAGCGGGTGTCCGGCACGGGCGGTCGCACGGGTCTTGACCTCGACGAAGACGACTGCCTCCCCGTCGCGGGCGACGATGTCGATCTCCCCGCGGCTGCAGCGCCAGTTCGTCGCGAGGATCTCCCACCCGCGGTGCTCGAGGTGCCGGCGGGCGCACATCTCGCCGCGGCGTCCCAGCGTCATCGTGTCCATGCCGCCAGTCGATCAGCGGTCCCTGGGGTCGGTCAGCTGCCCGTCACGGCCTGTGGACGGCGCCCCCGCGGTCCACAGGTCCCCACCGCACGGAGTGCACCGGATTCGAGCGGGCTGTGGACCGAAGGTCACCGCCCCGGTGACCCGAGGCGAACCGGGGGCTGCGAACCCCGGCCGCGGACCCGGGGCTGCGCACCGCGTGCGTCAGCGCGGGAGGGAGGACGGCGGCTCGAGATCGGACTTCGCGATCTCCTCGACGTTGACGTCCTTGAAGGTGAGCACGTGGACCTGCTTGACGAAGCGTGCCGGGCGGTAGGTGTCCCACACCCAGGCGTCGCGCAGGGTGAGCTCGAAGTACACGTCGCCGGAATCGTGGTGCGCCTTGAGGTCGACCGCGTTGGCGAGATAGAAGCGGCGCTCGGTCTCCACGACGTAGGTGAAGAGTCCGACCACGTCGCGGTATTCCCGATAGAGCTGGAGTTCCAGGTCTGCTTCGTAGTCTTCGAGGTCCTCGGCACTCATAGATCCATCCTAGAGCAGTCCGGACTCAGGCCAGGCGGAACGACCGGCGGTGGTGCACGGAGATCCCGTGCTCGGCGATCGCGGCCCGGTGCAGCGGCGCGGGATAGCCGGCGTTGCGCTCCCAGCCGTAGACCGGGAACTCGGCGGCGAGGTCCCGCATGAGCGCGTCCCGGTCGACCTTGGCGAGCACGCTCGGGGCGGCGATGGTGACGTGGGTGCCGTCCCCCTTGACGACGGTGCGGACCTCCGGGACGACGACGTCGGCCGCCTCCCCGTAGTGCTCGAGCGCGTCGAAGGTCAGCGGACGCGAGAGCCAGTCGAACGACCCGTCGAGGAGCACGAGGTCGGCCGCGGGCAGCGCGGAGAGCGCTCGCCGGCCGGCGAGGCACAGCGCCGAGCTCATGCCGAGCGCGTCGATCTCCGCGGGGCTCGCGTACGCGACGGCGCGGTGCTCCTGCCAGGCGCCGATGACCTCGGCGATGCGGCGGCGCGAGGCGATCGAGAGCTGCTTGGAGTCGTGGATGCCGGCGGGCACCTCGGCAGCGAGGAGGGAGGCGAGGTCGAAGCGGACCGCTCCCACGCCCACCGGACCGGCGAGGCAGCCGCGCCCCACCTCGTCCATCCCGATGATCGACCGCACCCCGGCGGCGTGGAGCTCGCGCTCGAGGGTGAGGTCGGTGAGGCCCGCGATCGCGCGGCGCGGGCTCATGGGGCGGGGACGGCGGCGAAGACCTCGTCCGGGGTGCCGATCCCGCGGATCCGGTCGAGCGGCCAGTTGATGAGGAACACCGAGCCGACCACGGCGTCCTCCGGGACGAAGGCGCCGCCGGCGGAGTCGGTGTTGAACCGGGAGTCGAGCGAGTTCGAGCGATTGTCGCCCATCACCCAGTAGCGGCCGTCCGGCACGGTGACCTCGAACGGGATGTCCGACGGGGTGATCCCGGGATCGAGGTAGGTCTCGTCGATGGGCTCGCCGTTGACGAGCAGGCGCCCCTCCGCATCGCAGCACTCGATCGTGTCCCCGCCCACGCCGATCACGCGCTTGATGAGCTGGGTGCCGGCATCGGCGGGCACGAGGCCGAGGAACTCGAGCACCGGATTGGGCGAGTACTGCTGGGTGACGGAGGAGTCGAGCCAGCCGCCGGGATCGTCGAACACGATGATGTCGCCGCGCTCGACCGCCGGCCACGGCAGCTGGTTGACGAGGATCCGGTCGCCCACCTGGAGCGTCTGCTCCATCGAGGCCGAAGGGATGTAGAACGAGCGGACCACCCAGGTGCGGACGACGGTGGAGATCACGAGGGCCACGACGATGATGATCGCGACCTCTTTGAGGAACGCCGAGATACGGCCGGGTCGCCGGGTCTCTGGGCTGTTCGTCGTCACGTCCGGCAGTCTATCGCCCGCGCCTCAGCGGCGGAGCACCTCGTCGACGGCGGACCCGTGGCCGATGACCGTCCCGAGGACCCGCTCGACCGGGATCATGCCGCCGCCGGGCCTGCCGAGCAGCGCGCGCGAGTCCGTGGAGTCGGCGCGGTTGTCACCCATGACCCACATCCGGCCGGCCGGGACCTCGACGACGAAATCGGTGTCCGAGGCCGGCATACCCTCGGGGACGTAGGACTCCTCGAGCGGTTCGCCGTTGAGGAGCAGCCGGCCCTCGTCGTCGCAGCATTCGAGGGTGTCCCCGCCGAGCGCGACGACGCGCTTGACGTAGAAGACGGTGCGCGGGCCGATCCCGAACCACGAGCCCACCTGGGCGGCGCCGCTCGGAGGCGCGGTGGCGATGAAGGACCCGCGGCCGTCGAACACGACGACGTCGCCGCGGTCCACGGAATCCGCCAGCGCGTCGGGCCGCCACACCGTGACGGTGTCGTCGACGGCGAGCGTGGGCTCCATCGAGGCGGACGGGATGCCGAAGGTCTGCACGCCGACCGCACGGATGAGGCCGGCGGCGAGGAGCGCGCCGACGAGCACGAGCGCGAGCGGACGCACGAACCTCCGGGCACGAAGAAGGCGCGGCCCGCCGGGGGCCGCGCCTGTCCTCGATCCGTCGGTCATGACCGGGTGCGCGTCGTCCGCACGTCGTGGTCCGGGCACCGGGGTGACCGACGCACGACTGTGCTCAGCGCTTCTCGCGGATACGAGCAGCCTTGCCGCGCAGCTTGCGGAGGTAGTAGAGCTTCGCCCGGCGGACGTCGCCGCGGGTGAGGACCTCGATCTTCTCGATCACCGGGGAGTGGACCGGGAAGGTGCGCTCCACACCGACGCCGAAGCTGATCTTGCGGACGGTGAAGGTCTCGCCGATGCCGCCGCCGTGGCGACGGATGACGATGCCCTTGAACACCTGGGTACGCGTGCGGTTGCCCTCGACCACGCGGACGTGGACGTTGAGGGTGTCGCCGGAGCGGAACTCCGGGACATCGGACTTGAGCGACTGTGCGTCGAGTGCATCAAGCTTCTGCATGATTCGTCATTCTCCTGTGTGCGCGCCTCGGGTCGGCACGACATTGCTCGGACCGGCCGGAGCCGGATGAGATGGGGTCGTCTGCCGGAACGCTCCCGCGGCGGTGGGCCGACGGGTGGTCCTGGCGGCATCGATCCCCCCGAGGCAGGACGATGCCAGCAAACGCAAGAGCCCAGTCTAGTCGGGCCGGTCCCCCCGCGCCAATCCGGACGGGTCGGCGTTCGCGATCTCGTCGAGCACCGCGCGATCGCGCCGGTCGAGCGCGGCCGGGTCGAGCGCGGCGATGAGGTCGGGCCGGACCTCGGCTGTGCGGCGCAGGCGCTCGTCGCGGCGCCACCGTGCGATCGCGGCGTGGTTGCCGCTGAGCAGGATGTCCGGCACCGCGCGGCCGCGCCAGGCGGCCGGCTTCGTGTAGACGGGGTACTCGAGGAGCCCGTCCTCGAGGGACTCCTCGGTGAGCGATTCGGGATTGCCGATGATGCCGGGGACGAGGCGGGCGATCGCCTCGGTCATGACGAGCGCGGCGACCTCGCCGCCGTTGAGCACGTAGTCCCCGATCGAGTGGAGCCGCACCTCGGCGTGGTCGCGGGCCCACTCGACGACGCGCTGGTCGATGCCCTCGTAGCGGCCGCACGCGAACACGAGGTGCTCGCGGCCGGCGAGCTCGGCGGCGTGGGCCTGGGTGAACGGGGTGCCCGCGGGGCTCGGGACGATGAGGACCGGACGGTCGCCCGCGGGGTGGTCCTGGCGGCCGGCGGGAGCGGCCACCTCGGGGCCGTCGGGCCCGGACTCCGCGGAGGCGGGGGCTGCGGTGGGCAAGCCATCGGAGCCGGCGGGCGCCTCGGACCCGACGCCGAGGATCGCGGTGAGCGCCTCGGCCCAGGGCTCGGGCTTCATCACCATGCCCGCTCCCCCGCCGTACGGGGTGTCGTCGACGGTGCGATGGCGGTCGTGCGTCCAGTCGCGCAGATCGTGGACGCCGAGGTCGATGATCCCCTTCTCCACCGCGCGCCCGATGAGCGAGAGCCGCAGGGGCGCGAGGTACTCCGGGAAGATCGAGACGACGTCGAGGCGCATCAGGCGTCCTCGATGAGTCCGGGCGGCGGGTCGAGGACGATCCGTCCGGCCTCGAGGTCGACCTCGGGCACGATCTGCTCGACGAACGGGACGAGCACCTCGGCGCCGGACCCGAGCGTGATGTGGAGGAGGTCCTGCGCCGCGCCCGGGGTCACGGCGCTCACGGTGCCGATGCGCGACTCCCCGACGAACGCGGCGGCGCCGACGAGATCGTCGATGTACCAGGCATCGTCGTCGTCGAGGGTCTCCTCGACGGAGATCAGGGTGTTGCGGATCTCCTCGGCCCGGGTCCGGTCGGCGACCTCGTCGAAGGTCAGCAGCAGGCGGTCGCGGTGCCAGCGGGCACGGGTCAGGGTGAGGGTGCCGATGTCGGGCTCGGTGGTGAACACCGCACCGGGGACGAAGCGGTCATCGGGCACGTCGGTGCGCACCTCGACGGTGAACTCCCCGCGGATGCCGTGCGGCTTGCCGAGGCGGGCGACCACTGTGCTCACGCTTCACTCCTTGATCGGGGTACTGCTCGGGACGCGCACACCGGTGCGCAGGATGCCGGACCCCGCCGGACCGCGATCAGCGGCGGCGAATCCGGGCCGACAATGCAATTTCCCAAGGTTCTGTTCACAGAAACCTTGGGAAATTGCATTGTCAGGAGAGGGGGTGTCAGGCCTCGACGAGGTCGACACGGACGCTCTGCCGTCCGGCCAGCGCTCCGATCACGGCCCGCAGGGCCTTCGCGGTGCGCCCGGACCGGCCGATCACACGGCCGAGGTCGTCGGGGTGCACGCGCACCTCGAGCGAGGTCCCGCGGTGGCCGCTGCGGCTGCGCACCGAGACGTCCTCCGGGTTGTCGACGATGCCGCGGACGAGGTGTTCGAGAGCGTTGGCGAGCATGATCAGGCTTCCGCCTTCTCCTCGGCACCCTCGGCCGACTCGTCGGTCGCGGCGTCCTCGGCGGGAGCCTCCTCGGCCGACTCGTCAGCGGACTCAGCCTTGCCGCCCTTGGGCGTCGTGGCCTCCTTGATGACGGAGCCGGTGGCGGGCGCCTCGAAGGCCGCCTTCTCCTGCTGCGGCTTGACGGAGTTCACGGCCTCGCCCTCGCCGGTGTGCTTCTGCCAGTCGCCGGTGAGCTTGAGGAGGGCCTTGACCTGGTCGGTCGGCTGGGCGCCGACGGACAGCCAGTAGAGCGCGCGCTCAGAGTCGATCTCGACGAGCGAGGGCTCCTCGAGCGGGTGGTACTTGCCGATGTCCTCGATGGTCTTGCCATCGCGGCGGGTCCGCGAGTCGGCGACGACGACGCGGTAGAAGGGTGCATGGACCTTGCCCATGCGGGTGAGGCGAATCTTGACTGCCACTGTAGTGGTGTCTCCTTTGGAAGATAGGGTGCGCTTGCCGCTCGCCGTTCCGTGGGGCTGGAGCGGGCGGGCGTCATCGCGTGGACACAACCGACGCGGCGGTTGAGAGGGTCCGCCGCGGGTCGAGTACAAGGGTCAATTGTGCCAGAAACCGCTACTTGCTGCCACCCGAGCCGAACATCCCGCCGAAGCCCTTGGGCAGCTTGCTGAGGTCGAACTCCTCGTCCCCGCCGAGGTCGATGCCGCCGAAAGCGGAACCCGTGGGCTCGGGCGCCTTGCCCTGCCTGCGGAGCTCGGCCTGCTTCGCCTGCTCGGCGCGCTTGGCCGGGTTGCCGGACTTCCCGGCGGGCTTCTTCTTCCCCTTCTTCTTCCGGTTCCCGCCTCCCCCGGCACCGCCGCCGGGCATCTGGGGCATCCCCGGCATCTGCGGCATCCCGGGCATCCCGCCGCCGGCGCCGCGCCCGCCGCCCCGGCTCATCTGGCGCATCATCTTCTGCGCCTGGACGAAGCGCTCCATGAGCTGGTTGACCGCGGTGACCGTGGTGCCGGAACCCTTGGCGATGCGCTGCCGGCGCGATCCGTTGAGGATCCGCGGGTTCGCCCGCTCGTAGGGGGTCATGGAGCGCACGATCGCCTCGACGCGGTCGATCTCGCGCTCGTCGAACGCCTCGAGCTGCTCCTTGTACTGGGACATGCCGGGCATCATGCCGAGCATCTTCTTGAGCGACCCCATCTTCTTGATGGCGGCCATCTGGGTGAGGAAGTCGTCGAGGTCGAAGTCCTCGCCGGACTCGACCTTCTTCGCGAGCTTTTCGGTCTCCTTCTCGTCGAAGGTCTTCTCCGCCTGCTCGATGAGCGTGAGGATGTCGCCCATGTCGAGGATGCGGTCGGCCATCCGGTCGGGGTGGAACTGCTCGAAGTCGGTGAGGCCCTCACCGGTGGAGGCGAACATGATCGGCCGGCCGGTGACCTGCGCGACGGACAGCGCGGCGCCGCCGCGGGAGTCGCCGTCGAGCTTGGACAGCACCACGCCGGTGAAGTCGACGCCGGCGAGGAACGCCTCGGCGGTGGTGACGGCGTCCTGACCGATCATCGCGTCGATGACGAAGAGGACCTCGTCGGGGTCGACCGCGGCGCGGATGTCCGCGGCCTGCTGCATGAGCACCTCGTCGATGCCGAGGCGACCGGCGGTGTCGACGATGACGACGTCGTAGAGCTTGGCGCGGGCGACGTCCATCGCATCGGTGGCGACCCGCACCGGGTCTCCCACCCCGTTCCCGGGCTCGGGGGCGTAGACGAAGGCGCCCGCGCGCTCGCCGACGATCTCGAGCTGGTTCACCGCGTTGGGCCGCTGGAGGTCGGCGGCGACGAGCATCGGGCGGTGGCCCTCGGACTTGA